>ENA-UONW01002846-UONW01002846.1-human-gut-metagenome-genome-assembly--contig:-CS52-NODE-2846-length-15929-cov-6.521041_pt1 | contig 15929 bp, 13 predicted proteins | sample MGYA00242463_ERZ724010 | MGnify/ENA metagenome assembly ERZ724010 | reverse complement strand
AGATTTTCAAACCGATAAGTTGGGGCGAAAGACCCGCTGAGCGCCGCAGCCGATTGATTCAGAGGTTCCCTAGGTCCAGCTCTGCCATGACGGCAGCGCAGCGCGGGCACAGGCCGTCCGCATTGGCCTTCGTCGAGTGCATCCAGCAGCGCGGGCACTTCACGCCCTCAGCGTTGCGCACCTCGATGCGCAGGCCGGGGAAGGCGGTTCCGTTGCCGGTCACATTGGCGGCATCGGGGTCGTCGTCCGTCAGGATGACATCCGAAACGAGCAGCAGGGCCGTCAGGTCCATGTCCTTCACGGTCTCGAGGGCCTTGGCAGCCGCCTCGTCGCGGGCGCAGAGGGCAACATGGGCCTCGAGCGCCTTGCCGATGCGCTTGTCCGCACGGGCCTGCTCCAGCACGCCATTGACGTCGCTGCGCAGGGCGATGAGCGTATCCCAGCGAGCCATGGCCTGCGCATCGAGTGCATAGGCCTCATACGGCTGCACCATCTCGTTCAGAACGACATTGCGCACGTCGTCTCCCGCACGGTGCGGCATGGCCTGCCAGATCTCGTCGCAGGTGAACGGCAGGATCGGCGCGAACATCCGCGCCATGGCGTCGACGATGAGATACAGCGCCGTCTGCGCGCTGCGGCGCTTCAGGCCGTTGCGGGACTCGCAGTAGAGGCGGTCCTTCAGAATGTCCAGATAGAAGCTGGACAGCTCCACGACGCAGAAGTCATTGATAGCGTGGGTCAGAACGTGGAATTCGTAGTTGTCGTAGGCTTCAAAGGCCGTGCGGATCAGCTCATTGAGCTTCGTGACCGCCCAGCGGTCCAGCTCCAGCATGTCCTCCGGCGCAACAAGGTGCTCGGCATCGAAGCCGTCGAGGTTGCCGAGGCAGTAACGGGCCGTGTTGCGGAATTTCAGATAGTTCTGGCTGAGCTGCTTGAAAATCTCCTTCGAGCAGCGCACATCGGCGCGATAGTCCGCAGAGGCGGCCCACAGGCGCACGATATCCGCGCCGAAATCGCGGATGAGGTCAGCCGGGTCGACGCCGTTGCCGAGGGACTTGTGCATGGCCTTGCCCTCGCCGTCGACCGTCCAGCCGTGGGTCAGGCACTCACGGAACGGAGCGCCCTGCCCGAGCGCGCCGACGGACGTCAGCAGGCTCGACTGGAACCAGCCGCGGTACTGATCAGCGCCCTCGAGGTACATCGTCGCGGGCCACTGGTCTGGATGCTCGCGGCGCAGGGAGGCAATGTGCGTCGAGCCGGAGTCAAACCAGCCGTCGAGCGTGTCGGTCTCCTTTTCAAACGTTCTGCCGCCGCAGTGCGGGCAGCTCAGGCCCTCAGGGACAAGCTCCACGGCCTCGCGCTCGAACCAGACGTTCGAGCCATGCTCGCCGAACAGGGCGGAGATGTGGGCGATGGTCTCCGGGGTGCAGACGGGCTTGCCGCAGTCCTTGCAGTAGAACACCGGGATCGGCAGGCCCCAGCGGCGCTGACGGGAGATGCACCAGTCGGCGCGGTCGCGGATCATGGCGACCATGCGGTCCTTGCCCCACGTGGGAAGCCATTTGACATTGTCACAGGCGGCGACGGCCTCGTCCTTGAAGGACTCGACGGAGCAGAACCACTGCGGCGTAGCGCGGAAGATGATCGGGCTCTTGCAGCGCCAGCAGTGCGGATAGCTGTGAGTGAATTCCTCGGAGGCGAACAGCGCGCCGCTCTCCTTCAGGTCGGCCAGAATGGCTGCGTTGGACTCGTCATAGCGCAGGCCGGCATACTTGCCCGCAGCCTCGGTCTGGCGGCCGCGGTCGTCCACGGGGACGATCAGGTCGATGTTATAGCGGCGGCAGGTCTGATAGTCGTCCGCGCCGAAGCCCGGGGCGGTGTGGACGCAGCCCGTGCCGGAATCCATCGTGACATAGTCCGCGCAGACAAGCAGGGACTCGCGCGGCAGGAACGGATGCTGCGCCGTCATATACTCAAAATACCGGCCCTCATGGCGCTCGACGATCTCATATTCCTCGATGCCGCCGGCCTTCATCGTCTTTTCAAGCAGCGCCTCGGCGACGAGATAGCGCTCGCCGTTTGCCGCCTTGACGACAACATAGCTCTCCTGCGGGTTCAGGGCGATGGCGAGGTTGCCGGGCAGCGTCCACGTCGTCGTCGTCCAGATGATAACATAGGTGTTTTCAGCCTCGAGCTTGCCCTTCGTGTCCTTCAGGGCGAACTTGACATAGATGGACGTGCAGGGATCGTCCTGATACTCGATTTCGGCCTCGGCCAGCGCCGTCTCGTCCTTGGGGCACCAGTACACGGGCTTCAGGCCCTTGTAGATATAGCCCTTGCGGTACATCTCGCCGAAGACCTTGACCTCCTCGGCCTCAAAGGCCTTGTCCATGGTTTTATAGGGATGCTGCCAGTCGCCGAGGACGCCGAGGCGGCGGAAGCCGCTCATCTGACGGTCGATGAAGTCCTGTGCAAAGGCCTGACAGGCATTGCGGAACTCCGGGATCGGCATGGCCTTGTGGTTGAGCTTGTTCTTCTTGATGATGGCGGATTCAATGGGCATGCCGTGGTTGTCCCAGCCGGGAACATAGGGCGTGTAATAGCCGCGCATCGCATGGGAGCGGACGATGAAGTCCTTGAGCGTCTTATTGAGTGCGTGGCCCATGTGGATATCGCCGTTGGAGAACGGAGGGCCGTCGTGCAGGATGAACGCAGGCTTGCCCTCGTTCTTTTCGAGCATCAGGCGGTAGACGTCGATCTTGTTCCAGTGCTCCAGCATGCCCGGCTCGCGCTGCGGCAGGCCCGCGCGCATCGGGAAGTCCGTCTTCGGGGTGATGATGGTGTTCTTATAGTCCATAAATGCCTCCATGACAATTTGTTTTCCGTGTTGAAATAGGAAACGCCTCTGTCTCGTCAAGAGACAGAGGCGTGCTCTGCGGTACCACTCCTGTTCCCCCGGAACGGGGGCGCTTGGGGCGCGATAACGGGCGCAGGCCGTCTCCCCTTACACAGGCGCATGGCCCTTCCGGGGAAAAGCTCCGGGGTGATGCCCTGCAGCGCGCGTCTGCCTTGCATCTTCCGGCAGCTTTCTGAACGCGCGGGGTCCACAGGTCCGTCCCCTTCGTCGCTTGATCGGTATTCGATTTCGGTACGAATGTACAGAGATTCTTACCGTTTTTTCGGGTCGTAATTCCGCCCGAACTGCAGATCTTCAAATTTTTTGCTCACGGGGAAGCCGTGCAGCGTGTCGAGCTTGCGCGTATCGCCGGAGTGATCCTCCTGTGCGATGTCGCCGAGCGTCGAGCCGCTGAGGCTCTGCTCGATCTGCTGGCCGATCTCCTCGATGAGGGCGTCGGCCTTCTCCTCGGCGGAGGGATGAGACTGCTCTGCCTCGTAGTCATAGGCGCGGTTGTGAGACGGCTCCTTCGGCTGCTCCTTCGGGGTCAGCACGGGGGTCTGCGGCTCCACCGGCGGGGTGAAGCGGTGGACGCGCTCCGGCTCCTCCGGCTGGGAGGGCGTGAGCGGCGTCTCCCTGCGCAGCTCGTCGATAAGCTCGAGCTGGCGCTTCAGGCGCTTTTCCATGCCGTCCAGGAACTGCGACGTGGCAGCCTTGGCCGCATCGAGGCGCTCCTGCTCCTCGCCGACGAGAGCGTCGACATTGTTCGTCTTGGCGCTGGCGGCATCCTCTGCCTCATGCAGCATCTGCGCGCACTTTTTCTCGGCGTCCGCGACCATCTGGTCGCACGTCTTCTGCGCGGCAAGCAGGGCGTTCTGCATGGAAGCCTCCTGCTTGCGGTATTCCTCCAGCTTTTCCACAAGAATGCGCATCTTGCTCTTCAGCACGGAATTTTCTTTATAGAGGGTAACATAGTCCTCGGTCAGCGGCTCGAGAATGTCATCGACGGAGTCCATATCGTATCCGCCGAACAGCGCCTTCTCAAAGCTGATGTCCTGGATCTGCTGCGGGGTCAGCATCGTCTTCAGCTCCTGTCTCTGTCTTGCGTGGGATGGAACGCACCTTAGAAGTACATCCCGTTGTTTTCGAGTTCCTCAACGAGATCGCCAACGACATCCACATTGTACGGCGTGATGAGATAGGTGGAAATGGCGATCTTCTTGATCTTGCCGTCGAGCGCATAGGCGCAGCCGGAGAGGAAGTCCACCAGACGGCGGGCGACGTCCTTGTTCGTGGACTCGAGGTTCAGCACGACGGCCTGCTTGTCGCGCAGGTGATCGGCGATGTCGGAGACCAGATCAAAGCGGTCCGGCTTGACCAGCACGACCTGCAGCTGGGTGGTGGCGTTGATATTCACGACCTTGTTGCCGCCGCGGGTCGTCTGCGTATCCTGCGCGGCCGGGGTGCTGCGGCTATAGCTGCGGCGGGAAGACTGAGGCGCGGGAGCGGGATCGTTGTCCAGCGGCTCGTCGTCATAATCATCATAATCATCCTCTTCCGGTTCGGAATACGGGTGAGTCAGCTTCTTCAGTTCGTCCATAAATCCCATGGGTTCGTCCTCCAATATTGTTTCGATATGATCGTTAATCGCTCTTTACCGGCGCATAGTTCCGCGGGCCGAAAATGGCCGTGCCGATGCGCACCATGGTGCTGCCGCAGGCAATGGCGTCCTCGAAATCGTCCGTCATTCCCATCGACAAAAAATCCATAAAAATATTATCGTATTTTTGGGCTGTTATGTCAACAGCAATTCTGCGAATTTTTTGAAAATATCTGCAATTATCGCCCTTTTTCCTGCCGATCGGCGGCACCGTCATCAATCCGCGCACGCGAACGGCGGGATAATCTGCCATTTCTTCCACGATCCGGGGGAATTCCTTCAGCAGGAAGCCGGACTTCTGCTTCTCGCCTCCGGCGTTGATCTCGAGCAGGATATCCTGCACGATGCCGCGCTTGGCGGCCTCGGCATTGATATCCGCAAGCAGCTCGCGGCGGTCCACGGACTCGATCACATCGACCTGCCCGACGACCTGCCGGACCTTGTTGCGCTGCAGCGCGCCGATGAAGTGCACCGGAGCGCCGTCATAGGCATGCTCGTCCAGCTTTTTGACCAGCTCCTGCACGCGGTTCTCGCCGCAGCAGTCCACCCCGGCCGCAATGGCCTCGCGCACGGCGGCGCTGTCGTTCATTTTTGTTGCGGCGCACAGGCGGATGTCCGCCGGGTCGCGCCCGGCAGCCCGGGCGGCAGCCGCGATCCGGCTGCGGATCTGCGCCACGTTTTCCGTGATCATGCTCATGCTTCCATCACCTTTCCGTCCTCGATGTCATCCGAGGTCAGGATAATATCGTCGCCCGGCCAGAGGTTTCCCGTGCTGGACTGATCCAGCTCGACAACGTAGCCGTCTCCGTACGCATAAAGGATCTCCACCGGCTTCCAGCGGGCGCGCGCGCCCTCGAGCACATAGACGCCCGCCTGCCCATCGACCATATAGAGCGCCTGCTTCGGCACGCGCAGGCCGGTATAAGAGGAAAAAATGATATCCGCGCTCTGGCGGCGCAGGGCCGTGACCTCCTGCGGCTCACGCTCGCAGGACAGCACGATGGTACAAACGCCGTCCTCCGCCTCGCTGATGGCCTCGACCTGCATTCTGATCTGGGAGAGCTTTTCCAGTCCGAAGCTGACGGTCAGCGTCTCGCCCGCGGCAGTCTGCTCCGCGCGCGCCTCCGGGATCTCGGCTGCAAAATACCACTTCTGGCCCGTGATGAGCCTGCCGACGGCATTGCCCGGAACGGCAGACGCATGCTGCGCAGCGGCGCGCAGCTCGCTCGGCTTCATCTGCAGCACGCTCTCCGGCGTGAGCACGCGCTCAAGGCCGTCCGTCCGCTCGGAAAAATAGCCGGCGCTCTCGACCGTCACGGCCTCGGCGCTCTGCTCCGTCTCGGCGGAGAGCGCGGAGATCTGCGACTCGAGCTCGGCGATGCGGCCCTCCATGCGCGCGGCGTCGTCCGCCGTCACGCTGCGGCGCAGCACGAGCGGCTGCAGCTCGGACATCACATCGTCGGCCTCCGTCAGATCACGGCGGGCCGTCAGTGCAGCCAGCTCGCCGAGGGCCTTTTCGATGGCGTCGTCCGTCTGGGTCGTGTCCTCCCCTGCCGTGCCTGAGGCCGCATAGCGCAGCTGCGAAAGCTGTTCCTGCAGGGCCGTGAGCCTGTCGCGCTTTTCGCGCGCCGCAGAGGTCTGATAGCCGTCTGCCACGCGCTGCCCGCTGCCGACGCGCTCGCCCTCGGTCAGGGCGCAGACCACAACGGGCTGTGAGGCCGTGATGATCTCCTCCTCACGCACTACAAAGCCGGAAACGGTCTGCCCGTCGCCGGCTTCGCAGCGCACGGCAGTCTCGAGGGTGTAGCTGCTCCCGCCGCTGCCGAAAAGGACCGACAGCACGAGATAGGCCACCACGATGCCTGCCAATACGATGGATACGATTTTCAGGTAAAGGTCTCCCTGCTTTTTCATCTGGGTACTCCTGTCCGGCCGGGGCACTCGGCCCGCGGCCCGCGGGAGCAGGGTCTTCAGGTACGAACGGGCTGCGCCGGGACAAGCGTGGAGATGGCGTGCTTGTAGATCATCTGCTGCTTGCCGTCCGAGCTGAGCACAACGACGAAGTTGTCAAAGCCCGTCACGATGCCCTTGAGCTGGAAGCCGTTCATGAGGAACATGGTCACGGCCGTGTGCTCGCGGCGCACCTCGTTTAAGATCAGATCCTGCAAATTTTCCGTGTTTGCCATATGTGGTACTCCTTTTCTTTGTTTTCCGGCTCAGCCGGTGTTGGAATACCACGATTGTATCAGATTCCGCTGTCGAAATCGGCCGCTTTTTGCAGGGCCGCGTGGAAAATCTCGTCTGCGCCCGCAGAGGCATCGAGCCACTGCACGGCGGGATTGGCGCGGAACCACGTCATCTGGCGCTTGGCATAGCGCCGCGTGGCCTGCTGGATGGTCCCGAGCGCCGCCTCCGGCGGCAGGCCCTCCTCCAGCGCCTGCACGACCTGCTTATAGCCGATGGCCTGCAGGCTCGTCGCCCGGTCCGGCACGCCGCTGTCAAGCAACGCGCGGACCTCCTGCGCAAGTCCCTGCGCATACATCAGCTCCACGCGCAGATCGATGCGGGCATAGAGCTGCGCGCGCTCCGGGAAGTGCAGGCCGAGCCACAGCGGCCGGTAGCGCGGTGGGACGGCGCGGCTCTCCCGGTCAAATTCCGTCATGGTCCTGCCGGTCTCCTGCCAGATCTCCAGCGCGCGGACGATGCGCTTTACGTCCGAGACGGACAGCCGCGCCGCCCGCTCGGGGTCCACGGCGCGCAGCTCGTCCAGAAGCGGCTGTGCGCCCTCCTCGGCCACGCGGCGCTCCAGGGCCTCGCGCCTGCCGGTCTGCGGCAGCGGCGCAAACTGCCGCCCCGCGATGAGAGAATCGATATAAAGCCCCGTGCCGCCGACCAGAATGACGGGCTTCCCGCGCGACAGGATGTCCTGCACGCAGGCATCCGCCTCCTGCACATAGCGGCTGACGGAGTAATTCTCTGCCGGGTCCGCCACGTCGAGCATGTGGTGCGGCACGCCGCAGCGCTCCTCGGGCGTGGGCTTTGCCGTGCCGATATCCATGCGGCGGTAGACCTGCATGGAGTCGAACGAAACGATCTCGCCGCCGAGCGCCTGCGCCAGCCGGACGGACAGGGCCGTCTTGCCGGAGGCCGTCGGGCCGACGATGCAGATCATATGGTCTCGCTGCTCCATGGTCAGGCCCTCTTGAACTGCCGCTCAAGCTGCGAAGCCGTCAGCTCCAGACAGATGGGACGGCCGTGCGGGCAGTATTTCAGGTCATTGCGCGTCAGCACCTCGTGCACCACAGCCTCCCACTCCTTTGGGTCGGTGTGCCAGCCGCCCTTGATGGCGGCCTTGCAGGCGATGGTGTGCAGCAGGCGGTCGCGCAGCTCCGTCGGGTCGGCGTGCCGCCCGGTCAGAAGCTCGGCCGCCAGCGCGGTCAGACTCTGCGCGGCGTCGTCCGGCGCGATCTCCGTGGGGATCTGGCGGATGGCGAGCACGCCGTCGCCGTAATCCGAGATCTCATAGCCGTACTGCGCCAGCAGCTCGGCATTTTCCAGCAGCACGGCCGCCTCCTCGCGCTCCGGCTCGCACAGCACGGGCGTGAGCAGCAGCTGCGGCATCACGGGCTCCGTGTCGGCGCGGAGCTTTTCAAACAGGATGCGCTCGTGCGCGGCATGCTTGTCGATGAGGAGCAGACTCCCTGCCTGCTCAACGAGGATGTAGGTGTTCAGCGCCTCGCCGATGATGCGGTAATCCGGTACCTTGGGCAGCGGGAGCTCCTGCTGCGTCTCCTCCACCTGTTTGGGTTCCGGAGGGACCGGCTCATCGTGCTTCACCGGCGGCTCTTCCCGCTGCGTGGGCGTCTGCAGCTTAGGCTGCGGAGGCGGCATCTGTACGGGCGCTTCCCGCAGCTCCGGCGCAGCAGGCTGCGGGGCCGGGCAGGGCGGTTCAGGACGGGTCACAGGCTGCACCGGCTTCGGCGAGGCAAGCGCCGCACCGTCGCGGCGCTCCGTCAGCGAGCCGATCTGCTCGAGCACCGTGCGGGAGGCCGCCGGGCGCGGGCCGTCCTGCAGGGCGGCCGCTGCGGCGCGGTATTCCGCCGCCGACATGGTGCGGAAGGCAGAATTTCCGTCGTTCTGCGGCTTCAGCTTCATCTGCACGCGGCCGGAGGCCTGCTCCAGTGCGCCGAGCACGCCGTAATGCACGCAGTCGAACACCTCCTGCTCGCGCAGGAAGCGCACCTCCGTCTTCGCGGGGTGCACATTGACGTCCACAAGATGCTCTGGCAGGTGCAGATGCAGCACGCAGGCCGGGAAACGACCCTGCAGGAGCTGATTGCGGTAGGCCTGCTCGAGCGCGGCCGTCATGAGCTTGGAGCGGACATGCCGCCCGTTGACAAAGAAGATCTGGCTGCCCCGCGTGCCGCGCGTTGCGGCCGGGCGGGTCACAAAGCCCGTGACGGAGAGCTTGTCCCAGCTCCCGTCCACCGGGGTCATCTCCTGCGCGGTCTGGCGGCCCATGACGGCATAGATCGCACTGAGGAGCTTGCCGTCGCCGGGCGTGGAGAGCTGCTCCTGCCCGTCGCGCAGCACGCGCACGGCGACCTCCGGATGAGCCAGCGCAAGGCGCTGCACCGTGCTGAGCACGGCGGAGGCCTCCACGGAGTCTCGCTTCATGAACTTCATGCGCGCAGGTGTATTGTAAAACAGGTCGCGCACGAGCATGGTCGTGCCGTTCGGGCAGCCCGCCTCGCCGCGCTCCGTCACAACGCCCGCCTCGAGATGCAGACTCGTGCCGAAGGGCGCGTCCGCCGTCTTCGTCAGCACGTCGATGCGCGAGACGGAGGAAATGGCCGCCAGCGCCTCGCCGCGGAAGCCGAGCGTGTGGATGGCCTCCAGATCGGCCGCCTCATGGAGCTTGCTCGTGGCATGGCGCAGGAAGGCCGTCTCCACATCCTCTGCCGCCATGCCGCAGCCGTCGTCCGTCACGCGCAGGAACGTCATGCCCCCGTCGCGCAGCTCGACCGTGACCTTATGGGCCCCGGCGTCGATGGCGTTTTCGACCAGCTCCTTTGCGGCGCTGGCCGGGCGCTCCACGACCTCGCCAGCGGCGATCAGGTCGGCGACATGGGGAGAAAGCTGTTGGATCTTTGGCATAACTACCTCACAGGAACGCTTGCATCAGCGAGCGCAGAAGGCTCGCGAGCACGGATTGGAAATTGATGAACATATGCAGGAAAATACAGGCCCAGATGTTGCCCGTCTTCTGATAGACCCAGCACAGCGAGAAGCTCGCCGGGAGATAGAGGCTCAGGCACAGGATCGTATTGGCCGCAGTCATGGAGCCAAGGAATTGGAACACATGCATCCCCGCAAACAGGAACATGGACAGCGCATAGGCAGCCGGGAGACATCTGCGCGCCAGCGGCGCAAACAGCACGCCGCGGAACAGGCACTCCTCTGCCAGCGGCGCGAGCACGACGGTGCAAAGCGTCATGGCCAGCGGGTAACCGCCGAGCAGGGAGTTGACGGCCTCCTGATTATAGTTCTCCGGCATGATATCCAATACCGTATAGGCCGTCGTCAGCACAAGGTTCGCGCCATAGCACATGCCAAAGCCGATCAGCACGCTCAGGAGCATTTTCCCCTCGAATTCGCGAAGTGACTGCCAAAGCGTGCGGCGGAAGATCAGGAGCATGACGGCAAAATTCACGGTCATATAGAGCAGATTCGCAAAAAAGTAATTGCGCGGCTCCGTCAGCGGAAAGCCGAGTGCCGGAAAGTAGGTAAGGATCGCAAAATTCAAAAAAAAGAGAAAAACAGGCAGATACAGTGCGCCGAGGATCCATTCGCGCGGCTCGGGCGCCCGGATCCCGCTGCGGCGGGGAAACATCCAGCTCATCCGGCATTTTCTCCTTTCCGTCAGAGCATTTTCTTCAGCTCGAACAGGGCGTTCATGGCCTCGATCGGCGTCATGGTCTCGATCGCAAGCGACTCGAGCTTCCGCCGCAGGGCGTCGTTCTCCATGCTCGTGATGGAGATCTGGTCGTCCGCCGCCACGCGCACCGTGCGCACGGGCGCGCCGCTCTCGAGCGCCCGCAGCAGCTCCCGCGCGCGGGAGACGACTTTATCCGGCAGACCGGCCAGCCGCGCGACCTCGACGCCGTAGGAATCGTCGGCAGCGCCGGGGACGATCTTGCGCAGGAACACGATGTCCGCGCCGCGCTTGCGCACGGCAATGTTGTAGTTCCGCACGCCCTCGATCTCCTGCTCGATGTCCGTCAGCTCATGATAGTGCGTGGCAAAGAGCGTCTTTGCGCCGATGCGCTTTTTGTCGGCGGCATATTCGAGAACGGCGCGGGCAATGGCCATGCCGTCGAATGTCGACGTGCCGCGGCCGATCTCATCGAGGATAAGCAGGCTGTGCGACGTCGCGTGCTTCAGGATCTCCGCGACCTCCGTCATCTCCACCATGAACGTGGACTGGCCGGAGGCCAGATCGTCCGAGGCGCCGATGCGTGTGAAGATGCGGTCCACCACGCCGATGCGCGCCGTGCGCGCCGGGACGAAGCAGCCCATCTGCGCCATCAGCACAATGAGGGCGACCTGCCGCATATAGGTGGATTTACCGGCCATATTCGGGCCGGTCAGAATGGCAACGCGGTTCGCGCCGCAGTCGAGCGCCGTGTCGTTCGGGACGAACAGCGCATCCTTGAGCACCTGCTCCACGACGGGATGGCGGCCGTCCGTGATATGCAGCTCGCCGGAGAGGTCGATCTCCGGGCGGCAGTAATTCTGCCGGGCGGCCAGCGCCGCAAAATTCGTCAGCACGTCCAGCGCGGCCACGGCGCGCGCCGTGCGCTGGATGCGGGCGGACTGGTCGGCCAGATGCTGGCGCACCTGTGAGAACAGCTCATATTCCAGCGCCGTGATGCGGTCCTTTGCCGTCAGGATCGTGCGCTCGAGCTCCTTGAGCTCCGGGGTGATATAGCGTTCGCCCGTTGTGAGCGTCTGCTTGCGGATGTAGGTCCCCGGGACCTGGGCCGTCTGGCCCTTCGAGACTTCGATATAATAGCCGAACACGCGGTTGTAGCCGACGCGCAGGGTCTTGATGCCGGTCTTCTCGCGCTCCTCGGCTTCGATGCGGGCCAGCGTTCCCTTGCCGCCCGAGACGATGTCACGCAGCTGGTCCAGTTCTTCGCTGTAGCCGTCGCGGATCATGCCGCCCTCGCGCACGGAAAACGGGGGCTCGTCCACAATGGCGTTCCGAATTTCGTCCCGCAGGTCGGAAAGGTCGTCCAATTCGTCCAGCAGCACGCCGAACATGGAGGCATGCAGCCCGCCGATGGCGGCGCGCAGCTCCGGCAGCGGCTCACAGCCGTTTCCGAGCGAGACCAGGTCGCGGCAGTTCGCCGCGCCTGTGACGATGCGGGCCGTCACGCGCTCATAGTCCGAGACATCCTGCAGCATGTGCACAAGCTCGTCGCGGCCGATGCTGTTTTTCGTCAGCTCCTCCACGGCGTCGAGGCGCGCGTTGATGCGCTTCGGGCTGAGCAGCGGCTTTTCCAGCCAGCTGCGCAGCATGCGGCTGCCCATGGCCGTTTTGGTATGGTCCAGCACCCACAGGAGGCTGCCGCGCTTTTCCCCCGCGCGCATGGTCTCCGTCAGCTCCAGATTGCGCCGGGCACTGAGATCCAGCTCCATAAAGCGGCCGCTGACATAGAATTCCAGCTCCCGCACATGGGAAAGGCCCGTTTTCTGCAGCTCGCAGAGCGTCCGCAGCAGCGCGCCCGCGCTGCGCCAGACCTCCGGCCGCTCCGTGAGGCCAAGCTCCTCCAGCGGCTTGCCGAACTGCTTTTCCACGAGCTGCGCCGTCTCCTGCGGAGCAAACAGCTCGTCCGCGCCAAGATCGGCGCAGCAGCTCAGCCGCTCCTGCAGTGTGCGGGTCAGCTCCTCGCTTTTGGCCGCGTCGCCGCCGCGCAGCACCTCGGCCGGGGCAAAGCGGCCGAGCTCGGAAATGACGCGCTCCATGGCGTCCGCACCCTCGGCCTGCGTGGCATAGAACGCGCCGGTCGAAATATCGCAGAAGCTCAGGCCGTAGCGGCCGCCCTCGCCGAAGACGCAGGCAAAATAATTGTTGCGGCTCTCGTCGAGCATGGAGCTTTCGATGACCGTTCCCGGCGTGACGATGCGGGTGATATCCCGCTTGACAAGGCCCTTGGCCAGCGCAGGGTCCTCCATCTGCTCGCAGATGGCGACCTTGTAGCCGCGCGCAACGAGCCTTGCGATATAGCTCTCTGCCGAGTGATACGGCACGCCGCACATGGGGACCTGCTCGGACTTCTCCTTGCCGCGGTCCCGCGTTGTGAGCGTCAGGTCAAGCTCATGGGAAGCAAGCTTGGCATCGTCGGCAAACATTTCATAAAAATCGCCCAGACGGAAAAACAGGATGCAGTCCGGGTGCCGTTCCTTGATCTCCAGATACTGCCGCATCATCGGCGTCAGTTCAGCCATACTTCTTCTCCTTCTGTCTGTGCCGTCAGGCGAGCTCGCCCGTCAGGCTCCACGTCGTGCTGCCCGTGATGCGCACATCGCGGAACTGGCCGATGAGCCCGTCGCCGCCAGACAGGCGCACGAGACGGCCGCCGTCCGTGCGGGCCGTGAGCAGGTCGCCGTCGCGCCCGTCGATGAGCACGCGGAACGTCCGGCCGACATAGGCGCGGTGCTTTTCCTCCGAAATGCGGTTCTGCAGGGCGACGAGACGGTCGAAGCGGCGGTTTTTCTCTTCCTTCGGCGTGGGGTCCGGCATGGAGGCCGCGGGCGTGCCGCCGCGCGGCGAGAAAATAAACGTAAACAGCGCGTCATAGCGCACACGCCCGATCAGGCGCAGCGTGTCCTCAAATTCTTCCTCCGTCTCGCCGGGGAAGCCGACGATGACATCGGACGTGAGCACGAGCTCCGGCATGAGGCTGCGGCCGTAATCCACGAGCTCGAGATACTGCGCGCTCGTATAGCGGCGGTTCATGGCGTGGAGCACACGGTCGTTTCCGGACTGGAACGGCAGATGGAACTGCTTGCAGATCTTCGGATAGGCCGCGATGGTGTCAAACAGCTTATGACTGGCGTCCTTGGGATGGGACGTCATAAAGCGCAGGCGGAAATCGCCCGGCAGGCTCGCGATCTGCGCCATGAGGTCGGCGAAATCCACGCCGAGGCCGAGGTCCTTGCCGTAGGAATTGACGTTCTGGCCGAGCAGCGTGATCTCCTTATAGCCCTGCGCGATCAGCGCGCGGCACTCCTGCAGGATGTCCTCCGGCTGTCGGGAGCGCTCGCGGCCGCGCACATAGGGCACGATGCAGTACGAGCAGAAATTGTTGCAGCCGTACATGACGGAGACCCACGCCTTGAGCTTATTCTCGCGCACGACGGGCAGACCCTCGGCAATGGCTCCGGCAGAATCCTCCACGGAGAACACGCGCTTGCCTGTCGTCAGCACGCCGAGCAGCAGCTGCGGCAGCTCCCACAGGTGGTGTGTGGAGAACACGCCGTCCACATAGGGATAGGACTTGCGCACGCGCTCGACCACGGCGGGCTGGCCCATCATACAGCCGCACAGGAAGATCTTCTGGCGCGGGTGGCAGCGGCGGGTATGCACGAGCGCGCCGACGTTGCCGAACACACGCTGCTCGGCGTGCTCGCGGATGGCGCAGGTATTGAAGATGACGAGGTCCGCGCCCTCAGGGCCGTCCGTCAGGCCGTAGCCGCAGTGCTCGAGCATGCCGCGGATCTGCTCGGAATCCGCCTCGTTCTGCTGGCAGCCGTAGGTCTCCACAAAGGCCACAGGCGTGATTCCCTGCGCCTGCCAGTATTCGCGCACCCGTCCGCAGAAGCCCTCCTGCCGCTGCAGAGCCTCGGGAGAGATCACAGTCGTTTTCTTTTCCAAAAGAGGAGTTCCTCCCAATTCATGAGATTCTTATTCAGTTTAGTATTTTATCATTCTTTCCGCCCCATTGCAAGTGGGGATTCCCCGGAAGCATCCCACTTTCGTTTTTCGTAAAATTATGATATGATACTCCAGAGGTGATATCCATGGAAGAAAATCAGAAGGACATGCCCGCCGTGCAGGAGACGCCGGAGGCGCCGCAGTCCGAATTTGTGCCCAGCCCGAAGTGGAAGCGCGTGCTGGCGTGGGTGCTGTTTGCCATCGTCGTGCTCGGCATCGCCAGCTGGCTGCTGAATATCGCCGTGCCGGAATGGCCGGAGAAGCTCTTTGGTTATACTCGGGGTTGATCCCGGCTATGCGACGACCGGCTTCGGCCTCATCCGGGCGGAGCGCGGGACCTATGCCCTGCTGCGCTACGGCACGGTCACGACCCCGGCGGGGCTGCCGTTCCCGCAGCGGCTGAACATTCTGTTTGAGGACATGACGCAGCTGCTGGAGGTCACAAAGCCCGAGGCCGTCGCCGTGGAGGAGCTGTTCTGGGGCCACAATATCACGACCGGTATCGGCGTTTCGCACGGACGCGGTGTGATCCTGCTCGCCATCGAGCGGGCGGGCGTGCCGCTGTTTGAATACACGCCCATGCAGGTCAAGCAGGCCGTCGTCGGCTACGGCAAGGCGGAGAAGCATCAGGTCATGGATATGACGCGCCGCCTGCTCCGGCTGGACCGCATGCCCCGGCCGGACGATGCGGCCGATGCCATCGCCATCGCGCTGTGCCATGCGCGCTCGTCCACGTCGCAGCTGGCACGGCTCATGGGAGGAAAACCGTAATGTTTTATTATTTCAACGGCGAGGTCACGCTTCTCGAGAGCAATCTGGCCGTCATCGACTGCGGCGGTGTCGGCTACGCCTGCCGGACGTCGTCCTATACGCTCTCGCGCCTGCATGTGGGCGAGCGCGCGAGGCTCTATACCTACTGCAGCATCCGCGAGGATGCGTTCGATATCTACGGCTTCAGCACGCGCGAGGAGCTGCGGAATTTTGAGCTGCTGCTCGGCGTGACCGGCGTCGGCGCGAAGGCCGCGCTGGCCATTCTGTCGTCCACCACGCCGGACCGCTTTGCGCTTGCCATCTTCTCGCAGGATGAGAAGGCCCTGACGGCCGCGCCGGGCGTCGGCAAAAAGCTGGCCCAGCGCATCCTGCTGGAGCTGAAGGACAAGCTCGGTGGCGCCGCACCGGCAGAGGGCGGCATTTCGCTCCCGGCCGGGGATGTGCCCGCCGCCTCCGGCAGCGCGCTGGCGCTGGCGCAGGCCGCACTGGCAGAGCTCGGCTACCGCCCGCAGGAGATCACGGCGGCGCTGCGCAGCGTTGACCCCGAGGGCATGAAGACGGTAGAGATCGTGCGGCAGTGCCTGCGCGCCATGGTGATG
>ENA-UONW01002845-UONW01002845.1-human-gut-metagenome-genome-assembly--contig:-CS52-NODE-2845-length-15935-cov-6.803715_pt1 | contig 15935 bp, 12 predicted proteins | sample MGYA00242463_ERZ724010 | MGnify/ENA metagenome assembly ERZ724010 | reverse complement strand
CTGTACCGGCAATCCGGCATCATTCGTTTTTCCGTTTTTCCGGCCACCACTATTCAACCTCAACTTTTTGACGCTAAATCTTTACTTTTTCTGTTTCCTGCGTTTCCATTTATTATACCCGAAAATGAAAACCGGCGCAAGTGTTAAAAAGAAACAATTTCCATGCAAATGGAATATTTCCTCTTTTTCTCCCGCCCCGGAAATCCGGGGAAGCTGAATTTTTATGCTGGAACGGAATTGGGGTTCATTCGATTTCCGCAAGGAGGGTGTCTCCTCTGTATCGATCGAAAAATCTGGTTTCGCCAACGGCCACGTATGATTTTCCGTTTCCGGAGAGCGTGTGGAAATTTCCCATCAGCGCGACGCCTTCCGGCTCCCGGATCTCCGGGAAAACGACCATTTCTGAACTCCGGACGATTTGAAAACGTTCATTCACGCGGGCGATGAAAAGCGGAGCGCGGAAACGCATCACATCGGCATTTTCCGCCGTCCTGCGAGTATAGACGAGATGAAGAACGCCGTTGTGAATCAGGAAATGCTGCTGGGTCGAGGCCGTTTCCAAAGGCGTCCCGTCGTCGAAATGCCAGAATTGGAGTGGATTCCAGTGTAGTCCGTCCATGGATTCGGACCAATGGGCGAACCCATCCTCCGTCCGGAGGGTCACATAAAAAACTCCATGGTGCCGACAGAGCGAGGGTTCCAGAAGACCGCGGCCGGCCGGCAATTCAAGGACGTTGCCGGTTTCCAAGTACCGTACGGAAGTTCCGTCAAACTCCGCCAGAACCGAGCGGAACATCCTGTCGCGGCGGCCGACCGTGCCGAAAGAAAACGGGATATACAGTTTGTTTCCGTCGAAATACCGCTGGGAACAGCCGCAGGTACAGCAGGAGGTGTCTTTGTCGAAGCACGGAAAGTCCAGCGGCCGACGCCGGACCGTCCATTCACCGCGGTCGTTCCGGACGGCATAGTAGGACCGGCGGACGAACCGGGTGTCAGGCGCGGAATTCCAGTCTCCGAGAGTATCGTACAGTTTCCCCTGACGGTAATAGACGTTGTGACCGATGGCCAGAACGGTGCCGAGTTCCGGATGGCATTCCGGAACGACGTCGCAGATGCTCTCCTGAATGCCTCCGGGCAAGGGAACCGGACCGAATCCGGGCACGGGAACCGGATCGCTCCAGGTTTCTCCTCCATCGCCGGAGACGCTTTCCATGACGGGACCGTAATAATCGCTTCCCATGATGGGCTGGAACGTCATCAGAAGCCGCCTGTCCTTCATGACGGCGGGCGTCGGCTGAAAACAGGTGCATTTTTGACCGTTCCGGCCGTTCCAGACGGTTCGGACACGAATATTCATGATCGTTTGCCTTTCCGGGTTGTTTCTTTTTTATTATAGTTGGAAGGACGGAGGGAGTCAAGCATTCAAAAAACGTAAAATCCATACAGATGGATGATTCTTTGAAAAAAAGATTGAAAATCGCGGTATCCGGAATTATTGTAATAGGCAGAACGCCGATAGCCACGGCGGCCGAGTTCGGGAAAATCCGGCTGGTCGTAGATCAGATCGAAAGCGCGGAAAAGTGCATCGTATTTTTTCAGGAATGGGCACGAATCGATTAGGGCGTAGTAGTCATAAAACAGTGAATTTTGCATCATATTTTTTCCTCTTTTTGAGTGGTTAATTGTTGTCCCGCAAGATATTACAATATATCACCAAGAGGAGGAATTTTCAAGGGCAAACGACTCAAAAATCGTTAATTATAAAGCGTTTAACGCATTACGCAGAACACATTTATTGTTCTGTGAACAGGAGGGAGCTTTTCTATGGACAGTCGAAAAAACCGGGAAACGCTGCTTTCGGTCTGCGATGCTTTTTCATTCCAGACGGATCTTCCGGTCCTGTTTTCCAGGGAGGCTCCGTTTGAAATGTCCATTCACGGGATTCCTCGTCTCGGAATTCTGCTTGACGGAAGCATGGTTTTCCAGATTTTCCGGAACGGCAAACCGGATCTGGCGACTTTGGCTGCGCCAGCCCTGTATTACTGCGGGGCGAACGGCGCGCAGACATGCAGCTATAAAACGGCGTCGGTCTCGATCTCCTTCTGTTTCTATCCCAAGTACGTTCGAATCGTTTATGTCGTCTGCGACGGAATTCACCGTCCGCCGCATGGCGGGAATGCTTATTTTCACACGGGAACGCCTCTTTCTGAAGGCGGGTTCCATCTGCTTTCCGCAATCGAGTCGTTTCAGCGCGAAGGGAAAATGCCGTTGGTCATGCGCCTGCTTGATGAAATTTACCGAATGAGCGTCGACATCCTGCGGAACGACACGAACGGTGCGACGCTTCGGGTCAGCCGGAAATGGACCGATCTCCAGTTTTATCTCCGGGCGCACCGGACAAAAAGCATAACCCGCACGGAACTGGCGCATCTGTTCGATCTGTCTCCGGGCTCCATTTCCAGGCTGGTCCGGTGCAATGCCGGATGCACTCTTGTGGAACTGCGGAACCGCTACCGGATGGAATTCGCCGCCGAACTCCTGCGAAAAACCAATCTGACGGTGGAGGATATTTCCGAACAGTGCGGATTCCGTTATTCCTGTTATTTTTACCGCTGCTTTCATCACTTCTGCGGCATGACTCCGCACGAATACCGGGAACGGCCGGAGGCGGTTTCTCCGGAGAAGTGAGTTCCCCCCCCGGAACCGAGTCGTTCCCGACCGGGCGTGTTCTCGAATTGACGCTCCGTTTCCCTCTAGTAGCCCAAGTCTTTCTTCCTTACCCAGCAAGAAAACAATCGGACATTCGGTGGTTGAATGTACTCTTTGCGCCAGCTCCCCGGCTTGGACAACTTTTCATAGAGGAATTGATGTAAACAACTTTTTTAGACTTTTTCACCGGTTCAGCAATTTCATATAGGCTTGATAGTTGAATAGGCGATTGCGCTTGTGGCCTGTGGTTTCCTCAACAATGCCGAGTCCCTGCAATTTACTCAAGGCGGTATTGATGGTGGCATCGGTCAGGCCGGTTTCCTCTTTCAAGCGGATTGTTCCCGCTATGGGATGACGGAGCATTGCCTGGTGAATCAACATGGCCGATTTTCCGCTTCGCCCGAGAGTTTTGATTTTTTCCCGGTCTTCCCGAACTTGCCGGTTCAAATCCATGATGATTTTCAACCCTTGCTCGGCAGTCGCAATTACAGCTTCACAGAAGAAGTCGAGCCAGCGTTCCCAATCCCCATCGGTTCGGATGGAGTTCAGGAGTTCGTAGTAGTATTGCCGATGCGACTTGAAATAGTAGCTCAGGTAGAGAAGCGGCTGTTTCAACACTTTTTCTTCACACAGCAGCAGGGTAATCAGGAGACGCCCAACTCGACCGTTTCCATCGAGAAAAGGATGAATCGTTTCGAACTGGACATGGGCCAGGGCCGCCTTTATCAGAACCGGGATATTTTCATCGTGCAAGAAATGTTCGAAGTCATTCAGACAGTGAATTACCTCTTCCGGAGGAGGAGGTACGAAAGCAGCGTTCCCTGGCCTGGTCCCTCCAATCCAATTTTGACTTCTACGGAACTCTCCGGGCGATTTCAGGCTGCCTCGGCCCTTTGCCAATAAAGTACCGTGGATTTCTCGAATCAACCGCAGGGACAGCGGGAAGCCCCCTTTTAGGCGTTCCAAGCCGTAATCCATCGCGCCAACATAATTGCTGACTTCCTGAACATCATCCAACGGAACTCCGGGTTTCTCTTTCAGTTCGAACAACAGCAGGTCTGATAAGGAAGATTGCGTTCCTTCAATCATGGATGACAGAACCGCTTCCTTACGGACAAACAGATAGAGAAACAGTCCGACATCAGGCAACAGTTCCGCAGCAGCATCAAGTTTCCCCAACGCACGAGAGGCTTCATCCAGTCGTTTTTGCAACGTGCCGGAAAGTTCCAGCGGGGGAGTCGGCGGCAATGGGTTGGGAACGTATGCCCTTACCGTTTCTCCTGTCGTAGTGGTCGTCTGATAAGTTCCCTGTGGACCGCGCTTCATAATCCCTCGAAGTTAAAATAATGGCTCCTCTTATTTTAAGATATTGCCAATTTCTAAAATATACAAGTTCTTTATTTTATTTTTTCCCGACTCTCTACGGTTAGATTATTGATACGAGCATTCGAGAAGAGGTCAGCGCAAATCCCTGCATCCCGTAAAATGCCAATAAATCAATTTCCAAGCCCCCTGGATGGGACTTCCCGCTTTCCCCGCAGAATGAGTGCGATACCGAAATCCGGCTGTATACCGGTCCTGCATTCCCTTCGACGATGTGTAGCCCTTTATCAGGGATTTCTTGGTATCTCACCTCCGTGGAGAACATCGACATCATTCCGGGCCGCGACATCGGCAACTGGTGGGGGCCGAACGACTTTGCCAACGCCAAAGTGGCGTGGCGGTCGAACAATCCGGAGACGCCGGTGGGATTGTATGCCTCCGCCTTCCCGCTGAGCGGAAAAAATCCGATCCGGGTGAAGTTCCGGATCGCCTCCCCCGACGCCGCGTGGATGATCGCCGCAGTGACACTCGCCGATCGGCCGCTGCAGCTGCCGGCACGCACGCCGCATCCATTCACCACGGCGGAGAACCGCGACTGGATCAAACTGGATTTCCGCCGTAACATCACGCCGGCAAGTCCACTTGACTTCTCCTTTCTGCTCGTCCCCTTCGCACCGGCGGGGAAGTTCGGCCGGGTAGTTGCCGCGCCGGATGGGTCGCTCACCTTTGAAAAGGCTCCAGGCAAACAGTTCCGCGCCTACGGGACCAATCTCTGCGATTCGGCGATCTATCTGGAGAAAGCCGACGCCGACCGGCTCGTCAACTTCCTCGCCGCGCAGGGATACAACTCCGTGCGGTTCCACCACCATGACAACCGGCTGCGCCACCCTTCCAGCCCGGATCCCGCCGCGCTGGACCCGAAAGCACTCGACCAGCTCGACTATCTCACCGCCCGGCTGATCGAACGGGGAATCTACCTCACCTTCGACTTCTACACCAGCCGGAAACTCCGCAACGGGGAAACGCTGCCGATTCTGCAAAAATATCCGAAACTCGGACTGAAGTTCGCCATGGAGCTCTCTCCGGAAGGGATGGAAAACTGGAAATCCTTCGCCCGGTCATGGATGCTTCACCGCAACCCCTACACCGGACGCACCTGGGCGGAGGAACCGGCGATCCTCTTCGCCAATCTGGTCAACGAGGATACCGCGACCTACTCGCTCTTCAGCAATCCGGACGCGGTGCGCTGTTACACGGAACTTTTCGCCGCCTACTGCGACGAAAAGAAGATCGCCGACCGCAGCATTTCCTTCGCCAATCCCGCGTTCTCCCGGTTCGTGATCGAACGCCAGCAGCAGGCGACCGGCGAAATGATGCGGTTTCTGCGACAGGAGCTCGGTGTAAAGTTCCTGCTCACCTCCGCCAACTACAACGGCAACGCGCTCACCACTCTGCTGCGTGACGCCTACGACGCAGTCGATGATCACGGATACCACAACCATCCAAGTTTTCCGGAGAGCCCCTGGTCTCATCCACACCGCTTCGGGCAGACCTCAACCATTCCGGCAGAAGCGCCGCTGCCGATCAATCTCGTCCGCGGCCGGATCTTCGGCAAGCCTTTTTTCGTGACCGAATTCAACTTCTGTGCGCCCAACCTCTACCGGTCGGAGAGCGGTCCGCTGATCGGCGCCTATTCGGCGTTGCAGAACTGCGCCGGACTCTACCGCTTCAATTTTTCCGGAAACCGACGCCGGCTCTTCTCAGACAAAGAGGGTATCGTCGTCTTCGAATCGGTCAACGACCCGATCATGCAGCTGGCCGACCGGATTGCCGGAATCTTCTTCGTCCGCGGCGATATCTCCACCGCGAAGCAGTGGTACGCCTGGCAGCTTCCGGCCGACTACTGGTCAAAAAAACGCGACAGCGGCTATCCTGATATCCGCCGGCTCGGCCTGATCGCCGGAATCGGCGCACATCCAGCAGGGAAACCTCTTCCGGGGGTGGAATCCTGCCGGAACATCCGCGATACGGCCGTACGGAAACGTCTCGAATTGTTCCAGAAGAGCGGCACAGCCCGGAGCATCACCGATGAAATTGAACTTGACAGCAAAGCAGGCACCTTCCGGGTGATGACACCCCGTTCGGAATCGGTGACGTTGTCGCAGGGAGCACTCCGGGCAAACCGGCTTGCCGTGTCGGGAGCCGACACCTTCCAGACCATCGCGGCAATCGCCCTTGATGACCGTCCGCTTGCTGAGAGCCGCTCGATTCTGGTTCTCCAGATCTCGAATGTCTGCGCCTCCGGTGAACGCTACACCGACACCGACCGCCGCCAGCAGCAGAACTATGGACACGCGCCGCTCCTGCTGCGCCGGGCAAAGGCGAAGATTTCGCTCGCGGTTCCCGGCGTCTTTCAAATTGCCGCGCTAGACATGCAGGGTGATGTTGCAGGCACACTGCCGGGCAAACGGCAGGGGGAGCGGTTCGAATTTCAGGCGGACAACGGTGCGTTCCCGGGCGGGATTGCTGGATATCACCTGACACGATAACAACAATCCCTCCCGGAGACGCTCCGGGAGGGATTGTCGCTGCATGTAGAACAGCTATTTCTTCTTGAGTTCCGCAGCAATCCGCTTCATCTGCGACGGAATGTCGATCTTCTGTGGACACTTCTTGAGGCAGACGCCGCAGGAGACGCAGGAGGCCGGGCCGCCTTCATTCGGCAGGGCATCGATCGTCTTCTTGAATCCGGCGAAATTGCCGTCGATCTTGTACTGATTGTACGCGCCGAACACACGCGGAATCGCCACCTCAACCGGGCACGGCACACAGTAATTGCACGCGGTACACGGCACCGAATCCACCTTCTGATAGGCAGCCAGCGCCGAGGCGAGCGTCAGCCGTTCCGAATCGGAGAGCGGACGGAACGGCGAATAGACACGCAGATTCTCCTTGAGGTGATCCATGCGGTTCATGCCGGAGAGCACGCAGATCACGTTCGGCAGCGAGGCCACATAGCGGAACGCCCACTCCGCCGGACTCGCATCCGGAGCAGACGTTTTCAGGATCTTCGTCGCTTCCGGCGTCAAAGTCGCCAGCGTACCGCCGCGCAGCGGCTCCATCACGATCACCGGAATTCCGAGCTTCGTCACGATCTCGTACTGCTCGCGCGACCGATAGTTATGCCAGTCCAGATAGTTGATCTGAAGCTGGACGAAATCCCACGGATGCGCCTCCGCAATCGTCTTGAGCACATCCGGAGTGTCGTGGAAGGAGAAGCCGACGTGACGAATCTTCCCCTCCTTCTGCATCCGTCTGACGAACTCATAGAGCCCGCACCGCTTCACCGTCTCCCAGTTGCCGCGGTTCAGCGCGTGCAGGAGATAGAAGTCAAAGTAACCGGTCCGGCACTTCCGCAGCTGCTCCGCGAAAATGCGCTCCGCATCCTGAAGGCTCTTGATGGAACGGACCGGCAGCTTGTCGGCGAGGAGGTAGGATTCGCGGGGATAGCGGCTCAGCGCTTCTCCGACAAAGAGTTCACTCCGCCCGCCGTGATAAGGCCAGGCGGTGTCAAAGTAGTTGAGCCCTGCCTTCAGGGCGTAATCCACCAGCTTCTTCGCCTCCTCGCTGTCGATGGCGCCGTTTTTCTGCGGCAGCCGCATCATGCCGAAACCGAGCAGCGGCAGCGTAAGATCGGTATCCCGAAAACGGCGCCGGGTCAGTTTGCTTTCTTCCGTACCGGCGGCGGCTCCCCCCGCGGCTCCGGTCTGTGCCGTCAGCCGGGCGAGCGGAGCAAGCGCGGCCAGTGTAAGCGTACATTTCAAAAAATCGCGTCTATCCATGATTGTCTCCGTTTCTTCGCAAATGGCTTCTCTTTTATTTATTATAATCAGTCCAGCGGCGCCGCGCCAATGAAAACTTCCGGAATTTTCCTTTTTTTTACGAGCCGGCCGGAGACTCTTCCCCCCCCGCCTGATTGCGGAACTGCCGGATGCTTTGCAGGAGAACCGACAACACCAGCAGAGACAGACACCCGTAAAATGCAGCTGACAGCTCCCGATGCTCCCGGAAAATCAACATCGCCAGCAGAATGCTGTAAACCGGTTCCAGATTGTAACTCAAATTTACCGTGAACGCGGAGATCGTCTTCAAGGCCCGGATCTGGCACCAGTACAGCCCCACCGTGCAGAAGAGCGCGAAGAGCAGCAGTTCCCCCGTCTCCGGCAGCGTCGGCACCAGTCGCGCGGCAGGAAACAGCAGAAGGTAGAACGGCAGCAGCAGCGTCAGCGCGAGAAATCCGCCGCACATCTCCTCATACAGGATCGTCTCCGTCGAAAAACGTCGTCCGAGAAAGCGGGAGGCTATCGTGTACAGCGACGCGAGAAGTGTGGAAACCACTCCCAGCAGGATCCCCGTCCGGTAACGCAGGTCGAGTGTGAAAAACAACAAAATTCCGGCAATCGACAGCAAACTGCACGCCAGCTCCTGCCACTCGAACTTCCGCTTCAGGAGAAGCGGTTCCAGAATCGTTGAGAAAAATCCGATCATGGCAAAGCAGGCGACGCCGACCGAGACATTCGCCAGCTTGATGCTGCCGAAGAAGAAAAGCCAGTGCAGAGCGAGCAGCAGTCCGGCTCCGGCGATTTCCACACGGCCGCGCCACGACACGCGCTCCGCTCCGGGCAGAAAACGGCGGAGGAAAATCAGCGCCAGTGCGGTGAACAACATCCGCCACCAGGTCATGACGCCGCTGGAAAGTTCAATCAGCTTCCCGAAAATTCCGGTGAATCCGGCGAACAGAATCGAAAGGTGAAGAAAGCAGAACGCCCGCGCCGTCTCACTCAAAGCCTCAATCCGCTTCACGAAAACCTCCCCACCCCCTGTTTCGATATAAAAAAACACGGACAGGAAATGAATCCCAGCCCGTGTCTTTTCGCTTGCGTCCGTGAATTACAGCTCTTCGCCGACCTCCCAGCGGATGAAACGCCGCACCTTGAGGTTCGGGCGGAACTTCGCCAGCGTGGTCTTGTCATCCTTGACCCACGGCTGATCCATCAGGCAGACTTCCGAGAAGTACTTGCGGATCTTGCCGGCAAGAATCTTGTCGAGCATCGCGGCCGGCTTGTTCGCCAGCTTCGGATCAGCAGCAGCGGCGATCTCCTTCTCTTTGGCGATCACTTCCGCAGGAACATCGTTCTCACTGATGTACTTCGGGCTGAATGCGGCGATGTGCAGACAGATGTCGTTGAGCACCACCGGATCGGTTTCGCCCTCTACCTCCACCAGCACACTGACCCGACCATCCATGTGATGATAGCTGGCAAAGGCACACCCCTCGGAGCGCTGCCAGCGCGCCGCGCGGCGAATCTGCATGTTTTCACCGATCACGCCGATGTGGTCGGTCAGAGTGTTCTTCTCAGCCTCATTGACCGCCACGGTGACATCACCCTCGCCGGCCGCCTTCAGCGCACTGTCGGCAATCGTCTTGACCAGGTTGCCGAACTTGTCGGTCTTCGCAGCAAAGTCGGTCTCGCAGAGAACCTCCACGATCGACGCGGCATCGTCACCGATGCTGGTCCAGACCTTCCCCTGATTGGTGGCGCGGCCGGACTTCTTCTCCGCCTTGGCGGCGCCGGACTTGCGCAGGTTTTCAATCGCCAGCGTCATGTCGCCGTCCGCTGCGGTCAGCGCCTTCTTGCAATCCATCATACCGGCTCCGGTCTTCTCCCGGAGCTCCTGTACCATCTTGGCAGTAATCATTTTATCAAACTCCTCACATCAATCCATGGCTTACTCGGCCTTTTCCGCCGCAGGCTCTTCCGCCTTTTCAGCTTCCGCCTTCACCGGCTTCTCCTCGGCGCTCTTGCGACGCGGCGCGCGGCGCGGCTTGTCGGCCTTTTCCGCCTTCTCGGCATCATCGGCCTTCTCCTGCGCGATCTTCTTTGCCGCCTCGGCGGCTTCGCGCTCCTCGGTCACCTTCTTCTGATAGATCTCCTTGGCCACCTTGATCGCTTCCGCGAAAAGACCGGTGATGATCTGAACCGACTTGACCGCGTCGTCGTTGGCCGCCACCGGGTAATCCACCAGCGTCGGGTCGCCGTTGGTATCGACGATCGCCACGATCGGAATCTTCAGCTTGTTCGCTTCGCGGACCGCATTGGCCTCGTTGCAGACGTCGATGACCACGAGCGCGGCGGGCAGCCGCTTCATGCCGGCGATGCCGTCGAGGTCGCGGTGCAGTTTCTCGGCACGGCGGGCGAGGCTGGAAAGCTCCTTCTTCTTCATCGACTTGGCCGCTTCCGAATTCAGCGTCTGGTCGATTTCGGCCATCTTGGAGATGCTCTTGCAGATGGTCACGTTATTGGTCAGCGTACCGCCGAGCCAGCGTTCCGAAACGCTGAACATGCCGGTTTCGTCCGCGAGCCCCTTCACCAGTTCGCGGAGCTGACGCTTGGTGCCGACAAACAGGATGTCGCCGCCGTTGGCGACGATGCGCTGCAGGAAGTTGCAGGCCGCCGCAATCTGATACATGGTCTTGGTGAGGTCGATGATGGAGATCCCGTTCCGCGCGCCGTAGACATAGTCCTTCATGCGGGGGTTCCAGCGGCGGGTCTGGTGACCGAAATGACACCCGGCTTCCAGCAGATCGTTGATGGTGATTTTCGCCATTTTCACGGCTTCCTTTCCTGTTTGCGGCGCTTTTTCCGTTTCAAGTCGCCATTGGTTTGGTTGTCTCTCCGCACCCCTTCCCGGGCGCGGATTATTTAATATAGTGCTGTAGAGCGAATTTACAAGCCTAGGCCAGCGATTTTTTCCAGAATTCGATCTGTTTCGCCACCTGATCGAAACCGGTCGCGCCGGTGATGTCGCGCTTGGCGACGCTCTTCTCCGGATCGAACAGTTCGAGAAACTCCGGCGTCGCTTCCGGAATCGTTTCGCGCATCTCGTCCAGCGTCACCTCGTCGAGCCGTTTCCCATGCTCCCGGCAGTAGCGCACAAACGAACCGACCCGGTGGTGGGCGTTGCGGAACGGCACCTTGAGTTCCACGAGCTTCTCCGCAAGATCGGTGGCCATCAGCGCCGGATCGGACGCGGCCGCGCGCATCGCCTCTTCGCGGATCTTCATCGTCTCGATCATCGGTGGATAAACCTTGAGAATCATCTTCGCGGTGTCGAGCGCGTCGAAGATCGCGACCTTGTCCTCCTGAAGATCGCGGTTGTAGGTGAGCGGCAGCCCCTTGCACATCGTGAGCAGCGCGGCAAGGTCGCCGTAGACCCGCGCGGTCTTGCCGCGGGTGAGCTCGCAGACGTCGGGATTCTTTTTCTGAGGCATCAGCGAAGAGCCGGTGCAGAAGGCGTCGTCCAGCTCGACAAAACCGAACTCCTGACTGCACCAGAGGATCAAATCCTCGGAGAGACGGCTGGCGTGCATCGCGAATATCGCCAGCGCATTGACCAGTTCGATGGCGAAATCGCGGTCTGCGACCGCATCCATGCTGTTGCGGGTGACACGCTCGAACTTGAGTTCGCGGCAGACCATTTCACGGTCGATCGGCAGCGTGGTTCCGGCCAGTGCCCCGGAGCCGAGCGGCATGACGTTGACGCGGCGGCGGCAGTCGGCGAGCCGCTCGGCGTCGCGATCGAGCATTTCGACATAGGCAAGCATGTGGTGGGCGAAAAGCACCACCTGCGCGTGCTGCAGATGAGTGAATCCCGGCAGGATGGCGCGGGGATGGGCGGCGGCCTGCCCGACCAGCGCGCGCTGAAAGGCGCGCAGTTCCGAGATCAGAAGGTCGATCTCGTCGCGCAGATAAAGCCGGATGTCCAGCGCGACCTGATCGTTGCGGCTGCGGGCGGAGTGTACTCTCGCCCCTTCGGCGCCGAGCACGTCGATGAGCGCGCTCTCGATGTGCATGTGGATGTCTTCCATCGAGATGTCGTAGGTGAAGTCGCCGGATTCGATGCGGCGGCGGATGTTGTCCAGTTCGGCGCGAATCGCCTCCGCGGTCGCCGCGGGAATGATCCCCTGCGCGGCGAGCATCTTCACATGCGCCTTGCTGCCCTCGATGTCGTGCTTGTAAAGCCGTTTGTCAAATGAGATCGATTCAGAATAGAGGGCGACCTCGTCCCGAGTCGCCGAACTGAACCTTCCGCCCCAGAGCGCCATGAAACCACCTCGCGATTTGTTTTCCCGAAAAATAATCTCTTTAAAATAACCGCTCGGGAGTGGAATTTCAACATCATCGGGGCTATATTACCCGAATTATGGCAAAAACTTCGAATCAACTCAGACCGAACGTTCCCGCAGCAGATCAGCTGATCTGCCCCGGCTGCGGGGAACGTCTGACGCCCGCGGATGTGGAGAACTTCCCGGCGTGTCCCTACTGCGACTTCGCGTTCCGTCGCGACAGCCGCCTGGAAGATTTCGCTCTGCTGCCGGTGATCTCCCGCTGGGAGAACCGGGTCAACACCCAGTTTCCCTCCGCCTGACCCGGCGGGAACCGGGTTATCGCAGCAGATTCCAGTCCGCGGTTCTTTCCAGGGCGGAAAGCCGGAAGGCGGACGGCCAGCCGACATACATGTCGTTGAGATGCCCCCTCTCCTCGCAGGTTCTGCGGTAACGGGTCCAGCGCGTCTGAAAAAACGCTTCGCTCTGCACCCCGAAGGGACGCCGGTGACCGTGTAGTTGCAGCCCCTCACGGGGCGCGATGCAGAGAATGGCGTTGCACCACATCATCCGGGCCCGGAGCCGCCACCGTTCATCCCCGGTCAACTGCCACAAGCGGATGAAATCCGGCACGGCGATCACCCCCCACGGGTCGATGGCCGGATGCTGCGTGGAGACCGCCGTGCCTCCCGAAGTATAATACCCGAGACGGGAAAAATCGCTTTCCGGCGGGTAGAGTGCATCGTAGTGAAATGCCCAGGAGAAGAAATAATACGCCGCCTTCAACGCGCTTTCCAGATAACGCGCCTCCCCGGTCAACTCCAGCATCTCCAACGAACAGTACAGAAACGGATAGGCGGTCTCCTTGTCGATGCAGGCGCAGTCGATCGCCCCGGCCAGGCAGACGAACTGATCCAGATCCCGTTTCACGTAGAGTTCCAGCGCCCGGCGTGCGCAGTCCAGGTATTTCGCGGCACCGGTCTCCCGGTAGACTTCGAGCAGCGCCATGATCATGAAGCCGCCGATCGTGCCGCCGGAGGCGCACTTCCGCCCGTCCACGCTCCATTTCAACCCGAATCCGTCCTCCTCGTCGTAATGTTCGACGAAGAAGTCGGCAAGCCGCACCGCGAACCGGAGGTAGCCGGGACGGGCGACGCCCAGCGACCGCAGCAGCCGGAAAGAACGCACCGCTTCCGCCGCCGCCCAGCCGTAATTGCAGACATCTCCGGGAACATACCGCTTCGTCACGTGGCGCACATAGTTGACCGGAAAAAGTCCGGAGGGCAGCTGCGTCTCCATCCAGCCGTCCAGACAGGAAAGGGCGTCGTTCAGCCAGGAACGCTCTCCGCTCCGGCGGAATTCCCGGATGAAGTGGCGGGCCTGCTGAAAGGATTGCCCCGACCAGCCCGCTTCTATGATTTTATCGGGGAAGACGATCGAGTCATCCTCCGGAGAGTTGCGCATCGCATTGCGGAACATCCGATGTCCGTTATAGTCAAACATCAGGAAACGGGAATTGGCGAGCGCCGCCTCATACACCTCCTCCGGCGTCAGCACCGGTTCGTGCCGGAACGGAAACAGCTCCAGCACCCGGTTCAGCAGCGTCGCACAACCGAAACTCCTCCATTCGGGAACGCCGAAGAAGAGATGAAACCGGCAGCGGAACGACTCCCCGGGACGCAGCGTCAGGTATTCGTCATAGCGTTCGCTCATCACATCGTGGTCGGAATAGGTGAACGGGGCTTCCGTGACCGGATAGTAGATCCGGTGCAGAAAACGCCCCTCCCCGGTCTCCACCAGCGAACAGGAGCTGCGCAGGCTCGCCTCCTCCCGGTCCGAGGCAAACATCGCCGCCACGTTCGCGGCATCCTCCGTCACGGTGCAGGAGGGAATGCCGGAACGATCGTAGGCAAAAATCCAGTTCCGCCCCTCCACGGCGGTTCCCTGCGGCTCATGGCCGCCGCTCCGCCGGTTCCCGTCGTAGCTGACGCAGGGAATGGTGTACTTTTCAGGGATGAACCCGGTGATTCCCTCCATGATCAGTTTGAACCTCCGGGTGCCGACCCCGTCGTTGACCAGCTGCCGTTCCACGGAAAAAAGTCCGCCGCCGAGCTCTTCGATCCGCTCCTCCGCCAGAAATCCGGCGCCGCGGAAATGCGCCCCCTCCCGCGTCATCGCCTCCTCTTCTCCGTTGCATTCGATCAACGGCGGACGCAATTCAAACACCCACCCGGGCACCGGCGCCTCCGACTGCCGGTACCGTTCTCCTTCTCGACTGAAATACATCGTTACTCCTCTTGACTCACGATCAGTTCATATGCGAAAACCGTCCCATACCGGGAAAATACCTGTGCATCAAAACAGACGCCCCCCTGTTCCCTCCGAAGCGGGATCTCCCCCAGCCGCCGTCCCGCCGTATCCACCGCGTACAGGCGACATGAGCTGAGCGACTGCTCCAGCCGGAGCCGGATCTGCGCCTCGCCGCGGGCGGCGAGCAGCGCCCCCTCCCCCCAGCTCTCCAGCTGGTTGCGCTGCCGGTCGGCGAACCGGGTCCCGGCCGGCAGTGCATCGGTCAAGTGAAGGATCAGCATCCGGTTCGAACGGCGAAGGGGACGGGAATCGACCGCGAGACAGCCGAAAACACCGCGACCGACCCGATTGTTCACCTGCAACACCCCGGTTCCGCCGGACATTCCCGGCGGCAGAATCACCGCCTCGCAGACCGATGAACGAGCTTCCAACGTCACCCGCCTGCGGTCGAGCACGACTTCGCCGGACGCGGAGGCGAAACGCTCCGCTTCGGGATCCCACTGTTCCGGCAGAAGCAGCTTCCGCTCCCGCAACCGCCGCAACAGCGTCTCTTCCGGGCGAACCGTCACCACCCCGTCCACGGGAGCGAACACACAGCCGACCTGCGCCATCAGGCCGAGCCGGTTCATGGTGCTGGAATCCTGTTCCCCGAAGGAGAACTCCCGCTTTCCGGAATAATCCACGGCGAATCTGCGTTCCGCCGGAGCGATGCCGCCCTCCTGAAACAGCGCGAGTCCGATCCGCAGCGAGAGCGCTTTGACCGGATCGCTCGAACTGTCGAAATGCCACGCATTCGCTGCTTTCTGCGGCTGGTAATGCACGAACTGAAAGATGCCGTCCCAGTCCTGAAGCGCGGCATAGGCGCCGGTCAGCACCCCCCCTTCCGCCCGGAACGCGTTGGGGGCGGCGAAATCGAACTCCGTCACCAGAAACGGCCGGCCGAAAATCCGCGCACTGAACAGCACGCCGGGAGCGGCGGCATAGCGGGCAATGGCGGAGAGGTTCGTATGGCCGGCCGGATACTTCCACCAGCCGCCCAGAAACTCCGGATGATCCCAGTAGAAGTGATTTTCCACAAAATCGTACTGCCGCCGCATCATCGTCAGCGCGGGCGAAGTGAGAAAATTCTGGTCCGATATCATGCATCGAAGTCCGAGACCGCGGACAAACTCCTTCATCTCCCGGAATCCGTCGTAGTAGAGTTCCCGCAGGAAGCGGGAGAAGTGCGGATCCTGCGCGGAAGCGACGCCTCCGGATATTCCGTGATGTTTTTTCCACTCTTCGAAGCGCTTCCGATAGATCGCCGCCACCTCCGGCGTCCGGTTCCAGTAGGCGGAAAGCGTATCTTCGTTGACCAGGGAGACCGAAAGCAGCGCCGGCTCCTCCTTCCAGGTCAAACCGGTGTAGGGATTTCTGTGGTTGAGCC
>ENA-UONW01002833-UONW01002833.1-human-gut-metagenome-genome-assembly--contig:-CS52-NODE-2833-length-15974-cov-13.369370_pt1 | contig 15974 bp, 17 predicted proteins | sample MGYA00242463_ERZ724010 | MGnify/ENA metagenome assembly ERZ724010 | reverse complement strand
CTTTTCTCCCCTATCTTTTCTCTTGCGAGAGAAAAGATAGGGCCGTCGGAGACATCCGGCAGTCACAAATTTGCAACAACCTCTCAGTCTCGGCTGCGCCGAGCCAGCTCCCCTGGGAGGGGAGCCTTTTCCGCCCTTTGTACAAGGGCGCTTATTGTCCGGCGGTGGTGCCGCGGAGGGGGTTTTTGGTGGCGGGGGAGTCGGCGGAGCCGGGCTGGTACCATTTGTTCTGGCCGAAGATCAGCACCGGCGTGCCGTCTTCGATGTTGTTGAAGATCTTTACCATCGCCGCCTCCGGGATGTTGATGCAGCCGTGCGAGCCGTTGAAAATGTACTGGTCGCCGCCGAAGACGCTGCGCCAGGACGCGTCGTGCAGGCCGATGGAATCGCCGATGACGCTGACCCAGTATTTAACAAAGACCTCGTAATCCGCGCCCGTCAGCGTGCAGTTCGTCTGCTTGTTGTGCGCCTCGTACAAGCCGATCGGCGTGCGGTGGCTGCCGACCATGCCGGTGACGATGTTGGTGTTCACGATCACGGTCCCGTTTTTGATGAATGTCAGCTGCTGGTTGTCCAGATCGACCTCGACATGCGTCAGCGAAATGTCAAACGGCGCGCCCCAGCGGTAACACGTCAGCCCCGCGGTGATCGTGCAGGGCTCCATGGCACAGATGGCCTGCAGCAGCTGCTTTTTGACGCCCGCCTCGTCGATGCGGTAGTCGCAGGGGATAAAGTCGATGGGGGTGACGCCCTTGACGTAGGAATCAAAGCGGTAGGGCGTGTTGTATGTACCGTACTGCCCGGCCCAGCCGGAGACGAGCGCGTCCAGTTCGTCCGTCCGCACCGTCCCGTCCGCCGCGACGAGCGCCCGCAGCGCCTCGCCGCTGAGCGTTTCTGTGCCGGATTCAAACTGCACCGTGATCTCCAGCTCCGCGCAGGCGCTGCGCCAGGCCGCGGCGTCCAGCGTGACCGTCCCGTCCTTGACATGCACCGGGCTCTTGCGGAACGAGGCCTCGAGCGTCCGGGCGGCGTCCTGTTCGATGGCGCCGCGCGCAGTAAGACCTGCGAGCAGCGTGCCGCTGCCGTCCGCGGACGGGCACTGCAGCGCCAGCCACGTCATGAGCGCCAGATCCCCGCGCGTGAACGTGCCGCCGAACAGCGCGCGGCTGTAAAAGCCGCAGGCTTCGGCGAAGTCTTCGGTCTCGGTCCAGGCAAAGTCCGTGCCGTCCTGATAGCCCAGCGCGCGCAGCAGAAACAGCGCATAGTCCCGCGCGCGGCAGGGGGCGTCCGCACCGTAGCGCGTCTCGCTCACGCCGCGGACGAGCCCCTCGCTGTACAGCCACGCCAGATACGGCGCGGCCCAGCCGGACACGTCTTCAAACGGGTGGGCGATCAGCCCTGCTTCATAGAGCGAGAGCGCTTCCTCCTCCGCGCCGTACAGGCGCACGAGCATGACGGCGGCCTCGCTGCGCTTCGGGGCGCGGTCGAGCTCAAAGCCCGTGTCGGTCCCGCGGAAGACGTCGATGGCGGAAAGCTCCTCCGCGCAGCTTTGCGGGGAGACAGCGAGCGCCTGCGTGCACAGGCACGCGCAGAGCAAACATAACAGCAGCAAAGATCCGATCCGTCGTTTCATGGCAGACTCCTTCAGGTGTTTTCTAAGGCAGCACCGCACAATTCGGCAAGCAGATTCGGCGAGAGATTTTTCGCCAAGCCAAGATTTGAAAAGCGCAGGAATACTGTATGTACCCGCAAGGGGCATGCCGCATCCGTAAGGCTCCTTCGTCGCCAACGGCTGCGCAATATTTCAAGCTTTTCAAACCGCAGGATTGGCGGAAAAGATCCGCCGAAGCGCGCAGACGCAATTGCGCGGTGCTGCCCTGTCATTATACCAAACGTGCCCGCGCCGGACAAGATTCAGTGTGTCTGGGCGGTGAGGAATTTTTTGGCGAGCTTGCGGTCGACAAGGAAGTAGCAGACCATGATGGCCGCGCCGGTCAGCGCCCACGTGATGGGGTAGACGAGCATCAGCACGCGGTAATCCGGCCAGATGCGGCAGACCGTGAAGACCCAGATGAGCCGCAGCACGCATGTGCCCAGCACCGTCAGCACGGCCGGGGCCAGCGAATGCCCGATGCCGCGCAGCGCGGCCCCGCCGACCTCATACAGCGGCACAAGGAAGTAAAACGGCAGGAGCGTGCACATGCGGATGTAGGCGAATTCGGCGACGTCGGCCTCGGCGGTAAAGAAGCGGGCGAACAGCTCCTTGCCGAACACGAAGCCCAGCCCCATCACCTCCGCGCACACCAGCGACAGCAGCATCGTCTGCCGGAAGATCTTCCGGCAGCGGTCATACTGCCCGGCGCCGAAGTTCTGGCTGGAGAAGGTCACGGCCGCCTGCCCGAAGGCGACGACGGGGAAGTAGGAGAAGAACTCATAGTTGAGGGCCGCGGACGAACCGGCCACGGCCGCCGTGCCGAACGAGTTGAGCGTCGACTGGATGCACACGTTGGAGAAGGTGAAGACCGTGCTCTGCAGGCCGGCCGGCAGGCCGATGGCGAGCATCCGGCCGAGCAGCGCCCGGTCCATCCGCAGCGCGCGCAGCGACAGGCGGATCTCGCTCTTCTCCCGGCAGAGCATCCACACGACCACCACGCAGCTGACGACGTTGGACAAGACCGTCGCGATCGCGACGCCGTCGACGTCCATGCCGCACACGGCGACGAGGAAGATGTTGAGCCCCGCGTTCAGAACGCCGGACACCGTCAGGCAGATGAGCGGCCGCTTCGTATCGCCGACGCTGCGCAAAATTGCCGCGCCGAAGTTATACACCATGATGAACGGCATTCCGGCAAAATAGATGAGCAGGTACAAGACCGCCTTGTCCAGCACACTCTCAGGCGTCTGGATGAGCTCCAGGATCGGTCGCGCGGTCACGAAGCCCACAAGCATCATCACAAAGCCGCTGATGAGCGCGATCAGCATCGCGGTATGCACGGAGGCCTGGACCTTCTCCTTATCCCGCTGGCCGATGTACGTCGCGATGACGACGTTCGCGCCCACGGAGATGCCGAGGAACAGATTGAGGAACATGTTGATGACGGCCGACGTGCAGCCCACGGCGGCCTGGTCCTGGCTGGTGGCGAACTGGCCGAGGACGGCGATGTCGACAGCGTTGAACAGCTGCTGCAGGATGCTGCTGAGCGCCAGCGGCAGCGCGAACAGGATCAGTTTCCCGAGAAGCGGCCCGTGCAGCATGTCGACCTGATCATGTTTGCCCTTGCTCATAAAAAGATACCCTCTTGACGATCATTTTTTGCGCGACTATCATACGCTCCCGCCGCGGGGAATGCAAGAGGCGAAAACGGAAAAAGAAGCTTGAGTTCAGCCGCCAAATCTGGTAAAATAGCAGGAAATCGGACCGAACGGAGGCATATTTATGGACGCGGTGACCCTGCGGCATGTGGACAAGGCTTATACATCCTACAGTACGGAGATCGTCATCACCGGCGAGCAGCGGCAAAGCCGCACGCGGCAGGTGCTGAAGGACCTCTCGGTGACGTTCGCCGCCGGGCAGCTGACCGTCATCGTCGGCCGCAGCGGCTGCGGCAAGAGCACCCTTCTGAAGCTGCTGGCCGGGAAGGAACAGCCGGACGCCGGCGAGATCAGCATCCCGCAGGGCTGGCACAGCGCCATGCTGAGCCCCGACCCCTATGTCATCACCTGGACGAACGTGCAGCGCAACGTCGCCATGGCCTGCGGCGTCGGCAAGACGCCGGAGGAGCGGTATGAAAAGGCCGCGGACTTCGTCCGTCTGGTCGGGCTGGAGGACTATGCCGACCTCACGCCCATGGAGCTTTCGACCGGCATGAAGCAGCGGCTCGGCCTTGCGCGCATCCTTGCCAGCCAGGCGCAGCTGCTTTTGATGGACGAGCCGTTCGCCTCGCTCGATTTTCTGACCCGCGGCGAGCTGCAGACGCAGCTGCTGGCCATCCAGCGGAAGCTCCCGCGCACCATCGTACTGGTCACGCACCAGCTCGAAGAGGCGCTGCTGCTGGGCCAGCGGATCCTCGTCATGCACCCGGACAGCACGCTCCGCTCCTTTGACCTGACCGGCTTTTCCTATCCCCGCGACCCGGAATCGCCCGCCCTGCACGAACTCAAACGGGAGATCACCGACGAATGCAGAAAGCCCTCTGCCGAATAACGACGAAAAGCCGCCCATTTGGGCGGCTTTTTTGCGCGAAACTGGGCCTTATTCGTACTCCACGCCGTCGTGCTTGTGAACGCCGGTGACGGAGAATTCGACCCACTCGGAGAGGTTCACGGCGTGATCGCCGATGCGCTCAAAATACTTGGCGATCATCAGAAGATCCAGCGCGACCTCGCCCTGCCCGGGCTCGCGGGCGATGGCGGCGATGAGCGCCTGCTTGACGGCGGTGAAGTCCTCGTCGACCAGATCGTCCTGCCCGGCGACGGAGCGGGCCAGATACACGTCGCGGCGCACGAACGCGTCGACGCTCTGCGTGACCATGGAGCTGGCCTGCTGCGCCATGCGGCAGACGAGTGTGCAGTCAAAGGTGTTGTGGCTGAGGAAGAAGGGGATGATCTCCGCGATGTCCGCGGCCTGATCGCCGATGCGCTCCATGTCGGTGATCATCTTGAGCGCGGCGGAGATCTGCCGCAGATCGCGGGCGACGGGCTGCTGCTGCAGAAGCAGCTTCAGGCACAGGGCCTCGATCGTGCGCTCCTGCTCGTTCGTCTGCTCCTCGAGCTGCCCCACGGGGGCCGCGAGCGCCACGTCCTGCTGCTCCAGGGCCTGTGCGGCCAGGCCGATGGCCTGCGCGCAGGTCGCGCCCATCTCGGTCAGCTCCTGGTTGAGGGCGGCGAGCTGCTGGTCAAATTTACTTCTCATTAGCCAAACCTCCCGGTGATGTAATCCTCGGTGCGCTTCTGCTTCGGCTGGTAGAACAGCTTCTGCGTGTCATCGTATTCGATGAGCTCGCCGAGCAGGAAAAACGCCGTTTTATCCGAAATGCGCAGCGCCTGCTGCATGTTGTGGGTGACGATGATGATGGTGTACTGCTCCTTGAGGTTCGTGGCAAGCTCCTCGATCTTGGAGGTCGAGATGGGGTCGAGCGCGCTCGTCGGTTCGTCCATCAAAAGGACCTGCGGCTGCACAGCCAGCGCCCGCGCGATGCACAGCCGCTGCTGCTGGCCGCCGGAGAGGCCGAGGGCGCTCTTTTTCAGCCGGTCCTTGACCTCGTCCCAGATCGCCGCGCCGCGCAGCGACTGCTCGACGATCTTGTCGAGCTCGTCCTTCCTGCGCACGCCGTGCGTCCGGGGGCCGTAGGCGATGTTGTCATAGATGCTCATGGGGAAGGGATTCGGCTTCTGGAAAACCATGCCGATCTGCCGCCGCAGCTCGTTGACGTCGACCTGCGGGGCGAAGATATTCTGCCCATTGTATTGGACCTCGCCCTCGATGCGCACGCCCGGCACGAGATCGTTCATGCGGTCGAGCGTCTTGAGGAACGTCGATTTGCCGCAGCCGGAGGGGCCGATGAGGGCCGTGATGCTTTTTTCCGGGATGTCCATGGACACGCCCTTGAGTGCCTGCGTCTGGCCGTACCAGAGCCGCAGGTCTTTCACCGTGATGATATCGTTCATACGTGATTTCCTTTCAATACCGGCTCGAAGGCCAGGCCGTACCAGTGCCACGGCTGGCGCTTGACCGTTTCGTGGATGCAGCGGTCGCAGAAGTCCGCGGCGCTGTCCAGCGTGTCCATCGGCGCTTTTCCGCACAGCAGCTCGCCGCACAGGGCGCTTGTAAACACGTCACCCGCGCCGTGCAGCGTCAGCTCGACAAAGGGCCGCAGCACCAGGCGGATGCCGCCGTCCAGCCGCGCAAGATAGCCGATGCCGGTCTCGGTGCGGACGCTGGTGAGAATGGTGTTTTTGACCTGCTGCGCGTAGAGAAGCGTCTCGTCCGCGCTGGAGCAGGCGAGGCCAGAGAGCAGCGCCGCCTCCGTCCGGTTGGGCGTGATCACGTCCGCCAGACTGCACAGCTCCCGCATGGCGTCGACATGCGCGTCGGTAAAGCCGCTATAGAGCTTTCCCTGGTCGCCCAGCACCGGGTCGACCACGACGAGCGTCCGCCCGTCTGCGAAGCTGCGGATGAACTCCGCCGCGAACCGGATCTGCTCCGGCGAGCAGCAGTAGCCGGTGGCGATGCAGTCAAACTGCACGCCGACCTGCTTCCAGTGCGCGGCAAACGCGCGCATGGCTTCGGTCGTGTCCTGCACGACGTAGCCGGTGAAGCCGCCCGTGTGCGTCGAGAGAAGGGCCGTCGGCAGCGGGACGGTCTCGATCCCGTAGCTGGACAGGATCGGCATCGAGACGCTCAAAGAGCACTTGCCGAAGCAGGACAGGTCGTTGATGAGCGCGGCCCGCTTCAGGCCGCAGGGGTTGACTGCCTTCATGCCTGGCTCCGTTTCTGGATCTGCCTGCCGACGATCCCGGCCGCGAGGTTGATGAGCAGGGTGAGGATCATGAGGATGGCCGCGATGGCGAAGGCCACGTCAAACTCGCCCTCCTCCTTGGCATAGGCGTACAGGGCGACGGTCAGCGTCGCGCCGGGGCTGGCAAGGCCTACGATAAATTTATTGAGCGTGTGCGCGAAGCCCGCGGTGAACAGAAGCGCGGCGGACTCGCCTAGGATGCGCCCGGCCGAAAGAATGCAGCCGGTCACGATCCCGTCGATGCAGCCCGGCAGCACGACCGTGCGCACCACGCGCCATTTGCCCGCGCCGAGGCCGAACGCGCCCTCGCGGTAGCTCTGCGGGACGGTCCGCAGGCTTTCCTGCGTCGTGCGCAGGACGGTCGGCAGGTTCATGATCACGAGCGTCAGCGCGCCCGCGAGCAGGGAGGTCTGCATCCCCAGAAATTCACAGAAAAACAGCATACCGACCAGACCGTAGATGATGGACGGGATGCCCGAGAGCGTCTCGGCGGCGTATTCGATGGCCGCGACGAGCTTTTTGTTCTGCGCGTACTCCGTGAGATACACGGCCGCGCCCACGCCGAGCGGCAGGACGATGAGCAGCGAAGCGAGCAGGATCTGCACCGTGTTGCAGATATCCGGCAGAATGCCGATCGTGCCGGAGACGTAGCTCGGCTTCGTCGAGAGCAGGTGCCACGTGACATACGGCAGGCCTTTTCTGAGCACGTACACGATCATGAACACGACCAGCGCGGCCGTCAATACGGCGGCCAGCACCAGCAGCACGCGCATGACGGTGATGAAGATCCGCCGGGAGGCGGAGAGTCGATTCGTCAGCATGTCAGTGCTCCTTTCTGCGCTTCAGGAAGAAGTTGAGCGCGGCGTTGATGAGCATGATGAACACATAGAGGACCAGCGCGATGGAAAACAGCGCCTGCCGCTGCAGGCCGGAGGCGTAGGACATCTCGCTCGCCACGGCCGTGGTGAGAAAGCGCACGCTCTCAAACAGCGACGGCATGTTCGGCGCGTTGCCGGAGACCATCATGACGGCCATGGCCTCGCCGATGGCCCGGCCGACGCCGAGCACGACGGCGGCCGCGATGCCGCTCTTGGCCGCCGGGGCCGACACGCGGAACCAGGTCTCGACCGGCGTCGCGCCGAGGGCCAGAGATGCGTCTTCATACTCCTTCGGCACGGCGTCGAGCGCGTTGACGGAGACCTTGATGATGGACGGCAGGATCATGATGGCAAGAACGATGATGGCCGCGAGCAGGCTCGCGCCGTCCGGCACGTGAAACAGCTTCCGGATCCCCGGCACCAGCACCAGCATGCCGACAAGGCCATAGACGACCGACGGGATGCCCGCGAGCAGGCTGACCGCGGATTCCATGACGGTGCGGAGCTTTTTGGGCGCCATTTTCGAAAGGAACACGGCCGTCAGAAACCCGACCGGCACGCCGATCAGGATCGCGCCGCAGGTGCCGTAGACGCTCGTGAGGATGAAGGGGAGAATGCCGAATTTCGCTTCCGCCGCCGTCGAGGCCCATTCGCTGCCGAACAGGAACTTGCCAAGCCCGATCTTCGAGATGGCGGGCAGGCCGGAAACGATCAGATATACAGTGATCAGCAGCACGCAGCCGACCGTGATGAGTCCTAAGAAGAGGAAGACGCCGTGTACGACGTCTTCCATTGTCTGTTTCTTCTTCATATCAGCCGTTCACCGGAACTGCGCCGGCGGTCGTGATGTACTGGGCAGCTTCCGCGCTCAGGGCGAAGTCGAAGAACTTCTGGGCGTTGGCGGAGAGCGTTTCGCCGGTCCTGGTCACGAGGACGAACGGACGCTGGATGACGTAGCTGCCGTCCTTGACGGTCTCTTCCGTGGGAGCTACGCCGCCGACCGTCAGAGCCTTGACGGTATCCTTGAGGGCTGCGAGGGAAGCATAGCCGATAGCATCCGGGTTCTGGGAGACGGTCGTGATGACGTCACCGGTGGAGGTCAGCTCCTGACGGTACTGGCAGGCATCCTTGGTGCCGGTGATGGATTCGAAGCCGTCGCGCGTGCCGGAACCGGCTTCGCGGCCGATGAGGACGATCTCGGCGTCATTGCCGCCGACCTCGGACCAGTTGGTGATCTTGCCGGTGTAGATGTCGGCGATCTGCTCGACGGTCAGATCGGAGACGGGGTTTTCGGGGTTCACGATCATGGCGATGCCGTCAAGGGCAACGACGGTCTCGGTCAGGGTGGCCTTCTCATCGTCCTTCAGCGCGCGGCTGGACAGGCCGATGTCGCAGCGGCCTTCGGAGACGGCCTGGATGCCGGAGCCGGAGCCGGTGGGATTATAGGTGACGTTGATGCCTTCCTTTTCGGTGAAAGCTTCGCCGAGCGTGCCGATGACCTTCTCCATGGAGGTCGAGCCGTCGGTCGTGACGGGGGAGGTATCCTTCTTGGCGCAGCCGGCGAGCGTCAGCGCGGCAAGGGCAATTACAAGTACAGTGGTGAGAACTTTGGTCATCTTCTTCATTTTGATGATCTCCTTTCAATTGATTCGACATCTTGTCTACGTGCATCAAGATACTGCTATGACCTAAAATGTGAAAGCAGATTTCGGTAAAACTTTGGTCAAATCTTTCGGGGAATGTAAAAAGAAAATAAAAAGCCGCCGCGCCTTCCAAAGGGAAGGAGCGGCGGCAGAATGCCGGGAAATGGGCTCATTTGCCCTGATAGTCACGCAGACCGGCCCGGCCCTCCTCGGTGACGGGGCGGATCCAGCGCATGCGCTTGAAGTGGAACAGGCAGAGGATGCTCTTCGGGATGTCCTCACCCAGATACGCGAAGATCACGACGCCGATAAACGGCAGCTGCAGCACGCGCGCAGCCAGCAGCGTCAGCGGGATCGACACGCACCAGAGACTTCCGAGGTCGAACAGCATGCCCGTCAGCGTATCGCCGCCGGAGCGGAACACGCCCACGACCTGCACGTAGGAGATGTTGCGGAAGCAGTATTCCAGCGAGCAGAAGATCGTCACGGCGTAGGCAGTCGAGATCGTCGTGGCCGAAAGATTGTCGCCCGCGGCGAACAGCGACACGAGCGGGTGCCGCGCCGCGATCATGGACAGACCCACGATGAGGCCCATCAGCGGCACCAGCACGGAAAACCGCCGCGCGTCGGCGACGCCGCGCCGGATCTTGCCCTGCCCGATGGATTTGCCGACCATGATGACGCACGCGCCGCCAAGGCCGACGAAGAAGGCGAAGGCCAGTTCCGAAAACGTCTTGAAGATGGTCATGCCCGCGTAATATTCATAGCCCATGTTGGCGTAGATGCGGTTGAGCGTCAGCATGCCGAGGGCCCACAGTCCCTCGTTCGACATGACGGGCAGCGCCCGCGTGCAGAACTCGCCCAGCTGCTTCCAGCTGAACGCGAACAGCTCCCGCACGGGTCCGATGAGTATGTTTTTCTCAAACACGGAAAACAGCAGGATCAGCACCGGCCCCAGCCACGACGAGATGCACGTCGCGATCGCCGCGCCCTGAACGCCGAGCTCCGGCAGGCCGAACGCGCCGAAGATCAGGCCGTAGTCGGCAAACGCGTTGGCAATGGTCGTGACGATGGAGACATAGAGCGGCAGCCGGACGCGCTCGGTCCCGCGCAGGACGTTGGACAGCAGATACGTCAGCGCGACGGCCGGATACGAGAAGCAGACGATCCGCAGATACCGGCAGCCCGCGTCCAACACGCCCGGGTCCTGATTAAAAAGTCCCACGACCCATGCCGGGGCCGCCAGCGCGACGGCCAGAAACAGCAGCGACACGAACAGCGAGAACACCAGCCCCAGCCCCATGACGCGCCGGATCCCCTTGTGATCCTTGACGCCCCAGTACTGCGAGATGAATACGCTCATGCCCGAACACAGGCCGAAGTTCAGCAGGTTGCACAGCCAGCCCCACTGCGCGGCCATGCCGACGGCCGAGAGCGTCACGTCGCCGAGCCGCGAGACCATCATCGTATCGACCAGCTGGAACGAGCTCGTCAGCACGTTCTGCAGCGCCACCGGCAGCGCCAGCCGCGCGGTCACGCGCCAGAAGGGCTTATCGCCCAGATAATCAGTCAGTTTCATAGAAAAAATACTCCAAGGCAAAAATATGGGGATGCCGCCCCAAGGCGGTATCCCCACGAAGTTTTTCGATTGGTCGCGTGAGAGACCTTTTCACCGGAACCGGCCTCGACGGAACGAGCCCGGTCCCTCCTCTCAAAACACAAGCTGAACTTGCGTTTTGGATTTATTGCGCCCGCAGGCGCACGCTGCAAATTTCAAAAATCCGATTCAGCCATCACCAACAATGGCGTGCTCTTTCGGCAGTCATTCATCGATCGGCAAAAGGGACGGCGTAAAAGTGTGTCTGTCCATTGAGCAGATACGTGATGGCGGTTTTTGAGTAATCAGCGTCCTTTTCTTCCATATCTTTTCCCACGCACGGGAAAAGATATGGCCGTCGGAGACATAGGGAAGTCACAAATCTGCGACAGCAATCCCTCAGTCACCTTCGGTGACAGCTCCCTTAACACAAGGGAGCCACCGGTATATGTAAGACTTGCCCGATCAGGCCATGCCAGCCGTGATGATGGCCATCTTGTAGACCTCGTCGGCGTTGCAGCCGCGGGAGAGGTCGTTGATGGGCGCGTTCAGACCCTGCAGGATGGGGCCGTAGGCCTCAAAGCCGCCGAGCCGCTGGGCGATCTTGTAGCCGATGTTGCCGGCTTCGATGCACGGGAAGATGAAGGTGTTGGCGTAGCCCGCGACCTTGCTGCCCGGGAACTTCAGCTGACCGACGACCGGGGAGACCGCCGCGTCAAACTGCATTTCGCCGTCGATGGCCATCTCGGGCGCGAGCTTCTGCGCTTCGATGGTGGCGTCGTGGCTGAGCTGGACGGTGCCGCCCTTGCCGGAGCCCTTGGTGGAGAAGGACAGCAGCGCGACCTTCGGGTCGATGCCGAAGAACTCTGCCGTGCGGGCGGACTCGACGGCCACTTCCGCCAGCTTCTGGGCTGCGGTGAAGGTCACGGCGCCGGTCGCCTTGTCAACGGTGTCCTGATAGTCGATGTTGATGGCGCAGTCGCCCATGCAGTACTTCTCGTCGTTGCCGTCCTTGTCCTTGCGGAAGAGGATGAAGGAGGAGGAGACGAGGTGCGCGCCCTTCTTCGTCTTGACCAGCTGCAGAGCCGGACGGACCGTATCGGCGGTGGAGTAGGTCGCGCCGCCGAGCAGCGCGTCGGCCTTGCCCATCTTGACGAGCATGGTGCCGAAATAGTTGCCCTTGGCCAGCGCGGCGCGGCAGTCTTCCTCAGACATCTTGCCCTTGCGCAGCTCGACCATCTTTGCGACCATCTCATCCATACCGGCGTAGGTGGCCGGGTCGATGATCTCGGCCTTGGCGATGTCGAAGCCGCCCTTGGCTGCGGCAGCCTTGACCTCGTCGACATTGCCGATGAGGATGACGTCCATCAGATCGTCCTTGATCAGGCGGTCGGCCGCTTCGAGGATGCGGGCGTCGGGGCCTTCGGTGAAGACGATGGTGCGGCGGGTCGCCTTGAGGGCGCTGATCAGTTTTGTAAACATGGTGTGTTACCTCCATTTTGCGGAAATCCCGCAATTATCTAGTCTCCATTATACAACGCAGCTCTGCGCAAGACAACACCCCCGGCGGAAAAAACGAAAGTTTTTTGCCGGAGGCGCGCAGAGAAGGACGCTTTACGGAAGAATTTCATCAAAGGTCTCGTCGAACAGCTCCTGCGCATAGGCGCGGAGCCGGGTGCAGTAGCTGTCGTAAGCATCAAGCAGTTTTTCGCCCTCCGGCGTCAAAGTCGCACCTCCTCCGTGTTTTCCGCCGGTTGTGGAATCGAGCAGCTTGAAGCCCAGCGACAGCTGGGCGTTTTTGAGGATGGTCCAGGCTTTCGAATAGGCCATGCCGATCGACATGGCCGCCGCGCGCAGCGAGTGCAGCTCGCGGACTCTGCGCAGCAGCACGGCTACGCCGGGGCCGAAGCATTTGTCCTCGCCGAAGATCCGAATCGTCAGGACAGGCCGAAAGTTATTTTCCATGTCTGAATTTTACCATGTTCGGTTCGGGATTGTCAACATTCTTCCGATATTCTTGACGAAGAACCGCGCGGGTGTTATCTTTAAGAAAGGAAACAGAAGGGAGGTATGCGCCGTGAACTTGTCGGAAGCGCTGCAGATAAGACCCGGTGTGACGGCCATCATCGGCGGCGGCGGAAAGACCACGCTCATGGAGCGGCTCGCGCATGAGCTTTCTGGGAAGGCCCGCGTCATCGTCTGCACCACGACGCATATCTACCCCGAAAAGACCATGCCCTGCCTCGTCTCGCCGGCGCAGGCGGAGATCGCCGCGGCGCTGGAGAAAAGCCCCTGCATCTGTGTGGGCGCGTGGTCGGAAAACGGGAAATTCGGCCCGCCGGAGCTGCCGGTCGGGACGCTGGCCCGGCTGGCGGACTACGTGATCGTCGAGGCCGACGGGGCCAAGCGGCTGCCGTTGAAGGCGCATGCGGCCCACGAGCCTGTCATCCCGCCGGAGGCGAACCAGACCATTCTGGTCGTCGGCGCGTCCGGCTTCGGACGGCCGATGTACGAGACAGTCCACCGCGCGCCGCTTGCCGCGCAGGCCCTCGGCGTGCCGGAGGATACGGTCGTGACGCCGGCGCTCTGGGCGCGGTTTTTGGAGCATGAGCACCTGCATACCCGTGTGCTCGTCAATCAGGCTGATCTGCCGCAGGGCAGGGAGCTTGCCCGACGGCTGGCGGCGGGACTTTGCTGCCCGGTCTGCGCGGCGGCATTACAGAAGGAGTGGATCGAATGCTTGTCCTGATCCGGGGTGCGGGCGATCTTGCCACGGGCATCGCCCTGCGGCTGTTCCGGTCGCACCTGCGTGTGGTCATGACCGACCTGCCGCAGCCGACGGCTATCCGCCGCACGGTCTGCTTTTCGCAGGCGATCTTATATGGAAGCTATCAGGTCGAGGACGTGACGGCGGAGCGGGCGGAGACGGAAGATGACGTCCGCCGCATCCTCTCAGCCGGGCAGATCCCCGTGCTCGCCGACCCCAGGGCCGTCTGCCGCGCGTGGCTGCGGCCGGACGTGGTGGTCGACGCGATCCTCGCAAAAAAGAATCTCGGCACCGCGATCACCGACGCGCCGCTCGTCATCGGCGTCGGCCCCGGCTTCTGCGCGGGGAAGGACTGCCACGCGGTCATCGAGACCATGCGCGGCCATACGCTCGGCCGCGTCATCCGCTCGGGCGAGCCTATCCCGAACACGAATATCCCCGGCCTCATCGGCGGCTTCACCGGCGAGCGCGTGCTGCGCGCGCCGGACGACGGGATCTTCCATCAGCTCGCCGATATCGGCGCACGCGTGCAGGTGGGCGATGTGGTCGGCGAGGTGAACGGCAAGCCGATGGCCTGCACGATCGCGGGCGTCATCCGCGGGATGCTGGCCGACGGGACGCCGGTCTATAAGGGCATGAAATCCGGCGATGTCGACCCGCGCGGCGAGCTTTCCTACTGCTATACCGCCTCGGACAAGGCCATCGCCATCGGCGGCGGCGTGCTGCAGGCGATCCTCGAATATACGGGCGTTCTTTCGAATGTCACGGGTCAAAACGCATGGGAGGTATAATATAGAATGAAAGATGAGATCAAGCTGACAAAGCTTGCCAAGTGCGCCGGCTGCGGCGCGAAGGTCGGCGCGGGGATTCTTGCGCAGCTGCTGGGCGATATCCGCGTGCACAGCGACCCCAATCTGCTCGTCGGCTTCGACAAGAGCGACGACGCGTCCGTTTACAAGGTCTCGGACGAGCTCGCGCTTGTGCAGACCGTCGATTTCTTCCCGCCCATCGCCGATGATCCCTACGTCTTCGGCCAGATCGCCGCGACGAACGCCCTTTCCGACGTCTACGCCATGGGCGGCGAGCCAAAGCTCTGCCTCAATATCATGGCCGTGCCGGAGTCCATGCCGAAGCAGACCGTCCATGAGATCCTTCGCGGCGGCTACGACAAGGTCTATGAGGCCGGGGCGCTCATCACCGGCGGCCACTCGATCTATGACGACGAGCCGAAATACGGCCTGGCCGTGACCGGCTTCATCCATCCCGACAGGATCCTCACGAACTCCGGCGCGAAGCCCGGCGACGTGCTGTTCCTCACCAAGCCCCTCGGCATCGGCATCCTCACCACGGCGCAGAAGGCGGAGCTTCTGTCCGAGGACGGCAAACAGCTTGCCCAGCGGCTCATGACGACGCTCAACAAATCCGCACGCGACGCCATGGTGCCCTTCCGCGTCCACGCCTGCACGGACGTGACGGGCTTCTCCTTCCTCGGCCACGCGTCCGAGATGGCGGCCGGCAGCGACGTGCAGCTAAGAATCGACACGGCGGCCATCGACCTCATCCCCGAGGCGCTGGACTTTGCACGCATGGGTATCCTGCCCGCCGGCATGTACCGCAACCGTACCTTTGCCGAGCCCATGGTCGACGCCGGCAGCGTGGAGCTGGCCGTGCAGGATATGCTCTACGACCCGCAGACCGCGGGCGGTCTGCTCATCGCCTGTGACCCGGTCGACGCGGACGCGCTGTTCGCCGCGCTCAAGGATGTAGTCCCCAGTGCGCAGCGCGTGGGCAAGGTGCAGCCCTACGCGGGCGGCGCAAGAATTTATCTGAAGTGAGGGGCAGCTTATGAATCGCTATGTTCTGATCCCGGAGGATACCCTCCGCATCCTCCCGCCCGAAGACGGCGCGGGCGCAGCCATCGAGATCTTCTGCTCGCGCACGGTCATTTATTTTGAGATTGCACAGCTCCGCGAGGTCTGCCTGCTGCATCATGTGCGCGCAGACCGGGAGCTGGTCGACGCGCTCTGCTTCACCGCGGCCGACCGCCTGCTGGAGCAGCCGCAGAAGGTGCTCATCCCGACGAATCGCCCGGATTACGCGGCCTTCCTCGCAGATCTCCGGCATTATGCGCCGCCAACGCTCGATTTTTCCAAAGAGGCGGACGATATCGCGCCGAGCTGCGACCACAACGGGCATCATTTCGAATAAAAGCTGCAAAAGCTGCGCATCCTGAAAGAAAACAGGAGGTGCAGCATGAAAAAACGGAAAAAAGACCGCGCGGACGCGGTGCAGAGAATCATGGACACGCCGCCCAGCTTCATAGACCCCCAAGGCAGCTGGACCGGTCTGCCCGCCGACGAATACGAGACCCCCGTCCAGGACGCCGACGACCTCTAAGCCTCCGGAGACCCCGGCTCCCCTCCCAGGGGCCGATTCCCCCTATCAGGGGGAAATGTCCCGAAGGGACAAAAGGGGTAGGGATGCTGTCTCGGCGCAGCCGAGACTGAGAGGTTGCCGCAGATTTGCATGAAAAAACCCAAACCGCAAATTCAGTTTGCGGTTTGGAAAGGA
>ENA-UONW01002825-UONW01002825.1-human-gut-metagenome-genome-assembly--contig:-CS52-NODE-2825-length-16023-cov-6.800100_pt1 | contig 16023 bp, 9 predicted proteins | sample MGYA00242463_ERZ724010 | MGnify/ENA metagenome assembly ERZ724010 | reverse complement strand
TCGGCAGCCTCAACCTAGCCCGCGAACTGTGGACACTTATTCCGCAGACTATTATACCCGTCTTTGCACACACTATTCTGATGCATTGTTATCATCACTGTGCCCCTTTACTGTCACACGGCGAACTGACCATCCTCCTCATTTCGGAAGAGGGAAAAATCTATTCATCTTCCGTTCGTACCAATTGAACAGAACTTGCATACAACATACAAAAAGAATGTAGACAATCTGTTTCCTTCTTGTCTACATTCTTTTATCAAAACATATATGTCCTGTCCACCGACAGAATTTAAACGGGATATACCCTAAAGTCTCATCGGCCTGTAGCCTGCAAATAAGTCCGTTTCTTTACCTCATACTGCATGCACGATTCGACATATTTGTCCCGACTTTGCTGATAGAGAGTCTGCGCATCCAGCAATTCGCTCATCGCACATGTCCCTGCCGCATAATAATCCGTGTTAAGTCTCAAGTTTTCGTCGGCCTGTTCTATGGACAGAAGAGCTATCTCCATCTGTTTGTAAGCATCGTTCAGTTCGTTCCAGGCATTCTGCATACGGATGACAAGCATCTGACTTTGGTCTTCCAACTGATTCTCGGCATTCTGCACACGGAGTTTGTCCCGTTTCATCTCGTGCGTCCCGCTCCACCAACCGGTCAGCGGAACACTGACAGTCGCAAACCCGACCCAGAACGACTGGTCTCTGTCCATCAGGTTTTCATATACATAGCCACCACCTATAGCCACCGTCGGAAGATGCTTGCCCACGGTCAGCTTCCGTTGCAGACGAGTTGCCTTCAAGTTCTGCTGCAGCAGATGATATTCTTCTGTCAGCAGAAGAGAAGCATCCGGATTCCGGTACAGGCTGTCCGGCCGTTCCGGAAGTTTCCAACCGATATTCATTTGCACATCAATGCTGTCTGTTGGATGTCCAATGTATTGTGCAAGCATATTACGCGACAAGGCAAGTGCATTTTCCACTTCTATACGCCCGCTGCGGGTTTCATTCTGCCGAAGCTGCACCTGTAAAAGATCATTGCGCGTAGTAAGTCCCGCATGGACGGCAGCCTCAACATCCGCGTTCAACCGTTCCAATTGTTTTTCTACTGTAGAAATGGTCCTTAATTTTTCCTTCAAAGTCACAACCTGCCAAAAATATTGTTCGGTTGTCAACCTTACTTCTTTCTCCGAAAGGTTACGCTGCAAACGCTTCACCTCGACATTGACCTCGGCAAGTTTGTTACCATGAACAATCTGACCACCGGTAAAAAGAGGCAGACTGGCCGTAACACCGCCCATCACTCCATCCTTCATCATCGAGATACCCTGTCCGGGGGCCATTTCCATCTGCAAGAGACCTTGATCAGCCACAAAAGCCCCTCCTCCGGCCATTACACTGGGGAAATAATTGGTAAAGGCTGACTGACGGTCCTGACGGGCCGCATAAAGATCATTGTCGGCATTTTTAATGCGTACATTATTGCTCAAAGCTTCTTGAATACATTCGTCCAATGTATATGTATGCTGGGCACGCAATGGCAGGGGTATACATAAGCCTGTTACCATTCCCAGATACAGAAACAGAATTTTATTTTTTACTTTCATAATTTCATGTCGTTTACTCGTTCATATTCTGATAAAAGCTCCCTATCGGATTATTGTTTTTCCAAAGCCTCACTTCTGACCCTTCGTCCCGTACTACCGCGGAAAATCAACAGATAACAAACAGGAAGGACAGTCAACAGAAATACCATGGTAATCAGGGTTCCGTAACAAATAACCGTACCCATCGGCATCCACAAACCGCTTTTACCCAGTATCATCGGTATGACACCCATGGATGCGGCAGCCGATGTCAGAAAAATGGGACGCATACGCCGGCGGGCCGAATGATAGATGGCATCACGTACCCCCAGGCGTTCAACGGTACGCAATTCTTCGGCATAATCAATCATAATGATGCCGTTTCGCACAATAATACCCATCAGACTGATGATACCCAATGTACTGGTCATACTGAAATCTACCCCCTGAATCAAGACTCCGACTGCAGTACCGAACAGGCAAAGTGTCATACTGGCAAAAATAAGCAGAGCGATGCTGATACGACGGAAATGAGCCAGCAGAATAAAGAAGATGATAAAAGCAGCAATGGCCAGAGCTCCCATAATAGGCGGTAAATTTTCATTGTCCTGCTCACGGTCACCTCCATAGGCAAGTTCCACTCCTGCTGGAAGCGGAATCTCTTCCAGACGTTTCATCAGTTTTGCAGTGAAGGCCGTCGGATTTACTTCACGACACACGTCGGACATCACCGTAATGGTATAAACACCGTTTCTACGGACAATCTGTCCATCCTCCGAACAGGGCTCCATAACAGCCAGCTGACGCAAAGGAACATAAGACAGCCCTCCTGCTACAGGTATCAATTCTCCATTCAAATCAGAAAAAGAGGCACTATCGGCCTTTTCGCTCTTCAAGGTTACAGGGATGGCATAATCTCCTTCCCACAAATTGGCCATCGGCAGACCATTTCCATAACGCATGGCCAATGTTGTTTCCAACTGTACATTGTTGATACCAAGACGGGCAGCCTCATCTTCCTTCATCCGTAACCGGACGGTCGTCTGCGGTTCGCTGAAGTTGGTCTGTGCAAGCTGTGTTTCAGGCATGTTACGCAGCAAAGCAAGATATTTCCCGGCAATGGTCTTCAATGTATCCAGATTGTTACCGCTCAAGCGCAATTCCACAGGATAGACAGCCTGGCTGAAACTGATTTGCTTGAAACGGACCCTGGCTTCGGGAAAAGCGTTGGTGTATCGCGGAGCGTACTCATCGAGCAGCTGTACGGTTTCCTTGTTACCGGTCGTGTTGACAATCAGCTGCGCATAATTGGTACCTCCCAACTGAGGAGCGTATGCCGTATGAAACCTTGGCGAAGAGCAACCAACAAAAGCCGTAACAGAAAGTACACGCGGATCACGGCGAAGCAGGTGTTCTACACTATCGGCTACCAAAGCCGTCTTCTCTACTGCCGAACCTGTAGGCAGATATATTTCGACAGCAAACTGGTCACGGTCGGCTACAGGCATCAGACGTTGGGGCAACTGCCCCATCAGCACAATTCCGACAACAATGGAAGCCAAACCCGAGAACAACGTGATATACGGATGGGCAAAGCAGACGTCAAGCAACCGGTTATAATATTTCTGAAGTACGGAAAGAAACGAAAAACCTTTCTGTACGCCAGGTATCGGTTTACGGATAAACCAAAACTGCATAAACGGTACCAACAACATGGCCACCAGCAGCGATACGCCCAAAATAAGTGTAATGGACCATGGAAAGCTGAGCAGGAAGTCGTGTATCATTCCCTTGATAACGATCAAAAAGGGAAAGAACGTGATACTGATAGCCAGCGTAGCCGAAAATATGGATTTGAAGAAATGTGTGGCACTTTGAATGGAGGCATGCCAACGGGACATACCTTCACCCAGCTTCTCGAGATAACTGTCGATGATCACAATCGAATTGTCTACAATCATACCCAATGTGACGATAAGTGCCGCCAACGTCACCGTATTCAGTTCGATGCCAAAAGCATAGAACAACCCTAAAGAGATGAATATGGTAATGGGGATGGTAGAAGCTGCCACCAAAGCCACTTTCAAAGGTAAGAGCAACATAACGACAACAACCACAGCCCCGATGGCGATAAGCAACTCGTGCAGGAACGTATTGACGCTGTCGCCCACCACCCGGGCCTGGTCGGTAATGCGGTACATATTCACTTCAGAAGGCAACTCCTTCTTGAAAAGAGTCAGTACATGATCCACTTCTTCTCCCATACGAACGATATTCTGCCCCTTTTTCATCTCGACACTGAGCAGAATACACTTCGTCCCGTTATTGGTAATATAGCTGTCGGCGTGAGGATATTCCTTCACAACACGTGCCACATCCTTCAGACGTATGTTGTGTCCTGACGGATCGTTGTAAACAATCTGTTCACGAATATCGGAAAGTGTATTGAAAGATTTCTCCACATGGATTGGCAAAACATAATCGGGCGTCTGTATCCGGCCGCCCGAAGTTACGAATCCTTTGGCAAACAGTCCGGCCGCAATAGTCTGCTCGTTCAGACCATATTGCGACAGACGGGCCGGATCGAGATAGACTGAAATCTGCTCCTTGCGTTCTCCGCTCACCGTCAATCGGCCTACGCTTTTGATACGGCGCAACCGGTCCATCAGTTCATCCATATAGCCATGCAGTTCACGATAAGTTTTGTCCTTGCTTTCCATGGTGATAAGCAAAGCCGAGGTATCGCCGAAATCGTCCATCACCTGTATGGCCAGTACATTGGAAGGCAGTTGCGATTTGAACATGGCCACTCCGTGCTTGAACTTGCTCCAGAATTCATCCTTATTGTTCAGGTCATCGTTCAGTTCCACTTGAACAAATACCATACCGTCACGGGTTGTCGAGAAAGTCTTTTCCTTCTTCACTTCCTTGTAAGTAAAGATATAGTCCTCCAACGGTTTGGTTACCTGTTCCACCATTTCTTCTACGTTGATTCCCGGTGCCACAGCCACTACTATTCCCTGACGGATAGTGAAGTCGGGAAACTCATTCTTCTGCATCTCAGGCAAACTGTATATACCGAATGCCACCAGACAGCATGTCACCAGAATCACTATCTGACGATAGTGCATGGCCCATTCCACTACGTTACGTTTCTTTTCCATCATCATCACGCCTCCTTCATCGTGTCAGTTTTGTGCCTTCGCACACTTTCTGTTGTCCTTCTACAATGATTTCATCGCCTGCCACCAGTCCCGAAAGGACTACTACTCCCTGGGGGGTAAATTCACCACATTCTACAAACCGTTTGGTAGCCGTTCCGCCAGCATCAACCCAAACAAAACTACGGTTATTCTCATCGATTTGTAAAACGGAAGCAGGAATGATACATACTTCTCCTTCAGAACCAGTCAAGAGAGTCACCTGTGCTACCATGCCCGGCATCAGTCCTCCAACCGGCTTTCCAGGCTTTATCTTCACCAGATATGACCGTGACAACGGATGAGCCTTCACTCCTTTTTCCGTAACCACCCCTGAAAATTTTCCGCCTTTCAATGCCGGCACAGTGACAAATGCCTGCTGCCCGACCTTGACATCGGCAATTTCTGTCTCCGGAACCGGAATCGTAACCTGTAGCTCGTCATCAGTCACCAGCTTCACTACAGGTACACCGGGGGCTACATTCTGCCCCACCTCCGCCAGTTTTTCAGCAACGACCCCGTCAAAAGGAGCATACAGTTTACAGTCCTCCAGGTTCTTGCGGGCTATTTCCTCCATGGAACATGCCTGGCGGTATCTGCTCTGTACCTCTATCCATTTGATTTCAGCCAGACTACCTTTCTTATATAGTTCTTCCATTCTGCGATAGGCATCCTCTGCCTGTTCCAATGAAGCTTTAGCCGCACGATAGCTGCTTTCCATAGAAGTCCGGTCTGTTTCGGCCAACAACTGACCTTTTTTCACCCGACTTCCCATACCTACTCGCATATCTTTCAATACCCCCATCACAGAAAAGCTGAGTACACTTCCGTTTTCTTCTTCCACTGTTCCCGAGAAACCATGATTCTCCGCCAGCAAAGAAGGTTCTACCTTCATTGTCCTTACTTTAACCGGTTCCACTACTTCCGATAACTCTTTAGAGGTGTTCCCACACCCTGCACACATGCCCAGCATCATCAGCATAGTCATGCAGTACGTTGTCTTGATACGTTTCATTTTCAAAATCATTTTATCCTTTTTGAACAAATCAGGTGCAAAGTAAGAGGCTTCTGAAGAAAGTACAGGAATTCATTCCTCCACAAAAATGTCCCATATTTCCTGCAACAAGTAAGATATTCCATCAGGAACACTTCTACGGAAAATTCAACCAACGTTTATTGGAAAATATTCTGTTCTTTTGCAACATAAACAGGTTAGAATACAATTATGGAACAAAGAATGATTGTAGGCAATACAGAACAATTGGAACAGGAACTGGTAGAAAAAAATACCATCTATCACGATGACCGCATCATGATTATCGACCATCTGCATGAAATGGACCTTCTTCCGGCTCCCCCCGTACGCCTGGAGTCTTATATGGCCATTTTATGCCTGAAAGGAAAAGGCCAGGTCGCAGTCAATAACAATTTATTCGATGTATGCAAGAATGACATCATGATTTGCCATCCACAGACGATATTGGAACACAGTATGGTCAGCATTGACTTTGAGTGTTGCGGCTTTTGTCTATCGCCCGAATATGTCAACCAGATTGTAGTCATCTCTTCGGGCACATGGAATTTTAAGATGTTCATCGAAAAACATCCCATCATCTCCTTGTCCGAGGAAGAAAGTATCATTTTCCATCAATATTACAGCCTGCTTCGCTCCAAACTCCTCGGAACTCCCCACCGTCATCAAAAAGAGCTGATAGACGCCTTACTACAGGCTTTCATTTATGAATTTTCCGATTCTATGGAACGTATCATTCGCCTTTCACCTCCATCCTATAATTCTGCGGAAAACCTTTTCAACCAGTTCACAGAAATTCTCTCTGCTGCTTATCCCAAACCACGAAGCGTGGCCTTTTATGCAGACAAACTGCATGTAACCCCCAAATACCTGTCTGCCGTCTGCAAAAAGGTCAGTGGAAATACAGCCTCCGCCCTCATCGAACAATATGTGATGAAAGACATCCAGTATCTCCTAAAAAAAACAACCAAAAGCATCAAGGAAATAGTCAACGAACTCGATTTTCCCAACATTTCTTTCTTCGGGAAATACGTCAAACAGCATGTAGGCGTATCACCCAAACAATACAGGGCCGAATCATGAAGCAATTATAGGGAAAACATCAATTATTGTTATACAAAAAAAGGAGCTACGACTTATCGTAACTCCTTGATTTCTTGCTGTCGGGGTAGCGGGATTCGAACCCACGACCCCCTGCTCCCAAAGCAGGTGCGCTAACCGGACTGCGCTACACCCCGAATACCTTTCAAAAAGAAAGGTCGTTCTGCTTCATTCTGAAGTACACCCTCAGGGATTCGAACCCTGGACCCACTGATTAAGAGTCAGTTGCTCTACCAACTGAGCTAAGAGTGCATTGCTTTTTCGTTTGCGGGTGCAAAGGTACTGATTTTATTTGAACCGCCAAAAAAATCGCTGTTTTTTTTTCGACGAAATCGCGTTTTTATTCAAATTCAAAAAGTTCAGAAGGCGTTGTACGTTTCAAAGCATAGAGGTGTACATCTCTGCCCACAATGATTCCATGTTCATGTAACTTCAATTCCACAGTCTTGTAGGCCAGTTCCGGATGATTATTATCTTTACTCAAATGGCACAACCAAATATAACGTAACCCATCATTGAAATTTTCCGCCAAGAAACGCGCCGTGTCCGCATTACTCATATGACCGGTCCTACTTTTGATACGTTCTTTCAGATAGGGTGGATAAGTACCCATCTGCAACATTTCATCATCATAATTGGCTTCTATAATCAGATAATTAGCTTTTCGAATGTATTCAGCCGCTGTCGGAGTTATTTCTCCCAAATCTGTCAAGAAAGCAAATGTTTTTCCCCCGATTTCAATAAAATAACCCACATTATCTGTTCCGTCATGAGGAACTTCAAATGATTCAATCAGGAAATCAGCCAGCTGCATCGGTTGCCCTTTTTCCAGATATCGGACAGAGCTATGCAACTTCTCGGTCATGCAGTAACTTCTGTTGATACCCTGATGAATAGACGCAGTAGTGTAGATAGGAATATTCAACTTCTCACCCAACCCGCCGACAGCTTTTATATGATCGGCATGATCATGCGTTACAAACACGGCCCGAATAGTCTCCAACCCGATTCCAAAATCTTTCAATATTTTCTTGATGCTGCGTGCGGCAATTCCAGCATCAATCAATATCCCGTATTTTTCCGTACCCAAATAATAACAGTTTCCACTGCTACCACTGGCCAGACTTATAAATCGTATTTTCATTCTAATATTCTCATTTGTTTGTCGGATACAACGACGTTTTTGCAAAAGTGGCGCAAATATACTAAAAAAAGGATATTGTAGGCTCCCAAGGTCCTACAAAATAAAATTGTAGCCATATCTCAAGAAAAACTTCAAAAAAACAATAAGTTTTTTAACGATTCGGTAGCTTTTTATATATAAAAGTGTATATTTGCATAGTGATAAACGAAAATAACACTCTATTTTAATAAAAAGTAAGGAGGAAATTATGAAAAAGTTTAATCTTAAAATGGCTGCCACCGTCATGATCTGTGGCGCTTTCATGTTCAGTTCATGTATTGGCTCTTTCGGACTGCATAGTAAACTGGTGAACTGGAACCAAAGTCTCAGCAACAAATTTGTAAACGAACTGGTATTCCTGGCTTTCAACATCATTCCGGTATACGGAGTATGTTACATGGCTGATGCATTGGTTATCAACTCCATCGAATTCTGGAGTGGAAGCAACCCACTGGCCAGCATAGGTGATGTAAAGAAGGTTCAGGGTGAAAACGGCAATTATCTGGTTGAAACCCTCGAAAACGGCTATTCCATCACCAAAGAAGGAGATGAAACGGCTTCTATGGAACTGATTTATGACAAGAGCCAGAACACATGGAATGTAGTAGCCAACGGCGTCAGCACTGAATTGATTCAAATGAATAACGACGGTACAGCACAGATGACGCTTTCCAATGGTGAAGATCTGACTGTAACATTGGATGCACAGGGTCTGGCCGCAGCCCGTCAGGCAACAATGACCAATACTTATTATGCCCTCAATTAAACCAGTATAAATAAATTAATACACAAAAATAAGGTGCCCCAATCAGGCACCTTATTTTTATTATACGGCAGTCCCTTTTATCATCTTATTATATACAAGATACGTTCTTTAGTTAAACCTGAATGCCAATACTTCTATAGTCAGGAAACTGCTGAATAAAACAGGAAAAATACATATTTCACACTATGAACCATTATGAACTTGACAAGCATTTGCGAACTTCCTACCTTTGTGAAAAAAACAAGCAAACCTAAAATTATGAGAACCATCAAACATCTGGTATGGACAGTATTGCTGGCATGGGCTGTATCCGGCTGTTCGTCCGACACCAATGAAACTCCAGCCCAAACACAGATCCCCATCTCACTGAATTGTGGAATGAACTCCGCTTCTGCCCGAGCTACCGACACCGGCTTTGAAACAGGCGATCGTATCGGACTCTATGTAGTAAACTACAACGGCGATATCGCCGGTACCCTATTGCCAACAGGCAATCATGTAGACAACATGCAATTCACCTACGATGGTACATGGACACCAGCAACTCCCATTTACTGGAAAGACGAAACAACTCCGGCCGATTTTTACGGTTATTATCCATACACCGCTTCTCTGGCCGACATCGAAGCAATGCCATTCAACGTAATGGCCGACCAAAGCAGCGAAGACAACTATAAAGCAAGCGATTTTCTATGGGGCAAGACAGTACAAGTCGCTCCAACAGAGAAAGCTGTAGGCATTACCCTAAATCACCTGTTCAGTTGTGCTGTGGTAAAAGTTGCTGCAGGCAACGGATTCACAACAGAAAGTTTGGCTGAAGCAGACATTCAGGTAAAACTGAACAAGGCTACCTGCCAAGCCAACATCAACCTGAATAATGGGCAAGTCACACCGGGGATAGATGCACAGAGCATCACATTCCTGCGGGGAACAAATAATGAATTCAAGGCACTGATAGTTCCACAAACCGTTCCATCGGCCGAAAACTTTCTGACAGTAACCATCGACGGTCGTGACTTCAACATGGAAAAGGAATTTACCTTTGTTGGAGGCAAACGCCACACCTTTACCGTAACCGTGAAAAAGACAAGTAACGGCATCAATGTGGATATCGGCGGATGGGAGGACGACGATGTAGACAACGGCGGAGTAGCCGAATAAAACAACCAACAACAAGTCAAATCTATAAAACCATCTTTATATGAGAAGAAGAGACATTATCAGGAGTCTGGCTATGCTGGCCCTCTTTACTACGGCCGCATGCAACGACGACACCTTCGGTCCGAACGGTCCGGAAGGAAACAGCGGACGTCTCATTACCCTGTCTGGCGAAATAGAACAGGTGGCCGTAACCCGCGTCAACGATAACGGCTTCTGCGACGGTGACGTCATGGGAGTCTACATCGTAGACTATCAGGGCAATACTCCCGGAACACTGCAGAACAACGGAAACCGGGGTAACAACGTGAAACATACCTTCGACGAGGCTGCCTACAAATGGAATTCGGCTTATGATGTCTACTGGAAAGACGAACATACTCACATCGACATCTATGGCTATTACCCCTTTGGAGCACCCGAAGATGTAAATGCCTATCCCTTTGAAGTACAGAAAGACCAGTCGACAACTACCACTAATAACGAAATGGGCGGCTACGAAGCCAGTGACTTCCTGTGGGGAAAGGCTGCCGATGTAGCTCCTACTGAGAAAGTAATCCGCCTGCCCATGCGCCACCGCATGAGCAGCCCACGTATCACTCTGGCCGAAGGTGAAGGTTTTGCCGACGGCGAATGGGCCGGACTGGAAAAGCAGGTACTGGTCAGAAACGTGAAACGCAATGCCCTCATCAACCTGGCAGACGGTAGCATTACCGCCACCGGCGAAGTGCAGCAGACAGGAACCATTCCGTATGTGAAGGACAATGTATTCCGTGCCATTGTTGTGCCGCAGACGGTGTCGGCCAACACCGTACTCTTTACGATTACCGTCGATGGTGTGGTCTACAACTTCAGCAAGCCGGAAGATTTCACATACGTCAGCGGCAAGATGCATAATTTTACCATCCAAGTAAACAAAAAGGAACCGACAGGTGAATTCACCTTTACCCTGGTGGGAGAAAGTATCACGGCATGGGAAAACGATGACGTTTCGCATGACGCCACGATGAAAGAATACATCGTAATCAACTCTACTCCTGGGCATCTGAAGGACTCGATTATAGCAGCAAAAAAAGATTATAGGCAACTGAAGAATCTGAAAATTACGGGAGAAATCAACTCACAAGACTTCTACTTCATGCGCGACTCAATGGATGTATTGCAGTCGCTGAACCTGAAAGAAGTGCGATGTCTGCATGGACAGTTTGGAGGACGAGGTGGTGGTTTCCCCAATAATAGTTGGGAATATGAAGATGATATTATACCCGAAAGTGCACTGAATGAAAAAAGTTCACTACTCCGTTTGGTTTTGCCCGACAAATTGAAAAAAATTGGAGACTGCGCTTTCAGAAGTTGTATCAATCTGACAGGCAGCATCAATATTCCGGAAGGTGTGACCCACATCGGAGCCAGTGCTTTCATGTGGTGTAAATCACTTACCGGATCCTTGTCTCTACCCAGCACATTGGAATACATCGGTGGTGGTGGAGCTGTCGATATAGGAGGAGCATTCGACGAATGCAAGTTCACCTGTGAATTGAAGTTACCTTCTAATCTGAAATATATAGGCCACAATGTTTTTGCCAACAATACCGGACTGTACGGCAATCTGATTTTGCCGGCCAAATTGGAATTTGTAGGTGACTTCGCATTCAAAAATTGTCAGAATCTGACTGGGAATCTCGAGATTCCCCAAGGAGTAACCTTCTTGTCCCAAGGTGCTTTCATGTATACTGGATTGAACGGAACACTGAAACTTCATGATGGCATCACGGCCATACAAAACAATGTATTTACGGGTTCTCCCCTAAAAGGAGAATTGCTACTGCCATCCAATCTGACCATCATTGGGGAAGGAGCCTTCCAAGGTTGCGACTTTTCAGGAACCCTGGTATTGCCTAAAAAACTAATCACAATAGGTAACAGTGCTTTTGCAGACAACTGGCGCCTCATGGGAACCCTTGAATTTGGAGAAGATGTACAGACCATCGGATCGTATGCTTTCTCATCATGCCGCTCCATAGAAAAATTAGTAATCCCTGCCAACGTTGAAAGCATATTGGATTGTGCTTTTCAAGACTGTTTCGGCATCGGTAGCATCGTCTGCAAAGGCACAATACCCCCTTACGTGCAGAACGGTGCCTTTAACGGTGTAGCCAAAGACAACTTCACCCTCGAAGTGCCCGAAAGCGCCATCCAGCAATACCAGGCTGCTGTGGGTTGGAGCGACTTCAAGCGCATTGCCGCCCATCGCGAACTGGTGTGCCGCCCCAGCATTGCCAATGCCATCAACACGCAATGTACCCGTACGCTCGTTATCGATGCCGAAGGCGACTGGACGGTAGAAAGCATACCGGAATGGTGTTCTCTGTCGCAAAATGAGGGTAGCAAGAAAACGGAAGTGACATTGACCATCCACGAAATGTCAGCCGGAAGCCCGATGCGTACGGGGGAAATCGTTTTCAAATTGAAGGACCAAGATTACCGCCACAAATGTACCGTATCGCAATACGACTATGCGTATGCAGAGGACGAAGTCATCACACTGCAAACTGCGACCAAAGGCAATCGAGGAGGGATCAACCTCGTTTTCCTGGGTGACGGATATGATGCCAAAGACATCTCTGAAGGCAAGTATATGAAGGATATGCAGGATCAGGTAGAGAACTTCTTCGGTATCGAACCCTACAAGACCTACCGCAACTATTTCAACGTCTATACTGCCATCGCCGTATCGCCCGAAACAGGCATCGGAACCATCAATACCATCCGCTACGCCAAGTTTGAAACAACATATACCGGCGGCGTGGGTCTGCGATGCGACTACGATGCTGTATTCGACTACGCCCAAAAGGTTCCGACCGTCACAAAAGACAACCTGAAGGAATCACTCATCATCATGGTGCCCAACAGTACCGACTATGGTGGTATCTGCCAGATGTGGGAAGACGGTTCAGCCATCGCCTTCTGCCCGCTGAGCACTTATGGTTATCCGCTCGACACACGCGGCGTCATCCAGCACGAAGCGGGTGGACACGGATTCGGCAAGTTGGGCGACGAATACATCTACCACAACGAATTCATTGACTTCTGTGGATGCGGCTGCTGCGGACATGTCTATGAGTTCAACATCGCCAAATCGTTGGGTTGGTACGAGAACCTATCGCTCACCGGCAAGATGCACGAAGTGCCCTGGAGTCAGCTTATCTTCGATGAGAAGTATAGCGACTTTGTCGACATCTTCGAAGGCGGATACATGCACAGCCGCGGAGTGTTCCGATCTGAACAGAACAGCTGCATGAACAACGACATCCCCTACTACAGCACCATCAGCCGCATGGCCATCGTGAAGCGCATCAAGCAATATGCCGGCGAAACTTTTACTTACGAAGACTTCAAGGCCAACGACGTGGTGAACAACGATGCTACGACACGCAGTTTCAACGACCTGCGCTATAGTGGAAGCAGCGTACACAACTTCCAGCTTCCACCGACCATACATAAAGGAAGCCCACTGGACAAATAAGGTTTAACTGAAAAAAGGAACGACCATGAACAAGAAACTACATATTCTGGAAGCAGGACTGATGGCAGTCCTGCTGGCAATGGGAAGCGGATGCAGTGAAGATGCATCGCCTGTCAACGAACCGGGAAACAGTGACCAGATGACTTTCAATATCCTGCACCCACGACAGGCTGCGACCGATACCAAAGTAACGTCTACCGCCTTTGAGAGCGGTGACCAGGTAGGTCTCTTCATCACCCGACAGGATGCTCCACTCGAAGTTTCGGGTAACTACGTAAACAATGCGGCTCTGACCTTCGACGGCAGCCAATGGACCACCGAAAAACCTGTCTACTGGGATGGAGGTACGTACAACATTTATGCCTACTATCCGCAGGCCAGTCCTGTAGCTTCGGTCGATGACATGCCTTTCAGGGTGTCGACCGACCAGAATGCGGCAGGAGGCTATGAAAACAGCGATTTTCTGTGGGCTACGCAAATGAACGCCAGTGCCAGCAATACGCCGGTCAATCTGCAATTCGCCCATCGCATGAGCCGCATGCTCATCCGCCTTGTAAAGGGGGAAGACTATGAAGGCGAACTGCCCGCCGATGCCGAAGTCTACATCCACAACACAGTTCCCGAGGCAACCATCGACCTGAGTGTCGGCATCGTGACCCGCAACGACTACGGTACCCGTCAGAGCATACGTGCACAAAGCTTGGGCAATCATACGTATGCCGCCATCATCGTGCCCCAACGACTGGACAACCGGCAACCGCTGGTAGAGGTCATCATGAAAGGTGTGTCCTATCTGTATGAGAGCAAGTTTGTATTCAAACCCGGCATACAGCACTCCGTACAGCTGGTCATATCCAAAAATCCGGAGCAAATCAAGATTGAGATTGGCGGTGAACTGGAGGACTGGGATGAATGATGGAAATGCCCGACAAAAACGAATAAGTGCTTGACAAACGAACTAAACTGAAACCCCTCGGAGCAGTATGACATTTACTCTAACAAACCGAAACATACTGTCAAGAGAAATAATTTAACTGGTGGGGAAATGCCTTCCTTCTTTTTCTTCAATTTTTCTGAGGAAAAGAAGGACAGGCATTTCATTTTAGATTAACTTTAGAAAGGATAAGAAGCCGTTCGGCAAAAAAATCAAGACTGCTTGTTTTTCTGCTTTCGACTTTCTGTATCTTTGTAGACACGTTTTATTTAAATAGATACATGCAAACAATCCATATATTCAAATGGAGTCTGGCCATGACGGCTATTTGTCTGTCCAGTTGCCACCGCCCTGCAGATGACCCTACCGAAGCACTGCCCTTCAGCAACGATGGCAAGTCGTGGGGCCTGGTAGCTACCGACGGTACTGTGGTTCATCCGGCCGGCAGCTTCGCCCAACGCCCCTCTTCCGCCGTTGGAGGTATGTTTACGCTGGCTGATGAAGACGGACGCTACATGCTGTACCGCATGGATAATCCTTCACAACCTGTCGGACGAAGGAAATTTGCCCGTATCGGCCATTTCTTCGAAGAGGTGGCACCTGCACAAGAGAAGCAGGACTCCCCCATTCTATTGATTGACAAGCAGGGAAATGAGGTGATTTCCACGGCCCAATATCCGCAATACGATATTGTTCTGATGCACAACTTCAGTGAAGGCAGAGCTCTGTTTGCTACCGCAGAAGGGAAATATGGCTACCTGGATACACACGGCTCCATCATCATCCCGCCCATCTACGACCGTGCATACGACTTTCACGAAGGGCTCGCTCTGGTGGGCAATGCCAACAGTCAGGGACAAACCGGGTATCTGATGATCGATACCGATGGAAAGGTAAAGGTCTGTATCCGCTTGTCACATGCACTGCTTGACACCCGCCTGTCCGACGGAAAGCTGCTTTTCAAGGAGATAAATTCAGGCCACATCGGTTATTTGGACAAACAGGGCAATGTAGCGGTCTACCTGCCCGACCCTATCCGACAAGCTTCGCGTTACACATGGACCAATGCAGCCGTACAGACCGATGGCGGATATGGATTGATTGACACCCAAGGGAATCTGCTTGTCCCCGCCACTTATACAGCTGCCCACATGGCCGGTAAGGACATGCTTGCCGTCAAAAAGAATGACTTGTGGGGGATGACCGACGCCAAGGCACATGCTATCTGCCGTTTCCAATACGATAGCATCGGCCACTACTATACAGGAGGATATGCCGTTGCCCGACATCAGGGACGCAGCCTCTTTATCGACCGACAGGGAAATCCGGCAGACGGAACGACCTATGCGTGTATTGTCGAAGACTCTACCGCCTCCCGCCTGCGCCCTCAACGCTTCATGACACAAGCCGCCTCCCCCCAAGGAGACACGCCGTCTGAATGCCCAGGACAAAGCAACCGTTTAACGAGGGAAAACGATACATTTATGGGGCGTATAACGAAGCGGTTTTTCAGTGGTGAAGGCAAAAGTGGGGAAAG
>ENA-UONW01002821-UONW01002821.1-human-gut-metagenome-genome-assembly--contig:-CS52-NODE-2821-length-16068-cov-5.630051_pt1 | contig 16068 bp, 16 predicted proteins | sample MGYA00242463_ERZ724010 | MGnify/ENA metagenome assembly ERZ724010 | reverse complement strand
CAAAATAAACCGTTGCAGACAGGACAATCTTATGTTATTCTGAAACTGCAACGGTTTGTTTTGTATACGCAAATATTTTTCCGAAAAATCTGATAATATCAGCAAAACGCTCACTGTACTGCTCCTTTCTCATTAATAAAGCTCATTTTCAATGTGTTTTCATCACTTGAAAAGCATAATGATGCTACCACACGTAATGAACAATGCACCGATAACCACACGCAAGCTGACAGGTTCTCTCAAGAACAAGAATGACAGACAAATGGTTATTACGACGCTCAGTTTATCAATCGGTGCCACTCGCGACACATCACCAGTCTGCAAAGCCTTGAAATAAAAAAGCCATGACAGACCAGTAGCAACGCCAGACAAAATCAGAAATAACCACGTATGAGGTGCAACAGTTTTGATACCTGCCACCTGATTAGTGCAGAAAACTATTCCCCATGTAATCAAAAGAATGACACTCGTACGCACAGCCGTTGCCAAATCAGAATTGATATCCTTCACACCGATTTTTGCGAAGATTGCCGTAAGAGCTGCAAAAAATGCAGACAGCAAAGCATAATATTTCCACATGACAAAATCCCTTTACCTTATTCCTCTATATCATAATAATAACAAACGAGGGTATGCCTTTAAATGATATAATCATTATCAGCATACCCTCAAATCTATGTCCTTTCTATATAATCCTGCATGCAGAACATATAGCATAAAAATCAATTGCAGAATTTAGTTCGCAACATCAGAAATCTTTAATCATCTAAGTCTGTCGAGCGAACGAACCAAAGCCTCATCCTTACGTATGGCGTGTATAGCAAGATAATTGAGTATTAGTGCTATCACCGGATTACATGCTGCAACAGCCGGCACGAACGACAATTCAGGTGTTCCCACCATCTCCATCTTGCTGTAAAATACATATGCAAAGAACGCATACACAAGTACATATCCAACAAGGAATATCGAGCTGAAAATCACAATCCTCAACTGGCGCATCCTCTTGCGGAAAAGCATGATGGCAAACAAATTGAGAAGTGCCGACATTATCAACAGAACAGACAAGGCCCATGGACCAGCGCTTGCAGCCTTGGAAAAGTTCTCGCTGACATTAAATGTAAAGTTGCTGAATCCAGCAACCTGGACACCCTCAGACATAAAACGTCCCACCTCGCTGCACAGACATATCACGCACACGGCACATGCCACAAACATGTACACAGTCTGGATTCTCTGAATCATATTACAGTTCTAGTCTTTGTTTACTGCAACTTGTCAGAAGCCTCTTTTGCCGGATTGCGATAGTATATCTTGTCTTCCAGAAATTCCTGAGTAGCAATGAGCACTGGTTTTGGCAGACGTTCGTAGTAACGGGAAATCTGAATCTGCTCGTCGTTTTCGAACACCTCTTCCAAGTTGTCATTAGAAGTGCCGAACTCCTGAAGCTTCTTGGAAAGCTCTTCCTTCATGCTTACGGCAATCTGATTTGCGCGCTTACCAATGATAGCTACGCTCTCATAAACATTGTTAGTACCCTTGCAGAAATCCATAAGATTTCTAGTCACGGTATTCACCGGTGCATTTGTTTTCTTAAAATCCATGATATCTTTTTTGTTTACAGTGTTTCGATTGATAAACCACATACGCACACCTGCGCACATTTATTTATATGTTGCATATTATTCCGGCAAACCGGAACATCGCGTCATCACTCCTTTATCTTCGAGCTGCACGATGCGTAAATCTTGTTCGCCTCCTTCATATACTTGCTCTCAGGGAATTCGTTTTTGAAACCGTAGTACTCGTCAATCGTTTCCCTGTATCTGTCATCACTCTTCTCGTCTACGCTGTGTTCAGCAAGTTGAAAACGCGAACGAAGAATCATAATGAACAAATCCTCTCGCAGATTAGTATAAGGATAAGTTTTCAACGCATTTTCAGCAGTGATTATGCACGCCTCATAGTTGCTTCCACCGTTGACACAGTTGCCGACATAGCTTCCGAGATTATAGTAAAGCTTTGCAGCCTCATATTCCTTTGTAACGAGTCTGTCCTGAAGCTGGAAAATCATATCGTTGACCTCCTCTCTCCTCTCCGAGTAAGGATAGAACTCAAGGAACTCTTGAAGCTGGTTTATAGCAGTATATGTTGCAGTCTGATCCAGACGCGGATCCGGCGACTGGTAGTACGAAGCCTTGCCGCTGTAGAAACGAGCCATTTCCGTATAGTCGCCCTTCGGATAAGTCTTGTAATAAGTATTGAAGTACTGTGTAGCCGTTTCGTAGTCATTGCTGTAATAATGACACATACCAAGCATGAACAGACACTCCTGAGCATTAGGCGTACCCTTGAGGACCATGACCAAATCGCCCAACAAGGTCGAAGCTTTCTGGTACTCACCTTCAGCGAAGAAGCCTTTGGCCGCCTCATATCTGTATTCGTAGTCAGTACTCTTAAGCACGTTGTTGAAGTCTGAGCACGACGTCAGCAAAGTCGCCGCAAGAAGCAAATATGCAATTTTTCCTTTCATAAGTTCAAAATATGGTGCAAATTTATATATTTCCGTCGAAACAGACAACAAGTTAAACATCTTACAGAGGCTTCAAATGTATAAAAACAGTTTACAACATACACAACATAGCAAAAAAGATGTAATTTCGCACTCCGCATGTGCACAACCGCACGGCCGGGCACATGCACGAATGATAAGAACATACAAATTAAGGAGGACAAATACATGCCATTCGAACTGACTTCAGAATACAAGCCCACAGGCGATCAGCCAGAAGCCATCGAACAGCTCACACGGGGCGTAGAGGAAGGATTGCCGGCACAGGTACTGCTCGGCGTCACAGGTTCAGGAAAAACTTTCACAATCGCCAATGTAATAAACAACATCAACAAACCGACACTCATCTTAAGCCACAACAAGACACTGGCACATCAGCTCTACACAGAAATGTTGGGTTTCTTTCCGCACAACGCCGTAGAGTACTACGTCAGCTACTACGACTACTACCAGCCGGAAGCCTACATCCCGTCAACAGATACTTACATCGAAAAGGACCTTGCCATAAACGAAGAGGTCGACCGCCTGCGCCTCGCCGCCACATCGGCACTGCTCTCCGGACGCAACGACGTCATCGTCGTGTCCTCCGTATCCTGCATCTACGGTATGGGAAGCCCTGCCAACTTCAGCGAAAACATCATAGGCATCAAGCGCGGACAGCTCATCGACCGCAACGTATTCCTGCGAAAACTCATCGACAGTCTTTACGTGCGCAACGACATCGACTTCACGCGAGGCCATTTCCGCGTACGCGGCGATACAGTCGACGTCTACCTATCCTACGACGACAAGGCTGTCAGAGTGACCTTCTGGGACGACGAAATCGACGGTATCGAAGAGATTGACACCGTCAGCGGAGCACGTATTTCAGAGTTCGAAGAATATAAAATCTATCCGGCCAACCTGTTCATGACTACCAAGGAACGCACGCAGGAAGCCATACACCAGATTGAGGACGACCTTGCAGAACGCCTTAAGTTCTACGAGGAAATAGGCGACAGACAGAAAGCAGAACTCCTCAACACGCGCGTCACCAACGACCTGGAGATGATTCGCGAACTGGGCCACTGCTCGGGCATTGAGAACTACTCACGCTACTTCGACGGACGCAAGCCCGGCGAACGCCCATACTGTCTGCTGGACTTCTTCCCCGACGACTTTCTGCTTGTCATCGACGAGAGCCACGAAACGATACCTCAAATAAGAGCCATGTACGGAGGCGACCGCCGACGCAAGACTACGCTCGTTGAATACGGCTACCGCCTGCCGGCAGCACTCGACAACCGTCCGCTGCGCTTCGACGAATTCGAAGCAATGACTAAACAGACAATCTACATCAGTGCTACACCTACAGAATATGAGCTGCAGAAATCTGAGGGAGTCATCGTCGAACAGATTATCCGCCCAACAGGTCTTCTCGACCCTCTCATCGAGGTACGTCCGAGCGAAAACCAGATTGACGACCTCATGGAGGAGATTCAGAAACGCATAGAATTCAACGAGCGCACCCTTGTCACCACCCTCACCAAGCGAATGGCCGAAGAACTGTCGGAATACCTTCTGAACAACGGGGTCAAGTGCAGCTACATACACAGTGACATCGACACGTTCGAACGTGTGGAAATTCTTGACGATCTGCGTGCCGGCAACTACGACGTCGTGGTCGGTGTCAACCTCCTCCGCGAAGGACTCGACCTGCCTGAAGTGTCGCTCGTAGCCATACTCGACGCCGACAAGGAAGGATTTCTGCGCAGCCACCGCGCACTCACACAGACCGTGGGACGTGCCGCACGAAACGTCAACGGCATGGCAATACTCTATGCCGACAAAATAACCGAGAGCATGCGTCTCACCATCGAAGAGACCAACCGCCGACGCGAAATTCAGATGAAATACAACGAGGAGCACGGCATAACGCCGAAGCAGATTCACAAGGCACAGAAGGCGCTCAAGGAAGGCAAACGTGTTGACTACATAAGGGATGCATATATCGACAGCGAACCGGCCAAGGCCGCCGAAGATCCGATAATCTACGGAATGGACAACGAGCATCTCGAAAAGACAATAGAGAACACCAGACGACTGATGCAGCAGGCCGCAAAGAAGCTCGACTTCATGCTGGCCGCGCAGTACCGCGACGAAATGCTGAAACTGCAGGAACTCGCAGAGAGCAGGAAGAAAGAAGCCACGGGCTCGAAAAAGAAGAAATGAGCGCTCATATCATATTTTCTGAGCGCTCAAAACAAAAATTACGGGCGCCAGCAATCACAACTGCGAGCGCCCGCAATTTTTTCCGTCAAAGCAAAATGCGCTGAAAAATCTCAAGAACGATTGAATTTCTTACCGCATTTGTTGCACTTGAAATTCACTGTGAAAGACCTTACGGCAAACAACAGAATAATGCCAACTGCACCAGCCACCACTGCTATAATATCGCCAGCGGCAGACCTGATTCCCAACTCCGAAGTCTGAGGTGCCATATATATCCCGGCCACCAAAATAAGAAAAAGACTCAATAGAGCGATTCTCGTTCCATAGTCACGCCTGTGCTTAATCGGCGAAACATCTTCGCTGCCGCATTTCGGGCAAAACGGATGCACGTGCCTTCTGTCGTTCAGCACAGGTTCGACCAGAGCCGAAGCCCTATCATAGTCTTCCGCAAAAACATATATGGCAATGCCTGTCACTGCACCATAAGCCCCAGGTTGAGGGTCTTCCCTTTCATCATGAAGCCGTGAAGATATACCTGCGTCCTTAAGCAGATTTTCTATTTCATCTGCAAAAATGATGTTTTCACATTTGAGCAACAATCTCTCGCGTCTGTAGGAACGGTCAACATTTTCAGAAAGCACATAAGTTTCCCCTTTGCGAGAATCACCGGCACCTGCCGACAAACCATTCTCGTCCACTTTGGCAAAACTATCGTTTTTCATATCAATCATACGTACGATTATTTATTTCTTTCAAAGCAACATAGGCCGACAAATGTCTGAAAATCAAATACCATAGAAGCACCCGGATATTGATTTGCCGATATATACCATATGTCCATCAACAAATATACATCACGGATTCACAATAAGAAAACATGCGACAATAATTTTGTTGTCCTACGACAACGTATACACTACCGAATGCACACAAAGCAAGCATTTTACACTACATTTTATTTCCGATATTCGAATCATAATACTAATTTTGCAGCCGAAATACGAAAGGGCGCGGCATTATTACACAAGAAACATGGCCGTGCACCTGAAAAATCTTTTCATCATGAGTATTATCAGATTCATCAGAAACTGGACATTGCCAATAGCGATACTCACCGGTATCATAGCCTACTTTGTCTATGTCAACATTCATGCACTCGACAGAACCCACGCGGCCGTATCACATGCCATCGAAATCATTCAGCCGATACTGATATTCCTGATGCTGTTCGTTTCATTCTGCAAGATAAGCCCTAGTCAGCTCCGTCCGCACAGATGGCATCTGAAACTGCTGGCAGTACAGATTGTCAGTTTTACAGCCATCGGACTTATTCTTGCCTTTGTACCGGACTTCAGATGGAAGATTTTTGCAGAAAGTGCCATGATATGCCTGATATGTCCAACGGCAACAGCAGCGGCCGTTGTAACAGGCAAGCTGGGCGGAAATGCAAATTCAGTGGTCAGCTACACATGTCTGATAAACCTTGCGGCGGCGATAGTGATACCGGCCATTGTCCCTATGATGCACGAAAGCGCCGACCCGAATCTTGACTTCGGAAAATCATTCACCCTCATAATAGGGAAAGTATTTCCTATACTAATATTGCCCTTGCTGTCGGCATGGATATTCAGGTATCTTTTACCGAAGCTGCATAAGAAAATTGTTTCGTGCTCAGGATTGGCCTTCAACCTATGGGCCATTTCATTATCACTGGCCATAGCAGTCACGACCAAAGCCATGATGCACCACACCGGCTCTATTATCGACATTATAGGTATCGGAGTCATATCATTGATATGTTGTGTAGGCCAGTTTGCCATAGGACGATATTTCGGCAGGCGCAACAATGAAAAAATAAGCAGCACGCAAGGTCTTGGGCAAAAAAACACGGTATTTGCAATATGGATGGGCTACACTTTCCTTAACCCTATCACAGCATTGGCCGGAGGATTTTACTCGGTATGGCACAACGTAATAAATTCTTACCAGCTGTACAAGGCACGCCAGAAAAATGAAGTCACAAAGAAATAATTCATCAACAAGAAACAATCATAAAAAATAAATACCGAAACTATGTCGGAAGAACTGCACAAGATTACGGGTGCAAGCAAGGCTGAAATGTACGAAAGCCTGCTGCCGCAGATTAAGTCAATCATTGAAGACGAGACAGACAGAATTGCCAACATGGCGAATATCACAGCCGCCATTGCAGAAATGTTCGGTTTCTGGTGGACTGGATTCTACAGGGTCGACGGCAAAGAATTGGTCCTCTCGCCATTCCAGGGAACTCTGGCCTGCACTCGCATAGGCTACGGACGCGGAGTATGCGGCACTGCATGGAAAGAACAGAAAACAGTCATCGTGGAAGACGTGGATAAATTTCCAGGCCACATAGCATGCAGCAGTCTTTCACGTTCTGAGATTGTAGTACCGGTGTTCAAGAATGGCAATGTATACGCTGTACTTGATATCGACAGCAAGGAACTGTCTACATTCGACGAGACAGACCGCAAGTACCTTGAAGAACTAATGGATATGGTTTCTGATAAGATATAAAGACGATTTTTCTTCACTTCTCACATATGCCGAACCACAAAAAGGAACTGCAACGACATATACATCAATGCCTGCCTGCAGTTCCTTTTTGTATTCGCATCGGAGCTCTCGGCTATCACGGTTTTACATTGCGTTTTATGGTACTCTCATGCAGATACTTCATGAATTCATCCTTATAGCCATTGAAAACGTTGATATCCACTTCAGGAACAATACCGCTGACCTTGCCGTCGGCGCTCAGTTGCCAGTGCACCAGTTTAATATCTGGCTTATAACTGCCGTAACGTGCTATCCACACACTATAATTGTCACGCAGTTCAGGCGACAGCGGCAGGTATTTATTGACAAACATCTGATTGACATACAGAATCGGACGTACCCCAATTCTCTTCTCGACAATCTTCATCCACGTCAACACCTCCTTGAACATCTTTACAGCACCGCCCGCGCGTTCAATTTCACGATCGGTAGGTTCCAAATCCAACACGGGAGGAAGGTCGCCTTGGGCAAAACGTGTATTCTTGATGAAATATGCGGCCTGCTCGGCGGCGTCGGAAACTGTAGAAAAGAAATGATATGCTCCGCACGCGATGGAAGCCTTTCTGGCCGAACGATAATCGGCAAGATAGTAACGGTTGAGTACAGTTGTACCTTGGGTAGACTTAATGTATACAAAAGATACAGGATAGTCGACCTTACCGCTCACAAGACGGCTCTTAAGACGTCCAAGGCCGGTTATACGCAGATTTGACCATTGTATTGGATAGGTGCGTCCTTTGTGGATATGCTGATAACGCGATATGTCGATTCCATATATGCGGTCGGAATTATGAATCATCTGCTCGCCCTGGAAACGTCCGCGGTGCCATACTCCAACCTGAAGACGTCCGTCGGCACCGACCGCAAAGCCGAAATCTTCGCGTACACCATTTTCCCAATGTCCTTCGTAGAAAGCACCAGAAATATCAGTGAACCTGCCATGTCCGGAAGGATACGCAAACGAATCGACTTCGCCTTCATACACGCCCAAAGAATCAGCGATGCGCCCGAACACAAGCGTGTCGCAGCGCCACCATCCTTCAATACGTCGACCGAGAGAATCTGAGTAAGCACCTCGGCCGTTGCGCTGCCCGTTTGCCCATTTGCCGGTATAGAGAGTATCACCACGAACAACCAGCTGCCCTAATCCGCAGAAACGTCCTTTGACGAACATGCCACGATAGCATGAATCAGAACTGACGAGAGTGCCGTAACCGTCCATCTGTCCAGCCTTCCAGAAACCTTCATACGAAACATGTCCGGAACGGCTTTCCCATCGCCCGAAACCAGAAGGACGGCCTTCGGATGTTTCACCGACATAAAATCCATTGTTCCATTCCATCTTGCTGTCGCAGCCGCAAAGGGAAAACAGTACCGCCAACACCAACATGGTCTTTATATATGCAGATTCAAGCCTTTTCATATCAGTAAATATATAAAAGAAAAACATCTTATCTGAATAAATTACCAATGCAGGCACGTCCGACAATACTGTCTGATGAAGAATAACCTGCAAAAAAACCGTATGAAGTAAAAACTGGCGAGAAGTCGGACATGCCGAAACGTGGAAAATCATGACGTCCACTTGCATTCATACAAGCTGAAGCAACGACTGGCCCGTCTGACGGTTCTTCACCTGATACGGAATAATATCCGCTTAGAAAAACGACATCGCCGCTGTCCGGCCGTATCCAGCCGAAAGGAGGCGTCGAAATAGAGACGGCGCCAGATGGAGCATCTTCAGTAAGGGTACGCAGGCTCATGACCGACCCGTCGGCACTTTCGCATGTACACACCAGTCCGACAACCGAATCGGAAGCTTCGGCAATGGCACATGCTCGGAATGTCTGCATGGCCTTGGCCGATGCCTGACCGCATTTTCTCATCTTCACAAGTTCAGCACGTATCTGAGAAAGTTCTGTCAGACGTCTGTCATTGTCGGCATTCAAATCTGCTATGCTGTTGAATCCCTCGTCGCTGACATTGTGACGCTCCAGATAATAAGCAAACTCGCGGCGTTTCCTATCCAACGAAACGGCAACGACGTCTATACGCTTTATTGTACTGTCTATGACAGCCGGCAAATGTGCATTTATGCTGTCGGCTGTACGAAACAGCAATGTATGGACATCTGCGGCGAGAAGCTTACCGCGCGCACTTGGATAAAATGGACAATCGTTGACCCAGAAAGCCGTCGAACGGAATGAGGCTTCAGCCTCTCCTCTAGAAAAGGACAACCTGCACAATGACCGGCCGTCAGTACATGTGAAGTACAAGTTTCGGCATCCATCAGCGCTAAGACGGAATACACTTCGCGTTTCAACCATGGATGTACACCGCTTCATGCTCTCCTTGCTGTATGGACGGCATGCGTAAACAAACGCGGCTACAATTGCCGCTCCCAAAACAACGGGAACAAAAACCGTCAGGATTTTACGACTTATGTGTTTCATATAAATAGTGCCCCTCTCTGCAACAGAGAGAGGGGCCGAGAGGAATTTAAGGAAATAAGAAATATTTATTGTCTTAACTTGTCCGGTTCATTCCGTCAGAAAGAATAATTCAGACCAAGAGTCATATATTCCATCATCTGGAAGAATCCCAGGTTTTTATCATAATAATCGCGCGAGCGGCTGTCGTCGAACCTCCAGCGCATGTAGAACTGCGATGATATGTACTGGCTGAACTTGAAATCGATGGTGTTCTCAAATTCGGCTTCAACATATTTATATGTACTATAATAATAAAGTTTGCTTCTCCATGACACATTCTTGACTATCGTCATGTTGTAGTTTACCTCTACTTTCGAACCGAAATCATTCTGCGCATCCTTGCCCACCATACCGTAATTGCTGTGGACATTTTCGTTGTCGACCCCGATGTAGCGCAATTTATACGAAAGCGGAAGAAGTGCAACAGACAGAGATGCACCGTTTTTCAGAGAAGGCTTGTAATCCATACCGAGAGAGACATACACATCCAACGGTGCCAGGAACTGCGAATAGCGTTTTTCGTCGTTGCTCTTATACCCTGGCATAAACTGTGTTACCGCTTCTGTCGACAATGTATAATACCATGATGTGCGTGCCTTCACGCCCAACTTTGATGACAGCTTCAACATATCATTGTTTGTAAGAAACGTGTGGCATGTATCACTGTTGGTAGTAACAAAACCAAGTTTCATCTCCAGCCTGTTGTCCCACTGAATGTAACGCTGGTCATTATAATTGGCCTGCAGGTTCAAAGAAAAGACCATGGTACCATTGTTGTTTCCACCTTTATACCAATTCTTGGTAAAATAGTTTTGCGTAAACTGCAATGAAGAATTACCCGAGGTTTTCCAGAAGTTCGGCCTGAGAACATGAATGTCAACATCAATGTCGCCGGTAAGTTCGGAAACGTCTTTCAGCTCATGCACCGTTTCAGCGATTTTCTTCAGATCATCTTTTTTCTTTCTCTGTACATCGACCGGCGTCATTTCAACAATAGACTCGTTCCTATACTGGCTGTCACAATGCTTTACGAGTCTGGGATTATAAGTATACACGTTTACCAGTGCACGATCTATACTGCGATTCAGTTCGTCCCTGTAAAGCATCCCTCCAGACATAAGACTGTCCTTGTTCTCTTTCGGAGCATACGACGGATGCCAGTCAAGTTCAAGCACATGTGCAGTTGCATTACTGAAATATGTGGAAGGTCCAAGAATTCTATAATAATAAGGATTAAGGGCCGAGGAATCATTTCTAACCTTTGCGGCTATATTTCTAAGCGAATCAGTGTAGTTGCGGACAATCGCATTGCGGCTCATTCCGCGCCTGATACGCCCAACCGGCACTTGTGCTTGCAGTTCGACAGCACAAGCCAAAGAAAGAAGGCCAAAATAAAATATTCTTTTCATCAGAAAATCTTTTTCGGCAAAAATACACCATATATGCCAAAAATGAAAATCCGCCTGCCCACAAATACTCCTTTATGCTGATTTTATACAATTTACGTACGAAATATTTTCTGAAATGACAAGAAAAGGCTATATTTGCACCTCGAATTGCAAATCAAAAAATAAACAACAAAACAAACTAAAAAACAATGACAAAAGCAGATATCGTAAGGGAAATAGCTGATAAGACAGGCATTGACAAAGCAAATGTCCTCGCGACAGTTGAAGCCTTTATGGAAATCGTAAAAACTTCCCTGGCCAACGACGAGAATGTATATCTGAGAGGTTTCGGCAGTTTCATCGTCAAGAAGAGAGCCCAGAAAACCGCACGCAACATTTCCAAGAACACAACGCTCATCATTCCAGAGCACAACATACCTTCATTCAAGCCAGCCAAGACATTCGGCAATGCGCTGAAAAAATAACGACAAAGGTAATTTCCGAATCATAAATTTATAAACAACTTTAAAAACATTGAACTATGCCAAACGGTAAGAAAAAGAAGAGACACAAGATCTCTACGCACAAGCGTAAGAAAAGATTGAGAAAGAATCGTCATAAGAGCAAGTAAGCCGCAAGCACTTGCTCTCATTCTCTCGTCTTTCTCGACGAAGAAATGAAGAACAAACTTTTAGAGCCTGCCCCGATGTAAGCTTTATGGTTTGTTCTTTTTTTTTAATAACGAGATTTTATAACGTGAAAAAATGACAAGCGAACTAATCATTGACGCACAACCGAAAGAGGTTACCATTGCACTGCTGGAAGACCAGAAACTGGTAGAATTCCAGAAAGAAGGGCAAGACTCAAAATTTTCCGTGGGAAACATGTATGCAGGAAAGGTTAAGAAAATCATGCCTGGACTGAATGCATGCTTTGTCGACGTCGGACACGAACGCGAAGCATTTCTTCACTACCAAGACCTTGGTACTCAGTTCCTGTCGCTTGAAAAATATATCAAACAAGTAGTAAGCGACAGAAAGAAACTGGCACAGATGTCAAAACTCAACAGACAACCGGACCTGCCAAAAGAAGGCAGCATCCAAAATCTGCTTGAAGTGGGACAGGAAATACTTGTACAGATAACCAAAGAACCTATATCCACCAAAGGACCGAGACTAACTTGTGAATTGTCTCTGGCAGGAAGGTATCTTGTTCTGGTTCCATTCAACGACAAAGTGTCAGTATCGTCAAAAATCAAATCGGCCGAAGAGCGAGCAAGATTGAAACAGCTGATACAAAGCATCAAGCCTCACAACTTCGGAGTGATTGTCAGAACTGTAGCCGAAGGAAAACGCGTAGCTGAACTTGACAACGAACTGCGCATACTCCTCAGCAATTGGGACGACTGCATCGCACGTGTGCAGAAATCTACCACTCTGCCTGTACTGGCACACGAGGAAACTGGACGTACCGTGTCCATGCTCAGAGACCTTTTCAACCCTTCATATGAGAACATATACGTCAACGATGAAAAGGTTTTCAAGGAAGTCAAGAACTACGTGTCACTCATTGCACCCGAAAGAGCACAGATTGTAAAACTGTACAAAGGCACACTGCCTATCTTCGACAATTTCTCTGTGACCAAGCAGATAAAGTCGGGATTCGGCAAGACAGTTTCATACAAGAAAGGTGCATATCTAATCATCGAACACACTGAAGCACTCCACGTGGTCGACGTGAACAGCGGCAACCGTTACCGCGGAGTGGACGGACAGGAAGCCAACGCCTTTGAAGTAAATATGGGCGCTGCTGAAGAATTGGCACGCCAGCTCAGATTAAGAGACATGGGCGGCATTATCGTCGTGGACTTCATAGACATGGAAACAGCCGAACATCGCCAAAAACTCTATGAATACATGAACGAACTTATGAGAAACGACAGGGCAAAACATAACATCCTGCCGCTCAGCAAGTTCGGACTCATGCAGATTACAAGACAAAGAGTAAGGCCTGCCATCGATGTACATGTCGAAGAAACTTGCCCTACATGTTTCGGCAAAGGAACCATAAAGTCGTCATACCTGTTCACGGATGTGCTCGAAAGCAAAATCGACTATCTCACAAACAATCTTGGTACGAAGAAATTCAAGCTCTACGTCCATCCATATGTCGCCGCATACCTAAATCAAGGCATACTGTCAATCTACCGAAGATGGCAGCTCAAGTACGGCCTGGGAATAAAGGTCATACCAAACCAACAACTAGGTTTCCTGCAATACCGTATTATCGACAACAAAGGAAACGAAATCAATATGACCGAAGAGATGGAAATAAAATGAAAAAACACGAGGGAAGGACAATGGTTGTTTACACGTGCAGACTTATACAACCTGTAGTCCTTCCCTCTTTTATTTTTCTGCCATTGATTCTAACGGATCTGGTACGAAAGGCATTATGGTGCAACCTGCACCGCTGAATTAAATAATAATTACAACTAACGCACTTTATAAGCATCACTCAATTCAGCTATCCAATACAAAGGCTAAAGGCATCAAATCCGAAATGCTGTTGCAGATGTAGGTACGCATGCTTCCCCATAATATGAGCTTTATCGGAGATTTCTGACGGTTCTCGGCTTCAAGCAGTACCTGACGGCATGCACCGCAAGGAGTAACAGGCATTGAAGTTACTTTGCCGGAATTGTCTCTTGCGGCAATACACAACTTGACTACTTTTCTGTCAGGCCACCTGGAAGATACATAGAACATTGTTACACGCTCAGCACACAACCCAGATGGATAGGCGCAATTTTCTATGTTGCAGCCTTCAACAACCGTGCCATCGTCAAGCAAAGCCGCCGCCCCTACACTAAAACCGGAGTAAGGAGAATAAGACCTTTCTGAAGCAGACAAAGCTCTGCGGCCAAGCATTTTATCCTCATCGGAGAGTTCTTCCGGTTTTGCAGACAGAACCTCTATCTCAATTTTAAACTTATCCATATTCCAATATATATTTTGAGTTACTACTATAAAAGAACAATCAAGGTTATGACAATGCTTCAGCTAGATGTTAAAAAATAAAATATTACTGTTGAATTTTATGCATAATGCTCACAGGCCAATATTTTTTCACCCGCAAGCACTCCAAAGATAAACTTTTCCTGTGTATACAACATACTTTTTCATTAAATTTGCAACTGAGTATGCATATATGCGCTTTAAAGCATCACTATACTTGGTTTGAAAAAGTAAATTATTCATTTATATAAAATATACCATGCATATACCTAAAACCAAACATTTTTCAGCCATCATCAGACGCATCACCGCTATTGCGGCCATAACTGTATTGACGGCTACCAATGCATCAGCACAGACAAATGCACTATATACTCAATATATAGACAGATATAAGGACCTTGCAGTAAAACAGATGAATACATATGGTATACCTGCAAGCATAACATTGGCCCAAGCAATCTTGGAAAGCGGAGCCGGAACCGGAGAACTGGCAAGACGTTCAAACAATCATTTCGGCATAAAATGCGGTTCTTCCTGGAACGGACGAACAACGCGTCACAACGATGATGCGCCACGTGAATGTTTCCGCGTATATGCCAGCGTAGCAGATTCATACGAGGACCATTCACGCTTTCTGTTGCGCCAGCGCTACAGCCGTCTGTTCTCACTGGACAAATATGACTACAAGGCCTGGGCACGCGGTCTGAAGGCTTGCGGATATGCGACCAATCCGGCATACGCAGACAGATTGATATCACTTATTGAAGCGTACAATCTTTATCAATACGACCGTCCTATACAGTCATCTTATGAGAATACAGCTCCATCTGTAATTATTCATCAACTGATTGAAAACAACGGCATTCTCTGTATAATAGCACAAAAGGGAGATACATGGCAGTCATTGAGCAAAGATTTGGACGTATCGCTTAAGAAACTGCTCAGCAGAAATGAAGTTCCATCAGTATCTATGCCTATCACGCCTGGCACATTCGTATATCTGGAGAAGAAGAAAAATTCAGCCGCGAAAATTTATAAAGACAAATTACACAGCGTGAGAGCTGGCGAATCAATGTACTCTATATCGCAGTTGTATGGAATAAAACTTAAGAAGCTGTACCGTCTCAACGATATGGACCCTTCACAACCAATCCGCACAGGCATGCTTCTTAAAGTAAGATAAAAAGATTTTGCAGAAAACCGCACATTATTGCAACTTACAACATGGCACGTGAAATGACATTTCAGTAACATTTCACGTGCCATGTTTCATAATATAATCTTTATGAAGATATCATATAACGGCCATGAACAAATGAATATTCAATCGGCTAACAGAACGTCATCAATATCAATCTTATTATAGTTCAGACTTCAGATATTTTAAAGCCGCCTTTAAAACGTTATTCTCTTTCTTTTTAAAATAAGAATCATAATTTTCGGAAACTTCTATATCCGGCTTTATTCCGATGCCTACGAATTCGGTTCCGTCAGGCATTGCATCATGCTTTGAGCAGATATTAGCATAAGTATGGCCAGGTATAAGCTCTACACGAACGCCGTTGCCCGTACTGCCACCGGTAGGAGTACCTATCAGTTTACCACGTTTCATGCACGTAAACAAAGAACAGAAGTCTTCAGCAGCAGAGAATGTGCCACCATTTATAAGAACAACTACCGGACGTGTATAAATTTCGACACCTTTAATTGGAGACAGATTTCCTGATGGGGAGTTGTACCATGGCTGCTTCATCGACCAAGAGGCATAAGCAGGAATATACATAGGACTG
>ENA-UONW01002807-UONW01002807.1-human-gut-metagenome-genome-assembly--contig:-CS52-NODE-2807-length-16131-cov-5.678092_pt1 | contig 16131 bp, 10 predicted proteins | sample MGYA00242463_ERZ724010 | MGnify/ENA metagenome assembly ERZ724010 | reverse complement strand
ACATAGAGACAAACGCTCGTACTTACATTTTATTATATGGAAACGTATGCTTTTTTATCTGTTTCATTTCAAACGTACCTCAACCGGATGGTCCAATCCGTCTTTCCATGAATCCATGGAACCGAACCAAGCCTCAGCCGAGTGGAATCCGTCCTTTTCCTTGTCGGCACAGAAAGTCACATAATATTTCATAGCTGTCTTTCCTTCAGCGCCTACAACAAACAGATAGTTCAAATCATCTTCTACTGTTTTCTTTATATATTTCTCAGGGACATATACTCCCAATCCTATTGCTTCAGGCGGATACTGGTCCTTCATACCCATATCCGGATAGTCGCTTCCCCAAGAATAGGCCAGTCCGTCTTTTCTCACAGTACCTTTCGGTGTAGCACCGACTTTCTGCACTCCTGTGCAGAACACCTGATTTCCAAGCGGAGCATCAAATGTAACACTGACCTCGCATTCTCTGTGTCCGGCATACTGTATCAAGTATTCCTTCAGATTGAGAGGTTCTCCGTCGCCATACTGCCAACCCATATCCTTCACTTCAACAACCGTGCGAAGTGGTCCAGAAGCTATGATTCGCTGTCCTCGCACGGCCACACTGTCAAGATTTACAGGCGTTTTGCCGTTCCATCCCTTGAACGAACCGCATCCGATACTGCCACCGGCCCACAGCACGTCGTTGCCGTAATGTTCTTTCTGCAGCTCAGGCGTTGAGTAGAAACCTGTCTTTTCCAGTTCCAGTCTCCGGTAATACTTTCCGTAAAGGTCTATATTCTGGCGTTCATCTATATATATTCTGTATGCAGTCAGTTCCGACTCGAAAGCGGCACCGTGATGGTAAATATCACTGTACACATAACTGCCCTGCGGAATTTCTATTGATGTAACCTTTGGATATCTGTCAGCCTTGTCATTGAGCTTTATGTCCGCATAAACGCGTGGAGTAAAATTCTCTTTTCGTGCACTTGCCGAAAGTTTCAGTTTGAAAGTCTGCTTTTCCTTCGCTCCTATATTTGTCAAGAACACCAGTTCGTCAGCCTTCATGTCGCCATCCATATCGTCCAGCTGATAAGCTAACCTCTCCCCTTTCGCATCAGTCACGTCAGCCGAACGTACATCAAAATCCAAACCTTTCACTCCATCCAACCTGATTACAACAGGCTCATCAGTCTTTCCATTTTTCCATCCGTTTTCCACCTCGACTGTCAGTATCTTCTCCTGTCCGAAAACACAGGCACATACCGACATGGCAGAAAGCAGAAACAGATTTCTCTTAAATCCAATCATAAATCATCAAGTGTGTTTTTATATTAAGTGTCAACATAAGTGCACGTCAACCGAAAACGGGCCAAAACGCACATCAGTCACAAAAATACAAAAATCACAGACAAAGAGCATCAGCAAACCACATGTTTTACAAATCCTCTTCACAAATACAGATTCTTTACAGGATGAAATATCAGATTTTCACATTGAAAATTATCAAGAACAGAAGCATCAAACTCTGGTCTATATCTTATAGTACCATTATTCACACCATCTAATCTTATGTAATATTTATTTTCAAATCCACCAGGCACGAACTCACCACATCCCCCTATATCGGCAAGAGTCATACCAGAGTGGAAAAGTACCGTTGGAATAAAAACTTCTGAATGAGCACAACGAAGCATTCTATGGTGGCTATCTAAACAAGCCAAAGCTCTTGACGAAAATCTACATATAGGATTAAAAGACTTTATACATTTACTTATATCATATCCAGAGTCATTACATCTCTTCCACCACGTCCAATCTCCATTTACACTCTCGTCAAAATGTTCAACGTGAGCGCTCAACAAATCGAATTCGAAAACCTTAAAATCATCCATTAAAAGATTCCATCCCCCTGAAAAGCATACATCATATTCAACCATCCAGTAAAACTTGTAACGACTATTATTCAAATAAAAATACATCAACGGGAAATGACAACTGCCCGGCAAAAGAGTCGGTGCTATAGATTTATATTTTAAGGTTGCCAATTGCTCATTAGAACACACATAACAAGGAATACTGCAATCCGAAGTCATCAGAGTTCCATCAGAAGAATGCAAAAGAACAAATATGTCATATTCATCGGAATCCAAATCAGACCTCAATTTATTATATTTCTGCACAATAGCCTCATTATAGAAATGTGTCAGCAACAAAACTACCTGTTTATGCCTATTCATACCATTAATAAATCCATTTATTAAAAAATAAATCCATAAGTTTCAATTGCCCGGTCACCATATAGCCATTAACCAAGTCATCATATTGAAATTGTTTCTTGAAATCGAGCGGTGATGCAACTTCAACTATACTATAAACACCATAATTCTTACCTTCGTGTTTTTTTGCAACGCGAATTTTAAATCTAGTATTTTCAGACATATAAATATCCACACACGAATCTTCATCTATATCAGACACACTTGCATCAACATACATTAAATACCGCTCATTTTCGACAAGAAAAACTTCAACACTTATTTTCTTATCTATACTAACAGACCTCAACATATATACAGCTACTACTAACATTAAAGCCAATACTACTGATATGCCATAACGTATCAATAACATATGTATGTTTTTACTATTTTTCATTTGCCAATTCCAATTGATTCTTCACAAGTTGATAATAATATCCATGATTTTTCACAAGTTCATTGTGAATACCGCTCTCCACAATCCGGCCATGCTTCAAGACGATGATATTGTCAGCATTTTTAACAGTCGAAAGTCTATGTGCTATAACCAACATAGTTCTGCCGTCAAACATATCGTGCAGATTACTAGTAATAAGCCTCTCATTTTCAGCATCCAATGAACTTGTAGCCTCATCAAGCATCATGTACATCGGCCTCTTATACATGGCACGAGCTATCATTATACGTTGCTTCTCTCCACCGCTGACACCTATACCTTCTGTACCGATTTTTGTATTTACACCCAAAGGAAGACCATTGATGTACTCCCGTAGACAAGCGCTGTCTATGATTCTGTTCAAACGTTCTTCATCATATTCCGCACCTAAAATTATATTATTCTTGATGGTATCTGCAAAAATATAGTTTTCTTGCATCACTATGCCAGAATTTTCTCTAATTGATTCAGCCTTATAATTCTTGATGTTTTTCCCATCTATAAGAATCTCGCCTGATACTGGATCATAAAACTTAAGAAGCAGTTTCAACAGAGTTGTTTTTCCACTACCGCTTTCACCAACTATGGCTGTGGTCTTACCTGCCGGGATTGAAAAACTTACATTACTCAGAACTGGATTCCCAATACTTCCCGTATAACTAAATGTAACATTTCTGAATTCTATATCTGCAGGCCGGCCTGCAGGCAAATTATCAAGATTTCCTGCATCCTCATTGGCACAAAGATAAACTTCTTCCGAACGTTCAAGGCTGATTTTTGCATCTTGAAACTGTTGTAAGAAACCTATCAGCTGAGAAAGAGGACCGCCGACCTGCCCTATAATAGCGGAAATACTCATCATCATACCAAGGGTAAGATTGCCATTTACCACTTCAGCCGCAATCCAAAATGTTATCAGGATGTTTCTGACCTGGCCTATCAGCGTATAACCTGTATTTTGCACCTGTCCCAGTTTCAATGACTTGCGACTCATAGAATAAAGTTCCTCTTGTATACGATGCCACTCTTCAATTTTGAAGTTGCTATACGTATTCAACTTTATATCTATAATGCCATTCATCATTTCAAAAAGCTTATTTTGACTTTTAGCATTAATCTTGAAACGCTCATAATCTAAAGTTTTTCTTCTGCGAAAGAAATACGCCATCCATAAAGTACTGATACCAGTCAGAACAAGATATGCTATCAGTATTCTCAAATCATAAAAGCCAATGATAACCAACAGGACCGAACAAGACAACAAAGAGAACATTGTCTGCATCGTCGACTGAGTTGTAAAGGCCTGAAGTCTACCATGATCACCGATGCGTTGCTGATAGTCTCCGACACTTTTTGTTTCAAAGAACGTCATCGGCAACAAAAGAAGCTTAGTCAAATAGTCATGCAGGATATTTATATTTATGCGTGTACCGAGATATAGCGTTACCCAGCTTCCTATCATGTTCATCGAAAAAGAACCCACAAACAGGCATATCTGTGCAATCATCAATGTTTTTATAATGCCCATATCCCTCATGCCTATACCACTATCCACCATAGCTTGAGTCATGAACGGAGAAAATAGAGACAGCAGGATTCCGCCTAAAAGTCCAATAGCCAGCTGTCCAAGTTCTTTTCTGAAAGGCCAAACATATTTCTTTGCAAAACGGACAAAACTGTGTTTTTCTTTTACTTCTGGACGTCGATAAAATGTATCATCGGGTTCTGCCACCACAACAACACCCTTGTCTCCGTTGAGCCAATATCTGGCAAACTCACTTTCATGAAATGCGTTTTTGCCGAATGCGGGATTAGCCACATGATATTTCCACCCACCACCAAAGCGTTTTTTTGAAATATCATAAAGTACGACAAAATGGTTTTGCTCCCAGTGAAGAATCGCAGGCAACGGACAATCATCTCTCAGCTGTTTCAATGTCATTTCAAATGATGCAGATTTCATACCTATTGATTTCAACGCATCTCTTATGCCGGAAATGCTTACGCCTTCCCTGTTCAGATGCGACAAAGTCCTCAAATACGACAGAGGATAATCCCTTCCGTATGCGCGAGCCAGCATTCTTATGCAAGCTGGTCCGCAGTCCATTCCGTCAAATTGTCTGGTAAAGCAGAAATGTCTCATAAAATTTTATAATTCACTTTTTCTTCGGTTCAATATTCAGCTTGTACATCACGCTGAGCATCACGTATCGGCCGAGCTTGTTGCGCCACATTTCTCTCTGCATTTGAGCATTGACCACGTATTGCACGCTCGAAATCTGATTCAGAATATCATAAGCCTTAAGTCTGAATGTAAGTCTGCCGTTCAATATGGATTTGTCGATAGCAGCATTCCATACAAACTCATTTGTATTGAAACTGCCGTCTTCATAGCCACGCCTGCTGGTCACATATAAGTCAGTAGAAATATTCATATCCAACTGACGCATGAAATAACTTCCTCCCAGTCCATAATTGTAATTGAACAGGTTCATAGCCTTAAATCTGTCACTTCGCATGTTGCTGTAATCAACTCTGAAGTTGGCATGCACATTTCCGCCGACAAACTGATAAGTGGCATACAAATCCTCCGATGCAGAAATGGTTCTGACTGTATTTTTCATACTATTTTCCGTTCCGCTGAGACTTACGTAGTCTGCACTGTTGCGATAGCCAAGTCCTGTACGCGTCCTGAATCCGAAAGTCTTGACACTTGAAGAAGGCTGGTCATAAGTGAAAGACGAATTTATTCTCCAATTTCCATTGATAGTATTGGGTTTATAAGTACGGACACCTGTACTGACATTATATGTCATGGACTGACACAGCAAATCCTCCCACAAGACATAATTCAAATCGGCATAAATATTTCTGTATCGGCCTTTTGAAGTATTTTTCATGAATCTATAAGACAGGCGTGCATCATGAGTACGCGAATCACTGAGGTCAGAATTGCCCTCACGTACAGTCAATGGGTCAGTGCCGTCGTAATAACCGGCACCATAAATCAAGTCTGGAGCAGAAGAATACAATTTGTAGGAAAGTTCTATTGACTTGCTGTCCGTATCATTATACTTGCGTTCATATTTAAGCTTCAAGTACGGTTCAAAATGCAATTTGTTTCTTCTCGCCACCGTATCGGCTGTACCGCGGTTATAGTCAAGTTTCTCCGTGACAAATCTGAACGGCAGGTCCAATTCTGCAGTCCATTGCTTCAGACGATTCCAATCTTCCTTGCCGTCTGTGAAATCCACATGCTCGAAACTAATATTCAACGCTCCTTTATGCTCATCCGTCCATCTTGAAGTCCGACTGCTGTTGAGCACGTCCAGATACTGCAATATCATTTTGTCAGAAGAAGGTATTCCGCCACCATAGTCGGCATCATCGAGAATATAATACGGTCTGTCGCTATCGCTGTATCTGTGTGTAAAGCTGTAGAAAGGCCTTACGTATATATACGAGCGGTTCAAAGTGAATAAATTCATGATTTGCAAATAATCAGCACTAAAACTGTAATCGAGCACTTTATTGTCAGCATCCTTGAAGCGCACCTCTTCGGCTATGTCTGTACTGTTGCCGGTAGAATTAGTCGAATGTCTCAGGTCGCGATTCTCCTGATCTCTGTATCCGGCTCTACCGAACAGGTTCAATTTTCCAGAAACATTTTTGAACGATAGTGTACCGTTTGCCGAAAACGAAGCCTGCAGGTTGTGTCCCTCACTCCCATAGCTGTTCTGAGTTCCATTAAGAAGCATTTCCCTGTACTGCGCGAGTGAGCCGGCAGTGAACAGGCTGTCGAGATAACCAGGAATGAAATTTTCTGGAAGCTGTCTGTCGAAATCTGCACATGAGCTATACATGCTCCTCTCGTAGTTTTTATAAGTCACATTAGGTTTTATAGAAAAAAACACATTCTTGTTGTTTGTAAGATCCAGTTTATTCTTGCTTTCAATGCTTAATTCCTTGTTCTCCGACATAGTGCGCGAGCGGCTGTAAACACTTTCTCCATCAAAAAAATTGATGGTCGAAGAATGCCCCGAATTGTCAGTGCGATTATGTCCGGCAAGCAGATTGGAGCTGAGCTTGAAACGTTTTTTCTTGTCATTAAGCAAAAAGTCCGCTCCACCGAACAGAGAACGTGTCTCTCCGTCTTGATTAGAACCGCTCTGCCACATTCCTCTCGAATCGGAATAAGATTTGTCATTTATGTCATTGCTGTTGGCAAACAGCGTAAGACGCGACTGGTTGGAGAAACGCAACCCGAAAGCACGCCCTAAGTAATGATTGTCCGTGCCAAAGCCACCTTCAGCATTTGCAATCCACCCGATGCTGTATTGTTTCTTCAGATTTACATCCATGACAAGAGGGTACGTCGTATGCATTTTCTTGCTTTCGCCCAACGCAATTTCCATATCAGGTTGTTTTTCATAAACCTTTATTTTGTCAACCATATAAGCCGGCAAGTTTTCAAGAGCAATACGTGGATTCCCTTCAAAAAACTTTTCACCATTTACAAGAAGCGAATTTATCTTTTTGCCGTTGACAAAGATTTCACCGTTTTGCCGAATCTCGGTTCCCGGCAACATCGCCACAAGCTTGTCGAGCATAGAGCCACTGGACAACTGAAACGCGGCCGCATTATATACGACAGTATCTCCTTTGACAACCATCTTGACCAGTGTTGCATTGACATTTACCTGTTCCAACTTTATTACGTTAGCCAAAGACTTGTGCATCTCGATAATACCGAAATCATGAGAAGACTTAAATAAGCGGTTGAACCTGAAATTGACATCCACATAAACATCATCATATCCAGGAGACATGAAACGTACAATTTTTTTGCCACTGAAACCTATGCTGTCATAATAATTCCACCATCCATACCTTACAGCGTCACCCTTCAAGAGTCGATGCAAAACTGTACTGTCCCGATCCATAATTTCCACTGAGACACTATCAACTTTCTGATAAGTAAACGAATCAAATAACCTGGCATAGAGTTTCCAAGGCCTCGTGCTTTGTCCATATATGAAACCAGACGACATGAATATAAATACAACAAGCCAGAATCTTATTAGCACGATATATTTTTTTAACATGACATATATATATATTTATTCTATTACATAAAATGATTGACAGGCAAAAAGTTGCTGAAATCAGACATGATGCCTGTCAACCTATTACACAATCTACGCCACAAACCTATATGTTACAAAAAACGTAAGTCAAAAAGAAATGAACATACCTGCAAGCGACATTGGAGCAGAAGTTGGAGCAGAAGTTGGAACAGGTACTGTTAATTTGCAATCACAATTGTTGCCATCACAAGTACAATTATTACCACTAGTTTTTGGCGGACAATCACAGTTATTACCGTTGCATTTACAATTATTTGGCAACGTATCACAATCACAATTATTACCTATAGAAGCTCCTAAAACAGCAAAGCCTCCTCTTAATTGGCCTTCTTCATTTTCTTGAAGGCTAACGAATCCTTTTGAGTAAAGGGATTGTAAATCCTTTCCTTTCTTCATAAATAAAAAAATTAATGGTTAATATTATAAAAATTTCCCAGCAGGAAATCAATTCTATCATCAATTATCTTTTTTTTGAAATTCACGGAATAACCTCGTATACATCCTGTTGCACCGATATTATCCATTTTGAACTGGCTACATCCACCATGACACAAAGGATAAATACGACAATCTCTGCATACTTCATTTCCATATTTAATACTATCTCGCAATTCTCTTTTTCTATTCCAAACCAACGTTCCGTCATCATTCAAAACACCTTCACGGTTCTGCTATAGGAAATCACGTGCTGTACATTTAAATAAATCACCATTATAATTTACAACTATACAATTATCCTTATCAGCATAACATCGACTAGGGTCAATATGCTTAAGCTCATTAACTTTATAACCGGCCCTTATTAAGATATCTCTAAAGCCTTCTTGTTTTTTTGAAAAATCAGATGAGCGTTGACTTGTAAGATCCTGCCAAACACGTTGTATATCTATAATCATATTTTTCTTTGAACTTTCTGGCAAATTATCCAAATCATCTATAATATCCACGAAAGTATCTATATTTACATGAGTCATATTCAACCTTAATGTGAGTTCCATATCAGCTTTAAGAATAGTATGTATGTTTTGAAGTACACAATCATAACTTCCAACACCGTCTAAATGCTTTACTCTATTATGAAAATCCCTATTCCCATCTAAAGATATTTGAAATAACATTGGCCTCGACGTTCCAATTCTTGCAAGCTTTTGAATAATGTTGTCATTTATAAGAGTTCCATTGGTAACAAAACTAACATCAAAAGCAATATTATTTAATCCGCACAAATTAGAAACATCATTCAATAACGGAAAAACTATTTCATCGAAAGCTAACAATGGTTCTCCTCCAAACCATGAAATATGAAGTTTCTCCAATTTACCGTCATATACTTTAGAATGTAGAAGACGCATTATTGAACAATAAACATCTTGACTCATAATAGAATTGTCAAGATGTTTCTCATAACAATACCAACATCTCATATTACAATCTAAAGTAGGATTAATAAACAAAGAAAATGTTCTTATATCTGTATCAGAACATCTCCAATCCTCTACAATACGTTCTGCCTCATTTTCATTGTCTTCTAAAATAAACTCATTGTTTTGAAGACAGGAAAAGAAATCCGGATGTCTGTAACGCAAGATTTCAATGTCATTGCTTCTCAACAAATCAGCCAAAGCAGGTTCAAGGACTATCAAACGTTCTGTTCTGCAATTATAAAGTACATATCCATCACGTTTTTTTACGACAAAAGCATATTTACTCAATTTCATAATGTTATAGATTTAATTCTTAATAATATTAATGCATGTCCCAAGGCCCCAGTCAACCCACCAGACCAATAATTTTGATTTTTTGGAATTGACAAAGGTAAATCCAATATATCATCTAAATCCAGTTTCATTAGATTCCAATTTTCATCACCATAATTGGCCATCAGTAGAAACTGCGTATATTCTCTAATTTTCAAATTGCAAATTATCCCATTTTCCATTCTACAGGACATTTCTTTAAGGTTTGCAATAAACTCATCTCTGATATTAGAATCGAGTCCCATTCGTTTACAAAGTCCCAAACGTGATACAACATAACATAATAGACCTGCTGTACCATACTCTAAAGACAACTCAGAAGAAAAATCAGGAGAAATACGTTGCACCATAGAGTCGATTTCCAATAATTCATCAGAAACATCTTCGTAGTTAAGAAAACCATTGTCTACCAGATACATTAATCCCCAACCGACACCTAAAAATCCATTTTTAAATGTCATAGGAAGCTTGTCAACATCAATATTTCTACACACTTTTCCTAAAAGTTCAGATGCCAAATCGTCAATTGCGACATCTTTAGAATAACGATACAACCAACAAAGAAAAATAATTTTCCCAATGGCTCCGTCATATAAGCCAAGCCCTGTATCATTCTTGCACTCTTGTAAACAAAAATCTTTCAATATATCAAATACAGAAAATAAGTTTGCAAAACTATGACTTGACATCTGTAATACACTAAAATTCAAGTTTCTTATATACTCAAAATCGCGTTGACAAAACATTTTTTTATAATATTCATTCAATTCACTATTTGATTGAAGTCCTGATTCTAATAGGCATTTTGCTTTCTCATAATAACTATATGCGTATATTTTTGCAGATGCAAAAACTCTATATTTTAGAGTATATGGCATCAGCATTTCAGCAATTATCAACATATTGTAAAGATATGTTGCAGACAAATATGAATATGGAGAAGAGTCTTTATATATATGGCCAACTACAATATCATCCATTAATCGACAACCACCTCCATCCAGCCATGCCTTCAAACTCAAATATGCTTCTTCACTACCAAACGCCAACAACCCTTCAAGGCCCCTGATTTTCTTCCAATATGATACACTTGATGCATACCCAGCTCCAAGTATACACTGAATTTTACTATCATCCATCATAGAAATAGAAGACTCATAAGACCATACAGCCTTAGGTATTAGTGTTCTTGTGCCCATATAAATATAAGCTCCATGAGGGGACGCATCATTTTTTTTATACACAATTCCATTTTCTTTCTTCAGCACCATTGTTTGACAACAAAGCAACTGTTGGTCATTCTGTTTCAAATACATCAGAATTCTATCAACCCAATCAGATTGATAAAATCGCATGTGAGCATCAAGAAGCAAGAAATATTGTGTACGGCAACATCTTACTCCACGTTCCTTGGAAGCTGAAGATCCTATATTAAGGTCATTACATATATAAGATACATCATAATCCTTTATATCTTCTATATAATTATATCCATCATCGGATGCATCATTTACAACTATGATATCTACATGTTGGCCAACTGTTTCACGTATGCTCTTTAATGTATTTTTAACCTCTTCCTGTTCATTATAAAAAGGAATTACAACTGTTAATGTATTCGTTGATTCTTTTACGTTCACAGGAGAAGACACTATCATATCAACCTTGTTTTTCCAATATCGGCACAACCTTTTACGTATTTCTTGCGACATTACATTCTGCTCTTTCACATGCTGGGTTGTAATCTGACTACTACAACAACGATACATGAGAAGTATATCTGGAATATTTCTTATACGCAAACCGCCTTCAGCAGCTTTTGCCCAAAATAAAAAATCCTCTGCATATAAATATTCATTTGTATACCTTAACCCTATTTTATTAATACTGCTCTTACGCATCATAACAGTTGGATTTGTAATGCAACATCCTTCCAGAAGTTCTTTTACGCCTATATTCCCAACGTGATAAGATGGAATATCCATTTCTACATCTCCAAAACATCGAATACCTGTACCCAATATATCCACTTCCGGATGGTTTTCCATATACGTATATTCTACTTCCAAACGTTCTGGCATCATGATATCATCCGAATCCATGCGCGCAATATACTTACCGCTTGCCTCATTAAGAAGCATATTCAATGTTTCGATATAATCATGCCTATTCTTTATCAATTTAATTCTTTTATCTTTATAAGATTGAATAATATCGCAAGTTGCATCAGTAGAACCATCATCAACAATAAGCAATTCAAAATCTTGAAATGTCTGCGACAAGATGCTGTCTATACATTCTTTTATATAATCAGCTCTATTATAAACAGGAAGGCAAACACTGATTTTCTCCATATCACCAGTTTTATATAATTTTTCAACTAAAGTATATATAAAATTATTGATCTTCAAGACTTTTGTAATAACTCCTATATTTCATACAAAAGGTTTGAATACATTGACGCTACATGGCTCCACGTAAAATTATTCAATATGTAACGTTGCAGTTCTTTCCGAAGTTTTCTCTTTACAGGTATATCATAGTCCAGTATATTTCTGCATATAAGTTCAGAGGCCTCCATGCATGCATTCTGGAAATCACCATCAAAATCATTTTTCATTCCGATTTCATCTGCAAAAGGGCCAAAAATATCCACTGGGCCATACTTAACAGGCAGAACAGGTATATTGCCGGACATAGATATCTCTAAAGCTGTTATGCAGAATGTTTCTTTATACACTGATGGATAAAACCATACAGCATGCCTGCGCATTTCTCTATACAGACTTTTTTTTGACAAATGTCCAAGATATGTGTAATCATCATTTTCAGGAAGATGACAGCAGTAAGATGGAGTCGAGACATATATACAAAAATCTTTTACACTTTTTCTTACATCTTTTGCCAATGTACACATTATATCAAGTCCACGCCTAGGTTCACTGCTCCAAAGTATTGAATGGTCTACAGAATGAACATCGTCCGCGACATCGAAATCTTCCGGACGGATTCCATTTGGAACAACAGAAATCCTTGCAGGATCTACACCCATCTCATGTTTCAGATATTCAGCATGCCAACTGGTAAGAGCCACAACTCTGCGTACATTTGGAGAATCAAGTATTTGTATGCTTCCATTACATAGGCCTTCGTCCAAACCATGAAACACAACATATAAATCAACTCCCGAACTGACTATTGTCCTTAAATATTCTATTGACGGCCGTGAAACTATAGCAACCTCAAAATTAAATGACGCGAATACAGAAAGACTTCTATCCTCATTCGCATAAAAAACATGCTCTATGGGTATCCATTTCACACCCTGGGCAACATGTTCAGATTCGCATTGGCATACAACTGTAACATCGTGCCCAACGGATGCCAATGACTCAGACAGACAAATCAAATATGTTTGTGCGCCACCAACACCGTATTCAAGCGAAGTTTCATCAAATCTGACCAATGAAATGCAATTGACAAGGCATATTTTCATAATATTTACAATTTAAGGTTTCAAAAATTATTCACACTAAAGAATATTGCTTTCAAATATAGCACATATAAAAGTATAATTCAAAGTAAAAACAACCATTCTTGCTTTATTTTAACAAAATAGAACCTAAGCACGTTAAATACCAATTAATTTATTAGATATTTTCACAAACAGAGAGTAAGCAAACGCCCCAATGAATTAACAACACGGATAAGCCAAACAAGCAATCCACAAAAGCATCAGATATAATCTATCTCTTTTTCTTCGGTTCAAGGTTCAACCTATACATCACGCTGAGCATCACGTATCGGCCGAGCATATTATGCCATGATTCAGTCTGCATTTGAGCATTTATCGCATAACGGACACTTGAAATCTGATTCAGGATGTCATAGGCTTTCAGTTTGAATGTCAGGTTGCCGTTCATTATTGATTTGCTCAGAGACATGTTCCACACCAATTCATCTGTGTTGAAACAGTTGTCCTGATATCCGCGACGGCTGCGCATTGAAATATCTGTGCTCAAATCCATGTCCCAAGGGCTGACTGTATATGAACCAGACAGACCGTAACTGTAATTGAACGTGTTCATAGTTTCAAAGCGTTCACTTTCAGAATGATTGTACGAGAAATTCGCCTTTAAGCCACAAAGCAAGCCATTAATCTGATAATCAAGTTTAAATTCATCGCCGATGGTAGTCTGCCTAACGGTATTGCGCAAACTGTTCTCTTCACTGCTGAGACTTATCATATCGACATCATTCAAGTACGCTACGCGGAAATTGTTCCTTATTCCAAACATCTTATTTTCAGCCGAAGGTCTGTTGAATTTCAGATTAGCCACGATATTCCAATTACCGTTCACTGTTTCAGGGCGATATGTTCTGACTCCTGTAACCTTATCATAGGTCATGGACTGGCACAACCGGTCATTTATACGCATATATTGGATATCGGCATTGATATATCTGTTTCTTCTCGATTTGTAGAAATAATGCCAAAAGTCGAATTTCACGACATGCGTATGAGAGTCGGAAAGCATCGGATTGCCCTCCCTGACCATTAAAGGAGAAGAACTGTCGCGATAATCTATAGAATACAGCAAATCGGGAGACGACGAGTAATAACGATAGTTCAAAGCATAACCGGCTTCCACTGGACCGCGCTGCACCTTAAACTCCAATCTTGCATCAGGCTCAAAGAAGAATCTGTTCCTGCACGCCAATGTATCGGTTTCGCCCCTGGAATAATCCAGCTTATCCCTTTTATGCCTAAGTTGGATCTTTGCGTCGAAATTGATTTGAAGAATGTCCTTATAATCATTCGTCATCTTCTTGCCTTTGTGATAATGATAGAAATTCATGGCGAGCTGCCCCTTGTGCTCCATCTGCCATTTGGAAGAATAGTATGAATTCTCGGCATTCATAAATTCCTGAATCATGCTTCGCGATGAAGAAAGCTTGTCGATATTCCATGTTCCGAATTCATCGGACTCATCGAGTATATAATAAGGACGAGAAGCCGAATTGTAGCTCTGACTGTATTCATACTGCGGAGACAGCGAAATGGAATTGCTTCCTCCATTGCCCGACTTTCCAAGCGACACAGAATAATCATAACTGCCGCCGAAATGATAGTTGTAATCAGAAGATGAGTTGTGGCTGAAACGGCGCTGAAACTCATCAAGACTGCTGTCCGTGCCGTTCAATATATCCGTGCGGCGGAGTCCGTCTGCACTTCCGCTTCCGTATGACGCATCTCCGAATATGCGCAACCTGTCGAAAGAAGGGAACTTCCATTCTCCGTCAAAGTCTACATCGGCCTTGAAATCGTGCCCCTTATTCCAGAACGAACTGCGCACGCCGCTTATCAGGATATTCCGATACTGTCCTCCGCCGCCACCATATATAAAGAGGCTGTCGAGCGATTCACCGAAATAATTCTCATAGAGTTCTTCTGAGAAGTCTGCATCCATAGTTCTACCGCTGTTGTCGTAACGGTCATACGAGACATTCGGCTTGACTGTCAGAAACCAGTTATTGTTGTTGGTCAAATCCAATTTGTTTTCACTTCTTATTTTAAGAGAATAGTCGGTTGAGCGCGAAGTACTGCGGCCGAACACATTGCCGTCCTCCAAGAAACTGATGTCGGACTGATGTTCCTCATTCTTCGTCTTAGTATGACCGACAGTCAGCGTACTGTTGAGCTTGTAGCGCTTACGCCTGTCGTTGATGAGCAAATCCAGTCCGCCGGCCTTCGTATTCGTCTCGCCACCAGAACAGATTCCGCCCTGCCACATGCCCTGTGAATTTGAATAAGAATTGTCGTTGAGGTCATTTATATTGGCATAAAGAGTCAGACGCGAATGGTCGGAAAATCTCAATCCGAAAGCACGTCCCATATAATGGTCGTCCGTACCATAACCGCCTTCAGCATTGGCTATCCACCCTATCCGGTACTCACGCTTGAGATTGACATCCATCACCAACGGATATGAAATATTTTCTTCTTTTTTCACACCGAATGCAATGTCCCTGTCCGACTGCTTCTCATATACCTTTATTTTATCAACCATGTATGCCGGAAGATTTTCCAAAGCTATGCGCGGATTGCCCTTGAAGAAGTCCTCACCGTTGAGAAGCAGACTGCTCACCTTGCGCCCGTTCACATAAATCTCGCCGCCGTTGAGCAATTCAACACCGGGAAGCATCTTTACCAGGTTGTCGAGCATAGAACCGTGCGACAAATTAAATGCCGCGGCATTATATACCATGGTATCACCTTTGACCACCATCTTAACCAACGTCGCCTTGGCCACAACTTCATCAAGCATAATCGTGCGTTCCTTGTTCACCGGTATCTGTCCCAAATCCCGAACATACATACGCCCCTTTCTCACTTTTACAGACACATTTTCTATAACCTTGTCTTCATACCCTTTGGTCTTTATCACCAGCTTATACCTTCCAGACTTTGGTAAATCATCATAAAAGCTCCATCTGCTCCACCCGCTCATATTCGACGTCAGAACCACGCTGTCGTTCTTGTCTAT
>ENA-UONW01002802-UONW01002802.1-human-gut-metagenome-genome-assembly--contig:-CS52-NODE-2802-length-16165-cov-4.391496_pt1 | contig 16165 bp, 12 predicted proteins | sample MGYA00242463_ERZ724010 | MGnify/ENA metagenome assembly ERZ724010 | reverse complement strand
CGTTGAGCGGCCATCAAAAGTGACTTGAAAAATTTTCAAAGCGCGGATTCTCTCTCTTCGGCAGACTTTCACCCGCTTTGCGCTCTCTCGGGCGAAAAGAAAGTTTCAGAAAGGAGAAAAAAGAATGAAGAAGACGGTCCTCGCCGCAGTTCTCTCAACCGCTTTTGCAGCCGCCTACGCGGCTGGTCCCGACGCCGTCGTGATCGGCGCGGGCGGCGCCGGCCTTTCGGCTGCCGTGACGCTTTCCGACCTCGGTCACAACGTACTTGTGCTTGAAAAGATGCCGATGATCGGCGGCAACACCGTGCGCGCGGAAGGCGGCATCAACGCTGCGGAAACGCCGCTTCAGAAGAAGCTCGGGATTCCCGACACGATCGATCAGTTCTACAAAGACACGATGAAGGGCGGCCACAATCTGAACGACCCGGAGCTCCTTCGCACGATGACGACGCACGCGAAGGACTCGGTCGCGTGGCTGGAGTCTGTCGGCCGCTCGGGCGGCGCCAAGTACCCGCGCGCTCATCGTCCGACGGATGGTTCCGCCATCGGTCCGGAAGTGATCCGCGTCCTCTACAAGGCCGCCAAGGACCGCAAGATTGAGATGAGGACGCAGAACCGCGTGGTCGAGCTCCTCACCGACAAGTCGGGCGCTGTTGCCGGCGTCAAGGTGAGCACGAAGGACGGGAAGACCTATACGATCGACACGAAGGCCGTCGTGATCGCCACTGGCGGCTTCGGCGCCAACCAGGATCTCCTCGTCAAATACCAGCCGAAGCTCAAGGGCTACGCAACGACTAATCACCCGGGTGCCACGGGCGACGGCATTCTTCTGGCCGAGAAAATCGGTGCGGCGACGGTCGACATGAAAGAGATCCAGGCGCACCCGACCGCTGCGCCCAACGGCACGCTGATTTCTGAGAGCGTTCGCGGCGACGGCGCGATTCTCGTGAATGCCGACGGGAAGCGCTTCACGAACGAACTTCTCACCCGCGACGCCGTTTCCGCCAAGGAGCTCGAGCAGCCGGGCAAATTTGCCTGGGTGATCTGGGATGATGCAACGCGTAAGACCGCGAAGCTGATGGATTCCTACAAGAAGCTCGGCCTCTCGGTCGAAGGCAATACCGTGGCGGACCTCGCCCGCGCCATGAACGTGCCTGCCGCGAATCTTGAGGCCACAATGGCGCAGTATGCAAAGGATCAGGCGGCGGGCAAGGACAGCCAGTTTGGCCGTCCCGAGCTCCTCCAGCCTCTCAACCATGCGCCTTTCTTTGCCGTCAAGGTTCAGCCGGCTGTTCACCACACGATGGGCGGCCTCAAGATCGACACCAAGGCTGAAGTGCTCAACACGGAAGGTAAGGCCATCCCGGGTCTCTTTGCTGCCGGCGAAGTCACGGGCGGCGTTCATGGCGGCAACCGCCTTGGCGGCAACGCTCAGGCCGACATCGTCACCTTCGGCCGCATTGCCGGGCAGTCGGCGGATGCGTGGCTGAAGACGCTCAAGTAATCCTTCTGGATCTCTCTGCGGAGTGCGCCTAAAACGAGCGCACTCTGTTTTTCGCTGAAGCCGCGCTCAAAAGAGAACGAGCGCGGCAATCCGTTACCACATAAGCGCTTCCGACCATTCCTCAAGAATGAAGGGAGCTCTCCAGGAAAGCGCATCACAGTAGTAGGGAAGCGCCGCGATGCGGCCTTCCGTAATGGCCCGGCAGGGTTTGGCGCCGGCTTTTAGCGTCTTCTGCAGCGCCGTCGTGCCGGCAAGCGCGTCTCCGGTGAGGCAGATGAGATCGGGGTCGAGATCAAAAAGCTCCTCAACGCTCCCCAGATCCTGAATGCCCGCAATCAGGTCCTTTTCAGGCGTGGATTCAAAGAGGTTCATGACTTCGAATTGACCTCGAAGAAGCTGTGAGAGGTCGCTGTGCGCAGCCACGCGGAAGACGTAGCTCTCATGCCGGATGGGATTCCGGATTCCGAGAAGCACGACGACCCGACGGCCCTTGGGGATCCTGAGTTCGAGAAGCCTCTCCATTCGTTCCTTCCGGTCCCGGATCACGCGCTCGGCCTGCCTTTCCGCACCATAGAGCTTCCCGGCTCTGCGGAGTACTTCGTCTGCGTCGCCCTTTACATCAAGGACCTTGACGGAGACGCCGAAGGATTCGATTTTTTCCTTGAGCACCGCAGGATTGAAGTCTGTTTTGCCGTTCTCTTCCAGAAGAACATAGTCCGCATTCATGCGGCGAAGCGCCGTTTTGAGTATCCCTTCGGGATTGTCGAGGAGGCAGCTGATGCATTCAAGCGGCTTTTCCGCCGGATGGAGAAGCTCCATGGAAGGAACTTCTCCCCCAATGAGTGCGCGGGAATAAATCCTGAGAGCGCCGAGAATCTCCGCGGCCTTGTCGCCGCAGAAAACGGCGTTTTCGTACTGAGGGAAGGGAATAAAGGAGTTGGACATGGTTGTTCCTTTGGTGGTCGATCAGGCGAGGCGGAGAATCTGATCAGCCTTGTGAAAGAGTGCGGATTGATGGGTCACAAGCAGAATGGCGGTTCTCGGGAGGAGCTTCTTCATGAGGTCGAGCATGCGTTCTGCCGATGCGTCGTCGAGCCCGCTCGTCATTTCATCCATTAGGAGAATGTCGGGCTTCAGACTAACGGCCCGCAGAAGAACGATGCGCTGCTGTTCGCCCCCTGAAAGCGCGTTCGCCCAGTCGGCATGGCGCTCGAGCTGGTCGGCAAGGTGGTCGAGGCGCGCGAGCGACAGGAGCTCTTTTGCCTCCTTGTCTGAGAGTGATGACGGATCGCGCGGATAGGCGAGGGCGCTCCTCAACGTCCCCTTCATGAGATAAGGCTTCTGAGGAATCCAGACGATCGTGCCGCGGGTCGCAATCTCTCCGGTAAAGCTTCCGGAGAAGCCGGCGAGCACCTTGAGGAGCGTCGACTTTCCAATGCCGGAGGGGCCGGTCGCAAAGGCGAGCGTTCCCTGTCTGAGGGACAGATTTACAGGAAGCGCGCGGCATTCATCCTTGTTGCCGCTGGGAATGTTGAGAACGATGCTGGCTTTCAGAACTTCCGGCGACCCGTCGGGGAGCATCTTCCGAGCGGAGGCGAGTTTTTCAGCCGCCTCATCTGCATCCATAATGCCCTGTTCCAGACGGCGAAGGCGTTCGTAGGCGGCGGAAAGCTTCGCCAGATCGTCATAGGCAAAGATGATCCAGGAGAGCGACCTCGCAACGTCATTGAAGGCGCCGCGAATCTGCATGACGCCGCCCAGCTGTATCGCGCCCGAGAAGAAGGACGGAAGCGAAAAGAAAATGGGCGCCAGATGCGTGAACTGGCCAATGCCGACCGTGAAGAGGTCGAGGTCGCGCTGCTTTTTGATGAGCGCGATCAGCACCTGAAGAAGGTCGGAAAACCGGTCTCTTAAGCCTCGTTCTTCAGCCGCTTCGGCGTGAGACCCGGCGATGGCCGCGCCGTTGCGCCGCTTTTCCATCAGGGCCGAGCGGAGATTGGCCTCCATGTGCTGCGCTTCCATGTTGAAGCTCTTGAGCTTTCGGCCGATCAGGTGCGTGAAGAATGTGGCGACGGCGGTATAGATGAGGCACACCCAGAACATGTATCCGGGGATGGTGATTCCGAAGAGCGTAATGGAACCCGAAAGGTTCCAGAGGATGAGAGAGAAGCTTCCGATCGTGAGGACGGAATCGAAGAGGCTGATGAAGAGGTTGACGGCAAGGCTCGTCATCGAGCGGACGTCCTCTGTGATTCGCTGGTCCGGGTTGTCGGGCTCCTTTCCGCTTTCGCGGAGCAGATAATGCGCGCTCCGGGGAGAGAGCCACCGGGCAAAGAAAATCTCCGTTACGTCGCGCCTCAGTGCCAGTATCAGACGGTCCTTGAGGTATCCCGCCCAGACGAGGAGAACGATGATGGCCGCCGCGAGGCCGATGAAGTAGAAGAGCTCCTGGTAGATCCCTTCCTGGTCGACCTTCTGAAGGGCGTCGAAGAACCGGCCGTTCCAGTCGTTGTAGAGAATCGCAAGGCGAATGTTGACGACGTATGCGCCGAGCACGATGCCGAAGAGGAGCCAGAGCTTCAGCCGCTTGCGGGAAAAGAGATATTGCCCGAGGAGCCGGGCGAGGCCGCTTCTATGCATGGGGCATCCGAAAAGGGCGGACCGGCCGAGCCTTCAGCTGCTGGAGTCTGGAGCTGCTGAAGGCCGGTGCATCAAATGACGGCGGTCGGTCCGGGTTGCGAACGCGAGAGAGGCGTTCGGAGGTTCAATGGATCAGAACTGGGCAGAGAGCCAGGCTCTGAAGCCGCGGGCGAAGCCCCAGGCTGGGTAGCCCGCTCCCGAGTAACCAGAATATTTCTCGTTCGTGATGTTCGTGACGGCGAGACCAGCCTGGAGCCGGACAAAGCCTGTTTGCGGAGGCGTCCACGTCACGCCGATGTCGTGCGTTGAGTAATTATCCAGACTGATGATTTCAGAGCCGACTGTAACTTCCGTTCCACCCTTTGCCCAGTGAAGCCGATACCAGGGCTCAAGGGCGAATTTGTTGATTCTATAGCTCAGACGCAGATTTGCAGACTGAGGCGTATTGGATTCAATACGCTCTCCGGTTTCTTTGTCTTCGGAATGAAGGTACCCGTAAGAGGCGCTTGCGCGGAAGTCGCCGAGCGCATAGCTGCCGCTCAGTTCGAAACCCTTGTTGACGACATGTCCGCGATTGATCGTCTGGTAGGTCATTATGCCGTTGTCCGGATCAAAACCAATGAGATCCGGAGAGATGTAGTCCTTGATGTCGTCGTAGAAGAGCGCAGCCTTGACGCTCAGTTCATCACCCTCAGCCGCCAGGTTGGCAAACAACGCACTCGCGCCGATTTCGTAGTTGACGGATTTCTCCGGCTTCAAATCCGGGTTCGGAACAACAATAGTGGTGATGCCTGAATCCGGATAGGTTAATCCGAAGTACATTTCATCGAGAATCGGCGGACGGTAGCCCGTATTGACGGATCCCCAGAAGAGTAGCGATTCCATCGGTGTCACGCGGAGCGTCACGCCCGGCGTAACTTTTGAGTCTGAAAGGGAAGGGTAGGATTCATTCGATTCGCGCTTGAAGTAGTTCCAGCGCAGTACCGGGACGATGGAAAGATAGTCATTGAAGGCATACTGGTCTTCAATAAAGAGACCGCCGTCGAAGCCGTCGGAATCAGGGCGAGTACCGTCAGGCACCCAGCCGGAGAGGGACATTTGCTTGCCGTTCTGAGACGTCTTGGAAAAATCGCCGCCAAATGTGAGTTCATGAGACCCGAATGCTGAGAAGTAGCTCGTGTTTTGAATGTTCCCGCTTACGGAATCAAAGTCGTCCTTCGATAAGCCTGCTCGGTCCCCTTCATATCGGAAGTCGGATTTCGCGTACTGCAGAGCCGTTTTGAGATTGATCCAGTCGTTTTTCTCAAATTCCCACTTGCCGCTTATGCGATGCTGCTCGTAGCGATATTTGTCGAAGCGACCGCTACGGGTAAAGCTGTCGTTATGAGCAATGTCGTAGAAGTAGGCCACCTGAAGGAGGTGTTCCGGGAGAGGAGACAGCGTCGCTTTGGCAAAAGCCGACGTTGAATCATTATCGACGTCCGCTGTGCTTCTGTGACCCGTTTCAGAGCTCGTTGCGGCACCGGAGTCTCTGCGGGTGACGCCGGCAACCACATCCCAAAGTTCCGTGCGTCCGTAGACGTAGGCGCTCTTCTGCCATTCGAGATTGTCCGAGACGTAGCCGGCTTTAAGCGTAGCGCCGAAGTCCTTGTCGGAATCCCTGAGAAAATCGGCAGCCTCTTTGGTTTCAACTGCAATCGTCCCGCCGATGCCGCCGTTGCCGTAAAGCGCACTGCCGCCGCCGCGCTTGACTTCAATTTGCTTCAGAAGCTCGGAATCCATAAAGATCCCTGATGGGTGAAGACCACTGAGCGTTTGATTGTCCTGGCGCATGCCGTCAACAAGATAAGTAACCTGGCGATCGCCTGATCCGCGTATAGAAATCCGGTTGTACATCACCGAATTGAAGGCATCAACATCAACGTTCGGGATATCAAGGAGGAGCTCCGTGAAGGTAATCGGCTGAATTTCCTCGGCATCTTTCTGCGTTAGAACGCTGATGGAGCTTGCCGCCTGGTTGAGGGGCTGCGCGGTGCGCGTGGCAGTAACCACGACGGGCTGAGTACTCGCTGCAGTTTTTTGAGCGTCAGCGCTTTCAGCGGCGATTGCGGATGCGGAAGTCAAAATGATGGATGCGATTGCAGCCAGCCGGAAAGGGAGAACGGAAGACCGGCAGAGGGTGGCGGACATGATGTGCTCGCTTTGATGTTCCCAGACATCTGAGATTGATAATGAAATCTATTATCAATCATGAAAACCTCTAACCTTGTAGACGCTTTAATGTCTTTCCTGAATTTTCAAGTGTTTGAGTCTAGAGCCAGGCGGCTGTAGATGATAAACCCCTACTCATTTCCGCTGAGTAGTGACTGTGAGACTCCATAAAGATTCAACAGTGCGGCTTTGCAGAGGAAGAAAAGTGCTGCGGCAGTAGCGGAAAGAATTGAAAGAAACCGTCAGACAGAATCAAGCTGCCTTACGGTTTCGGTGGAGAGCATCTGTTGCGGTCCTGGCTCTCCTGCGGCAAGTGTCCTGGTGGTTTCAGATATGCAGAAGCCTTGCCGCAGATTCACTGTTACTAAGCGCAGCGTTATTTCGCGGCCAGCTCCGCCATGCGCTTTTCTGCCGCAGCTTCAATCCGCGAGAGCGCCTCCTCAAGAATCGAGCGCGGGCAGGCGGTATTGAGCCTCATGTGGTTCTTTCCGCCCGGTCCGAAGGATTCTCCGGGATTCATCGCAACTTTTGCTTCCTCGAGGAAGAAGCGGGTGAGATCGGCCTGGGTATTGAAGCCGAGCGCCGAGCAGTCGAGCCACATCAGGTAGCTCGCTTCCGGCATGTAGCTCTTGATTGACGGGATCCGCTTTTCAAAGAAGTCGTGCGCGAAGGCGAGATTCTCCTTCACGTAGGCGCGAACCTGTTCGGCATAGTCGTCGCATTGGGTCCAGGCGGCGGCGAAGCCCGCCTGCGAGAAGGCGCTGCGGTCGGTCTGGCTCGCTGTGAGTTCCGCCTTGACACGGGCGGCGAGCGCGGGATTCTTGCTGATGAGAACGGCGGCTCGGAGCCCTGCCGTATTGAAGGTCTTCGACGGGCTGTTGCCGTAGACCGTAATGCTGCGCGCGGCTTCGGAGAGCGTGAGGAGCGTCGTGTGCTCGCCCTTAAAGACAAAGCCTGAGTGGACTTCGTCCGCGAGGATCACCACATTGTGGCGGCAGCAGATCGAAACGATGCGCTCGAGCTCTTCCTTCGAGAAAACGCGTCCCGTCGGATTGTGGGGGCTGCAGAGCAGGAAAAGCGTGCATTCAGGGTCGGCTGCGCGGCGCTCAAAGTCCTCAAAGTCGATTTCAAAGCGTCCTTCCACGAGCTTCCATGCATTCATCGAGGGAATGCGGCCGTTCGACTTCGTGAGTTCGATGAAGGGCGGGTAGGCCGGAACCTGCATGAGAACCTTGCCGCCAGGCTTCGTGAAGGCGCGGATGGCTACCGCAAGACCGAAGCACATCGACGGGCAGTACTGGACTTCGCTCGGGAGCACCTCAAGGCCGTAATGCCGGGCGCACCAGGAAACGGTCGCATTCTCAACAATCCCGGCATGACCGTTCGGGTAGCCGTAGACGCCGGTTTCGGCGATTTTCATAACGGCATCGATAACGGGCTGGGGACACTGGAAGTCCGAATCCGCAACCCAAAGGGGAAGCACGTCCTTCGGATAGGCAGTCCACTTGGCGGAGTCGATCGTTCTGCGGTCAATCACGCGGTCAAAATCGTATTGCATCAGCAATCCTTCTTGATAGACAGGCGTTGGGTTGTGTAAGCCTCAGGCGCTTCTGAAGGGAGAGAGCCCCTCATGCGCGGGAAGAGTCGAAAAGATAGCGCAATGAGACGACGGGTCAAGGGACGGGGCGGCGCGAAAACGAAAGCATTTGTGCAAACTCAAGAAATCTGCGGGCTTGCCGCCGGGAAGGAAGCTTACCGCTTCAAGGGACGCCTCCGAAAGCTAATATCGCAGAGGCATGATGAGAAACAAATTTGAAGTGAGCCTGCGGGCATTGTTCCCGTCCACTTGCTGAGCGCAGAGGCGGGAATTGAATGTGATGCCGCTGGATACTTCAGCCTGAATGGAGGCGGCGCCGCAGTCTTTGCCGAGAGCTAGGGATTGAGAGCTTTTTGAAATGACAGAACGCTTGCGACATCCGCTTCCCCTGGGAAGATCCGATTTCATTGCCTTGCGGCACGACGGCTATATTGATAAGTCGAGGAAGCTTATCGTCCTCTTCCGTTTATCAAGCAAGGTATTTATTGCTAGACCCCGGCGATTCGGGAAGTCGCTGCTCGTTTCGACTTTTGCGTCTTTATTTCTGTTCGGCATACGGGATTTCAAAGGCCTTGCCGTCGAAACTCTGTGGTCAGACAAAGCATATAAGGTTGTTAGACTTGATTTTTCTGAAATTAAAGACTGTTTCACAGAGGCTGATTTTGTCAGCAAATTCCACGATCAGCTCCTGAGGAAGTTTCGTCAGGCGGGCTTCGTTTATGCAGAAAAGGGCGGCCTCTTCATGGGCCAGATTTCAGACTGGCTTTCCTCGCTGCCGCCATCCTCACTCGTCATTCTGATTGACGAATATGACGCACCGCTAACGGCGTCGCTTGACGATCCGGCGCTTTTTGACCGCATTCGCGCCTCCATAAACGCCTTTTTTCAAGTTTTGAAATCCAACGAAGGCTGCCTCAGGTTTTTCTTCATGACGGGGATCACGCGGCTGAAGACCTTTTTTCCGGACATTAATTTTCTGGATGACATTTCACTCAATCGGGTCTATGGAACATTAATTGGCTTTACTGAAGAAGAAATCAAAAAAGCTTTTCCCTATTATCTGAGAGAAGCAGAACAGAAACTGGGATTGACCGAGGACGCCCTCGTCGGGAGGCTCAGGGAAAACTACGGCGGCTATTCTTTTGAGCCGGAAGCTCAAGCGCACGTTTTCTCTCCCTGGTCGGTGCTGAATTTCTTGAGGCACCCCGGGCAGGGCTTCAAAAATTACTGGTTTGCTAGCGGCGGGCTGCCGACGCGATTCCTCGAACTTCCGGGGAAACATGCGATCGCCTCTCCCGACCAATTCGACCCGCCGATCGGAATCCCGCTGGATGAGCTCTCGGCTTCAAGAGAGGTCAGCGACTTCCTCGCTACGGCGCTTCTTCTTGAGGCAGGGTACCTCACCATCAAAAACAAGCTCAATGATGCGGAGGTCGAGCTCGGGTACCCGAACCTGGAAGTGAGGCTTTCAATTGCCCGGCTCTATGCGGACGAGATGCTCCGGAACGTCAATCGACTTGAGGTCGGCGTGTCGCGGCTTGAAAAAATGCTCGATTGCGAAAATGTCGATACCGTTGTCAGACAGTTCAACGCCGTACTCAACGCGATTGACTACCGGCGCTGCCCGATCCGCGACGAAGATTCCTGCCGTAGCCATATCGAAGTTCTTTTGATGGGCGCCGCCATGGCGACGGATATTGAGAAGCACTCCGCTCCGGGTCGGAGTGATCTCGAGGTCCGTACCCGGAATCGTCAATGGGTATTCGAATTCAAGTCCGCCAGGAAAGCCAGCGAAGTTTCGAGGCTTCTTGCGGCAGCGGCGGAGCAGCTCCTCACGCGCCGTTGCGGCGAAACGCCTCACGATCGTGAACTCATCCGCGTTGCGCTGGTCTTTGACGCCGAAAAGCGTGAGTTTGCCGCCTGGAAAAGCGTTTGAATCATCAGAAAAGCGGCCTCCGTCAGGGAGGCCGCTCGAATAAAGGCAATCAACCGAAGAGCTTCATGAGGTGCGCTTCCCAGCGCTTCATATCGGCCTCGATGGTCGGGTGCTTGAAGACGTCATTCACCATAAAGCTTTCGCAGGGCTTCATCCCGAGGAATTCGAAGGTCTTGTGGAGCGGCATGAAGAGGCCGTCGATGCCTTTGCCTTCGAAGAACTGGTTGGGATCGGTGAAGGCTTCAAGAGGCGCATTCCAGGTCGAGGAGAGGAGGTAGCGCTTCGAGGTGAGCTTTCCGCCCGAACCGTACTTCTTCTGCGGATCCTTGCGGCTTCTGCCGTCGCCGCCGCAGAGAATCGGGTCGACGAAGACGTCGTCCTCGTATTTCTTCAGCTGCCAGGGCGTGCTCATCCACCAGCCCGGCGTTTGAATGATGACGACGTCCGCACGCAGAATCTTCTGAGCCTCCTCGGCGTTGTTCCAACCGTTTTCAAGACGCGTCTCTTCAACAGTGTGGCCGAGCTTCTCGAGCGTTTCGCGGGCCTTCTCCACCATGGCGGCAGAAAGCGTGCCGCCGTGACCGAAGTGGGTGCAGCCGGCATTAACGATCAGAAATTGCATATTTTTTCCCTTTTTAACCTGAATGTCCATAAGTCTTCTGCAATCGTTGAGAAGGCTTTGAAATTCGACAGTATTGAACTCACCCATCTTAATCTAAGGGTTATCCCGTTTCAGAAAATGAGAGCAGAAAAAGGCAGAAACGAGGGAGTTTCGGGCAGGTCGACGTTCAGCTGCGATCGATTCTCTTCTTCCTTTCCGGGAGCTGCGCGAGGACGACGGCTACCGCCATCAGCACGCAGCCGAGACCTTCGCGGGGGGTAAGTACTTCGTTGAGAACAACCCAGCCCGCGAGCACGGAAAAGACGGATTCAAGCGAGAGAATGAGACTCGCCGCAGTTTCGTTCATGCCGCGCTGACCCACGATCTGAAGCGTGTAGGCAATGCCGTTGCTCATGATGCCCGCCCAGAGAATGGCGGGGAGCGCTGCCATGAAGCCCGACATCGTCGGATGCTCGAAAAGCATCATGCTCGTGAAGGCGATGATGGAGCCGAAGAAGAACTGCATCATTGAGAGTTCAATGCCGTTCACCTTCGTCACGAACCGCGAGATCACGAGAATGTGAAGCGAAAAGACAATGGCGCAGAGGAAGATGTAGGTGTCTCCGAGCGCGATCGAAAAGCCTTCAGGAGGAAGACAGAGAAACCAGAGTCCGGCGACAGCGATGGCGACGGCGAGCCAGAGGGTGAGACGCGACTTCTGCCCCAGGAAAAGACCGATCAATGGCACGAACACAATGTAGAGCGCGGTGATGAAGCCCGCTTTCCCGACTTCGGTGTCGTGCACGAGGCCGAACTGCTGCAGCGCTTCGCCGCCGAAGAGGCAGAGGCCGCAGAGAAAGCCCCCGAGGATGAGGTTCCGGCGGTATTCGGGCGAGCGGCGGCGCTTCGACTCATCGGGCTGCGAGGCCGCAAGGCGCTGCCGCAGCATGGCGACGATGGGAAGCAGAAACACGAATCCGAGCGCCATGCGGCTCGCCGTGAAGGTATAGGGGCCGACCGATTCCATGCCGATCGACTGAGCGACGAAGGAGCAGCCCCAGATGAAGGCCGTAATGAGAAGCAGCCCCGACTGGCGGAGTTCGAAAAGGAGATTGGGATTAGACATCGCGCGGGAGGATGTGGGGAAAAGAATCGTCGAAACCCGACAGTCTAGCGAACCGCCGGAAAGAGAGGCGTCGAAAGAATTTCTTCAACGATGAATTTTCGGCCGGGATCCGCTAGAATCCGCCTGCAACTCCGCAGGGGAGTAGCTTGAGGGGCGCCTTCGATTCATTTCCCGGAATCTGAAGCTGCCTTTTCGGTCGTCAACATGCTTGAGGTTCCCCGATCTCATGGCGACTGAATGAGACCCCGGGTGAGAAGTTCCGCGAAGAAAGTCAATTCTAAAAATGAGTGCTTTTCGGACTTTTCCCTTCCTCATAAGCCAGACCTGCGGCGCGGACTCGCTTGCAGACGCTTTAAATCCAGTATAGGAGCGGCCTGCGGCACAAGCGATGCCTGCCGCGCCGCACGTCTACGTGCATTCCCCTTGCCGCGCCGAGCCGCTCCGACCCCAGGAAAATGCTCGAAACCCTCCAGACCATACTGCTCTCCACCGGCGTTGTCGCCGCCGCGGAAATCGGCGACAAAACGATGCTCCTTGCCGTCGTGCTCGCCGCACGCTTCAGAAAGCCTCTGCCGATTATTCTCGGCATCTTTGCCGCAACCTTTCTCAATCACGCCATTGCGGGCGCGCTCGGCGCCGCACTCGCGAGCTTCATCAGCGCGGATCTTTTGAGATGGATCCTGATCGTCTCCTTCATCGCCATGGGCATATGGATTCTCATTCCGGACAAAATCGAGGAGGATGAGTCCCATGACCGCATGAAGCGCTTCGGGATCTTTACGACGACTGTCGTGCTCTTCTTCCTTGCGGAAGTGGGCGACAAGACCCAGGTGGCGACGGTGGCGCTCGCCGCCCGCTATCCCCTCGAAGCCTTCTGGGTGATCTGCGGCACGACTCTGGGCCTCATGATCGCCGACGCCCCTGCGGTCTTCATCGGCAACAAGCTCGCCGACAGGATCTCGATGAAGCTGATGCGCCGGATTGCGGCGGTGATCTTCTTTGTGCTTGCCATTGCGGCCTATTTCGAAGGTTAACGATTGCCTCACTCGCTTTTGCGCTCCCGGACGGCAGCTGCTCTGAAAATGCCCGGAAGCGCAAGGCGCGTGTCTTTGAAAAGGCTGTCAGGAAGTCGGGTCGATCCGGCGGACAACCGCCGCAGTTTGAGATGACGTCAGGACATGGTGGGCATCATGTCCGAGAAACTCACCAAATTAACGCGCCCGATTTGACGTATGGAGAACTGGACGGACTTCTGATTCAGAAGTCAGGAAATCATGCGGATTGCTGTCCTTGAAGACCGCATCAATCCGCCGGAGAAGAAGCGTTTGGGATTAAATGAGCGAGAGGAAGCGGCTCAGCATCCTGACGCGGTTTTCAATCGTGTCGATGCGGAGATATTCGCGTTCCGAATGGAAGCCCGCACCGGCGGGCGCCACGCCGTCAAGCACGGGCGTGCCAGCCTGGGCAATGCGGTTGGCGTCAGAACCGCCGCCAGCATCGACCCATTTGGCTTCAAAGCCTTCGAGACGGGCCGCTTCCTCGATTTTCTGCACGAGCCCGCGGGTGGCTTCGGTAAAAGGCATGGCGGGCGAAACCGATACGCGCTTCGCCTCGACTGTGATTCCGTCGCCCCAGTCCCTGCGGGCGAGCGCTTCGATCGCCTGGTCGAGTTCTTCGCCGTCGCGGTCGTTCCAGCGGCGGGTGTCGATTTTGATCGTGCAGGTGTCGGGAACCGTATTGCAGACCGTGCCGCCTTCGATCGTGCCGACGCAGACGGATGTGCCCTTGCCGTCGAGATCCTGAAGCGCGCTCACCTCGAGCGCAAAGCGGGCGGCGGCGAGAATGGCCGAGCGGCCGTCCTTCGGGTTGTTGCCGGCATGTGCGGAAACGCCGTGGAAAGTGACGGACCATACCGAGCGGCCTTTCCTCGAGCGGACGAATTCGCCGTTGGCGCGGCCGGCTTCGAGAACAAGCGCCTGCTTCGAGCGCTTTGCCATTGCTGCGAGCCAGTCTCGGGAATAAATCGAACTGATCTCTTCGTCGGGATTGTGGCAGACCGCGATGGCGAGACGATCGAGATCCTCGGGACGGGCGTTTTTGAGCGCATGAAGAATCGCAATCACGCCCGCCTTGCAGTCGCCGCAGCCGGGACCGCGAACGCGGTCGCCTTCAATGCGGAAGGGGCGCTTCGCGACCGTGCCGTCAGGGAAGACCGTGTCGAGGTGGGCGTTGAGCAAGAGATCAAAACGCTCGGCGCCGGGCTTGTTGGTGGCAAAGAGGCCTTTCCCGGCCTCAGGTCCGAAGTCGACGAGTTCGGTATGAAAGCCCATCTCGTCGTAATGCCGCTGAATGATTTTGGCGACCCTCGTGACGCCCTCGGTCGAGGCGGAGCCGCAGTCCACGTTGACGACTTCCTCGAGATCCTTCAAATATTCCTGAAGCAGACTCATTCCTTTCTCCTGGTCCATTGTTTTTTAAGAATTGAAAGCCCGCAGCCGCAGGGCTTCCCGCCGAAGCTGGAATCATTCTCCTCAATCAGCCGTTCGGGCGCCTTGGACCAAAGTTCTAACGAAAATCAAAGTTCTCCGATTTCGCGGAGCAGGCTGCTCACTTCGAGCGCTGAACGGACGCCGAGCTTGCGGCAGCCGTTCGAGCGGTGAATCTTCACGGTATGTTCCTGAATCCCGAGCTTTTCGGCGATTTCGCGGTTGAGAAGATTCTGAGCAACGAGCTTCAGGATGTCGGCTTCGCGGGGCGTGAGCGAATCATAAAGCTCGCGCTTCCCGGCGGCTTCGATGGCGGCTTTTCGGCTCGCGACATTGGCTTCAATCATTTCGCGCACGGCCGTCCGGAATTTGTCGGGTGCAACAGGCTTCTCGCAGAAGTCGTGCGCCCCGCGCTTCAATGCAGAGACCGCCATCGGAATGTCGCCGTGACCGGATATGAAGAGAATCGGGAGGTCGATGCCGCGCCGCGTCATCTCTTCCTGCAGCTCGAGCCCGCTCATGCCCGGCATGCGGACGTCGAGCACCACGCAGCCCGGATGACGCATGTCGTCGTGCTCGAGAAAGTCTTCGGCGCTCTCGTAGACGACGGTCTGAATGCCTGCAACGCGCAGCGTAAAGGATTCGGAATTGCGCACGGTCTCCTCATCGTCGACGATGCGGGCGATCGGGCAGTAGAAGTCGGGGGAGGGAAATGTCGGCATGTCAATGGGCTGCGTCCGTCTTCTCTAAGACAGCAGGAATGGTAAGGGAAGCGATGAGACCGTGCGGCAGGGCGCGGCGGAAGCCGAGTCTCGCGGTATGTCTTTCCGCAATGACGCGGCAGAGGGAAAGTCCGAGGCCGAGGCCCTCGAGCTTGTCGCTCGAAACCGGGTGAGAGAGGTCGCGGAGCGTCTCGTCGGGAATCTCCGGACCGTTGTCCTCAACTTCGAGCCGCCAGGAGCCGCCATCTCTGAGGATCCTCACGTCGATGCGCTTTTCCTCATCGGGGTCGTTGTGCTCTACGGCCTGAAGCGCGTTTCTGAGGAAATTGACGATGAGAAGCTCAATTTCAAGAGGATCGCAGCAAAGAGGTGCATCGTGCGGTAGCGAAATGCTGCGGATGGCGTGTTCGCATTCGCTTCCGGCAATGAAGGTGTCGATCGCGAGATTGGCAATTTCCGAGAGATTGCATCTGACGTGCTCTCCCGCCCGCTTCTTGGCGTAATTCCTCACGCGGGTTACGATGTCAGAAACGCGCGTCGCCTGGCGGATGATTTCGCCGGTGGCTTCGGTCAGAATGGGGTCCGCTTTTGCTCTGTCGCCAAGATAGACGCGAAGTCCGTCTGCGTAGTTGATGAGGGACGCCACGGGTTGGCGGAGTTCATGCGAAATCATGCTCGAAAGCTCGGAAACCATCCCTGCGCGCTCAAGTTGGAGAGCCGCTCGCGGGCCGACTTTTCTTTTCGCTCGAGGCGGATTTTTTCGTCGAGCGCATCGTTGAGGCTCTTTGTTCGTTCCTGCACCGTGCGCGAAACTACATAGCTGTAGGCAAAGGCGCCGGCGAGAACGAGAAAGCCGATGAGGAGCGCGAATTTGTAGCGCGTCACTGTCTGCGTGACGCCGAGCCGCGTTGCGGCGGTCGGCACGAAGGAGAAGCGCTTCAATACCCGACGAACGGACCGGAGGTCCGTTGAGAGCGTCCATTTCCAGCCTGAGGCGCTTCCGTATGCTGCTTCGAAGCCTGGTGCGGAAGGGAATTTAAGACCGTAAAGCACTTCCGCGGCGCGCTCCTTGATGCGCCCGTCGACAGTGGTTCGGGTGCCTGCGACGATTCCCGGATAGAGCTGCGTCGATCTCAAGCACCGGAAGCCGCTCGTCTGAGGCTTTTCGCTTACGACGCGGAATTCGTCCGGGCGGATTTGCCCGGAAGCGAGGAGCATCTCGTATCGGCATGTTTCAAGGATGGCCGTTTCCACGCGCTCGCTTCGGAGAAGCTCAATCGCGGCGAGTGCGGATTCTCCCGTAAAGATGGTTTTGCCGAAAAATACTTCCGGGTAGGTCGTA
>ENA-UONW01002792-UONW01002792.1-human-gut-metagenome-genome-assembly--contig:-CS52-NODE-2792-length-16206-cov-9.432543_pt1 | contig 16206 bp, 14 predicted proteins | sample MGYA00242463_ERZ724010 | MGnify/ENA metagenome assembly ERZ724010 | reverse complement strand
AAATGTATTCTTTTTTTTCTTCTCACATCGCATTCTACGCCTATAATCTTTAAGAAAAACCCAAAATTAATAAACTTTAAAGTCTTTGCACCCTTATTTGAGCATTCCAAACACTTTTAAAGCACTTGCCGAAGTGCGTTCTGCCACTTCTTCGGGAGGCAGGCCGTAAACATCCGCAAGCTTCAACAAGACATATTGCACATAGGCGCTTTCGTTACGCCGCCCCCGATAAGGAACGGGAGTCAGATAGGGCGAGTCGGTCTCCAGCAGTAACCTGTCCAAAGGAACCGTTGCAAACACTTCGGAAAGGCGTGAGTTCTTGAAAGTCAGAACGCCGTTCACGCCCAATAGGAAACCAGGAAATTCAAGCACCTTGGCCGCCTCGTCTGCGTTGCCCGTAAAACTATGAAATACACCTCGAAGGCTGGTTGAACGATAATCTTCCATTATCTTATATATAGGTTCGAACGCCTCGCGGCAATGGATGACTACCGGCAGGTCGTACTCCAACGCCCAATCGAGCTGTCGCCGAAGCACGATTTCCTGTTCCCGACAGAAGGTCTTGTCCCAATACAGATCCATACCGATTTCGCCTATTGCCACATACGACCGGCCGGAAGCCAGCTCCGAAGCGACCACCTCCAGCTCCTTTTCATATCCTCCGTCTACCGAAGTGGGATGAAGCCCTATCATCGGAAAGCAATAGCCAGCATATCTGGTACACACTTCCAGCATCGGGCGGATGGTGGTACTGTCTATATTCGGCATAAAGATATGGGAAACCCCTGCCGCGCGGGCACGTTCAATGACCTGCGACAAGTCTTCGGAAAACTCTTCCAAAAACAGATGAGAGTGTGTATCGATCAAGTTCATTCTTCAATTCCTAACTTAACTTTTTCGCTGGTGCGATAATAATAGATAACTCCATAGGAACGGCACAAATCCAAGCGCTTGTCAGCCGGTTCTATCCCGCTGAATTTCTCCTCTATCTGATTCCACAAATCCAAGATTAGCGAATCGGCTTCACGACGCATGGCAGAAACTGCCTCCAGACTTCGGGCCGTGGCTGCCTGAAATTCCCGCTGACGCTCGTAGCTGTCGGCAAAAATATCGTAATGTACTTTCACCTTGGCGATAGTAGGATTATATATAGGTATGCCTCCTTGAGAAATGCGACGGTTCTCGCCATCGATGATCTTACTCCCCCACTCCAACAACGACTGTTCCCCCGACAAGTCAGGCAACGTATGCTGGTCGTCGAGTCCGTAATAGGATTTATGGGCAACTCGAATCTCCGAACGTATGACGGCCAGATTGAGAACCTGTATGAAATGGGAAAGATACAACCGAGCCATCTTCACATGCGCCTGATGCTTGCGCCCGGCCTTTGCCTGCCGCTCGAAGCACTCAGTATAGAAAGCATGCGCCGCCTCGAAGCGGGGCAGGAAATTGCGCACCGCTCCCACCGTCTTGAAGTTGAACGGCAAGCCATAGGGATTGTCATAGCCGTCGGCTTTTCCAAGCGCCGTCTTCATTGCACGAATACGAGCCTGGTCGGTATTGGGTAATCTTCTATAAGGCATACGCTATTCTTTCTTTTCCAACAACAAGCGAATCAAGACTGACGGTACATCAAGCTTTCCATCAGTTCATGCAACTCCCGCTTACGCTCCGAAGAGACGCCGACCAGCGCCAGGCTTTCTTCGGCACGTTGGGTATAGGCTTGAATTTTCTGTTCGCACAAGGCCTTGACTCCAATGGCGTCATACAGAGCCGTTACCGAAGCCACCTTCTCGGCCGGATCGAATTGCTCCGCCTTGACCCATCGCTCCAGTTCGATGCGCTGCGCATCCGATGCCTGGCGGAAGGCCTGAATAAGCAGATAGGTTTTCTTGTTGCACAAGATGTCTCCCCCTATGTTCTTGCCAAACACGTTGGTGTCGCCATACACATCCAGCAAGTCGTCCTTCAGCTGGAAGGCTACCCCCAGATTCATGCCGAAGTCATAAAGGCGGTCGGCATCTTTCTGCGAAGCGCCGCCCAGCAATGCGCCCACCTTCAGTGCGGCGGCCAGCAGGACAGACGTCTTCAGGCGTATCATCTCCAGATATTCGGCTTCGGACACGTCGTCGCGGGTCTCGAAATCCATATCAAACTGCTGCCCTTCGCAAATTTCCAACGCCGTCTGACTGAACAAGCCCATCACCGGCTTCAGCAGGGAGGCAGGACAGCCCTCGGCCATGAACTGATAGGCCAGCACCAGCATGGCGTCGCCCGACAGGATGGCGGTATTTTCATTCCACACCTTATGCACCGTCGGCTTGCCGCGACGGCGGTCGGCCTTGTCCATCAGGTCGTCGTGCAACAACGTATAGTTATGGTAAACCTCGATTCCTGTGGCTTGGCTGAAGATGCTCTCCACATCTTCTTTATACAAATTGTAAGCCATCAGCATCAGAACCGGACGGATACGCTTTCCCCCCAACGACAACACGTAGGAGACAGGCTCGTACAACCCCATCGGACGGCGGTCAAACTGAAGCGCAGCAATATGCGCATTGATTTTCTCAAGAAGTTCGGAAGACTTGAACATAGTTGGCTGAAAGAAAAAAATGGAATATGTAGGAACGAAAAGAGGCTGCACACAGGCAACCTCTTCCGTCTTTACTATTTGACAATCAAATTACTGCAATCTAAACATTACGGGCACGGTGTACTTCACACGTACAGCCTTACCACGCTGCATACCCGGCTTCCACTTCGGCATGGAGTTGATCACGCGAAGGGCTTCCTTGTCGAGGTAGGGGTCAACGCCACGGATAACCTTGGCATCTACGATACTACCGTCGGCATTTACCACGAACTGTACGGTTACACGACCCTGCGTACCGTTTTCCTGAGCGATGGTAGGATACTTGATGTTGTCACCCAGATACTTCATCAGGGCAGCCTGTCCGCCGGGGAATTCAGGCATGTGTTCTACCACCTCGAAGATTTCCTGCTCTTCAACCACTTCTTCTTCTACCGTAGGAGGCACGTAAGCGATTTCTACTGCCTGACCAGTTTCCTCGGAAGAAGCGATTTCAGTTGACTCGATATCCACATCATCATCCACAATGTTCAATGTCTCAAGCATTGCGGGTGCCTCGGGAGGAGGCGGAGGAGTCACCTGCTCCGGTTGTTCCGTAATAGGAATTTCGATTTCCTCTTCAAACACAAGATCGGATACGGCCTGGCTCATGTCAATCTTCTTGTCACGCTCCGTCCATTCGAAGGAGACGAAAAGGAAGGCAAGCACAATTACGTAACCGATGAGCAGCCAAGTCGATTTTTTGTTCTCCAAGTCTGCTTTAGGCGATTTTTTAACTTCCATAATTTATAATTAATTTTTAGTGTTTCCCATTTGGGGCAAATATAGCACTTTTCCCATGAATGTTCATGCGCGGATGTCTTTTTTTACACAATAACCGCTGCATTTTCGTTTTTTTAATCATTCATGATGCCACTTCTGCTTTTGTGCTACAAATGTAACGAGATATTTTAAAAATAGCCTTATCTTTGGCATGTTTTTTTGAACAAAAAGTGAAATGTTCCGTTTTCCAAGCAGAAACATTGCATTTCAATGAAGAAACCACCTTATTAATATATAGAACAATGAGAAAGATTATCATTGCCATCGACGGATTCTCGTCGTGCGGAAAAAGTACCATGGCCAAAGACCTGGCCCGCGAAATAGGCTACATCTACATCGACAGCGGAGCCATGTACCGTGCCGTCACCCTGTATTGCATCGAGAACGGGCTTCTGCACGACGGACAAATCGATACCGCAAATCTTCAGAGCGAGATTAACAACATCCGCATCTCCTTCCGCCCCAATGCAGAGACCAACCGCCCCGACACCTACCTGAACGGCGTGAATGTGGAAAGCAAGATACGCACCATGGAAGTTTCCTCCCATGTCAGTCCTGTAGCTGCACTCGACTTCGTACGTGAAGCGATGGTCAAACAACAGCAAGAAATGGGACAGGCCAAGGGCATCGTTATGGACGGCCGCGACATAGGCACCACCGTCTTTCCCGACGCCGAGCTGAAGATATTCGTAACAGCCTCGCCCGAGATACGTGCCCAGCGCCGCTACGACGAGCTGAAGGCCAAAGGCCAGGCCGTGAACTTCGACGAGATACTGGAGAATGTGAAGCAACGCGACTACATCGACCAGCATCGCGAGGTGAGCCCCCTACGCAAAGCCGACGACGCCCTGCTGCTGGACAACAGTCATCTGACCATCGAGCAGCAGAAGGCCTGGCTGGCCGAACAGTTCGCACGCGTAGCCGGCCAATAAGCCTCAACCCCGCCCGACTGGGAAAGCATTGTTTTCCAGTCGGGAAAGCAATGTTTTCCAACCCGCAAAACACCGTTTTATCTTATGGCAAAAGTAGAAATAGACGAAGGATCGGGCTTCTGCTTCGGAGTGGTCAACGCCATCAGCAAAGCCGAAGAGGAGCTGGCCAAAGGCGGCACGCTGTACTGCCTGGGCGACATTGTGCACAACAGCCGCGAGGTGGAGCGCCTGAAGGCCATGGGGCTCGTCACCATCAACCACGACGAATTCAACCGCCTGCACGACGCCAAAGTGCTGCTCCGCGCTCATGGCGAACCGCCCGAGACCTACGAGACGGCCCGCCGCAACCACATCGAAATCATCGACGCCACCTGCCCCGTCGTCCTCCGCCTACAGAAACGCATCAAGCAGGAATATACCCAAAACACGGAAGAAGACAAGCAGATAGTGATTTATGGCAAGAACGGCCATGCCGAAGTGCTGGGACTCGTCGGACAGACGGAAGGAAAAGCCATCGTCATCGAGAAGCTGGAAGAAGCCAAATCGCTCGACCTGAGCCGCAGCATACGCCTCTACTCGCAGACAACCAAATCGCTCGACGAATTCCAACGCATCGTAGAGTATATCAAGGAGCACATCTCGCCCGATGTCACGTTCGAATATTACGACACCATCTGCCGACAGGTGGCCAACCGCATCCCCAATATCCGCAAGTTTGCCGCCTCGCATGACCTGATATTCTTCGTCAGCGGCAAGAAAAGCTCCAACGGCAAGATGCTTCTCAGCGAATGTCTGAAGGTGAACCCCAATTCGCACCTGATAGACAGCCCCGAGGAAATAGACACCTCCCTGCTGAGCAAAGCGTCCTCCATCGGTATCTGCGGAGCCACTTCAACTCCCAAATGGCTGATGGAAGAAATCTCGCACGCGATTGAAGAGAAACTCCAAACTTCGGCAAATTAACGAAAATTATTATAGCTACCCTAAGCTTTTTCGTATCTTTGCAACGTCATTTATTAACTAAAAAAGATTGTTATGGGAATAGTTAAGTGCATAGGCATTCTGACTTCCGGAGGAGATGCTCCGGGCATGAACGCAGCCATCCGTGCGGTGACACGCGCAGCCATCTACAACGGACTTCAAGTAAAAGGTATATATAGAGGATACAAGGGTCTGGTGACCGGCGAAATCAAAGAATTCAAGAGCCAGAATGTAAGCAACATCATCCAGCTGGGAGGAACCATCCTGAAAACAGCACGTTGCAAAGAATTCACCACTCCTGAAGGCCGCCAGCAAGCCTACGACAACATGAAGAAGGAAGGCATCGACGCCCTCGTTGTCATCGGCGGCGACGGTTCGCTGACAGGTGCCCGCATCTTCGCACAAGAGTTCGACGTACCCTGCATCGGCCTGCCCGGCACTATCGACAACGACCTCTATGGTACAGATACCACCATCGGATATGATACCGCTCTGAACACCATCCTCGACGCCGTCGACAAGATTCGCGACACGGCTACATCGCACGAGCGCCTGTTCTTCGTCGAAGTCATGGGACGCGACGCAGGTTTCCTGGCTTTGAACGGTGCCATTGCATCGGGTGCCGAAGCAGCCATCATCCCCGAATTCAGTACGGAAGTCGACCAATTGGAAGAGTTCATCAAGAACGGTTTCCGCAAGTCAAAGAACAGCAGCATCGTCCTCGTTGCCGAAAGCGAACTGACGGGAGGCGCCATGCACTATGCCGAACGTGTAAAGAATGAATATCCGCAATACGATGTACGTGTTACCATCCTCGGCCACCTGCAACGCGGTGGAAGCCCCACGGCCCATGACCGTATCCTGGCCAGCCGACTGGGTGCCGCCGCCATCGACGCCATCATGGAAGGCCAGCGCAACGTGATGATCGGTATCGAACACGACGAAGTGGTTTACGTACCTTTCACCAAAGCCATCAAAAACGACAAGCCCATCAAGAAAGAGCTTGTCAACGTATTGCGCGCATTGTCTATCTGATTGTTATATCAGTAAAACGAACAATATCTATAAGAAATCAGCTGTCTGCCAGATGATCATCTGTCCAGACAGCCGATTTCTTAGGGATATTCAGTAAATGTTCCCAAAAAACATGATGGCGTGCGAAGATGATAAAGCATACCCACTTCATATACCATTATTCTTATGTTTTTTCAGTCCTTTCTCGCGCCCAATTTTCTCCGACAGAGCATGAGAATCCGGAAGAAGTCTGCAGACTTCTTCTGATTATTTCTACAAATACATGTCATGCCACCTTGACAATATTTTGTCTGTCAAATCTTATTTTTCGGGGGAATGCCTAAAGATACAAAAACCAACTAATTCACAATACATTGTGTATGAATTGATTGAGTAGTTTACACTAAATTCTATCTTTTATACATAAGGAGAAATAAGATGGAGGGAACAGTATAGAATAAAACTTGAGAAAGACTCCTAATAACAAACTACAAAGCAAAATGATTATTCCTTTAGTTTTAATGAACCTTCTTTCATTGAGCCGATAGCCGGACTTGAACCGGCGACCTACGCGTTACGAATGCGTTGCTCTACCAACTGAGCTATATCGGCAAGTTCTTATTGTTTTACGGGGTGCAAAGGTACAGCTTTATTTGAATATTCAAAACTTTTAGACCTTTTTTTTGCATTTATTTTTGCCTCAATCATCTTTGTGAGGAATAAGACTGAGTCTACTTCATCAAATATAAACTATCTATTTCTAGACTAGAGACCTATCCTTTCCGGCAGATACCCCCATGAAAAGCAGAACGCAGACAAGCCTTCCGTTGCACATTTCCATCCCGACCGTGCATTTTCTGCCCCTATTTCTTGCCAAACCCGACACTTTCCGTAAATTTGCAGCCTGATAGCCAACCGAATAATAACGGAAAGCATCAATAAATAAAGACAAGAGAAACACTTATACTAATTTTTAATATCATGAGTTTGAAAATCGTAGTATTGGCAAAACAAGTGCCCGACACCCGCTGTGTGGGCAAGGATGCCATGAACGCCGACGGTACCATCAACCGTGCGGCCCTTCCGGCCATCTTCAACCCGGAAGACCTCAATGCGCTGGAGCAGGCGCTACGTCTGAAAGACGCACACCCGGGATCGACCGTCACCATGCTCACCATGGGACCGGGACGTGCAGCCGAAATCATTCGCGAAGGACTTTACCGCGGTGCCGACGGCGGCTATCTGCTGACCGACCGTGCCTTTGCCGGTGCCGACACGCTGGCCACCTCGTATGCACTGGCCACGGCCATCCGCAAGATAGGCGAGTATGACATCATCCTCGGCGGTCGTCAGGCCATCGACGGCGACACGGCACAGGTAGGCCCGCAGGTGGCCGAAAAGCTGGGCTTGCCGCAGATTACGTACGTAGAGGAAATCCAGGAAGTGAAGGACGGCCGCATCCGCGTAAAGCGTCACATCGACGGCGGCGTGGAGACCGTAGAAGGCCCGCTGCCCATTGTGCTCACCGTAAACGGTAGTGCCGCTCCCTGCCGTCCGCGCAACGCCAAGCTGGTGCAGAAGTACAAACGTGCCATGGGCGCACAGGAAAAAGCAGCCCTGACAGCCCAATGCAATCCCAATGCCCTGTCAGAAGTGCCCTACGCTTATCTGTACGAGCAGCGTCCCTACCTGAACATCACGGAGTGGAGCGTGGCCGACGTCAACGGCGACACCAAGCAATGCGGCCTCAGCGGCTCGCCCACCAAGGTGAAGAAGATCGAGAACATCGTCTTCCAGGCCAAGGAGAGCAAGACCCTGACAGGCAGCGATGCGGATGTAGAGAACCTGATTGTTGAACTTTTGGCTAACCACACTATCGGATAAAGAATTATGAACAACGTATTTGTATATTGTGAGATGGACGGCTGCCATGTTGCCGACGTCAGTCTCGAACTTTTGACCAAAGGCCGTAAGTTAGCCAACGAACTGGGCTGCCAGCTGGAAGCCATCTGCGCCGGCACCGGCCTCGAAGGTGTAGAAAAACAAGTGTTGCCTTTCGGCGTAGACCGCGTACACGTGTTCGACGCCCCGGGCCTCTTTCCCTATACTTCCCTGCCCCACACTTCCATCCTTGTCAACCTGTTCAAGGAAGAGAAGCCTCAGATCTGCCTGATGGGTGCCACCGTCATCGGCCGCGACCTCGGCCCGCGTGTATCTTCGGCCCTGACCAGCGGACTGACCGCCGACTGTACCCAACTGGAAATCGGTAGCCACGAAGACAAGAAGCTCGGCAAGACTTACGACAAGCTTCTCTATCAGATCCGTCCCGCTTTCGGCGGTAACATCGTAGCCACTATCGTCAACCCCGAACACCGTCCGCAGATGGCTACCGTCCGCGAAGGGGTAATGAAGAAAGAAATCCTCGACCCCGACTATCAGGGCGAAGTAATCCGTCACGACGTGGCCAAGTATGTGCCCGAAACGGACTATGTAGTGAAGGTCATCGACCGTCACGTGGAGAAGGCCAAACACAACCTGAAGGGCGCTCCCATCGTAGTGGCCGGAGGTTACGGTATGGGCTCGAAGGAAGGCTTCGACATGCTGTTCGAACTGGCCAAGGAACTCCACGCCGAGGTAGGTGCCAGCCGTGCCGCCGTCGATGCCGGTTTTGCCGACCACGACCGTCAGATTGGCCAGACGGGTGTTACGGTTCATCCCAAGCTCTACATCGCCTGCGGTATCTCCGGTCAGATCCAGCACATCGCCGGCATGCAGGATGCGGGTATCATCATCTCCATCAACAACGACGAGAACGCTCCCATCAACGCCATTGCCGACTATGTCATCAATGGAACGGTGGAAGAGGTAATTCCTAAAATGATTAAGTACTACAAAAAGAACAGTAAGTAATGGCAAACTTTTATACTGAACACCCGGAATTGCGCTTCCATCTGAACAACCCGTTGATGGAACGCATCTGCGAACTCAAGGAACGCGGATATAAAGACAAGGATGAGTACGACTACGCGCCGCAGGATTATGCTGACGCGATGGACTCATACGACAAAGTATTGGAAATCACCGGCGAGATTACCGGCGAAGTGATTGCTGCCAACGCAGAAGGCGTGGATGAGGAAGGTCCCCACTGCGCCAACGGCCGTGTGGAATATGCCAGCGGCACGAAGCAGAACCTCGACGCCATGGTGAAGGCCGGCCTGAACGGCATGACCATGCCGCGCCGCTACGGTGGCCTCAACTTCCCCATCACTCCCTACACCATGTGTGCGGAAATCGTTGCCCAGGCCGATGCCGGCTTCGGCAACATCTGGTCGTTGCAGGACTGTATCGAAACGCTGTATGAATTCGGCAACGAAGACCAGCACAGCCGTTTCATCCCCCGCATCTGCGCCGGCGAAACCATGTCTATGGACCTGACCGAGCCCGATGCCGGCTCCGACCTGCAGAGTGTCATGCTGAAAGCTACCTATGACGAAGCCAACCAGTGCTGGCGCCTGAACGGTGTGAAGCGATTCATCACCAACGGCGACGCCGACCTGCACCTCGTACTGGCCCGCTCCGAAGAAGGTACACACGACGGCCGCGGCCTCTCCATGTTCATCTATGACAAGCGCGACGGCGGTGTGGACGTACGCCGCATCGAGAACAAGCTAGGTATCCACGGTTCACCCACTTGCGAACTGGTTTACAAGAACGCCAAGGCCGAACTTTGCGGCGACCGCAAGCTGGGTTTGATCAAATATGTGATGGCGCTGATGAACGGTGCCCGTCTGGGTATCGCCGCACAGTCTGTCGGCCTCAGCCAGGCAGCCTACAACGAAGGTCTGGCCTATGCCAAAGACCGCAAGCAGTTCGGCAAGGCCATCATCGAGTTCCCCGCCGTTTACGACATGCTGGCTACGATGAAGGCCAAGCTCGACGCTGGCCGCTCGCTACTCTACCAGACTTCGCGCTACGTCGACATCTACAAGGCACTGGACGACATCGCCCGCGAACGCAAGCTGACGCCTGAAGAACGTCAGGAGCAAAAGCGCTTCGCCAAGATGGCCGACGCCTTCACACCGCTGGCCAAGGGTATGAACTCCGAATATGCCAACCAGAACGCCTACGACTGTATCCAGATTCACGGCGGTTCAGGCTTCATGATGGAGTATGCCTGCCAGCGCATCTACCGCGACGCCCGCATCACGAGCATCTACGAAGGTACTACCCAGCTGCAGACGGTGGCTGCCATCCGCTACGTGACGAATGGCACGTACGCTTCTATCCTGCGCGAGTACGAACAAATCCCGTGCAGCGAAGCCATGCAGCCGCTGATGGACCGCGTTAAAGAGATGACCAACAAGCTGGAAGCCTGCACCAACGCCGTGAAGGAAGCCCAGAATCAGGAACTGCTCGACTTCACCGCACGCCGCCTCTACGAGATGGCTGCCGACTGCGTGATGTCACAGCTCATCATCCAGGACGCTACCAAGGCTCCCGAACTCTTCGCCCAGTCAGCACAAGTTTATGTCAACTACGCTGAAGCCGAAGTGGAGAAGCACTTCAACTTCATCCGCAAGTTCAAGGCAGAAGAGCTGGAAAGCTATCGCAAGTAATTGACTTTACGTAAATAATGGAAAGAGGCGGTTCACCATTGATGGTTGGGCCGCCTCTTCTTGTTTGATTTAAATCTCTGGTACACAATATTTCGCTTAAACAACACAAGTAATAAAAATAAATATTTATCTTTGCAATCGGATAAAGGAGGTGTCCTTTTCCAATACATTTTAGAACAAATAAAAGAAGCGTTATGCTTATCTTGTAGATGAAAACCTGAGAACTTTTCAAATGAGCAAGGATAGCATAGTGGTTCTCACGCTATAGCGTGGGCTGCTATCATTACATCTGCTCATTAGGTTTTCTCAGGACCTCCATCTAAGATGTGCATGCAGTTCCACGCTTCGTGTGTTTAAAAGGTCTTATAGGAACTGATAAGACGAGAAACTTCTTAAATGAAATAGATTTATATGGATGATATTTGTTTTATTGCCTCAACCATTTTCATATATATAAGTCATGGCAGTGCTTGTCAATGTGCTAAGAAAGAATTTGGACCATACGAAGTTATGAGTGGAATTACTCAAATTATATGCAATTTAATCTTTATATTGACATGCATCTTACCAGTAATTAGCCTTACACATTTTTGTTCATTGAAATGGTATTGGCTATTGATAATTAATCTACTAGCAATGTATCCCTTAGGTTACTTAGTTTCTATTGTGTACACTTCTATCTTTGGTTGTAAAACGAAGTATCAATATAATTATGTAGAAGGCAAAATGATGAAATCGCATATGTATGGTGTCGATATGATAATCACAGCAATGATAGGAATCGTATTGTTTATATTGGCTTATATTGTATAAATTATCACAGCTATAAAAATGAAGAATATTATAATAAACGTTCTACGGTACATTGCAGCATTTATCGTAGCAATAAATATGTATTGGATATTTTACATTATTACCAATTTTATATGGGGATTCCTTGCCAGTCTATTACCTATATTTCTTGCAATAATTCCTCCTATAATTGTATGGTTATTATTACTATATGGAACTTTTTGGAAAATACTAAAACCTCTAAACATTAATAGATATTACTATTTGACCATAAGCATATTAGGTCTTATTTACGCCTTTATCAAGCAATACATTTCATATGTTTGGTTTCTAGAAACGAATGGAGACAAGGTTGTTTCGGAAAGATTCCAACATTTGACATTCTTACAGGAAAGCCTGCTGACATTAATTGGCTTATTTGTGATAATATATATTTGGAAAAATAATTATAGGAGGGAAAAGATATGCAAGGATTAATAGGCTGTTTATCAATTATTGGTTATGTAGCATGTGTAATTGCAACAGGAATATGGTCGTGGAATTGGATAGACCCACACAGTTTTTGGACTGCAATAAAATTCATGTTTGTTTGGGGGATTTCAAGTAGCATTATATGTGGTATTTGGTCATTGGTTTGTGCTGTCTTAGCTGGTTTAATAAGTAAAGATGAATGATTATGCAAAAAATACAATTCATTCTAGCTATTGCATTATTGATATGTCTGGCACCTATGCCTTATGGGTATTACGTTTTAATCCGTTATGGTAGTGCTATTGTTTTTGGTATAATGGCCTATCAATATTATTTGGAAAAGAAAGAAAATCTTGCATTGACATGGGGGACTTTAGCAGTATTGTTTCAACCTCTCATAAAAATCCCTTTAGGAAGAACGATGTGGAATATTGTGGATATCATTGTGGCCATTGCGTTATTTTTAATCATTTTACGTACCCACAATAATAAAAAAGACTAATATGCCTTCCCAAAACCTCTCTTTAAGCCACATCGGAGACACCTATATAAAGTTTGCCAAACAACTCTACTATAAAACGGAACCAAGAGACTTGACTCCGCTATTGGACTATTTACCCGATTTGAAATTGGACAGCAAATACGTTCTTGAAGATTTCCGTCCTCGCGAACAGACCAACTCGGTATTATGGTTATATGTCAGAAACAAGAATTCAGAACGTCCTCAAGACGAAAACTATAAAAACAAAGAGAAGAATCACTTCTATGTATTTGGACTAAACTGGAACAAATGCTATGTAACAAAGTCTGTCAAGATAGCAGGTATTCCTATATTCAAATTCAGAAAAAGATTAAAACCCATAAAACCGTTTCTACATATTCAGCTGCCATTCACCGAGGAAGCAGTATGGCAAGCTTACCTGCTTCAACAGACCTATCACATCATCGGTATGAGATGGCACGGAGGATATGCAGCACGACTATTCATCAATCTGCCCGGCGATATAGAAAGGATAAAGGATATACATAATGTTGCATGCTGTGAAACTAACAACAATTTAGAGGAACTGACAGAAGCATGCAGAAACAGTTTCTCACTTCCACAAGTTAAATTGTTGGAAAACAAGGCCATCATTACCCATTGCTGGTTCGACGCATGGAACGGTTTGATACAAATAACATGCCAGGGAGAATACAATAAACGAAAAAAGCAAATGGGAGAATTTGCGATTATAGCCGAACAGACATTAGTGCAATATAACTGTAGAATCAAATATTGACATTACAGATACCTTGTAAAATACAAACGATGAAGAACTCCTCCACACCTTCGTCTACAGCCGCATGCCCCGCCCTATTGCCCATCGCTTTAATGACAGCTGCCTGTTGAAACCGAAGATAATCCTACTAATGTTAGTAAAAGGAGAGCACAAAATCACCACTTCGCCTCAAAATGTAAAGTAACATAACTAAAAACAAATCTACTTTGTCTAACCTCAATCTAAAAGTTTCTACAACTCAACTATGGAATGTTTCAAACCTAAGGGGGCTATGTTTCAAACATTCGGCCCTTATGTTTGAAACATAGCCCCCTTAGGTTTGAAACTGGGATTCGAAGCGGTTTTGAGAGGATATAAGAAGCTTTCCCTTAAATGTAAGCATTATTAACCAGATATATTCCCCGTCAGAAGAAACTGAAACATCTCATCCCCAAAAGTAGGTAGTTAGCCTCGTCAAGTCCATAGTTACATCACTCAAGTAGGTAGTTAGATTTGGAGAAGTTCCTCCTTTCCCCAGCTTAAACGTATCTTTTGTCCAGTCTAAAGCAATCGTTTAAGCAGGGGAAAGGAGTTAAATTAATCAGTACGTCAGCGCCTCTTCGTGATACGTGTCGAAGCACGGATAGTGCTCCAGCGGACGGGGCTGACAGAAGTCCACACCGTCGAATATCGGATTGGGCGCGATGGCCTGTGGCAGGATAAGGTTGATCTTGGCATCCTCGCCTACGAGGCGAACATCAAACTTGCCGTCCTTATACGTATAATAGAGCGTGCCGCGACCTATCTTGACCGATGTCTGCAGCTCGGTAATCTCGGCGGGCAGCTTGGGTTCGACGGTCACCGTGCCGCTCATCAGGTCGGGACGGATGCCGAGAAAGTACTGGTACCACACGCGCAACTGCTCGGAGTTGCTCCACGCTTGCAGGAACGTACCCGAACGGCCTGCCCACGACTTTCCTTCGCGCGGATGGGCATCGGCATTCTCGCTGAGACTACCCACGGCACCTTCGTGCAAGGCCTGGCGGTTCATGTTCTGGAAGAGCTTCCAGGCCGTCTCCTGCTGGCCGTACTCAATCATGCGCTGCATGGCGATGCCGTTGTTCCACAGCCAGACGGTACCGTTGTGATAGGCGTCGTCCTTGTGATAATAGTGCCAATTCTCGTGCTGCGGATGGAACTGGAGGTCCCATTGCGCCAGCGAAGCCACGCCCCACGGATAGACCAGCTCCTCCCACACGCGACGGGTGACGCGCTGCTTGAAGTCGTCGTCGGCTATCAGCTCGAAGCAGTAGAGCTGGTTGGGACGGTACTGGAGGTCGGGCGTACCGTCGGCGTTCAGATGGTCGTAGATAAGGAGGCTGTCCTTGTTGCAGTAGTCGGCCTCGAAGTTGCGGGCCAGTCGCACGGCGGCCTCGTGCCAAGCCTCGGCATGAGGTGCGTCGTCCATCAGACGGGCCAGGTGGGCGCCGGCCTCCAGCTGCTTGTACCACAGGTACTGGATGTCGTTGGCGCGGTTGCCGCGGGGCGAGCCGGGGATGCCGTTGCGCTTCACGTCCATCCACGTGTCGGCATCAGCGTGCAGCAGGTAGCCCTTCTCGTCCGTGTGGTGACGCAGGCTCTGGTCGATGCTGAGGACGACGGAGGGATAGATGTCGCGCAAGAAGCTGCGGTCGCCCGAGTAGCGGAGCAGTTCCTCGGCCTCGATGACGTAGCGCGGCGTGCCGTCGGCAGTGTTATAGAGGATGCCCTCCAGGTTGGCACGGTTGGGGATGCGGCCACAGGTGACGGAAGTCGTGTCGCGGTCCTGCAACTTGGCAAAGTCCTTCAGAATGTCCTTGGTCACTTCAAACTGCCCCGTGACGAGCGTGGCGCCCGGCATGGCAATGAACATGTCGCGCCCCCAGTATTCGTTGAACCACGGCAGACCGGCATAGATGCCCTTGCCCTGCTGCTCGGTGATGAGCTCGTCCATAGTCAACGTCAGCCAAGCCAAAGCCTTGTCCAGCTCGGGCAAGTTGGTGTGCAGCGGGTTGTTCTCGGTCACCAGACGGTTCATGCGTGCCTTGCGCCGAGCCAGCCAGTCCGTCCCCTCCTTCCGATAGCCGGCGATGAGCGAGTCGCAATGTGCCTCCGTGCCATAGGCAATGAGGAAACCTCCGGCCGATGCGGGCGCCTGCATATGGTTGCCCTCGAAACGGATACCGACGGGGTTCAAAGGAACAACTTTCAAACGGTTTTTTTCAGCCTCCTGCGGCGTGTAACAGATAGCATCGGTGCGGCGGTCAGCATCCTTCAGCAGCGTTTCATTGAGCGCGATGCCGATGCTGTCTCCCTGCACACGGTCCACGGTGATGCTCAGGATGGCGCGGTCGTCCACCATCGCCAGCGTCTCGACGGCATTCGCCCAGCGGCGTTCCAGACGGTCGGGATAGACGCAGACCTGCGCATCGCGGCGCAACAGGGGTGTACCGTCCACCGTCAGCGCATAGTCGGACAGGATGCGGCGCTTGGCCTGGTTCCATCCCGCATACCAGTCCGTAGGTTCGTCCTGATGTGTGCGTCCGTACCAGTAGCCCGCCTTCTTGTCAGTATAGGAATATTCACGGTTTGCTTCGGGAGCGACCTCCACGCCCAGCTCGTCAACCGTCAGCGTCGGGATGGAAGTTGTCTTGTCTGCCGCCCCGCACGACATCAGCACGGGAACGGCC
>ENA-UONW01002782-UONW01002782.1-human-gut-metagenome-genome-assembly--contig:-CS52-NODE-2782-length-16272-cov-9.996917_pt1 | contig 16272 bp, 11 predicted proteins | sample MGYA00242463_ERZ724010 | MGnify/ENA metagenome assembly ERZ724010 | reverse complement strand
CGGTAAACTTCCGGTAAACGGCAAAAATGACATCGCTGGCGGCAACCAGTGCATTAAAGCAGGCTTCATCGGGGATGCGTTCCAGTGAGAAAAGGCAATTCGTGCGGCTGGATTCCAGCGCCCGCAGGCGGGAAGTTTCTGCCTCGTCCAGCCACGAACGGCCAGCAATAAGGAAGAAATATTCGTCTTCGGGCAGCAGCGGAATGACTTGCTGCAGCAGGGTGACTCCTTTCCGCATGCCGATAGAGCCCAACAGGGAAACAATCTTCCGCCCGCCTGCCCGCTGCCGAAGCGTATGCAACAACGGATAAGAAGGGTCAGGAACCGACAGATCGGCAAAATCGGGCATACACCACACGTGCGGTTGGAAGGCTTTCAAGTCATCAGCCGAATATTCATTCAATATACCGACGCCCAGACAACGGGAACTGCCCAGGTAAAGACGGACGTCGGGCATTCCCTTCTGCCAGCGGGGCAAGGCCGATTGGACCAGCAGACCGCTCCAACAGTAAGGCAACAGGCGGTCGAACAGACGCATCGGCCCCAGCGTGGGCAACAAGTCGTCCAGGCAGGGAAAGAAAACCAGGTCCGGGCAGAAATCATCCAACTGCCTGCGTATTGATTTCAGGTTGCGCAGACGGATGAGTGCATTCTGCAGGACGGCCAGCTTTTTCTGCAACGGCCGGTTCGCCGGAAGCGGGCGGAGCGGGCGGATATCGATCCGACGGAAAGCCGCCACCTCTTCCGTATCCGACGGTTGCGGAGCCAGCAACAGTACCTCATGTTCCATCTCGGCCCATACGGTGGCAAAAGTCCGGTAGTACGTTTCCCGATGGCCCGATACGGAGCAGTCCACAACGGCTATTTTCAGTTTTCTCTTATTATTCATTTCCTTGAATCGCTTCTTTATATACTGTCAACAGCTTTTGCCCGGCCTGAGCGAAATCAAAACGCTCGGCCACCGAGCGGCGGATGGCCACCTTGTCAAACTGTTCATAGTGTTCGTAGAGTTCCTGCATCTTCTGGCCCAATGCCTGAACGTCACCGGGCCGGATCAGGTAACCGCTTTCCGGCGTAATGATGTCTTCGGGGCCGCCACAAACGGTACCTATGGCAGGCAGTCCTGCAGCCATGGCTTCGATAAAGACGATGCCGAACGTCTCCGCATAGGAAGCCAGCACGAATGCATCACTGCGGGCCAACAGCTCGGCCACCTCTTCACGCGGAAGCCTCCCGGCCAGACTGACTTGCCCTTCCAGATGCAACCCGTGAATCTGTTGCCTCAGATTGTCTTCTTCCTCACCGTCGCCGGCAATGACGAGCGACACATGGGGCTTGTCAGAAAAGTGCCGGGCAAAGGAGTCTATCAGTTCGGCAAACCCTTTCCGCCTGCTCAGATTTCCCACACTGACAAAGGTGAAGGATTTCTCCTTCTCCGTCCGCTTCCCACAGGGACGGAACGTACGGATGTCAACAAAATTGGGAATTACGATAGCCTTGTCCGGACGGTCCAGATAGGGCGTAAGGTTCTGCTTCAGTTGTGTTCCCACGCAAATAACCTTTTTGGCATCTTTGTAGGCCGTACGCAAGGTGGCTGCCTGGCCCGGTGTCACCTTTCCGCCGTTGATGGACGAAGCATGTTCGGTGACGACATACGGAATACCGTAGCATTTGCAGGCCAGTCGGGCGGCATAACCGGCCCAAGTGCCGAAATGAGCATGAATCAGGTCGGGCTTGCCATGGCGGCGGATGTAGATACCTACCGACAACAACGTCAGCAACGACCAGATGATGGCCCCGATCCGTGTAGAAAGCTTGGGATTCCAGGCGTGCATGCGCAAGGTAACCACATGCTCGCTCTCTTCTTCCGTCACCTGGAAATGATTCTCCTGACGGAACGTTTTCCAATTCAAATCCTTCAGCAGGCGCTGTTCTACATAGACCAGCCCTGTCTGACACCCCGTCCGCGCAATCTGTACGGCCTGTTCGCGGAACATGTAGCCGCGATGGGGAGGAGCACCCGGCTCGGGATAATACATGGGAAGTATCAGTATATGCATAGGCTTACTGGGATTTGGAGGTTTGTCTGTCCTGATCAATCTGCTCCGCCAGGCTGTCCGAAACACCGCTCACCACTTTCCGGCAGAACATCTTGTCGGAACGATACAGGGCAGGCAGGTCTTCCAAAGTCAGATTCTTGATGGCACGTCCGTATTCGATGTAGTGCAGCGGGGTCAGCCCTGAAAGGCCGGGGTAATCGCCTTCGTAGAGAAGAGCATGGCTGGCAAAGGGCGAGTTGAATACCAGGGTCTGTATGCAGAGTTCACTGGGCACAAAACTGGTACGGAAGTAACGCACCAGCTGCCGTTCGGAACGGAGTTTCTCGTAGATGTATCGGGCACAAGGCAGAGTGACGGCCCAATAATCGGAACCGAAATACACATCGGCCCGTCGGCCATTGACAAACGTATAAGGCTGCTTGCGCAAGGGCAACATTTTCATCAGCAGGCGGGAGGCTACAATCAGCTTGTTCTTCCACCAGAGGTTCCGCCAGGGCAGGTCGCGGAAGAAGTGGTAACAGCAGACCTTGGAACGCTGGGCACGGTCGGTACAACGGGTGAGGTTCAGTCCCATAATGAATTCCGTATCGGGATGCTCGTCAAAGTAGCGGCGGATGCGCCCGTTGCTCCACAGGGGATAGTCCTGCCCGCTCAGACAGACTACGCGCATATAGTCGCGGCCGCTGTGCAACACGGCTGCCAGCAGCTCTTTCTGGTATTCCACCTGCTGCCAGCCTCCCCAACTGATCCAATGGGAAGGAACGAACGTCACCTTACCGTCGAGCAACCGGTGGAAGGGACGGCTGTCCACCTTGCGGTCTATATGGACATAGAAGTCCGCCCCGCCGTCGTCCAGGGCCGCGACCAGCCGTGCCAGATGGGGGGCATCGGTATAGGCAGACAGGATGTAGGCAATTTGTCTCATGGTTTCCTACTTCGTTTCAACAGGAATTGCACACTCTCGCGGAAGATTACAGACTGCAATTTCCACAACACAAGGGCATAGACGGCAGCTACGCCAACAACCTTCACGGCCATGCTGAGGTAAAGGTTACCGATGGAACGCGTCAGGTAGTGGGCCGACACGGTGAGCAGGGCCGAAAGAAGCAGATAGGGAGAGATGTCTTTCAGCAAATGCTTCAGCGTCAGACCAATCTCACGATGCACGAACCACAGCCAGACGAACAGCCAGCCGATGTGTATCGCCACAAAAACACGGAGCATCCACTCCAGACCGAAGGGATACATCGCACAGGCGGCCGCCAGCTGCAGCAGGCTCAGGCAGATGGTATTCCACATGTACACGGACGAATGCCCGCGGCTGATGACCAGATTGGAGAAAAGGCTGGTGATGGGAATGAAGGCTCCCCACACGCAAAGCAGTTGCAGGATGGCCGCACTTGACAGCCATTTCTCGGTGATGGTAATGACAATCAGTTCCTTGGATACCAGGCTCAGGCCGAACATGGCGGGAAAGGAAACGAAAGCGGTGAAGCGGAGCAGCTTACGGAAGACGTTGAGCTGGCGCTCGCGGTCATCGGCAATGCTGGTAAAGACAGGTTGGGCAATGCCATTGATCATGTTGGTAATGAGCGTATGACCCATGCCGTTCCATTTGTTGGCCTGCGTGAAGTCGCCTACTTCCTTGGGCGAATAGAACTTGCCCAGTACGACGGAGAAGAGGTTGTTGTTGAGAATGGTAAAGACATTCGTCACTATCAGCTTGCTGCTGAAGCCTATCATCTCGCGGATGGGGCGGAAGTCGATGTGCAGGCTAGGCCTCCAGCGGGAGAAATAGAAGTTGAGCAGGGTGACCATCGTGACAAAAGACAAGGACTGGAAAGCCAGTCCCCAGTAGGCGAATCCGTTGGCGGCCAGCGTGATGCCCACCACACCCGATATAGCCAAAGCGGTGAGGGAAATGACGGTAGTCTCCCGAATCTTCAGATTCTTGAACAGACAAGCCCGCGGAGCGATGCTCAGGCTGGAGATGACAAAGCCCAGAAACAACACACGCGACAAGGGTACCAGCTCGGCGATACCGAAAAAGCGGGCAATGAGCGGAGCACACAGAAACAGGATGATATAAAACGTGACACTGCACAGCAGGCTGAACCAGAAAACGGCGTTGTAGTCGCGGTGCGTGGCGTTCTTGCGGTTGGTCAGCGCCGAAATGAAGCCTCCTTCCTGCAAAGCGGCCGCTACGGCAGAGAAAATGGTCAGCAGTCCCACCATACCATAGTCGCTACGGTCCAGCAGACGCCCCAGGAAAATGCCGAAGACGAGGTTCAGTACCTGCTGCATGCCGTTGCTGAATCCGCCCCAGAACAGGCCTTTGGCGGTTTTTTCTTTCAGTGTGCTTTGGCTCATACGTGTATGGTTAGCGGTGAGCGGTGAGTGGTTAGTATCCGTGCGGACGATTACTCACCGCTCACCACTAACCACTAACCGCTGGTTATCATTTCACTTCGCTACCCGGCTTCACCTCGCGCAACACGGAGGTTACGGCCAGCGAACCGTCGTAGTTCTCGGCAGAGAGAATCATGCCTTCGCTGACGAGGCCGTTCTTGAACTGGCGCGGAGCCAGGTTGGCGATGAACAATACCTGTTTGCCTACCAGCTCTTCGGGCTTGTAGTGCTGGGCGATGCCGCTCACGATGGTGCGGTTCTCCAGTCCGTCGGCTATCTTGAACTGAAGCAGCTTCTTCATCTTGGGCACAGCCGAACATTCGAGCACCGTACCTACGCGGATATCGAGCTTCTCGAAGTCTTCGAACGAAATGACGGGCTTGATGGGGTTGGCCTTATAGGCGGCAGCCTCATTGGCTTTCTTCGTGGCGAGCAGCTTGTCCACCTGTGCCTGGATGGCCTCGTCGTCAATCTTCTCGAACAACAGCTCGGGTTCGCCCAGCTTGTGTCCGGCAGCCAGCAGGTCGGTGCGGCCCAGGTTGGCCCAGTCGAAGCTTTCCATGTTCAGCATGTGGCGCAGGCGTTCGCTGCTGAAGGGCAGGAACGGTTCGAAGGCGATGGCCAGGTTGGCCGTCAGCTGCAGGGCGATGTGCAGGATGGTCTGCACGCGGCCCATGTCGGTCTTGGCCAGCTTCCACGGCTCGGTGTCGGCCAGGTACTTGTTGCCGATGCGGGCCAGGTTCATGGCTTCCTTTTGTGCGTCGCGGAACTTGAATACGTCGAGCAGCTTCTCCACTTCGCCCTTCACGTCGGCAAACTCCTTCAGCGTCTCGCGGTCGTAGTCGGTCAGTTCGCCGCAGGCGGGTACCACGCCGTCGAAGTATTTCTTGGTGAGCTGCAGGGCACGGTTCACGAAGTTGCCATAGACGGCTACCAGCTCGTTGTTGTTGCGTGCCTGGAAATCCTTCCACGTAAAGTCATTGTCCTTCGTCTCGGGCGCGTTGGCGGTGAGCACGTAGCGCAGCACGTCCTGCTTGCCGGGGAAGTCCTGCAGGTATTCGTGCAACCAAACGGCCCAGTTGCGCGAGGTCGATATCTTGTCTCCTTCCAGGTTCAGGAACTCGTTGGAGGGCACGTTGTCCGGCAGGATGTACGAGCCCTCGGCCTTCAGCATGGCGGGGAAGACGATGCAGTGGAACACGATGTTGTCCTTGCCGATGAAGTGGACGAGGCGTGTCTCGGGGTCTTTCCACCACTTCTCCCACGAATCGGGCAGCAATTCCTTGGTGTTGCTGATGTAGCCGATGGGAGCGTCGAACCACACGTAGAGCACCTTGCCTTCGGCACCTTCTACGGGCACGGGGATACCCCAGTCCAGGTCACGGCTCACGGCACGCGGCTGCAATCCCATGTCGAGCCACGACTTGCACTGGCCGTAGACGTTGGGACGCCATTCCTTGTGGTCTTCCAGAATCCACTGGCGCAGCCAGCCTTCGTGCTTGTCCAGCGGGAGGTACCAGTGCTTGGTCTCCTTCATCACGGGCTTGCTGCCGCTGATGGCGCTTTTGGGGTTGATAAGCTCCGTGGGGCTCAGCGTGGAGCCGCACTTCTCGCACTGGTCGCCATAGGCACCTTCGGCGTGGCAACGGGGACACTCGCCGGTAATGTAGCGGTCGGCCAGGAAGGTTTTGGCTTCCTCGTCATAGTATTGCATGGAGGTCTTCTCGATGAACTCGCCCTTGTCGTAGAGCTTGCGGAAAAAGTCGGAAGCCGTCTTGTGATGCACCTCCGACGACGTGCGGCCATAGACATCGAACGAGATGCCGAATTCCTTGAACGAGTCGCGGATCAGCGTATGATAGCGGTCTACCACGTCCTGGGGCGTACAGCCTTCCTTCTTGGCACGGATGGTGATGGGCACCCCGTGCTCGTCGCTTCCGCCGATGAAGATGACGTCCTCCTTCTTGAGGCGCAGGTAGCGCACGTAGATGTCGGCGGGGACGTAGACGCCGGCCAGGTGACCGATGTGAACAGGGCCGTTGGCATAGGGAAGGGCCGAGGTCACGGTAGTACGTTTAAACTTTTTCTCCATATTGTTGTTTCTCTTTATGTGACTGATAATATGCGGCAAAGATAAGGTTTTTCCATCATTTTTCCCAATTCTTTCCAGATTTGCCCTCTATCTTTGCCGTGTGTTCAATAAAAGAGTAGAAATTTAGAAAAAGAAAACTGTGACTATGAATCTGAAAATGTATTTTGTAATGTTGGCTTTGGGCGTATCGGTATGGACGCTGCAGAGCTGTGACAACGATGACGACTCGATTGCCGTATCCGAAACCCTGACCCGGTCGCTGGCCGACAGACATCCTGACGCCGAACGCGTGGAGTGGGAAACAGACAAAGGATACTTTGTGGCCGACTTCTACGAAGCCGGCAAAGAAAAATCGGCCTGGTTCACTCCCGAAGGACTGTGGCAGCTGACTGAAACGGAAATTCCCTTCAACGCCCTGCCCGACGCCGTACAGACGGCCTTCAACGGCAGCACTTATGCCAACTGGCACGTGGAGGATGTGGATATGGTAGAACGCCCCGACGTAGAGACAATATATGTAATTGAAGTGGAGCAGGGCGAACAGGAAGTCGACCTGTTCTATACGGCCGACGGCGTGCTGGTCAAGGAAGTGGCCAACACAGGCGGCAACGGACAGGGCGGCTCCGACTATCTGCCTTCGGAAGTTCCGGCAGCCATCCAGAGCTTCATCGACGAACGTTACCCGAATGCACGTGTCGTGGAGACCGACCGTGAACAGAACGGATACGAGGTGGACATCATACACGACGGCCGTGCCAAGGAAGTGGTCTTCGACCTCAACGGCACATGGATCTATACGTCGTGGGACCTCTCCCTGAACGAAGTACCCGAAATCGTGAAAAATGCCGCACAAGCCCAACAGCCCGGTTACCGGCTGGACGATGCCGACTATGTGGAAACGCCCGACAAGGCCTACTACCTGATAGAAATGGAAAGTGGCGAACGGGAAGTGAAGGTAAAGGTGGCTGAAGACGGCAACATACTGGCCTGAACCTGAACAAAAGGGGTGACAGATACCCCCACCATCCTCCGGATTCACCTTGCTGTGACGAAGTTCCAGACAGGTGAAATCCGGAGTTTTTTTTGGAGCGAAAGCCGGCAGCGAATTTGTTTCTCTGTATAAAAACCGTATATTTGTACCAAGGAACAAATAAAATAGTGTGGTTATGATAACAAGTCAACTGCTGCGCCCCGCGAGCATCGTCGTGGTGGGTGCATCCAATAATGTGCACAAGCCCGGAGGGGCCATCCTGAAGAACCTCATCAGCGGCGGCTACACAGGCGAACTGCGTGCCGTCAACCCCAAAGAACAGGAAGTACAGGGCGTCCGCGCCTATGCCGACGTGAAGGACATTCCCGACACCGACCTGGCCGTACTGGCCATTCCTGCCCCGATGTGTCCCGACGCCGTGGAAACGCTGGCGGCCGAGAAGCACGTACGTGCCTTCATCATCCTTTCCGCGGGATTCGGCGAAGAAACACACGAAGGAGCCGTGCTCGAAGACCGCATCCTCGAGACCGTCAACCGCTACGGCGCCTCGCTCATCGGCCCCAACTGCATCGGCTACATGAACTCGTGGCACCACAGCGTCTTCAGCCAGCCCATCCCCCAACTGCATCCGCAGGGCGTGGACCTCATCTCCAGCTCGGGCGCCACGGCGGTGTTCATCCTCGAAAGTGCCGTCACCAAGGGGCTGCCCTTCTGCTCCGTCTGGTCGGTGGGCAACGCCAAGCAGATTGGCGTGGAGGACGTGCTTCAGTACATGGACGAGAACTTCGACCCCGACCGCGACTCGCACATCAAGCTGCTCTATATCGAGAGCATCGGTGACCCCGACCGCCTGCTCTTCCATGCCTCGTCGCTCATCAAGAAAGGATGCCGCATCGCCGCCATCAAGAGCGGAAGTAGTGAGAGCGGCAGCCGTGCAGCCAGTTCGCACACGGGTGCCATCGCCAGCAGCGACTCCGCCGTCGAGGCCCTCTTCCGCAAGGCGGGCATCGTACGCTGCTATTCGCGCGAGGAGCTGACCACCGTAGGCTGCATCTTCACCCTGCCCGAACTGAAGGGCAAGAACTTCGCCATCATCACCCATGCCGGCGGGCCGGGCGTGATGCTGACCGATGCCCTGAGCAAAGGCGGGCTGAACGTACCGCGGCTCGAAGGCCCCTTGGCCGACGAACTGAAGGCCCAGCTCTATCCCGGCGCTTCGGTGGGCAACCCCATCGACATCCTGGCCACCGGCACGCCCGAACACCTGAAGCTCTGTCTGGATTATTGTGAGAACAAGTTCGAGAACATCGACGCCGTGATGGCCATCTTCGGCACGCCGGGCCTGGTGACGATGTTCGACATGTATGACGTGCTTCACGAAGCCATGCAGACGTGCCGCAAGCCTATCTTCCCCATCCTGCCCTCCATCAACACAGCCGGTGCCGAGGTGGCCGACTTCCTGAAGAAGGGCCATGTGAACTTTGCCGACGAGGTGACGCTGGGCACCATGCTGACACGCATCATGAACGTACCCCGCCCCGCGGCCAACGAAATCGAGCTGTTCGGCGTGGACGTGCCGCGCATCCGCCGCATCATCGACTCCATCGCCGACGACGGCTACATCCCGCCCCATCAGGTACAGGCCCTGCTCCGTTCGGCCGGAATCCCGCTGGTGGACGAGTTCGTCTCTTCGAAGAAGGAAGAAGTGCTGGCTTTTGCCCGCCGCACAGGCTTCCCCGTGGTGGCCAAGGTGGTGGGCCCCGTCCACAAGTCGGACATCGGCGGCGTGGTGCTCAACATCAAGAGCGAGCAGCATCTGGCACTGGAATTCGACCGCATGATGCAGTTGCCCGAAGTAACTGCCGTCATGGTGCAACCCATGCTGAAGGGTACGGAGCTGTTCATCGGCGCCAAGTACGAGGAGAAGTTCGGCCACGTGGTGCTCTGCGGTCTGGGCGGTATCTTCGTCGAGGTGCTGAAGGACGTATCGTCCGGCCTTGCCCCGCTGTCCTACGAGGAAGCCTACTCCATGATCCATTCCCTCCGCGCCTACAAGATTATCAAGGGTACGCGCGGGCAGAAGGGTGTCAACGAGGACAAGTTTGCCGAAATCATCGTTCGCCTCTCCACCCTGCTGCGCTTCGCCACGGAAATCAAGGAGATGGACATCAACCCCCTGCTTGCCACGGACAAGCACGTCATCGCGGTGGATGCACGCATCCGTATCGAGAAATCAGGGAAACAGATGCAATAAATCGGATAGGGATGCATTTTCTTAATGCAACCCTAAAAGTTTCAATGACATGAAAAAGGATATCATTCAACGTCCGCTGGCTGATGGTCCGCAACGGCTTTCTGTCCGGTACATTGGCCCTTTGGGCTACACTTCCTGCGACTTGTCCCTGGAGCGACTAAAGAAAGCTTGCAGACAATGATCTTTTCCAGTTAGAAAATAACAACTCCCCAGTCAGCAAAAACAATCGGCAGACTGGGGAGTTCCTTAACGCTTAACCGCTTTCCAAGTGGCCATTCCTCCGTTGGCATCCATTGTACCAAAATAAACTGTAGCACAAACACTTGAACCGGATACAGGAAGAGGCACTACCAACGTAACATTATCAACAATAGAACCGAATCCTGACTTCGTATTCCATATTCCCCAAACTTCGGTTTTACATGTACACAAAGTCAGTACAGATGCGGCAGGCCTGCAAAGGAAGGAAACGGCATTTACCTCATATGTTGGATAGAAAGCATCTTGTCCAAACAAATTTTTAGTTGTAGTGATAACCCCACTAGTTCTGTTGGGGTCATGAAACTCTCCATCCGGAGAATTCATGACCCCTTCTGAAAAGAAAGGCTATCCACCTTTGCTCTATAATCCTTATATCCCTGCTTCAAATCCGGTAACTCATCAGCTTCAATTTCCGGCATATCGGCCAGAATTTTATTGGCAGCTTCTATTTCAGAAACGATTCTGTCATAGTCGGCCTTACTGACTCCCAATTCAAGAGCTTGGGCCTGCGTTATATCTACCGAATATTTCCGATGTTCCCTATCCAGTGTTATATATTGCGCCATAATAAGGGAAGCGCGCCGCATGCTCTTTACTTCATCGCTCATATTCATATAGTCAGCAATATCCAAATCCAGTTCTACAGCATCCAGCATATCGCTTTTTGACACACGAGAATCGATGGATTCCGATTCACTTTCACTAACCGTCTGTTCTCTTTGTTGACAAGAAAACAAACAGAAAACGATACCAAATAAATAGATAAAGCCTTTCATAATGTTTACATTTTAAGTTGATACTCCACAAATATAATAAAAAAAAACGGATAAACCGATGCGAAACGCATTAAAACACAACCTTTTAAGCATTTTTACACAGCCGTCACCTTTTCTACCCCTATTCACATTGTAGGTGAAAGCCTTTCCCTTTAAAGGAACGTGAGTCCTATATAAGAATCAGAATATAGAACTCACGTTATTTTAGGATTTATGGTAGTATTTCTTCCAATGCAGGATAGGCTTTACCGTCGTTTCCTTTTTTATAAATCCAACGACGGAATTTGTCTTGTCCATTTTGATTTACCCATGTATTCAGTTCTTCGACTAAGTCTTTACCACTTAGCTGAAAAAGTTGACAATTGGTTTCATTGGGAATAAAATAGCTACAATTTTCATACACGTTGAAGTTGCTTGTGTCCATTCCGAATCCAGCCTCTACTCCTTTATTGTTTGCGACATCATTGAGCCAGAAACAATTTATGACCTCACATCGTGTTCCTCGTTCTATAATTCCATTACCGGTAATAACGTCGGAATTGTTACAGCAATTATTTAAATGAACTTCAGGATAGTTTCCGCCGATAATTCCACCGACATAATCATTGCCAGTTATTGTACCGTAATTGATTGTATTTGAAATAGCGAATTCTCCAATATAATTAGCGTATCCTCCACCGACAATGCCTCCGACGCATTCATCTCCTGTCACTTCACTATGATTGACACAATTTGTAATTGTAACTAAATCATATCTAGGATTACTCCCTATAATACCTCCTATCCGTCTGTTACCTTCTATGCTACCTGATGTTTCGATACAATCAAACAATGCGTTCTCACAAGCTTCTCCACAAATCATTCCAACATAGCTTCTTGATGTTTTGATTTGCCCTGAAACTTTGAGATATGATATGCCTCCTTCTTCAATCTTTCCAAACAGTCCAATGTAATCATTGTTGGAATTCATAATCTTCATGTTTAATATCTGTTTATTGTTGCCATAAACATAACCTTTGAAAACATTATAATTGGTTCCTATAGGTGTCCATTCTTTATTATTCAAATCAATATTCACCATTAACTTGAAGAACACACCTGCATACGTAGTTCCACTGTTAACTTTATCAGCCAAAAGTTTCAATTGAGCAGCTTCAGTAATCAAAATTGGATCACTTTCCGTACCAGAACCTCCACCGAATTTTTCCGCGACAGAAATGCCGTCCCATATATCCGTATCACCGCTAAGGGTAGTAAAGGCCACCTCGTTACTATAGGCCATTCCCTTGCTGTTCTGTGCATACGCCCTCAAATAGTAAGTCGTTTCCGGCTGCAAACCACTAACCTGAATGTTCAAACTAGTACCCGTAGGACATACCTGTTTCTCATCATAAGGTGTACTTCCGGGATGCGTAGACCAGCATACACCCATTTCCGTAACAGGGGAATTGCCGTCAGAGGTCAACATCCCCGACACACGTGCCTGAGAACGGGTGATATTGCTGACGGTAATAGTCCCCCACTCCGGCAGTGTGATAGCTTTCGTGGTAAACTCAACTGTTTCACTATAGGAGGTACCTATCTCATTGGTTGCATAGGCACGAACGTAGTACAACGTATTATCCTTCAACCCGCTGAGTTTTGTACCGAATGTCGGATTGGACGGATCGCAGGCAACCGATTCATTATCAACAGTCGGTTCGGGCGATATATTCCAACAGAAACCACAACCGGTAACGGCACTTTTACCGTCATCCGTTACACTGCATTGCAACGTTGCTCCTTGAGTGTCAACTCCCGCCACCGTGACTTTGGCTAACGTAGGAGCCTGCATTCCTCCGGTAGTTGTCTTGAAGCTCATTATTTCACCATAGGCCGTTCCCTTTTCGTTCACAGCGTATGCGCAGATATAGTAAGTTCGATTGGCTGAAAGCCCCGTCAATTTACTGGTGAAATCAGCCGGAGCATTCAATGTACCCAATTCGGTTTTCGTTTTCAATGCAGTAGTCAATTCTTGCGTCTCTCCCCAAATGTGACCGTGCTGGGCAATGGAGGTCACGTAACCCAAATGGGTTACTTTCCCCGATGCGGTAGCTGTATTGCTCTCCACTTCTGTCACTTCTCCAGTTTGTACCGTCGGCAGGACAGGCAGTTTGGTCGTAGTAAATGACAACGTGTTGCTGTATACACGCCCTTCGTCGTTTTCGGCATAGAGACGGACAAAGTATTTCGTTTCAGCTTTCAGTCCGGTAATGGCACCTTCCACTGTCATGGGCTTGCTGCAATCCCCCATATCGGTAAAGTTGTTTTTCCCGATAACGGGTTCCTCCTCCTGGTCGGACCAACAGAAGCCGTAACGGTTGATTTTGGAATAACCCACCGACACAATGGTTCCGGACAGTATAGCTCCATTGTAGGCTGTATTCTTGACTGCATCCAAACTAACTACCGGCGTTGATTTGACGGGGACTGTCAATTGAACAGGAACGACAATCACCTCTTCACCAACGGTAAACGTAATTTGCCCCTTATATTCACCGGCAGCCAAGGCACTACGGTTGACGGTCAAAGTGATATAGTCTTTTTCGGTCACCTTGCCAGCCGTTTTGCTGAGGTTCATCCATTCGTTGGAAACTTCCGCCTTATATTCCAGCGTACCTTTCCCATTGTTGGTCAGTGTAAGCTGTATGGCCGTTTCGGTTTCTCTCAAGTCTATTTCAGAAGGAGATATGCCCAAATTGGAACCGTCAACTTCCAGCGTGACGTTGATATCCACACTACCGCCATTGGAAGTCAATGCCAGTTTCTGGCTATAACTTCCGCGCTTCAATCCTTCTCTTGACACGGTAACAGTGACGGGTGAAACTTCCTTTTCCGTTTTTCCCGAAACAGGGGAACAAGTCAGCCAATCGGTATTTTCTGCAATCGCCCATTCCAGCGTTCCGTTTCCTGTATTCTGGATGTCGAAAGACAGGGTAGTCGTTTCTACGCCAAAATTCAAGTCGGTCTTGCTGACACCGATTTGCGGATGAAGGGGCATCAACGACTTATCGGCCTTGGTATCCACACCGGCTTGTGCAGTAACGGTACGTGTATCGGTTATATATCCGTCTTTACTGAAAGTCAGCGTATAGTCTGCCGGAGCCAGCTCATTGAAAGCAAAACTACCGTCACTCCCCGTTACTTTGGTTACCCCCAATGGGCTTAGGGCGACAGATACACCGCTGACGAATGCGTTGGTCTCTCCGTCAGTCACCAGACCAGAAATACTTCCGTACAAGTCTCTTTCTTCTTCGGTGCATCCCCAAGGGAAACCTGCCAGCAGAACAAGCAGGCTGCCCCATAAGAACAAGGTTGTCTTTTTCATATTTTTTTCATAAATTTAGTAATACTTGGTTTGTTTCATTTCATTGCGGTCAGATGATTTCAATCACCCTTCATTTTGGAAATCAGAATGCTATTAGCATTGACAAATGATTACTTTCTAATAAATCGCCAGGCAATAAGCACTTTTTGTTTATTATAGGTATTACCAAAGTGTTCTCAGTATCTGCTAACGTTACACCTTCTTTCTTATAAACAAAGTAAACCAATTCTGTGCAGTACATTTGAGTCGTGTCAGATAGGTCATATTGATGGTCGAACAGGGTATTCCGCTGAAATATATTTAAGGCATGGGCTGCTGCCCGAGCAGCCTTGGTAGAATCCACGTCCGCTCGCATCACAGCTCCGCATGTGACTTTCCCATTTCCGAAAAAATCATCTACAGATTCCAACTTTACCCTATCGACATCACCTTGGTAATCTGGCTCATCAGGAACTGCGTGGATGACCATACAATCTCCGTTCTTATCGCGCAACACAATTCCCACATGCGAATATACCCCATTTTTGTCTGCCTTTTGTACAATGCGGCTTGTCAATCCTGAGCCTTGCCGAAAAACAATATCGCCCGAACGCAGACTTTCTTTGGGTATTGTGGGTAAAAAGCCGGTTTTGTTATGGGGAGTGGAGGAACATCCCCATAACAAAACTGCCACAATAATAATTTCTAAGAGCAAATGAGTATTTATTATTGTATTCTTTCTTTTCATTTCATGCGGCTGACGAAACGGGCAATAGACCAAAATATTACTATGACAGGATAAGTAATTGTCATGATGAATGTGGGCGGTAGATCATCATATTCAAGCATTCCCTTCGTTTGAAAAGCGAGACCTACGGGAAGGACGAGTACCAAGCATGCGGGAATAATGTATAGCAAGGGGGACAGGCCATATTGTTTGATAGCAGGAAAATTTGTTATAACCGATTGTTTTAACGGGGTATATAATGATGAAGCAAGAACTAATAAACCAATGAGTGTAATCCATGCTTTTGTTATGGTGCCTGCCGGTGATTTAAACAAAATAAAGACTCCGTTAAAATCCCAAAAGTAATCGGAAAAAAGAAAAGCAAATAATAAATAGGTAGCAAAAAGTCCTACAATCACAGGCATAAATCGGCGATACCAATAGCAAAGTGCAAGGAAGACAAGGGGTGGGGCTACATACGTTAATACCGCTAAAAGCACTGTCATTACAATTTTCTTCTTTGTTGAGTAATTGCTGTATTTCCATATATGAAGTAAAATGGCCACTAAGCATAAAATTGCTGCAATAATAGAAATTATATCTTCCATAATCTTTTGATATAAAGAGTTTGTATATATACTATTTTCTCATGTCAATAAACCATTTATCATCTTTCTTTATCATCTTTTGGCTTTGTTTTTCTTCTTCCCCATTACCAAAGGTTTGTTTATACTCCACGATTGCAGATTTGCCATCTTCCGAAATGGTTTCTGACAAAATTTCGATACTCTTCACTCCTCCTTTCTTTTCATATTCTTTGCTTCCTTTCTCTGTGATTATCGCCAACAGCTGAGCTTCTTCTTTCTCTTTACGTTGTTCATCCATATCTTCTGGGAAATATATGCCTTCCATAAAAGACTCATAGTTCTCATTTACCAGATCTGTCAAATAGGATTTCAATGCCTTTCCGGGAGTTGTTGGCGAACAAGCTACCAGACTTAAAATGGCTACCACCAAAAAATTTAAAGTAATAATTTTTTTCATAACATTTGTTTTTTTAATTGTTATTAATCAGGTTATTTATGTTTCGTATTTACAAATTTGCAGGAGTTAAGTGTGGAGCAACAGGAATAATCGCCAGCCTGCGGACTTAGAAGTTAAAAAACGATAGACGAAAAAATGAAGAAATTCTGCAGCTTCTTAATTAACTTGCTAATTCCAGGTTGTTCAGTTTACTCTCTTTTTACTTCATTACTACCCCAAGTCGATTGATAATGGTTTCCATTTTCATCTTCATAATAAGTTTCACCTAATACTCCATTTCCCGTTTTCTTAACAGTTTTAGTATTCCCATAT
>ENA-UONW01002781-UONW01002781.1-human-gut-metagenome-genome-assembly--contig:-CS52-NODE-2781-length-16274-cov-14.863493_pt1 | contig 16274 bp, 10 predicted proteins | sample MGYA00242463_ERZ724010 | MGnify/ENA metagenome assembly ERZ724010 | reverse complement strand
TTGAATTTCAATAATTTCAAAGAACTTCTATGATTTTTTAGTGGACACTAATGATGAACACCATGAAACTGAAATATCCTTTATACCTATTTGCTCTTGGGGGATGCCTTCTGACAAGTTCCTGCTCCGACTACCTGGAGCGTGAACCGATTTCAGACATCACCAGTGAAAACTATTTCACATCATCGGATCAGATCACCAGTTACCTGATGAATTATTATGTGGATCAGCTACAATATCCCAACGGGAACTCTATGACTCATCTGAGATCCTACAGTTCAGGAACGGTACGCAATGACGTGAACACAGACAATATGTGTAGTACCGATGCCAATACGACCTACTTCGCGGGACGATGGGAAGTTCCTGCCGGGCAATCCAGCGATTTCTATACCGTATTCAACCGGGTACGTATCTGGAACTATGCACTTGAACAGATCCTGCCACGTTACGAAAATGGTGAAATCTCCGGCGATGAAACAGAAACCCGCCACGGAATCGGAGAAATCTATTTCTTCCGTGCAATGGCTTACTTCAAAGGTCTTGCTCTTTTCGGGGACTTGCCGATTGTAGAAGAAGTGCTGGAAGATAATGATGAAGAACTTACTGCTCACAGCGAACGCAAGCCCCGTAATGAAGTAGCCCGCTTCATTCTGGAAGATCTGGACCGCTCACTTGAATACCTGCAAGATAAAGGGTATGAAAATAACCAGCGTATCAACAAGCAGGTAGCATTGCTGTTCAAATCACGTGTTGCCCTGTTTGAAGCAACTTTTGAGAAGTATCATCAAGGATCAGGACGTGTCCCGGGAGACTCTGACTGGCCCGGAGCCGACATGTCCTACAACCAGGGAAAAACCTTCGATATTGACGGAGAAATCAAATTCTTCCTGGAAGAGGCCATGGATGCTGCTTCCCAAGTGGCCGACAATTGTCAGCTGACAGAAAACAGTGGAACAATGAACCCCACCTATGCTCAGCTGTACGACTGGAATCCTTACTTCGAAATGTTCAGCAGTGAAAGCAGCCTGGCTTCTTATGATGAAGTATTGCTCTGGAGAGAATACAAAGGAAGCTCCAGTATCAGCCACGATGTCCCGGCGCGTCTGCGAAACGGTGACGGAGATGGTATAACCAAAAGTTTCATTGATGCCTTCCTGATGAAAAACGGATTGCCGATTTATGCAGCCGGATCAGGCTATCACGGAGATATCTCCATTGACCAGACAAAGAAAGACCGGGATGAGCGTCTGCAACTCTTTGTTTACGGAGAAAGCGATGTACTGCTTTCCGACGAAGCTTGTGATACCGTTGCCAAAAGCGGAGATGTCGTAAAATTCTCTTCACCCAAGATTGTCACCGGAGAAGAACAGAACAGAGACGTAACCGGATACCGTCCCCGTAAATGTTATACTTACGACAATGCTCAAAGTAGCAGTGACAACTTGCTGGGAACAAACAACTGTGTTGTATTCCGTGCGGCAGAAGCTTATTTGAACTATATCGAGGCCTGCTACGAGCTGAATGGAAAGATAGACTCAAAAGCCGATTCTTACTGGAAAGCTCTTCGCCGCAGAGCCGGAGTGGATGAAAACTACCAGAAGACCATCGATGCAACCGACCTGAGTCAGGAACCGGATCTGGCTGTTTATTCCGGAAGTTCAAAAGTAGATGCTACACTTTACAACATCCGCAGAGAAAGACGCTGTGAATTCATTGCTGAAAGTATGCGCTGGGATGACTTGAAGAGATGGCGTTCCTGGGATCGTCTGTTTACCGAACCATACATCGTAGAAGGAATTAATCTTTGGGACGAAGCTTATCTGCGTTACACTGACTCCAATGGAGAAAGTGAACTGGTTGCAGACGGAAGCAGTACAGCTAACGTATCTCCTCAAAGTGACAGCAAGTATCTCCGGCCTTTCCGGAAGACAACAATTAATAACGAAGTATACGACGGATATACCTGGAAAAAGGCTTACTACCTCAGTCCGCTGGGAATCGAAGACCTGACAATTGTTTCTACAGACAGCAGCAATCCGTTGGAGACTTCCATGATGTACCAGAATCCATACTGGCCTACTACGGCCGGAGTTGCTCTGGAATAATAAAAACCGATGTTAGCTTAATACAATGAGAGACATGACAGATTTAAGTTTTTAAGCATAGATCAAGAAAAAACCAGCCGGCGTTGGGAAACGCTGGCTGGTTTCTGTTTTTTATTCCTTATCTGTTCATTATCCCATTAACCGGAACACTGGCGAAATAAACCAGCGTTTATACATCAGAGTTGCCAGCTGATAAACAAAGAAAGCACTCACTAACCCTACCAGTGAATCAACCAGATAATGTGCCTGGATATATACCGTAGCACAACAAAGCAAGACATAAAAAGGAGCAAGTACCGCCGCCAGCTTCCGGCTCACTCTCCAGGCCATAATCATAACAATGGTAGAGATCGCAACATGCGAACTTGGGAAAGCTGCCGTCGGACGTTCACCGACTTCCTGGGATGCTTCCACCAGCTGATAAAAGAATCCCTGATCGTAACCGGGCCCCGGAACCAGATAATCATTCCAGTTGAAATAATCTCCAATCGGAGGAAATATTCCGGCATTCACTTTATCCATACCAATAGCCGGAAAATAAAATTGCGGACCAGCCACCGGAACAAGGATGTAAAATAAATAATAAATGAAAAATGAGGTAACCAGTACAAAACAGATTTTTTCAAACCATTCAAAATGCGTCAGGAAATACCATACCGTCACCACTAGAATCATAGGATAATAAAAGAAATATCCCATATTGAACGGCTCACTGAACCAGATAGACGGACAATGTTTACTGAACTCTACGGATGGCTGACACCCGAACAGTCCCTGCTCGACTGTAGCAAAGATATAATCCAGGTTCGGGAATAAACGATTAAACTCAAAAGTATCCGGATACCAGTAAGCTAAGAGTGACATTTGTACGGCCATCCGCACAAAAGCAGTCAGACGGCAAGGAAAAGTCTGATACAATGCAATCAAACCGAAAGTAAGTGCCACAATACCGGCACGTTCCAGCAACATTACTCCCGGATGATCCATTCTCGGGAATAACAACAATATCAGCAAGGACGTCAGGGCATTATATATCAGACTTATACTTTCTACCGCAAACAGTCCTTTTCCGCTCTCTACACGTTCAAACAATTTCACAGCCATCCCTCCTTCTTATACCAGTCCATGGTTTCTTTTACTCCACGTTCCAAAGGATACTGCGGCTGATATCCCAGTTCTTCTTCCAGAGGACGGATGTTGCACTTCCAGTTACGCTGACGCATAATCTTATATTTATCTCCATTCAATGTGACAGGCTTGCGTGTGAATTTGCTCACCAGCTCACAGACCCAGGAAATAGCACGAAGAATCACCAAAGGACAGGTCAGATGAATCATCCACGGATTTCCCAGTTCCTTCCGGATCAGTTCGGCAAAGGCACGCGAGTCATACACCTTTCCGTCGGTTACAAACCATTCACGACGTACGACGCCCTTTTCCAGCGCCAGAAAAACGGCCTGAACCAAATCCTTTACATACACGAAAGTCAGATCCTGACGCCGGAAACCGGCACCAAAGTCAACATGTCGTTTCACGGCCTGTGCCATCAACAAATAATCACGTTCACGAGGGCCATAAACTCCCGTAGGACGAAGAATGACATAAGGAAATTCAGGAAGAGAACGAAGGTACTCCTCTGTATGCAGTTTACTGAGTCCATATGCTGTATCCGGACAAGGAGTATCAGACGGTTCAATAGGAGTCCGGTCATCTTCTCTCACCGGGCCGAACACACTAAGCGAACTGAGCATGACAAAACATTTGGGAACCATGTCCAGGCGTTGCAATGTCTCTATCAGATTACGGGTAGCCCAGAAGTTTCCAATCTCAAAATCAGCTTTGTCCAGACATTTGGTTACGCCCGCACAATGGATAATATAATCCCATCCTCCGTGCTTACGCTTATGAAGAGCCAGCTGAGCTTCCAGAGAATCAGAGTCAGTCAAATCCAGTTCCGCAAAATTCAGCCGACTGTCTGACAGATAACGACGGCTGCTTCTCCCGCGTACTCCGGCCCACACCTGCATCCCGCGTTCCAAAGCCTCATCCACCAGATGACTGCCAATGAACCCGCTGGCGCCGGTCACTAATATTCTTTCTTTCATTGGTTTCCTGTTTTGATGAATCCGCATGATCAGGAAAAGAGTTTTTCCACAGGCAAGCAACAGTTCAAACACTTCCGGACGGCCTTATGACATTCATGCTTCATCAATATTGATTTTTGATTAAATTTAGTGGCAAAGATAATAGTTTTTCAGTTCTTTCACTTAAAATATAGACAGTTATTCATCCACCTTTCCATTTATTTTGTTTACTTTGTAGTAAATCATCAAAAAGGAATTAACATGGCTAAGAAAAAGAAAGAAAAAAAAGGCGGAAAACGCATGAAAAAGAAAGAACTGGTGGAACTGATCATCAGTTACTTCCGCATCAGGCCGACTGAATCAATCAATCTCAAGCAGTTGTTCCAAGGGTTGAAACTCACCACTCATCCATTGAAGATGCTTTGCGCAGAAATCATCGAAGAAATGGCAGAGGATAATTTCCTCATTGAAACAGAAAAAGGACGCTACAAGCTTAACGATAAAGGTCAGATTCTCACAGGAACCTTCCAACGGAAAAGTAACGGAAAGAACCTTTTCATTCCGGACGAAGGAGGAGAACCCATCTTTGTGGCAGAACGCAATTCTGCACATGCCATGAATAATGACAAAGTGAAAATCAGCCTTTGCGCCAAACGGAAACGTCATGAACTGGAAGGACAGGTTATAGAAATCCTTCAAAGAGCTGAAACCAACTTTGTCGGCACTTTGAAGGTCAGCAAGAATTATGCATTCCTGCTGACAGAAACCAACACGCTGGCAAACGATATTTTTATTCCCAAGGAAAAGCTGAAGGGCGGAAAAGATGGAGACAAAGCAGTTGTTAAAATCATAGAGTGGCCGGAGGAAGCCAAAAACCCGTTCGGAGAGGTTGTTGATATCTTAGGAAAAGCCGGAGACAACACTACCGAAATGCATGCGATTCTGGCGGAATATGGCTTGCCTTACACTTATCCGCAGAATGTGGAAGCTGCAGCTGACAAACTTTCGGCTGAAATCACTCCTGAAGACTATGCCGAACGTGAAGACTTCCGCGACGTGGTGACATTTACCATTGACCCCAAAGACGCAAAAGACTTTGACGATGCGCTTTCCATCAGACAGCTGAAACCCGGATTATGGGAAGTCGGTGTGCACATTGCAGACGTATCACACTATGTCAAGGAAGGAAGCATTATTGATAAAGAAGCTGCCAAACGTGCCACTTCCGTATATCTGGTAGACCGCACCATTCCGATGCTTCCAGAACGTTTGTGTAACTTCATCTGCTCCCTCCGCCCTGACGAAGAGAAACTGGCCTATTCGGTGATCTTCGATATGAACGAAAAAGCAGAAGTAAAAAATTACCGCATCTGTCATACGGTAATCCGTTCCAACAGACGTTTCACTTACGAAGAAGCCCAGAATATCATCGAAACCGGTGAAGGAGACTATAAAGAAGAAGTTCTGGAACTGAACCGTCTCGCACAAATCTTGCGTGAGAAACGACTGGCTGCCGGAGCAATCAATTTTGACCGTTGCGAAGTGAAGTTTGAAATCGACGAAAAGGGAAAACCTGTCAGCGTCTACTTCAAAGTCTCCAAAGAAGCAAACAAACTGATCGAAGAGTTTATGTTGCTGGCCAACCGGACCGTAGCTGAACATATTGGTAAGGTACCTAAAAACCGGAAGCCTAAAGTATTCCCTTACCGTATCCACGACCTTCCGGACCCGGATAAACTGGATAATCTGAATCAGTTTATTGCACGCTTCGGCTACAAGATCCGTACCGGAGGAAGTAAAAACGAAGTATCCAAGTCCATTAACCGGCTGTTGGGGGACATTGAAGGCAAAAAAGAGCAGAATCTGATTGAAACCGTTTCCCTACGAGCCATGCAGAAGGCCCGCTATTCAATCTATAACATCGGGCATTACGGACTGGCATTTGACTTTTATACCCATTTCACCTCACCGATCCGCCGGTATCCGGATTTGATGGTTCACCGGTTGCTGACCCGCTATCTGGCAGGAGGAAGAACCGCTCAGGCAGACAAATATGAAACTCTTTGTGAACACAGTTCTGACATGGAACAGACAGCCGCCAGTGCAGAACGTGCTTCCATTAAGTACAAGCAAGTGGAATTCATGAGTGAACGGATCGGACAAGTCTTTGAAGGAGTGATTTCCGGAGTAACTGAATGGGGACTGTATGTGGAAATCAACGAAAACAAATGCGAGGGCATGATACCGATGAGAGATCTGGGCAATGATTATTATGAGTTTGACGAGAAAAACTATTGTCTGATCGGAAGACGCTTTCATCGCAAATTCAGCTTAGGAGATCCCGTCAAGATCAAGGTAGCACGGGCTAATCTGGAAAAGAAACAACTGGACTTTACTCTGGCTGACGAATAAAAAACAAGAAACAATTATAACCACCATTGCCACGATATATCGAGCGATGGTGGTTTTTCTATATCCAGCCTTTTCCCTTCGGGCAACTTATTTTACCCTCCGGTTCAACTGATTATTTGCTTTCTCGGGACGAGATTTGCCCACACGTTTTCCACTGCTTTTCTTTTTTCCTGCCTGCTTAGCCTTAAAAGCAAACGGATTTTTCTTATTTACTACCATATCATAATATATTTACGCAAAAATACACTATTTTTGCCAAATAACAAACTTATCAACAAGCCTATGAGCCCATTTGATTACACTCCTATACTGACACAAGCCGTCGACGAGCTTTCTGACAGCCTGTCCTATCAGGGCCTTTTCCATCAATACAAAGATGGTGAACCCTTGCCCTCCGGAAAAACACTGCATCACATTGTGGAGCTGGCACGTGCCATTCTGTTTCCAGGGTACTTCGGTAATCCTGCCATCAACAGCCGTACCATCAATTACCACATTGGAGTTAACATTGAAGAACTGTTTGGTCTGCTGACCGAGCAAATTCAGGCCGGCTTATGTTTCGGAGTGGAAAACAATGGACTGGACAATAATGAGAACGAACCTTGCAGAGAAAGTGCCACCCGCCTGGCCGCACAATTCATCAGCCGGCTGCCATCCATCCGACATACATTGGCCACAGATGTAGAAGCAGCCTATTATGGAGATCCGGCAGCTACCTGTTTCGGTGAAATCATCTGTTGCTACCCCATCATCCGGGCCATAACCAATTACCGGATTGCTCACGAACTGTATATGCTGAATGTTCCGTTAATTCCACGCATCATTACAGAAATGGCACATTCAGAAACCGGCATTGACATCCATCCGGGAGCACAGATCGGCCATCATTTTACCATTGACCATGGTACCGGTGTCGTGATCGGAGCAACCTGTATCATCGGAAATCATGTAAAGCTCTATCAGGGAGTAACCCTGGGAGCCAAAAGTTTCCCGCTGGATGAACAAGGCAATCCCATCAAGGGAATTCCACGCCATCCTATCCTGGAAGATGAAGTTATCGTTTATTCCAATGCCACTATCCTGGGACGCATTACCATCGGCCGCGGAGCAATTATAGGCGGAAACATCTGGGTCACCGAAAGTGTGGCTCCGGGAATGCGTATCGTTCAGCGAAAAGAATAACCCATCCGAACGCGCCTGGAAATATCATTATCCTGAAAATATTCAAAGAAAGCTTCTGAGTCCTGCTTCAGGGGGATCTGAAATCCCCCTGAAGCAGGATCAGGCTTAAAAGTTTGTCTTCTTGCCTGTTTCTCTTTTCAGTTCCTCAAAGCGCATCATCATCCGACGCAATACCTTAGGCTCCGATTCAGACAAATCATTCTTCTGTTCCGGATCTTTCCGGATATTATACAACTCGTATGTTCTGTTTTCCCCGGGATAAGGAGGAATCATTACCCAGTCCCCTTGCCGGTAAGCATAATCCAGCATACCTTCAATAACCAGCTCATTACGCCCTTTCCTGTTCTTTCCCAGGAAGGTCTGCAAAGTGTTCTGGCTGTCGGTACGATCCGGATAACTCTGTCCCACCAGAGAAGCCAAAGAAGCCAGCAAATCCATCTGACAGACAAAAGCATCTGATACTCCCGGTTCAACAACTCCCGGCCAACGTACAATGAAAGGAATACAGGTACCACCGGCATACCTCATTGTTTTCCATCCCCGATAAGGCCCGGCAGGCTTGTGACTGCCTACCAGCTCTTCAGCCTGATCCTGATATCCGTCGTCCAGAACAGGACCATTATCGCTGGTCAGAATAACCAGGGTATTATCCGTAAGATTCAGCCGGTCCAGCTCCTTCAAGAATTCCTCAACGCACCAGTCGGCTTCAAGAATCACATCCCCGCGAGGTCCCATGCCACTTTTCCCGACAAACCGTTCATTAGGAACCCGGGGAACATGAGGCTGATGAAGCCCATAATAAAGGAAGAAAGGACGGTTCTGATTTTCCTGAAGGAAATGTTTGGCTTTCTCCAGGAAAAGCTCAGCCATGTCTTCATCACGCCATTGCGCAGCCTTGCCTCCCTTCTGGAATCCGATACGCGGCACTCCGTTCACGATCGATCCTCCATGCCCCACACTCGGATGCATCCGTAACAGTTCCGGATTATCCTTGCCGGTCGGTTCTCCGGGAAAGTTCATACGATAATTTACGTACAACGGATCATCCGCAGACAAACCTACTCCTTTTCCATTTTCAATAAAAATACATGGAACCCGGTCATTAGTTGCAGCCTGTATGAACGAATAATCATAGCCGACTTCTTTGGCTCCCGGATAAATCGGCTGATTCCAATCCACAGCACCATCTCCAAGCCCAAGATGCCATTTTCCCACAGCGCCGGTTACATATCCGGCAGAACGCATCATCTTCGGCAAAGTGATCCGGTGAGTATCTATGATCAGAGCAGCATTTCCCGGAAGAATCTTTGCCTGAGGATTACTCCAAGGATACATTCCCGTCAACAGAGAATAGCGGCTGGGAGTAGAAGTTGCCGCCGTACAATAAGCATCAGTAAAGCGCAATCCCTCGTTGGCCAGACGATCCATTCCGGATGTCTGAATGGCAGTCGCACCATAACAGCTCAGATCTCCGAAGCCCAGATCATCCGCTTCAATAATCACAATATTAGGACTCTCCATTTTAGTCTGCCCATATATACCTGCAGGCACTAAAAGCAATCCTCCAATCAAACCTATTTTCATATATCAGATCTTTTCAATTACGACAATAAAGATAATGGATTTTTTTGAATTGACTATTTCAAGATATACCCCAGCTACTCCCTTTGACATTATTCAACCTCAATCACATCGGCAGAACCGGATAAAGAGTCTTTCCTCCCTTATCTACAGGATAAAGTGCATCTTCTGATTTTAACCGGTCAATCATTTCCTGACAAAGTTTACGAAGTATTTCCGGCTGGTCAGAAGACTGGTCATTCATTTCAAACGGATCAGACAATAAATTAAACAATTTATATGACGGTTTCCCATCTTTGTCCGGATTGTAATAATAAATCAACTTCCAGTCTCCCTTACGATATGTCGTAAAATAGCTTCCACGATGTTCGTGAGGGAAATGCATCAAAAAATCATCCCGATGCTTTTTATCTTTCTTACCTTGAAAAAGTAACTTCATATCACTCCCATCCAATAAATGATCTGATGGCGTTTTCACACCAGCCACAGATAAGACCGTAGGATAAATATCCATAACAGTAGCCATCTGAGTTTGGATCTCATTCGAAGCTATAGGATAAGCTTGCTGGAATTTATTCGACTTGTCAGGTTTAGCCCACGCTGCAATAAACGGAACTCTTACCCCACCTTCATACTCTGACCCTTTTTTACCTTTTAAAGGAGCAGAAGAACCATAATCTGCAGCACCACCTAAAGGTGCATCTCCTCCATTATCCCCTAAAAAGATGATTAATGTATTTTCTGCAACCCCAAGATCTTCCAGTTTTTGCATAAGATCTCCCAAGGACTTGTCCATACCCTCTATAAGAGTAGCAAAAGCCCGTGCCTGATCATTCTTCTCACCTTTCGGATAATGCCCGATAAAACGTTCATCTGTTTCAAAAGGAGCGTGTACCGCATAATGAGCCATATTCAGATAAAAAGGGACACCTGATTTCACACATTTCTCTATTTCCAGCCCTGCTTCCAGAGTTAATGCGTCAGAAAGAAACGTATGTGAGCCATGATACTTTTCCAGATCAGGAACAGCTCTTTCCCGCTGTCCTTTTATCCATCCATAACCATTTTCACCATGGTAACTGCCCGGATGCCCTATGGCAGAACCTGCAATATTTACATCAAACCCTAAATGCTTCGGGTCCTCAGCTTCACTTCCATTACATCCAAAATGCGCCTTTCCGACATGAATCGTCTTATAGCCAGCCTTCTTCAATACTGAAGGATAAATCTGATCAGCATAACTCAACCCTTTCCAGTTCCATTCATAAGGACCAAATGTATCCCGATTATTGCTTTCTGCATTAATCCAGTTCGTAGTACGATGGCGTGCAGCATTCTGCCCTGTCATAATTGAAGCACGTGAAGGTGAACTGACACTTTGTGCATAAAAAGTCGAGAAACGAATCCCTTGCTGTGCCAGACGTTCCATATTAGGAGTCCGATACCAATTATTCAACGGCTGACGTTGAGGTTCTCCATTCTGATCAACAATAAACGGAACTGAAGTATCCATCAACCCCATATCATCCACTAAAAACAAAATAATATTAGGACGATCCTGAGCACAAGCATTTCCGACACAGAATAAAGAAGGAAATGCCATGATCAAATTGCGATAAAAAGATCTCATAATAAATACATTCAATTATAAAAACAAAAATATGCGGAAAAACCAATCAGAGTTTTTCCGCATTATTTACTTACCAACCCGGATTCTGAGTTAATTGAGAATTCAAAGACAATTCACGAAGAGGTAAAGGAAACAAATAATCCTTATTCACATCAAAACTTCTAGAAGCCTTGCTTTGTACAATGATAAAACCATTTTCATCCAGATTTACATCCTTACCCGGAACCACATCAGGATAAGCCTGAGCATCAAATTGAGCTCCCAATATAGCCTGAGGAAGTTCTATCTCAGCTGTTTTCCAACGAATCAAGTCATCATAACGGAAAGATTCCGCACATAATTCTACCCTCCTTTCTCTTCTGATTTCATCGCGCATACTCAATCCATGAGCAGAAACAAAAGCATTTGTTAAGTCAGGAAGCTGATTCGGATCACCAGCAAAGCGTCTTCGGACTTCATTAATAGAAATATCCAAATCTGCATCTGATATATTATCATCCAATTCATAAACAGCCTCTGCATAAGTAATAAGTACTTCTGCATAACGAATCAGTATTTCATCAATACGCGAATTAATATCCGAATAAGAATCCTCATCACCATATTTCTTAAACATATAACCCGTTTTAGTCTGAGTAGACAAATTAGGAACAAATGGAGCACCCAGAAAAGAATCTCCCGGTTTCCAAATCGTCAAGGCCATACGAGGATCCCGATTCTCAAACTCTTTCCCTAACGGCAAATATTCTACTTTATACTGTGACTTCTCAATAGGTAATCCGTCCTTACAAAGAAACGCATCAGCTAAAGCTTTAGCCGGTTCCTGTATAAAGTCTATAATCACACCTCTAATTCTTGGATTATACGTATTTGCTTCTGCAGAATATCTGAACGAAAGAATATGCTCTGAAGAATCCTCTCCCGGCAAAAGAAACAGATTTCTGTAATCTTTATAGATTTCATACTCTCCAGAATCAATCAAACGCTTTGCTGCATCTCTGGCTATAGTCAGATAATCTTTATAACCTTCAATTCCCCTAAATTTGTAATAAGTTCCATAATATAATGCAATACGGGCCATAAGGGCCTGAACAGTACCTTTCGTTACCCTTCCCACATCCGTGGGAATTGCACTTTTTACAGGAATATACTGCTCAGCTGTACCTAAATCATCCAAAATATCATCCAGAATTTCCTTAACGCCAACTCTTGGACCGAAAAGTTCCGGTGAGGTAAGATCAAGAGTCTTTGTTATATAAGGGACATCTCCAAAACGCTTGATCAAATTGAAGTAATAATATGCTTTGAAGAACAAAGCTTCCCCCAAATAACGGTTCTTGATATCATCAGTAACTTCAGCTTTCTGATAATTTTCAATAAAATCATTAATGATACGAATCTGATTATAAGCAGTTGTCCAGATTCCATCCGTATTCCCTGCAGTCAGACTGCCACTACTTACATTATTTCCTACTGCTCCAAAACAGTCCACAGACTGATTATCCAATGTATAAGAACGGTTCATATTCTGATAAAGAATATTCAATGCCATTCTCAGATCTGACTCCGTTTTCCAGAAAGTTGTCGGAGACAAACTCGTTTTGGGCTCTCTGTCAAGGAAGTCACTACAACCTGTACCCATACACAAGGTAGCTACAAGTAAAGAATATATTAATTTTTTCATACCATCAGAAGATTAAAAAGTTAAATTAACACCAAAAGAATAATTACGCATAATCGGATAAATATATCCAGCCGTACTTGTTAGTTCCGGGTCAAAATTCTTGTTCAGCTTACTAAACTCAAACAAGTTTTCTCCACTGAAGTACAGACGAAGACGTTCAATACCCGCTTTCCGAATCCATTCTTTCTTGAAGCTATAACCTAATTGCAGATTCTTCATACGCACATAAGCAGCATTCTGTAACCAGTGATCTGAGATCTGATAATTATGCGTACTTCCAGCATAGTGACGGGGTAAAGCTGCATCTGGATTATCCGGTGTCCAATAATCATTATGCATCTCATAAGAGAAATTTCCCCAGGTTACAGAGAATGGTGCCATGATTTCGGTATCCAAATAAAAATTACGCTTACCTACTCCCTGGAATACGGCGCTGAAATCCCATTCTTTCCAATTTGCATTCAATGTCAGACCAAATACAAAACGTGGAGTCGTTGTTCCCAGATATTCCAGATCATCCGGAGCAGAAATCTTTCCATCATTGTTTTTATCAATATATTTAATATCACCAGGACCCACCACAGAACGGTTAATCACGGCATAATTATCCACTTCATCCTGTGTCTGGAAGTAACCATCTGTCTTATAACCAAAAATTGAGCCTAATGAGTAACCTTGAATACGCTGGTTCACTCCTGCCGTAAATCCATTATATTCCACTCCGTAATCTACAAGCTTATCTTTCTGGTCTGAAAGATTAAAACGGGCAGAATAGTTAAAATCACCGATACGATCATTCCAGCCAATTGAAAAATCCCATCCTTTTACCTCCAGTTCACCATAATTACCGGTTGGAACATTAATACCAATCACACTAGGCATTTCAATATTCACCAACATATCTTTATTGCGTTTGATAAAATACTCACCGGTAAGAGTCAGCCTATTATCCAGGAATCCCATTTCCAAAGCGACATTTGTCATTTCAACCGTTTCCCAGGTTCTTTCTTCTGACGGCAGATTTGCTACATAAGCCCATTGGCCTAATCCACTGGCAAAAGGATAATATCCGGAAATCGTATATTGAGCTATATGGTCATAAAGGCCCAAACCATTCTGATTACCCAATTGTCCCCATGAAGCTCTTAGTTTCAAATTACTAAATACCCTCTGGCTTTTCATAAATTCTTCCTCTGTAATTCTCCATCCAACAGAAAACGAAGGAAAAACTCCCCATCTATTTTTCTTAGAGAAACGTGAAGATGCGTCTGCACGGAAATTTGCTTCAAACAAATACTTGTCTGCGTAAGCATAGTTTAGACGCATAAATCCAGAAAGCAAAGCCCAGTCTGTCTGATCCGCACTATTGCTCCATCCGTCAGTCGATCCCAGACCTAATGCCGGTACTTCATTCCCAACAATATCAGTACGTTCTGCTCCCAAAGATTCATAGACATTTTCTTCGGCCGACCATCCTCCTAGCAAATTGATATCATGTCTGTCCAATTTCAAGTTATATTCTGCCAGCAATTGTCCAGTCAGATAACGGTTATTGTCCGAGGATTGAGTAACCCGACTTGGACCAGCCTGTCCTGCACCCATCGAAATCAAACCATCCGGACCATATTTTCCATATTGCCTCCTCCATTCCTTATATTGTCCGTTCGTAATGGTTGCTCCACCAACAGCTTTCAGAGTCAAACCTTTAACCGGTTTATAACTCAATGTCAGAATTCCTTCTACTTTCTGCACTTTATTCGTACCTTCTCCACCTTCACGCAAAGCTTGAATCGGATTAGCCTGCATACGATAACGAGCATAATTTCCATTAGGATCATAAATTGGCATATTAGGACCTGCCTGTATGAAAGTAATATAAGGAATAGACCAGCCACCAAACTGAGGATGATATCTCTGATTAGTCTGCAAATAAGTTATCTTACTATCTAAAGACAATTTTTCCTTAATAATATCTACACTGATATTGGATCTAACATTCAAACGGTCATAATTATCCGGACCATATTCAGCAAACAATCCGTTCTGATCCAACCATCCAGCAGAAAACAGATATTTCAATCCTTCAGAGGCTTTGGAAATAGTCAGATTATGATTCTGTTGGAAACTGTGATCCATCATAAGACTGATCCAATCCATATCAGCCGTATAAATCCAGTCGTTTCCTTTTGGGATAGCAATAATTGAAGGATCTTTCAAAGCCGCAATTGCATCTTCCGGAAATTGAACAGCTAATCCCGCATTTGTAAATGCTTCATTGGAAAGCAAAGCATGATTCAATCCTGTGTTACTTTTAGGAAGACGGGTCGGAGTATTAAAAGACACATTTCCTGAATATTCAATTTTCACTTTATCGCTTTTTCCTGAACGTGTTGTAACCAAAATAACACCTTCAGCTGCACGTGCACCATAGATGGCTGCCGAGGCTGCATCCTTTAAAACAGAAATAGATTCGATATCCTGAGGATTAACCAAATTTAAATCGCCCGGCATTCCATCTACAATGACTAATGCACCAGCTGAATTCACTGATGTATTACCCCTGATTTTCAAACTAGAGAAAGAGCCTGGCTGCCCTGTCCCTGAAGTTACAGTCAAACCAGAAACTGCTCCCTGTAATGCATCTGTTGCACTTCGGATCGGCCTGTTCTCCAATGTTTCCGAGTCCACACTTTCAACAGCTCCAGTCAGATTAACTTTCTTTTGTGTTCCATATCCAACCACAACAACTTCATCCAACAACTCAGAATCTTCCCTCATTGTTACCGACAACATTTTTCCCGGAACAGCCTCCAACAATTGAGATTTATATCCTACATAAGAAATCTCCAACATCGCACCCGAAGGAGCATTCAAAGAGAAATTTCCATCAAAATCCGTAATGGTTCCATTTGAAGTTCCAGCTTCTTTAATAGTGGCTCCAATCACTGGTTCTCCATGAATATCAACTACTTTTCCCGATATTTTTGCAGGTTTTGCAACTTGCTGAGAAATTGGAATAATGATGATCTTATTGCCTGAGACTTTATAAGTCAATCCACATTTCTTTAATTCGCGAGACAATAGCGATTCCAATTCTTCATCTTTCACATCCAGTGATCCTACCATTTTACCGGCAATTTCACTATCACGATAAGAAAAACGATAAGGAGTTTGTTTTTCAACTGCATCAAACAGCTCTTTCACTTGAGCATTCTTTACGTTTACACTTACCTTTCCGGTCTGTGCTGACGCACCAATAAATGTTAACATACACAAAGATAATGCAAGATAACGGAGACGACCGTTTTTTTGATTACCTTTGTACTGAAAATCAATAAATTCTTTTTTGAATTTCATAATACAAATATTAAAAGGTTATAGTTTCTGACTATGCTGCAACATAGTATTTTTATTTAGGAACAGACCATTTATACTCCGGAAAAGTCTACCACACTTTTCCCGGAGTTTTTTACTTTTACATATTATATTTTCATATCATACCAACTTTTAATGTTCAACATTTATTTTTTAGTCTCAATAGACATTATATAGATTAATTTGTTATATGACTCATTTTGTGACTGATTCTGAAA
>ENA-UONW01002780-UONW01002780.1-human-gut-metagenome-genome-assembly--contig:-CS52-NODE-2780-length-16279-cov-4.484961_pt1 | contig 16279 bp, 16 predicted proteins | sample MGYA00242463_ERZ724010 | MGnify/ENA metagenome assembly ERZ724010 | reverse complement strand
ATATTATACTGAAATTCCAATGTTAAATGGTTTTATTAATCAAGTAATTAAAACAAATCCTCAAGTAAAAGTTGATTTAGATAAATATTATGAAGACTTTAAAAATGAAATAATGAAAAAGATAGATGAAATTAAAGATAAGGCTTTAATATCTTGCTTCAGTAAAAGAAATGATTCTACATTGATGTGGTCACATTATGCTGATTCACATAGAGGTATTTGCATCGAATATAATTTTCCAGCAAAGGATAACTATAAAAAAGTGGAATATACAAATAAAAGACCACAAATGAAATTGTTTAATCTAATTTCTGCGTTTTTAGGACATACAATTGTTGGGAAAGAACTAAAAGCTGATGAATATAAATATACGAAAGAAATATTAAAACCTTTCTTTGTTAAATCTATCGATTGGAAATATGAAGATGAGGTTAGATGCATCTATACTACTGATGATTATAAAAAAGATGATATTGAATATGATGGTGATAATCATTTTGTAAAGGTTGGTTCAATCAAAAAAATATTTATTGGTTGCAAAGCTCGTGGACCTAAAGTAGATGAAATATTAAGACTTGCTAGTCATAGAAAAATACCTGTTGTTTTTATGAAAGAAAGCGAAGATGAATTTATGATTGTTCCTGATAAAAATCATAAACACATTCCAAGTCAAATTGAGCATGAAGAAACCAATGGACTTTTAAGATTATTTGATGAGATTAATAAGTCATTAAATTCAAAAGCATATTTATCTGCATTTATTTTAGCGTTAAATATACCATCAATATGTGGTGCTAAAGAATATTCATCAGAGGGGAAAAAAGAGCAATACATCAAATGGGCTAATGATTGGTTTAGCCAATATGAAAAACCTACTGGAGATAATGGAGGTGTACCATATCCAGCAGCTGAGTTATTATGGGACTTGAAAGAAAAATATGAATTGAATGGTACTTTTAACATTGATAAGAATTATCCAGAGTTCTATATAAATCATTTAATTTTAAGATATGAAGAAAAGAAACCATTTAATATTTATGTTGGTGAAGCGTCTTCTGGAGGAACTTTTGATGAAAGAGAATGTGGTTCGTTAACAATAAATGTTAGGGATTTTTGTTGGAAAATGATTACATTAGGACAAAAATTTTTTGATGATAATCAAGAACTATTTAGCACAAGTGATATTGTAGTACTTGATGACTATGATAAAATGATAGATGAATATCATGAATTTCAAATATTGAATAGTAAAAATAATTAGTGTTGGAGAGGTGATAGAATGTCTATACATGCAGTTGATACAACATTTACACAATTTTTAAATCCAAATGAAACCAAGATATATACAATACCTATTTATCAAAGAGAATATTCATGGAAACAAGAACATTGCGAAGCATTACTAAATGATATACAAGAAAACGACCCGAATTATTTTATTGGTTCAATAATATGGGTTGAAAACACCAATGAAGTAATTGATGGACAACAAAGGCTAACATCACTTAATTTACTGCTAGTTGCAATTTATAATAGAATGTGTGCTTTTGTTGATGATGAAGATATTAATGTTAAAAAATCAAGTTTAAAAAGAATGATTGTGTCGGATAAAAAGACCAGACTAGTTCCACAAAAGCAAGGCAAGAACAAAGAAGATTTTGAATATTTATTAAATAGTGAAATTATAAAAGTCCCTGCTGCAAAACCAAGCAATTACGGTAACAGAAGAATAAGTAAAAACTATAATTGTTTTAAAGAATATGTTGATAAGCTTGATGTTAACAAAACAATTCAATTATTTGATAAAATATGTGGTTTGACTTTTATAAGTGCATCTGTTGATGATGCACAAACGGCTTTTATTTTATTCGAAACTATGAATAATAGAGGAATGGCATTATCAGCTATTGATCTAATTAAAAACTCATATTTAAGTAGAACTGATGATGAAGACAGTATTTCAAACTGGGAAAGCTTAATTGAAATTCTTGGAAACGAGAGTAATCAAGAACAATTTTTAAGAAATAATTATAATGCTTTTAGAAGTGAGTACAATGGGTTAACTCTTCCACTTTCAAATAATCCTAAATATGGTATTGCTAATAAGGCGACTAGGTCAAATGTTATCAAGATTTACAGTTATCTAGTTGATAGAAAAGATTTCATGGAATTTTTAACATTAAATGCAAAGTATAACTCTTTATTAACTGGTGAAGAAAAAGTTCAAATAGATGTTTCTGAAGAATTTAAAACAACTTTTAAAAATTTTAGAAATGCAAATGCAACATCTGCATTTATGCTATTGTTATATTTTATGAGAAATCAAATAATATTTGGATATGATGATTCTCAAATGCTTGATTTGTTTGAATTAACTTTAAAGTTTTTTATTAGACGTAATTTGACTAATAATCCATCTACTGGTGCGTTACCACAAATAATGATGAATATAATTGAAAGAATTAATCAGTTAAATAAAAATGAGTTCGTTGATGTCAGAAAGATATTGTTGGATGTGTACCAAAATAAGACTTCAAGCAATGATGCTGTAAATGAAATCTTATATGGTGATATATACGATACTAATAGAGATATGGCAAGATATTTATTGTGCTCACTATGTAAGTTTGAAGACAATAATGAGAAGAAATTCATAGATTTATGGGAGAAAAAGGATGATAAGTATATATGGACGATAGAACATATTCTCCCAGAAGGTAATAAAGATGCTACTAATACTCCAAAAGAGTGGGTTGAAATGATTAAAAAAGGTGATGAGAAGTATAAAGATTATTCTAATGAACAAGTATATGCTTTAGTGAAAGATTATAGACATAAACTTGGTAATTTAACAATGACAGGATACAATTCATCTCTAGGAAATAAAAAATTTTCAGATAAAAAAGATAGATATGATTCATAGAATGAGAAGATTGGATATAATAATGGACTTAGTCTTAATGATAATGTATATAATCAAAGCGAATGGTATATATCTAACATAGTAGAAAGAACGAAAGATTTAGCAAACAAAATAATAGCTAAAATTGAAATCAAATAATAGTATAAAAAAAGTTCTAACGATATTATTAGCAATTATTCTTATTACAATATCAGCTTGTGGTAAAAAAGATGATATAACACCATCAACTGATAATACGCCATCAACAACAATATCATCAGATAATACAACAACTAGTGATGAGCCAAAAGAAGATACTTCATATTTATCTAAAACATTGATTTTAACCCCAGATAGTAGCGAGGTTGAAGTATATTGGATGGATAATGATTCAGTTAAAGAATTAAAGAAACTAGTTTATAACAGATTAACTACTATTACTCTAACCATGAATGATTATGATCAAGTTGGACCATTAACTTCTGGTGTATCTATTGCATTAGCTGATACTGTTATAACAACTAGCGCTGGTGATATCTGCTTATATAATGGAGATCAACTAGTTATATTTTATGGTACACATTCAGGAAAATATACTAAATTAGGTCACATCAATATAACTAAAACTGAACTAGTTGAATTATTAACTGATGAAGATAGTATTGATATAACTTTAAAATTAAAATAATTTGAAGTGTTAATAACTGAAGTTATTATAGTCTCAAAATGGAAAAACAATACAATATCTTGTAGAAAGTTGTCATTTGAGTGAAAATGAAAGAAGGAGATCGATTCGATGAAAAATCATTATATTTCGCAATTCATAATTAGAAGATTTTCAAACGCAATCAATGTTTTTGATGTACATACTGGAAGAATTGATGAAAGCAAAAGACCGCATAAGGTTTTCTATAAAGATGATATTTATGATGAAGAAGTGGAAAAACTAGTTAATTTTAATATTGAAAGTAGGGTATCAAATATTCTTAATAATAAAATACTAATTGGAGGCGATGTTAAATTAACTAGAACTGAATTAGAAATACTTAAACGATATATGTTAATATGCAGTGTTAGAACACAGTCGGAAGATCATTTTTGCAAAATATTAAAAGGATTTAAATCAAATGCTGATAAATATATAAACATATATAATGAGTATTCTTTCTTAAAGAAAACAAAGGATCTAAATTTATCTGATAATGAATTATATTTAAGAACATTAAAAGTATTTGCTACTTCAAACAATATAAGAGATATAGCTTTAAATCCGCTTGCAACAAGAGAAATGCTGGCTTGGGCAATGCCATTTTTAGAATCTTATATAGCATTTTGGGATACTCCAAAAGATAAAGAATATATATTAACTGATTGTGGTATGTGCAGCGAATATGAAGGATTTCATATGATCACTGGTGGAATTGATATATCTAAAATGTCATATATTCTAAAACAAATTAAAAGTGGCAAATATCAATATGGTTGCTTAATGGCAAGTTGCAGCGTTATGTTTGAAAACTATAGTATTTACAATTTAAGCTCAACGAGATGTATGGTTGCTATTAATCCTTTCTTTAGATTATATTATGGTGCTCAAGTAGCATTCTTAGATAAAAATAATCATGGTGAAAGATTCACATTGGAAGTTCCAGATATATGGCCAGCTATCATTCAAAATAAAGAATTGTTTGGAGTTCCTGAAAATAGATATTCACATAGTATGGAGCCATTATCACCATATGCGCCTGATGATGAATTTATATATAAACCTAAAGTTCTTACTGATGAAGATTTAGTATATATAAATACATTAATGTTGTTTCAAACAAAAGATATTATCGGATTCAATGATGCTACAAAAATTATTGATTCAATATATTATTTCGTATGGTATAGTGCCAATTTTAATTCAGTAAAATATAGTAGGCAACCATTAAATGAAGTTATAAATAATTTAGTTGATAATGTTGTTAATTCACCATTTAGAGATTTATGCAATTATTGTGATTCTAAAGGTGGAGTCAATAAAACCGAATTTATATTCTTGTTTGAGAAATTGTTAAGTTACATTTATAAAGATTTCAATGAAAATCCATATATATCTGAATACTATCTTAACATGCCTGAAGAAACAGCTAAATGTAAGATTCTTGATTTCTTAGGTGAGGGCGATAAAAAACTAGAGGTTTTCAGACAAATTCTAGATAGAATTAAGGAGGAAAGAAAGAATGCAAAATAAATTATTTAATGATTCATTAACAATGAGATTTAATACTCTTGAAAGAAACATAAAATCAAAGAGTAATTCTTTTTATGATTCCTATCTTGATCTATTAGAAGCTACAATAAAATATTTTTTAGATGAAAATAATATAGCTTATGATGATTCTAGGACTTGTGGTTATCTAGTAAGAGAAGAATCAATTAAGAATTTTTTACTAGTTGTTCTTAAATTGGATGATTATACATATAATAAACTTCCTGATTATATTAAAAAATGTAACGACCATAAGCATAAAAAAGAAAAGAATCTAGGTATCGATAGCATAATTAATTACCTTAAAGTTTATTTTGATTTAATTAATTATTATATCGATTATATTAAAGGTGTTAGGGTTGAATTTGATGCTAATTATTTCTCATCTATTTATGGCGAAACTGAAAGATTAAATAACGAATATAAAGAAGAAGTTCTAAGATTAAAAGATGAATTAAAAGAATCATATGAAACTAATAAATTATCTGAACAAGATATAGAACAATATAAATCTTTATTATCAATTAAAGATATTGAATTATTAAATCTTGATGAACAAAACAGACTACTTCAAACACAAATAGATGTATTAAAAGATATTAAGATTAATTCTATGGAAGAAAAATTAAATAAGACTATTAATATGCTTAACAACATGCAAGATTATTTAGTTGAAAATAGAATTATTGCAAGACGTACATCTAAATTAATTGATGGTAGAGATATTACTGATGAAGAACTAGCTGCTGAAAGAATGAAGTTGGAGACGATTAAAAATGGAAAATAAGCCTCAAAATGTATTTGAAAAGCTTGATAAGCAAGGCGAACAAATAGAAGACATCTCTCAAAGACTTGAAGGTATTAGCATTAATGATTTATATGCTCTTGCAAAAAGAACTTGGGATTATGGTGACTATCAAACTGCTCAAAAATACTACAATCATATTAGCTTACTAAAACCTCTGGATTGGGAAGCTCCTTTATATGCTTCATTATGTAATTTCAAAGGCTATCATGATATGTTTTTCTGGACTAAGGTTCCTGAACAAGTAGAAAAAATAATTGTCTCTACAATTAAATATATTAATAACTTAGAATTAGATTCTGATAAAAAAGAAAAAGAAATGACTAAATGTGTTGAAATTATAAAGAATGAAATGCTAAGGACCAAAGATCATTATTTTAAATATAAAAAGGAATATGATGATACTGATTCTGATTATATCTATTTTCTTGAAGAATACTTTATAAATGTCTACAACGAGATAAAAGATATCGAGCTAAAAGCAATTAAAGATTTTAAAATAGCACTTGTAGAAAATTGTTTAAGCTTGATTGAATCAACAAAAAAGATTTCATCAAAAATATCTAAAGATTTATATGAAGAATTAATTGGTGTGTCATCCAATAGTTTTGATATTGATTTTGATAAAATAGTTGAAGAAAACAAAGCCGTTGCTAAGCCTAAAAATGATTTATCACTTGATGAAATAAAAGAGATTAAGTTAAAAGGAAAGATGTATTTTGAATATAATGATAAAGTTATTTCAAAACGTCACTTTAAAAATAAAATCATATTTTTTAGCATATTGATATTATTATCGTTGGCTGGAATTGTTTCCTCATTTTTATCTAAAACTTGGTTAAGTTTGATTTATGTTTTACCTTTATTGTATGGTCTTTACTTATTTAGTGCTGGTTTCACGCAAAAAGAAAGAATAAAATGTAATTCATTATTTTCTCCTAAACGAGAGTACAATAGACTAACTTCTGATGGTAATATTGTGACTGAAAAGAAGATTAATATAATTAAAATAGTATTTGGAATAGGTAGTGTCGCATTGATTGGATTAGGAATATTTTTCTTTATTTCAATTTTTAACTACGAAGAGTTGGATTTAACATTAAAAATAATCCTTATGATATCAATGGTTTTAGACGCAGTTGTTTATTACTTAGCTTATTTGAAATTTAGTAATGAATACCATTCTAAATTTAATGGAACTTATTCATATTTATATAAAGACAAGTATTACAAATTTGATAGATAAACATATTTTATAATTGTGTTACAAGAACAGGGCTGAATTCGTGGAAATTCGGCTCTTTTTTTGATATAATATAAGCGTGTCAGAAGAATACTCTGGAGCATTGGTACAAACATACCTTCGCAAAGGAGGTATTGCATATGACACAAGTAGATGAAAGACTAGCTAAGGTTGGTCAAAATCTTAAAAAATTTATTTCTGAATCTAAGTATAAAACACAAGTTTCTTTCGCATTGGATGGGATGGGTCAAGACCCTTCAGTAATCCGTAGATGGATTAAATATGGTGTTAATAGTTTATCTACTATTATGTATATTGCTGAGGTTTTAGAAATAGATTTTATGGAGCTTCTTAAATAAGGAGCTTCTTTTTTATGCCCTAATTTAGGCTTAGACCCTTGATATATATATTACAATATAATCGAGATATTTTTGTTCCAATTTAGTAATGCAAATAGCGTCCTATGAAGGACTTCAATTTCACAATAAAATAAAGGTGTAAAAAGAAAATATCACATCTCTAAAAAGGATAAGAGAGGTAGTGCAAACAGCGTCCTATGAGCAGTGTTATTTACTTGATAAAATATAGGTGAAATTGGAGGAAAAGAACAATGACAGAAATTAAAAATTATTATGAAGTAATCGCTAAATGTGGACATGTAGGTAAAAAACATTATGTACCAGTTAAATTTGTAGTAGTAGCTGAATCCGGTAAAGAAGCAGCTAAAAAGGTAAGACAATTTCCAAGAGTTAAACACGATCATAAGGATGCAATTCTAGATGTTAGATGTATTACATTAGAAGAGTTCTTAGAAATTAAAGAGATTAATGATAATGATCCTTATCTAAAATGTCATTCAAGACAAGAACAAAATCTAATAGTTAATCTAGCAGAAAGAATGGTTGCTGATCTACATAATGTAAAAGAAATATTTGATAAACAAGTAAGAAAAGATAGAGTTGCTTATAAATTAAGAAAATTCAAAATCTTAGAAGAATCTTCAAAGAAGGATGATTACTGCTATGCGTATTAATTCTATTAAATATAATAATTCACATGTTGATGGCCCTGGAATTAGAACTGTACTATTTATGCAAGGATGCAATATCCATTGTAAAGGATGTCAAAATAAATCCACATGGGACATCAACAAAGGCAAAGAAGTAAGTATTGATGACTTAGTAAATGAGTTAAAGCAAAAAGTATTTAATAAGAAAATAACTATTTCTGGAGGTGAGCCATTGGTTCAGAAAGATGAATTAGTAAAACTTATTGACAAACTTGCTGAAGAAGGCTTTGATATAGCTTTGTATACAGGACACACAAGAGATGAGGTTCCTTCCGAAATTGTTCCAAAGCTTAAATATTTAAAGACTGGTAATTTTATTCAAGAATTAAAAACAACAATTAAACCTTTTGTAGGTTCAGAAAATCAAATTTTTGAGGAGGTATCTAAGTATGAAACAACTAAATAATGATAATGCTGCTAATAGAACTAGTTATGTTGGATACGTATATAACGTAGGTGAAAAAGAATATAAAAACAAGATATTAAATAGTCTTCCAAAAGAGTGGGCAGATTTACATAGAACTGGTGCAATTCATATTCATGATTTGGATGCTTATGATTTAACTTATAATTGCTTAACATTTGATATCATCAATAAGTTCCCATATGATGAATTCAAAATGTTTAGTAGACAAGGAAAAATCATTCATTTGTTTGAATTTATCAAAGATTTATTTACTAAACTAGGCAATGAACAATCTGGTGGTATGGCATTTGCTAATTTCGATAATGAAATAGCTGAAATCTTATCTACACTTGAAATTGATTATTCAAAGTATAAAGATTTAATTAGTGATTCAATTGCTGAATTAATATTATGGTGTAATGGGAATCACTCAAGAATGGGTCAAACTAGTTATTATGTGACTTTAAATATTGGTTTAGCAAGAAATGAATGTGCTAGATTCATTGCTCATGAAGTAATTGATAGATTCTTAAAATTAGGTGATATGGTATTTAAACCAAATATCGTATTTAAAGTAGTTGATGGAATAAATAATAAACCAAATGATCCTAATTATGATCTACTTAAATTAGCTCTAAATTGCTCGTCTAAAAAGATGATTCCTACTTATCTACTTTGTGATTGTAAAGGTGATAAAGAAACAAATCCTGAAAGATTATCAGTAATGGGGTGTAGGACTAGAGTTGTATCCGACCTTTATGGTGAAGATGGTGCAATGGGTAGAGGTAATATCACAAATATTTCTATTAATCTTCCTAGACTTGCTTTAGAGATTGATAAGAATAATAAAGAATTATCAATTGATGAAAAATTTGATCTTCTTAAATCAAAATGGGATGAAGTGGTGAGAGTTACAAAAGATATCTTACTTGATAGATATCATAAGGTTTGTAAAAGAACTCCTGATGATTTTCCAACTAATAGTAGCTATCATCTATGGTGCGAAGATTTCAAAGGAGATTTAGAAGAAGTATTCAAGCATGGAACATTATCACTAGGATTCATTGGATTAAGTGAAACTATAGAAGTTATTACTGGTTCAAAGTATTATTCAAGCATGGATAATTATATTATGACTTTGGGCTTCGTAAAGCATATGAGAGATTATTGCGATTTCTTAAAGAATGAATACAAGCTTAATTTCTCATTACTTGCAACATCAGGCGAATTAATTAGTGGTAGATTCATTGATTTTGATAAAGATCTATATAAACCAGATGTTGATATTTTTACAAAAGGTTATTATACAAATTCATTCCATATAGATGTTGATTCAAGGCTACCTGGATATAAGAAGATTCAACTTGAAGGATTATTCCATGAAATATGTAATGGTGGATGTATTACATATATCGAACTTGGTGAAGCTCCACTAGGTAATGAAGAATCGTTAGAAGAATATATCAATATAGCAGTTGAAGCAGGTGTACATTATCTAGGCTTCAATTTCCCTAAAGATGTATGTAATGATTGTGGAACAAATGGTGTATTTGATTTCTGTCCTAAATGTAAATCAAAGAATATAACTAGAATTAGAAGAGTGTCTGGCTATCTAGAAATATTAGATGGTTTTACTAAAGGTAAAAAAGCTGAAGAGAAAAATAGGAGGAAGAATTAACGGATGATATATTATATTTCTGATACCCATTTTAATGACCAAAAGATATTTGATAAATGTAAGAGACCATTTGAATCACTTGATGAAATGAAAAATACAATTATCAAAAAATGGAATAAAAAAGTTAAAGATACAGACATTGTCTATGTTCTTGGTGATATAGGCAAAGATGATGATCCGTCTACTATAGATATCTTTAAAAAATTAAAAGGTCATAAGCACCTTATAGTAGGAAATCATGACCATGATATGATAGATGCTATTAAGAAATCTAATGTATTTGAATCCATCAAGTTTATTTATCTAATTATTGATGCTGATTATAAAGTTTGTGTTTGTCATTATCCACTTATGGATTGGATGAAGTTCAATAGAGATGGACTTTTAGTTTATGGACATATCCATAATAAAATCGAAAATAATTGCTATGCTTATAAGTTAATGAAAGACTATTACAAAAACTTAAAAGCATATAATGCTGGAGTCGATGTAATAGACTTTGAGCCAAGAACATTAAAAGAATTAATGAAACTTAAGGAGGCAAACAAGAATGAACCATATATCAATTGAGGGTATGGATGGAGTTGGTAAATCAACTACATGTAAATTGCTTGCTGAGAAACTAGGATATATATTTGTTGAAAAGCCATTGCATTATTTACTAGATGATAGTGATGATGAGGTTAAACAATATCAGAAAGTTGCTAAGAGAGTAAATGCCAATCCTGATAGAAATTTTACTGCTTGGTATTATGGATTAAATAATATTTATCTTTATGAGAAATTCAAAGATCAAAATATTGTTACTGACCGTCATATAGTTTCAAATTATTGTTGGAGTGGTACAACATATAATAAAGATATATATAATCTAATCTTAAAGAAAATTGGAAAACCAAAACTTACTGTAATTCTATATGCTACACCAGAAGCAATACTAGCTCGCCTTAAGAAAAGGGATATTAATGATTCTGATATTGCTAAAGTTAGTAAAAGTGAAAAGGCATATGAGAGAATGATATATTTTTGTGAAACCAAGAAACTTGAATATATTGTTATAGATACAACAAATAAAGATGTTGAAACAGTAGTTGATGAAATTTTGAAGAGAATTGAGGTGCTTTAATAGGATGAATGTTGATAATTTAAGACTTGCAAAGGATATGAAGTATGAGGCCCTTTATTGGGCTTTAGGCTTTGAAAAACTTAATAAAGGTATATTTACTAAAGTTTACAATAAGAACCTTAAAGTTGAAATTAATGCCGATAAGCAACAGGTTGATTTAGGTAATAAGATTTCTATTGTTAATGGAGAAACTTTACTTTTAACAACACATAAAAGTTTTGTTATCTTAGAATGTATCGATAAATTATTGACTATGGGATATAAACCTAGTGAGATAATTATAGATCTAGATAACGAGTATGACATTTACTGCAAAGATTTATACATTAAATGCTATGAATGGAATCATCTTGAAGAAGATAAAGTAGAATTCAAGAAAGATATATTCAAATCTATTTCTTATGAGTCTAGATTAATCAGTGGAGTAATTGAAAGAAGAACATCGATTAAAACTGCTGATGGATCTATCTATAATCATGGCATCTTTGAATGTGAATCAAGATTAGATAATTATAATTTGTATAATTCTAGTTATATTATCTCAGATGATTTCATTGTTAAGGCTGGAGTAGCAACTAAATATACTGGTAATAAAAGTATAGTTGTAGTTCCTGAAGGTGTTACTGAACTGGCACCATGTTTATTCTGGGATAATCAAGTAATTGAAGAAGTAATTCTTCCAGATACATTAGTTAACATTTCAGGTGACACATTCTATAATTCATCTAACCTTAGAAAGGTTAATATCCCAAAAAATGTAAAGTTTATGGGTAATAATCCTTTTGCTGGATGTCCTAATATAGAAGTAATTAATGAATCACCATATTTCAATTTTGTTGATGGTATTTTATATAATAGAGATTTTACAAGACTTATTTATTATCCTATTTCTAAAAAAGATGATAGATATGAAATAAAAGAAGGATGTAGAATCTTAGGAAAGCATTCATTTTATCTATGTGATAATCTTAAAGAAGTAGTTATTCCATCATCAATCATTAAATTAGAAAACAATCCATTCTCTGGATGTACAAAGATTAATCTAGTTAATAAATCTGATTATTATCACATCGATGATTCTGTTATTTATGATAAAGATTATTCATCAGTAATTGGTTGTCTTAATTCAATTAATACCGATTGCCTAGTTCTAAAAGATGTTAAGAGAATTTGTAGAAATTCATTTTGGAATTGTAAAGGAATTAGAAAGATAGTTCTTCCAAAAACACTTGAATCCATTGGATATAATCCATTTGTTAGCTGCTCTAATATTGAATTTGAATCTAATAGTGAAAACTATATGGTTTACGATAATGCATTATATACAGCTGATAAATCAAAATTGGTTTGTTATCCAGCTAAATATGCTATTGGCGATATTTATCTTCCTGATGAAGTTATAACACTTGAACGTGGAGCATTCTCAGGCTGTGATAGGATGACTAATATCCATTTGCATAATGTTTCAATTATCTCTAAGACTTGTTTCACAAATTGTAATTCATTAGAAAGAGTATATTGCTCAGATTTGGTTACTTATATTGGCGAATGGGCGTTTGCTCATTGTGCTAATTTAAAAGAATTATCAGTATATAAAGATTGTTTTATAGATAATAATGCTATATTAAATAGCCCAGTTAAGATTAATAAAAGAGAAGAATTATCTAATTATGTAATAGAATCTGATAATTTATTCACTTTAAAATCAATGATTAAATCATATAAAGGCAAGATTAAATCAATATTAATTGATCCTCCATATAATTCACATATTGATTATATTGGTTATCAAGATGCATTTGATGGCTCTTACGATAAGTTTATGGCAACTAGAATTAAATTGGCACATGAATTATTATCTAATGATGGATTCTTATTGATTAATATTGATGAAGGTGAAGTAGATAATCTTACTAAATTATGTAAAGATTTATTTTATAAAGTAAAAGTTTGTAAATGGGAAAAACTTCATCCATATTTCGATAAGAATAGAAATGTAGATCCTAATAAAAAGGTTGTTAAATACGAATTTATTATTATTTGTTTTAAATCTAAAGAATCTAAATTAAATAATTTAAAACAACCTTATTTAGAAGGAGACATATTAAAAGAAAAAGATTCTAAAGTTCCTAATATCTTCAGATGTTTTGGAACTAATTCATCAGCTAAAGATGAAATAAAAGAAATATTTGGAGATAGAACATATTTTCAAACACCTAAACCCTTAAAGTTATTAAAAGAACTAGTTAGAGCAACTACAAATAAAGATTCAATTGCTTTAGATTTCTTTGCAGGTTCAGGTACTACAGGACATGCAGTTATTGATTTAAATAAAGAAGATAATGGCAATAGAAAATATATTCTAATATCTAACAATGAATCTAATATCTGCAAAGATGTAACTTTAAAAAGGATTAAGATGTTTGATTCAAATGTTAATTTCATAGACTAGATTAAGAGGACTCGTTCCTCTTTTCTAGTAGTGCAAATAGCGTTCTATTCTTGGCACAATTTTAAAGATAAAATAGAAGCGTAAAAAGGAGATGAAGCAAATGAGATATTTAGTGTTTGATTTGGAATATGCAACTTCAAAAGGCGGAGTAAGTAAAATTTGTGAAATTGGTTATGTTGTAACTAATGAGAAGTTTGAAATAATTGAAAAAGGTAATTTCATAATTGATCCATACATAAATAGAAACGAATGGGACTACAGGGTAGTAAGGAAAATATTAACGAGAAAAATATGGGAATATGAAAAATCTCCTAGATTTGATGAATATTATGATGAAATATCAGGATTAATTAAAAATGCCAACTATGTTTTATGTCATTCTCTTGATGGTGATGCCAAAGCATTAAATGATGACTGCAAAAGATATGGATTAGAAGGCATTAATTTTGATTTTTATGATATCAAATTATTTTATAAAGCATTTAATAATTCAAAAAAAGACATATCAGTTACTAATATTTTAAGTGAACTAAAAATTGATGGTGACAAAAACGAACATGATGCAGAAGCAGACGCTTATAATACAATGCTTGTATTAAAAGCAATGCTAAAAACACTTAATCTAAGTTTAGAAGAACTAATTGAATTATGTCCTGAAGCTAAAAACAAAAACGAAAATTATGTCGTCGAGTCAATTGCAATTAATCAAATGATTAGAGAAGAACAATTTGAAAAAGCGTTAGAAGGTACTGGCGATAATACTCTAAGAAGATGGCATAAAAATAGCAGATTATTTCTTCAATTTTTAGATAATGTTCAGCCACAAACTGAATACGATAAAAAACTTCAGGGATTAAAATTCTCTATATCAATTAATTATGAAGAAAATCATTATAAGCAAATGTTAAATATCGTACAATTGCTTTGTAATTATGGCGCAACTTACGTTATGAAAGCAAGTTTAGCTGACGTATTTGTAAAGTATGATATATTGTTTGAAGATGGAACTTTTAAACCATGTTCTAAATTGAAATATGTAACTGAAGCATGTAATAATGGTTCAAAAATTGAAATCATTTCGTTTGAATCGTTTATGGATATGTTAGGAATTACTGAAAAGCAATTGGACGAAATGCCTATGGTTTCATTCGATTGTCTTTATAGAGAAGATGCTAAAACTAAAAAGATACTTCAAAATAAAGTTAAACAAGAGGCCAAGGCTGATTCATTAAATAGCACAGGCACAATAGTAGGAGATTTATTTCCTGATTTATTTAAAAAGCTAAAAGGTGAAGATGAATAGTGTCACATTTGTCATGTCAGTCACGTGTCCCTATATATAAATTCTAAAATATATAAAAAAAGGTGCACCTTAGGTTTAAAAAGGTGCATTGTATTAAGGTTACTTACCTTTCACATAAGAAGTAATAGGTTTGATACGAATTGTGTCAGACCTTTTTTCTTTGGGCTCTGTCAAAAATTCTACTGATAAAAACCCCTATCCACTTTGAAGTGGGTGGGGGTTTTGTCAAACAATGTAATCCTTACTTTTTAGGTAATATAATTTTGAAATATAGCATATTACTATCATACTTGATTTATAATATAAATGATATTTTTTAACAGCTTGTTAAATCAGTAGAATTCTTTATATGAACTAAGTAAATTAGTCAGTGGGTATAGTAGTTATTGTTATATGCTTACTAACTTTTTTAAATATAGTAAAACAGAAAGAAAGATGATGTAAATATATAAATAATATCGTATAATATTGTTGAGGTATAGTAATGAAAAAGTTAGATAAAGTATTAAAAATTTTTAATAATAAAGAATTAAAAGAAAAGCAATATAACAACAAGAAATTGCGGATAAAAAGGGAGTAATGCGTCAACAAATAACCAGATTTGAAAATATGAGTAATTCCCCAACTATTTTCTTTTTAGTGAAATATGCAAATGCATTAGGTACAGAAATAGATGTTGTTCTAAAAGGTGTAGAATTAATAGGGGTGACAAATAATGAACAAGTATGAGATTGTTAAGTTTGTTGATGATGAAGTAAAATTAGATGTCAATATTTCTCCGTTAGAAAAAACAATATGGATTAATATCGAGCAAATATCCGTCTTATTAGAAAGGGATAGATCGGTAATAAGCAAGCATATTAAAAATATTTTTTTAGAAGGAGAACTTTTGGAAGAATCAGTTTGTGCATTTTTTGCACATACTGCAAATGATGGGAAGATATATAATGTTAAATATTATAATTTGGATATATAGGAGGTAATTTAAGTGTCTGAAAAAGATAATGAATTTGAAGAAAAAGAATTAGATTCAGAAGA
>ENA-UONW01002778-UONW01002778.1-human-gut-metagenome-genome-assembly--contig:-CS52-NODE-2778-length-16288-cov-6.839586_pt1 | contig 16288 bp, 21 predicted proteins | sample MGYA00242463_ERZ724010 | MGnify/ENA metagenome assembly ERZ724010 | reverse complement strand
CTCTTGGCGAAGTGCGCACCTGGAACGGCAAGGAGTACATCAAAACCCCGAAAGGGTGGAGACCAAAACCTAAAGGTTACAAAGATGGTGGAAATAAGGAGGAAAAGAAAACTACTGACGGGGAAAAGAAACAATGGAATATGACTGATGGTAACGGTATCAAGTGGAGAATCGGTGATACGGTGCGGATTTACTCAGATTTAAATCATGATTCTGCGGGTAAAGAAGGGGAAATTCATGGATTTAACGGAACAGATACCATTGTTAAATTTGAAAATGGTAAACTTTCGACTTTTGCCGAGGGTACTTATGATAAAGTCAAAACAAAGAAACCGAGACCTGATTACAGTGCCTTACCTAAACAAGCTGAGGGACTCATGAATCGTCTGGTGGCTGAAAGTCCCGTGATGAATGATCCTAAATTGGTGAAAGTAAAATTGCAACCTAATGGTGATTACACTGTTTATTATGACGGGGAGGATACGGGTGTAAAAGCTTCAGTTCATACATTGTACGATAAAACAATTGATGAAATGTCATGGAGGGACAGTGATGGTGCTGAATCAGATAGTGCTTCCGATCCTAAAGAAGAAACAAAGAAGAAAACACCTTCATCTGTGAAGATTGAGGGAAAAACCTTTAAGATTCATGATGGGAAGGTTGAGGTGTCCATGTATGACAAAGATAGTCGTATCCTGGGAGCGATAAAATTCGCGAGAGACCATGGTTTAGGAATTAGTTGGGTAATAGTATCATAAACATAAGTGTCATTATCATCATATTATAAAGGGGATACAAAAATTAAAAAGATTTTAATACACCATGTTTTTCAATAACGAACAGATACAAGAAATTTTATCCTTGGTGGATTTCAGGTTTGCCGATCTGGTCTGGAGAATATTCGGACCAGATCATCTCACAGCCTCCGATGCTGATATTTTAAAAAAATATGGTGTCAATGTATCTGCGTTAAAGGAAGTTATACCACCTTATTGGCAAAATTGGATGTTCGGGTTATTAACTGGTATGCTTTCTGATAGCGAAGCGGGTAAAATAACTTATGATAATTTTATCAAATACCTTAATAGAAAACAATACGCACCACCTTCCTCGAGAGAAGTCGAGGAATATGAGATGGCATGTAATCGGACATACGGTTATCTAAAAGGATTAGGTGATAAAACAAAAAAAGATATTACCTCCTATATTTCTGACGCCGAGTTGAGAGTAAGGGCTGAATATGAGGGTGTCATATCAGAATCAATGAAAAGAGGTGTCGTGGGGCGTAAAGCAATCCAACTTATCGCCTCCGATATTTCAAATAAACTGGATGATTGGTCTCGCGATTGGAACCGTATAGTTGCGACAGAGTACCAGGCAGTGTTCAACATGGGGCGGGTTCAGTCGATGATGAGAAAAAACCCTGACAAGGGGTATAATATGAAAATTTATTTCGACGTGTTCCCGGGCGCTTGTTTTCCAACAAGTGACACTGAATTTTTAACGGATGAAGGGTTTAAACTTTTAAAAGATATTCGGGGAGATGAAAAAGTGGCCTCGTTTAATCGAGATACAAATGAATTGGAATATACCGAGATTGAAAGTAAAATCCAGTATTGGTATGAGGGGGAAATGCATGAATATAAGCATAATTCATTAAATATGCTATGTACACCTGATCATAAACAATTGATTGGTATAGATTATCATTCGAAATATGGTATGTATACAAAAAATCAATTGGTTGACAGCAAAGATGTTCCCGCATTGACGAAACGAGCTTATATGTATTATACTGTTGATAATTGGCAGGGTTATAATAAAAAAGAAATTGAAATTGCGGGAAAAATTTTTAATACAAAAGCATTTGCAAAAATGATGGGCTGGTATTTGTCAGAAGGTTCATTGTATGAAAGAAGGGCTGATAAGAATGGTCATTACAATTCAACCCAATTACATATAGCTCAATTAAAAAATGCCAATTTTAATGAGATTGATTGTTGTTTAAAAAATATTTTTAATAAACGCGTTTATTATAACAATAAGGGTTTCGTCGTATTATTGGATAAATCGTTTGATCCTTTCGTTAAATGGATGAAATCTCTGGGAGATAGGGCTTGGAAAAAAACAATTCCCGTGGAGATAAAGTCATTGGCAAAAGAATATCTTTTTGAATTTTTATTGGCATATTGGAAGGGCGACGGGTTTGGTGGGGGTGATACGTTTATTGATGGAAATTGCCATATTGTAACAACATCAAAGCAAATGGCCGATGATTTATCAGAGGTAATTTTAAAATGCGGATATAGACCCTCGATGAAAATTATTGATAGAGGAGGAGACCAAACATTTTCAAAAAAAAGAAATAAATCATTCACAACAAAACGATTAATCTATAGAATTAGTATTTTGAAGAGTAAGCATTTTAATTCAATACACAAGCATTTTAATGTGATTAATGATTGGAGGGGTGAAGTTGGATGTTTACAGCTGAAGAAAAATGCTACCTTGTATATACGAAGGAATGGTCAATCTATTTGGAGTGGAAATTGTCAACATTGTATCCGATTGTACCTCACAGCAGGTATCGGGTCTGAACCTAAAATTTTTACAATCGGGGAGTTAATTAGTAATGGCACTAATATTGACAGAAAAGCGAAGGATTGGAAACCAACAATCCTATTTCCTATACATCCGTGGTGTAGATGCTTGGCGAGGGAGTATTTTGAGGGTGATGTGTGGGATAGTAAAAAAAGAGCTTTTGTGATGCCTGAAAATTATGAAAGAAAATTCCGCCCTGATTTAAAAGTTAAAATCACTGTGGGTGACCAAGTTGTTTACGCTTAATTTTATGAATGAATTGAATATTGACAGAGATGGATTAATAGCCACTTTCGCTGGAAGATTATGGTGGCGAATCGGGAATAAATTTAGACATCTCGGTGATATTCATGATATCAAAAAAATTGAAGCGATATTAAGTGAAATGATCGTGGGTGAAATGATCGTGCGTGATAAATGGTCACGTATGTCCGCGTATGATTTACATCTTGTTGTTAAAGGAAACGAGGGGGCTATTGGTAATAATAACAGCATGAAGGTGGTTATGTGTGAGGGTAAATTTGTCATCCCTATGTCTGAGAAAATGGTTCCCCTCGATGAGTTTATTATAAAGAATAAGGACGACATAAAATATCTGAGGTTTTTTAAACCGGGATCTAAATCAGTATTGATGGAAAATCCTTTCACGGGAAGAACGTATAATTATAGAGGTATTATTGTCAGAGATAGTTTTAGAGATAAAAATTCTTTTGTGAGCGAGATACAGATGAGGGATAAATTTGATAAGCTTAAACACAATGAAAGACAAAAAGAGCTTTACAAGGAAAATTGATGGAATTGATGTCCGTTCAGTTAAACCTATCGTTAAGAAAAGGACGAAAGGCGTTAAAGACCCCGTTCGTTTCCCCGGCGTCATAAATGCGTATGAGAATGAAAGTAAACGTATATTCAACAAGGAAATGAATTTAATGTTCAGTGATATAGTTAAAAAACTTGTTTCCGTTGTGAAGAAAATATAGGTTCATCACTTTTTTAATCGATTTTTCATAGTCTACCGGCCACGTTGTGAAACGCCCGGTTTTTTAATCAAAAATTCTCCGAAATAATTTGGCAGATAAGTATACTTTTTATATCTTTAGGTATTGAAACAAACGAGATTAATTAATTAAAAACAAAGAAGTTATGGAAAGAACAAAATTAAACACGGAAGAATTTATAGTTATGATTGATCCGGTAACTGATTTCGGGAGCGAAACAATGGATCTTTATAAACGTGTTAAAAATAACGAAGTTGCGATAACTGTTTTGATTGATCGTTTGTGGGAGTGTGATTTTTTCGAGAGATTCAATAAGAATGTTTGTGAATAATGAGTGGAAAAATTTTTCCACTTTTCTACCCTATCTCAATGGTTATATTGATGAGTTAAAGTGCGATTAATTTAAAATATTAAATCATGGAAAATGAGAATTTAAATATTCCTCTCTTCAAAATTGGTGAATTCGTCAAAGTGAAGAGGAATTCATTTGAGACATGTAAGCAAAGCGATATGTTCGTGGGCAGTGTGAACAAAATACTATATCGTGAATGCAAAGATGGTGAGTACAGATATAATATCGCGGGGTATTGGTGGAAGGAATGCGATATTGAGAGCGTGAAAAACAAAGCCCAGTTTGTGAAAATAAAAGAAAGCCGAATTAAATTGTCTTCCATTGTTTTTTACGAAGTTGTTTTCTCCCCCACGAGAAAAGTATTCAATTTAAAAGTGACTACCTCTAAAACAGTATATAACAATTACGGTACTTCCGAGGAAGTTAAAAAATGGGTCGAGGAACTTGATAAAAATTTATTGTAATCATGAATATTGAACTTAAAAAATTTATTGACGAAGGTGGGGTTATCGAGATAACATCACTGAAACAGGTGGATGAATTAATGGACACTCTTATCGAGGAAGGTTTGTTAAGTTTCAACGAAGCGAACGAAAATATTATTTCAGCCATTAATAATTTAAAACAGAATCTTCCATTGTACTTTTCTCCGAAAGAGAAGGGCTTTGTTTGTTTCAGTAAACCAAAAATTATGACCCCGAGTGCTTTCACATTATCAGCGAAAGCGAAAAATGAGAGTCAAAAATTCTTCCCCGTTTTAAATAAACGCGATTTTTTTGTTGAAATCAATTCCGCGATTGAATTCTGGGATTTTATTAAGATGTTGGAGCAATTATATATCATAACAACATTTGATACGAGTATCCCACAGGGAAGGAAGTTTTATTTTTCAATGAAAAATTTATGTATCGTGGTAACTCTTGGCTCAGAAAACACCAATGTGATTACCGTGGAACAATTCAAAGAATATTTTATTGATAATTTTGCGTGTCAATCATTGTATTCCAGGATTAAAACACTGGAGAATAAAATCAAAGAAGTTACTAATATTTTTAAACTCATAAAAAAATGAACGAAGAACAAATTAAGGAAATCAAAAGCGCTTTAGAAGCGAACATCCAATGGGTTGAGATGGGTTTTTTACAGTGCAAAAAAGTGATGACTCATCTTATGCAGGTTAATCTTGAAAAAGAGATTAACGCAGCGACGGATTTACAAATGAACATGGATGCATTACTCCAAACTCTTCTTTTACAAACCCATGCGCAATCGGAGGAAAACAAGAAAATCGAGGCCGGTCAATTAGATAAAGCGGCCGAGGAAGGTAAAACTTTCGATGAGCCTAAGAAAAGTGAAAAAAAATAAAATAAGAGATGAGATAATGATAACAAAAATGGGGTTTAAACCCCATTTTTTATTGAACTGATCAATATATCATATGTTGAATAACAGATAGAACGTAACCAGCCCCGAATCCGATCACATTGTAAATATCTGCGTTCTTTGTGTAAATAACGTTACACGCGAGAAGTAATAACATTGATACAAGCCCCGTCCACGCGGGGAGGAATGCACATATTAAAAATGTGATTAAAAGGCACAAAAAACCTTCACTTTTTAAAAAATCAATAATTTTTTTCATAACACAAACCGTTTATAATTAATAATAGCTTCCTTGATGTTTTTCGTCGTTGACGAATAATATTTCTTATAATAATTAGCCATACCATCGATATCGAGGTATGATGGTAGCTTTTCAGTTTTTCTCAAATAATGGATTCGTACCATGCACACGGCTAATTTATCATTATTGACCATATCGGAGGCGATAAAATTTTTAATACCCGAAATTTCCATCACCCTTTCCTTTAGGTGGGGTTTAAATCTCAGGTAATTGTTAACAATATCGTTAAACATATTTATCTCCATCTGAAAAATACCGTGACATGTTCTTTTCCGTGGCAAGTAACGAAATTCACCTAAATGAGATTCGTTCGCGCAGGTCAACATTATTAATTCAACGGCATCCTCGCTGTAAAGGCCGAGTCTTATTATCACATCCCGTACAAGGTCTCGTATTTCTTCGCTTAGCATTTCTTCTAACATTAATTGGTAAATATACGGTTAAAATTTTACATTATCATATTATTTTTAAGCAAAAATTTTCCTCGATAATTTGGCAAATAAGTATACTTTTTATATCTTTAGGTATTGAAACAAACGAGATTAATTAACTAAAAACAAAACAGTTATGAGAACAAGAACACATAAAATTTTATCTTCATTTATTTTTTTATCAGCGTCAATTTTTTGGATGTGGGCGAGTGATAATCTGCGCGGGGGAAAGGCGATCGGTATGATAATAACAATTCCCGCGTTAATTTATTTTGTTTACGGAAACATTGATTTTTTTAGTTGGTTGTTTGTGAATAAAACAAAAGATAATCGAAATTAAATTTAGGAAATAATATTTTGTAAAATAAATTCTCTTTAAAATGGATTTAAACGAACTGAAAGATAAATCATATAAATTAGTCCGTGAACATGGATTTCACGACAAAAAAATTGAGTGACGATTATTATTTAATGCTTGTGTTGGCGGAGGCTGCCAAAGCCTTTGAGGCGGACCAGAAAGGAAAGTATTTTAAAGGTAAAATGGTGTTTGGGACCGAATTTAATCGTTATTCCGTTATATCAGACGAAGAAAAACGTTTTATATGTGCGTTTGAAAAGTGTATCAAAGATACCGTTTCCGATAAATTAGTTGATGTAGTTATATATTTACTCGCCCTTGCAAGCCTAAGGGATATTGATTTAAAAGATTCTGATGAAGCGTGGGAGGAAATTATTTCCTCGATAAGACCTGATGCTAAAAACATTTATTCTTTCGCGGAATTGATGTTTAACGTTTGTAAAAACATAATTATTGAATCTGATTCAATTGAAAACACGATATATACAACCCTTGGGTTGCTAAAGGTAATTTGTCATATCTATGAGATTGATATTGAGTGGCACATTGAACAAAAAATACGATACAACTTTTTCTGGGAGAAAATATATGGCGCAATTAAAAATTAAAACAACATGAAGAAGGTAATGTTCTTAGATAGATACAATCTAACCCAAGCCGTTATTGACGGCCGGAAGACGATGACGAGAAGAAATATTCCAAAAGATTTCTTTACCCAAGTATGGGATGTTAGAGATGATACCTTGGTATATGAAGATGATTATGGTGATTTTATAGATGTCCGACACTCCAATTATAATCAATACAGAGTTCGTGATGTGGTTGCCATTGCGCAAAGCTATGAAAGTGTATATCATGAACAAGGGCTGGAAACAATGGATATGTTGGTTCGTGGTTTGAAGAATAGCAAAGGGTGGCGCAATAAGCTATTTGTCAAAGCTGAACTGATGCCCCACCGCATCCGCATCACCAACGTAAAGATAGAGCGGCTCCAAGATATATCGGATATTGATTGTATGGCAGAGGGGATTAATTACTACGAGCAAGACGGTTTCTCTTGGAGTACAACAGGAGATTTATTTGACACCCCTCGCGAAGCCTTCGCCGCCCTTATGGACAAGGTTTTGGGTCGTGGCACATGGGATAGTAACCCGTATGTCTTTGTTTACGAATTTAAATTGATATAAAATTAAAATAATAAATGAGGATGAAAAACAATAGAAAGGATGAAAGTCACGGTAACTTATACTGCTGATTATAGCAATTTGATCGTACCTGATGATGTTTACAACGCATTGGTTGAATTTTACGATAATAATGGAGGTATCGTTCCAGACTCTGATACTTGTTATTTAAATGATAATGAAGAATTGGGTTGCGCGTTTGAATGGTTAACCGATAATATTAAAGAAGATGATGGTTTTGATTTTAAATATGAAATCGATGCTATGCACTGTGAAAAATAAGGGCACTATGGGGTACCACTGCTCCTATTGTGGTTCTTGCAATTATGTCGTGGGATATTTCTCGTCAGTACATAATTGCAAGTGTAACGATTGCGAATCTTTCTTTTTCTTTAAATTTAAATGATATGAAACTAAAGAGATATAAAATAGTACCGTCCGGTATCGTGAGAGAAGAATATCAAATAGAAATTTGGCGCTGGTATTGGCCGTTCTGGGTACAAGTTGGATTTTGTTTGGAATTCAAATCAATCGAGGAAGCCAAGAAATACATCGATAAATTGAAAAATCCGGTTTATCAAAACGCTTCTATGACCACGATCGAAGATATTGTTCGCGTTCCTTTAATGAGGGGAAGTTATACCGCTGAACGAATTATACGGGATATAGATTTTGAGGATTTTCGTTCCTTCATACCTTCCATAACAAAAGAAGAATATGAAGCTTACGACAGTAAATGCGCGCTTTTCATCAAACATGGCATGCATGGTTTTATCGCCGCGTGTCGATTTGATATCCCGGAAGATTTCTATTTAAACGAGGATGGTGAATTTCAGTATTTTTCAAATGAAAAACTCTCCTATCGTTTTTATGTTTACGATGAGACTATGGAAGGTCTATGTGATAAAATTTTGGAAAAGGATGCCGATATAACTCACAGGGAGTTAGATAAGGTTAAAAAGAAGGTACGGGAGGGAGATGATAAAGGGTCAAATTTTACATTTATAAATCGAATGGTTGAAGATCTTATCGATAAAGAAGTTATAATTAGGATAACCCCAGGGGAATCGAAAAAGCTATTTAACTTTTTTGATAGATTAAGTGTATTCGCGTCAGATGAATTGTCACGTATTAAAAATTTTGTTAATAAAATTTTTGAGGAAAATGACGATCCTGTGTATTTCTCTCCCAAAACCAAGGAAATAAATATTTACAGTAAACCCAGGGGAAATATTGTATCGGTTGATGATTTTTTACTTACAGATAGAAATAATGCAAGGAGATTCTCTATAAGGATTGAAAATTCTGACCAAGATGAAACCTTGTTAATATATTAAGATTACACGGGGAGACTAAGATGAATCATGGTCTCCACCTATCAATACATTCAAACAGGTAATCAAAAAAATAGGCGGGCAAGAATACGGCTGGTTCACCGCTAAAACTTTTGACCATATAACCTTGTAATTCGTCACTATAATCATTCCCCTCGATTCCCTTCCTTTGTTTATATTCCCAGTAAGAAAGGGGAAGGGCTGTTACCTCGACGGAATCTTCTTCCGTTATGTAACTTTTCCATGTGTTGATTCTTTCGTTTTTCACTTTATTTCATTTAGATAATTACAATTTTAAAGGTATAAAAATTATATTAGATATCCTCGTTATTTCAAATTAAAATTGTAATTTTACGGTTGAGTTTAGGCGATTTATTCGTTTTATTTATTGAAGGGTGTATTCGCCTCCAGACATCCGGGTAGTGATGCTGCCGAAACAACTTGGAGAGTTAGACAGTACCTGACATAAATTCCTGCTCTGGTCCACCCGCACCAACAGGAAACACAAGGAAGGAGATGAAGACCCAATGTCAGATGCGTGGAGACATAGCGTACGAGTTCTAACTGAGTTATGGGAATAGGTTCTATCTTTGATAGGTAGTAATCAACATTTTATAAATGCAACCTATTTTTATAACTACCCACAATAAGAGGGTTATAATTATTTAAATCAATATGATTTAACCTATCAACCCCTCTTCCTTGTGGAGAAAGCGGGGGTATGCATTGAAGATAGGAAAATCGTTGTTTTATATTAAATATTACCGTATTTTTACATCTGTAATTGGTCTATATAGTATTTTTATGGAAGATGTAAATTTATTGGTTAAGTTAATCGCTGATAACGGAGCCATGGTTATTATGACAGCGATAGCGATTTTTATTTTTATAAAGCTTGTAAAAAAAGTTGGGTTGGTTATTGAACGGGTTGAAAAGAAGAATAATGAGTTAATCGATAGGCTAATTGAGAAAGATAATATTGGTGAATATATCATCAAACAGAGTGAGATAAATGACAACATTTTAACATTGATAAAGGAAGTGAGAGTGGGTGCGACAAAGGAATGTACTATTGACCAGATAAAAACGGTGATACATGACAGTTTAGAGTGTGCACGTCATACACTAATTTTTGAGATATTGAGAATTAAGAAAGAAAACCATCTCGATGATAGGGCTGGAATTGTGAATAAGGTTACGGAGATTGTTGATCAACGAGTAGCTGACAGGAAAAATTCGTTGTTCTGCTTTTATTGGAAAGGAAAACCCCTATCAATGTTTCCAGCGTTGGATAACAATAAGAGTATTGTCGAATTGGTTTTAAAGGAATTATACAAGGAGGATTTTGACGAAGAGAGAGTTGAGCGGGATGTTGAGATCTTTTTTGAGTCTATGCGGGTTACTTTATTTAGACAGATAGTAAATTATAATAGATAGAAATATGGGTTTTTTGAGTAATATATTTAAGAGTAAATCGCAGAAGATTGATGAATATCAACATCTTCTCGAGAATTTAACGGGTGTTGAAAAAAGTCTTTTAAAAGCAAATAAGCGTAGTGAAGACGTCGTTCACCTTGTGAATCGGCGGGAGCAGTTACTTAAATCGCTGGCAGTGATTGAGAGGGATAAATCGGTTAAAGATGAAATATCTCGCATTAAGAGTTATAGGCAGTTTTTAACGCTATATAAAAGCCGAGATATATCAAAACAACTTTACAATAAAATTATCAGGGAAAAACTCGGAAAAACAAGATTCGCTGATATGATTGTTCAGGATAGTGAGGGTAAGATTCTTCTACTTCATAGATTCAATAATGATCGTGACGAGGAAAAGGGTGAATGGTGCCTTCCGGGTGGGCACGTGGATCCTAATGAAGATTTTAAACAAGCCGCGATCAGGGAATTGAAGGAAGAAACCATGTTGGAACCCGATAACGAGGTCAAATTAATAGGGGTACACGATACCGATGATACACAGATCGAGTATTATCTCACGGAGTTACAAGACAAAAATGAACCCGTTGTTATTCTTGAAAGTGAGGAACATGACGGGTATCAGTGGGTATTTCCTTATGAAATAGGTAAATATGATTTAATTTACGATTTGCAAGATAATTTGAATAAATTCTTTAATCTTTGTAATGACAGCGCTGTTATAATAACAAAAGCGCTGGCTGAAGGAAGAATTTCGTATGAATTGTACACTGAATGTGTTTCAAAATCGAACAAACATTATTTTTCAGAGAAGGAGCGTGAAAAGTTAGCCAAGGAAGGCGAAGCGATGCCGGGAGGACAATATCCTATTCGTAACAAACAAGATTTGATGGATGCTATAAAACTTGTGGGTGCATCGAATTTACCTGAAAGTGAAGTGAAGGCATGGATACGTAAAAGAGCAAAAGAGTTGGGGTTGGAAGATCAGTTACCTGAAAGTTGGAGCGATAATACTGAAAAGGCGATGGGTGTCGATGAAGCGGAGATTTTAGCTCGTGAGTCATTGGATGGTGAGACCGCGGATGGTAAGGTTGAGAAATCAAATTTTTCGTTACGAGTTGATTTTGATGATCTCGAATGCGCAGATATATTTAAATCGGTACTTGAAAAATATAGCGCTGAAGGTAAACTGGGTATTCAAAAAGTTGAACCGTTTGAAAAATCATTAAGTGAAGAAAAATCATTATTCAACACCTATTTGAATTTTATTGAGGGAATTAAAACTCGTTTGAAAAATATCCATTGGGGTGAGAAGGATAACTCAAAACATGTGTATCTCGATGATTTATCGAAAGATGTATCAGAGTTTGAAGATAAAATGGCTGAAGCGGGACAATCGGGTTTTGGGAGGTTTAAGGCTGGTGAAATTCAGGGAGATGAAATAGACGAGAGTGACCCGGTTAAAATTTGCCAATTAATTTTTGATAGAACTGTTGAGTTTAGAAAAGAACTCGAAGGAAAGGATGATTTTGACGGTGAAATTAGTTGGATAGATGATTTCCTTGCGAGTTTAAAACAAACAAAATATCGGTTACAAATGCATTAATTTTTATGTCGTTTAATTGGGTCGAGATATTTGAGAAAGCGAAAGCACATGTTGGTGAAATCAGAGAATGGGCTGGTGTTAAATATAAGAAGCGGCCCGATGGTTCCTGGAGACCACTTGCGAAAAAAGATGAGTATCCCCGTGAAGATTCTATTTTTGGGGGAACGAATTATTCAGAGTTTAAATTAAGACCTAAAGCTGCGATAAATTTTTTATTAAGAAAGAAATCCGGGCAAGTTAAGGGCGCTTGGAATGTTAGCGGAATTGGTGATATTGATATAATATGGGGAAATGATCACCTGGGTTTAAAGCACATACGAGATAAACATTTGATTGAATTAGATGATTTTTCTTCAGAGGAAGAGATGTGTGATAAGATCTCAGAGATTTTAAAGGAAGGGGATGTAGGGAAACCATATGATAAGGGGAGAAAAGTGAATATTTACAAGGACAATTATCGTGTTGTGATTAGAAAAATGGTTGTGTATGATAAGGACGATAATTTTCGTGATAAATATTGGGTTTTGACATCATACGACCATTCGCGAAAATTAGAGGAAAAGAAAAAGAGCTTTGATCACACACATCCCGGTGATTCCGCGCTTGTAACTCCCAAAGGTTATCTCGACATTTCTGTCTCCGCTGACATGGACAAGGGTAAAACACTTTTTAGCTCCATCAGCTCTTTTTCTAAGTCTAAAGATATAAAAAGTATACTTCAGGTCCAACAATTTTGCGAAGAATTTTTGGAAAAATCGAAACGTACCCAGATAGGTGGGAAGAAAGTTTGGTGCGAAAGGATTTATGTGAAAACTTTGAATGGGTGGCAATTAATGAATTAAAAACAAAGCGAATGAAGAGATAAACAAAATATGAAATAAGTAAGATTTTTTTTGATTAGGTATTCGCATGCAGACTTTCACGTATAAAAAACCGGGTTTGAAAATTTATCATACAGTAAAGTTTATGGATTTACGGTGGACAAAGGTGTACATATATGCGCGGGGTTTAGTAGAACAGCAGTCGCGTAATTAAATTAGGGTATTTAAAGATGAATAGCGATGAAAAATGAAGATAAATTTAATTTTTGGCTTCCTATTGATTTAGTTGAGAAAGCGAAAGGAAATTTAAATAAGGATGATGATTCCCGGTATGACAATATGATTTTTGAGGGATTGGCAAGTGATGATAGTGTTGATTGGGAGGGTGAAGAGATGGAACCTAACGGTTTTATATTAGATTATTTTCTGGAGAATGGTTTGATTAATCTCGACCACCTACCCTCGAGAGCTGAAAAAAATAAATCAGCCTATTGGATAGGTGAGCCGTTAGATGGTTGGGTGAAAGATAATAAATTTTATGTTAAGGGGAGGTTGTGGAAAAAGTCTCCTGAAGCAAGGGCGTTCTGGGATAAGTGTATTCAGATGGAGGAATCGGGTTCGACACGGAAACCGGGAATGTCAATCGAGGGGAAAGTACTCGAGAGAGATAAAAACAATCGTAGAAGGGTTAAGAAAGCTTTGATCACAAATCTTGCCCTAACATTCGAGCCTGTTAATTCGAATTCCTTTTTCGATATAGTGAAGGGGCTGCAGTCCGCCGATTTTGTTGATTATTCATTTAATGATGAAAAGACTTTTGATGATTGCGTGGATAATGTCATTGTGCAGTGGGTTGATCGCGATGGTAATAAATTTGAGCTTAATGATAAATTGAAGTTAAAAATAGCGGTTCGTCCGAAATACAGGGTGTCAAATCTCGAAACGATTTATAAAAACTATAAAAATGGAAGGATATCGGAGGGTGTTTATATCGATATTATAAAAAATATCGCCGAAAACTTTCATATTGTAAAATAAGATTATATATTTATCACGAGATTTAGGTCAAAATTAAAATTAAAGAATATGGATTTATCAAGTGAGATCATAAATCGATTGGATCACGAAGGAATTATAGTCAACGATTATATCAATGATGATGTTGTGAAATCCCTTGTATCTGATGGTTTTGGACACGATTGGATTATCGGAAATATTGCCAAGGGTGATATTACGTTAAAATCACGGTACACCGTGAAGGAAGAAACCGTATATGACGAGAAAAAAGCGGGAGAGCACGAAAGAGAAGCTTACGAAGCGGGCAAAAAGAAAGGTGAGAAAGAAGAGGAGGATGAATTGGAGAAAAATAAAAAACGCACCGTCAAAGATGAAATTGAGTACGATGAAAATAAAGCTCGGAAACATCGTGAGAGAGATTACAAGGAAGGAGAAAAGGCTGGCAAAGAGGAAGTAAAAGAGGAGATGGAGAAATCATTTTCCGATGAGATCATGAAATCTTTCAACTCAATGAAAGAGATGGTTGCTTCCCTCATCGATGAAAAATTCGCCATGTTAGAAAAATCCATGCAGTCCCAGGTGAATGAGTTAAAAAATCAACCTGGTTCATTTAAGACTGTTCCTCACGCAGCATATCTCGAGAAATCAATGGGTGTTAACACAAACAGCGAAGGCAAGAAAGTGTTGAATGTTAACAATCCTTCCCATAGAGAAGCGATTAAGAGTGTACTGTCAAAGAGTTTTAGCGAGGAGAAAGATATGAATATTAAAAAGTCTCTTGGTGAAGACATTTTAACATTTGGTCTTTCTGGGTCAAACAATATCTCACAAGAAGGAATGAATGTTCTTCGAAGTGCGGGAATTGTGATTGAATAAGTAAATTAGATTAAAACGAAAATATAGTTATGTTTGAAGATATTTTTACAGGTGGCGTTGTTTCCGGTATTGACAACGGAGAATTTATGAACAACGATCTGTTGAAAGCGATGGAAGCTGGTTTGATGACCGGTATGCAATACGCAGATCAGTTAAATAACGGTGGGGGTTTAAAAATTGAATCCCTGGATGCAGTGATTAAGGTGTTGGAGTTTTCTGAGAAAAATTTGGCGTTCTGGAAGGGTATGCCTAAGAAGAAAATTTACAACACCGTTCATCAGTACAACCAATTGGTTCGATATGGACAAGATGTCGGCATTTTTAACTTAGAAGGAGAGACCCCCCAGTTTACTGATTCTGAGTACAGACGTAAACCGATTGTTACGAAGTTTATGGGTATCGGTGGTCAAGTTACACACCCCGCGACATTGGTTCGTATTGCGGCCGAGGGCCAGGACATGTATCAGCTCGAGGTTCGTAACAAAACATTGAAATTGTTGCAGCAAATCGATATTGCTCTTGCAACCGCGAATAGTAAGGTTGTTCCGACAGAGTTTAGCGGAGTATTACAACAGCACATGGAGGGAATCCTCGACATTTACGGGGGTAGCGATAACCTCAGCTCGGAAGAAATTTTGGATAAGTACTTTGGCGATATCGCTGTTATCAATGCTGATGGTAGTGTGTTGACCGATGCTATGATCCAACAAGCATCAAATACTATTGTTAATTATCGGTATGGTAACGCGACATCAATCATGGCGAATCCGATTGTGTTCCAAAATTACGTGAACGAACACACAGCGAACAAGGTATTGAATCTTGCGGGAGTTTCAAATAACTTGTCAAACCGTCAATCTGGTTTACAAATAACGAGTACCGCGACCCAGTTTGGTTCAATTGATTTTGAATCTGATCCATTCTTCGCGAAGAAATATCCGAGATTACAAGGATCAGATAAAACGACTGATAAAGCCCCTGCTGCCCCGGTTGCCGATGAGACCGCCCCGGTTACCGTTGTTGAAGCGGATACAAAAACGAAGTTTACGGGTCATGCTGGATCGTACTATTACGCTGTTGCCGCCCGCAATCGGTATGGTTTGAGTCAATTGGTAATATTGAATCTGAATGCAGCCCAGGCAGTAACGGAAACTCAATCAGTTGATTTGAAATTTACCGCCGGTGTTGGGTCATCGTACGCCACAACAGGTTTCGTGATTTACAGAACCGTTGCCGACGCTGCGAATTTGGCTACCGCTGAGTTCCATCCGATCTTTGAAATTCCTGTTAACGCACTGACCACGGGATGGGATGGCGCCGATGCAGGATTGGTTAGAGATAGAAATAGATTTATCGCGGGTACGACTGTTGCGATGGTATATCAGAATAGTGCTGACACCTTGGAATATCTGCAATTAGCCGATACGATGAAGATGGATTTCGCTATTACTTCACCGTCAAGACGCTTTGCGATTTTGAATTATGGAACTCCTTGTGCCTACGCCCCTGGAAAAATTACCATGATTTATAATATCGGAACGAAAACGGCGTAATTTTTGTTATATATCATAATATTATAAGTTAATAATGCC
>ENA-UONW01002763-UONW01002763.1-human-gut-metagenome-genome-assembly--contig:-CS52-NODE-2763-length-16348-cov-7.074449_pt1 | contig 16348 bp, 8 predicted proteins | sample MGYA00242463_ERZ724010 | MGnify/ENA metagenome assembly ERZ724010 | reverse complement strand
CATAGATTTCCTGATGGAAGGCCTCCTGATCACGGACGTGTTCGCCTTTCAGGTTGTAGTGCGCGGCCATCTTCCGCCACTTTTCATCGTCCTCCGGACGGTCGATGGAGAGGTAGAGCAACACCACATCGTTGGCCGCAGCATACTCCTGCAACGGACCGACGTGGGCAAACGACGCACGGCAGGGACCACACCACGTGGCCCAGATGTCCATGAAGATGACTTTCCCTTTGTATAGGTCGGTCACGTCCTTAATCGTCTTGGCCGAGCTGACATCCGGGAAATGGATATCGGCAGGGATTGTTGTTTCGTTGAAGGCACGGTTCTTGGCCACGGCACGGTCCACCCACGGCATCCATCCGCTTTCGGGATAGAGGCGGCGGAACTCGTCGGCCAGCGGAAGCAGTTGCGGGTCATAACGCTGCTGCGACTCGTCTTCGAGGAAGAGCTGGGCCAGAGCAGCTTCCTGCGCCTTGCCCGTCAGCCGGTGCGTAAAATCGTAGAAAGCCAGCTGCACGCCTTTCTCCACTCCTTCCGGCTTTGGCTCGCCCTTGGTATAGTAACGGATGCCGGTATCATAACTTGCCGCGTCGTAGAACGAAAGGGAGAAAGGGCTGCAAGGATGATTGATGGAGCAGAAGGCCGTCATGCTGTCCAGCTGGGCCAGCCATTCCTGCTTCGTGGCCTCGGACGACCGGAATACAGTAGCCAGCACCTGGTTCTGGAAAGCCAGCAGCAACTGCATGCGAATGTCCTGACGGACCTTGGCACGCAGGTCCTCGTCCATGCCTTCTACCTCCTTGTCCAGCGACAGGGCATAGTCCGTCAGCTTGCGGCGCACCGATGTAGCCACGGTGTCACGGGCAATCCGCCAATGGTCGCCTCTCCGCGCACGAATGGCGAACACATCCTCGTACAGCTGGTCCAGCAGTTCCGCCACACGGACCGTCTTGTCATCCTGCCCTTCGGTGACGGTCATCGGCTTTTCGGCCCATCCGTCCAATTCGATCCGCATCGTTCCTTCCTTGGCAAGAAGTGAACCCATTTTCTTCTTTCCATACAGATAGAACTGAACCCGCTCGTATTCTCCTCCGGGCAACGTCAGCGTGAACGTACTGTCCGCCTGCAACTTCAACGTATCCATCGTCTGCGAATTGAACATTCCGCCAACCGACCGCTGGCAAACCAGAAGTGCCCCGTCCGCATGACGAACGGAACCCGTAATGTGAATCTCCGGACGGGTGGTACAGGCTGCACACAATCCGCCCAAACATACCGCCCCAAGGGCAGCTTTCCATACTTTTCTGCTGATGTGTTTCATTGTTCCCAAGATTTTAAATCGAGGGGGCAAACCATAGCCCCGCTACAAAGGTGATATTTTTTTACATTTAGTATTATTTCAACTGAATTATTTTCAGTCTTACTCGCTCGGATAAGGCAGTTTACTTCCCGTCGGCAGCGAGTCGCAACCAGCAATAACCCAATTTCCTCACCTTGCAAAGATAGCGAAAGGTGAGAGTATAAAAAACAAGCTTGATTGATTTTTTATACCGAACCACATTCTGTCTTAGGAGACTGCATCAAAATAAAAAAGTTCTGATGTCTTGTCAGTCTGAACAAAGTGAAGAATCCCGCAGGCAACTACAAATGTATAGAGTTCCTTCACTTCGTTCAGGGGCACATTACTTTACAACAACACTTTACTCACAGACTACATTCCAAACGTCCACACCCATACACCTAATAATCAAATACATGTCACTGCAAAACAAGTGTAAACCGTTCGGCCGGTACCTGCTCGTAAACCCGTTTAATGTCCATCGCATCGAAAGGTAAGGCCGTTGTCGAAAGTTCAGGGATATTGTACGACTTAAAAGTAGTCAGATAATGTTCGGGATCATGTTGCGGCAATGCAAAAGGTTTCCTTACATTTCCCAAAGAATCCATGTAGGCCAAATAAGGTTTTCCATATTGCCCGTCTCCCCTCTTGCTGGCAAATACGAACCAGCGACTGTTCGAAGACCAGCTGTGATAGGTGTCCGAGCGGTTTGAATTAGCCTCCGTGCAAGCCAGCACTGTCCCTTCAATCAGATTCATCAGATACAAATCCGTTTCCCGATGCCAAATGGGAAACGTTCCATAGTCGGCAAGGGTAAACAACATGAATTTACCGTCGGGCGACACTTTCGGGAAACAGGCAGAGCCTTTCCGAACTTGAGCATTCCACAACGTATCGACCTGCGTTCCCCATTTTCCAGTCTCCGCCTCAAATCTGATGCGACAGAGTGAGTACTTCAGATGGCAAATACTATCGGGCAAGACGACATTGGAAGCCGTACAGAAATAAACCCACCTGCCATCGGCTGAAAAGGCCGGAAACGTCTCCAAGGCGTCTTTATCGGCTGTCAGCGGAGATAATATCAGCTGGTTCCGGTCGAAATCGGCTATGAGCAGATCGGACTCCGTGTCAAAAACCTCCAGCCTCCTGCTGCCCAATGCATGGAAGGCTGGAATGATGAGGTTCGACGAAAAAACAGCATAACGTCCCGAAGGATGAAAATCGCCATAGACCGCCGCAGAAATCATAGAGTCGGCCTGCAACGCCAGCTTGCGAAGTTTGTTGTCACGGTTCAAGACAGTTCCGCCTCCTTTACCTCTCAAATGGAACAACGACAAAGAACCGTTCTGTCTGCCATAAATATGGCAATTCATGCAGTTTCCTCCCGTCAGCTTGTTGTCCACAATCACTTTCTCCTCAAAATTCTCGACACACCGTTCGCACAACTGCAGATTATTCCATACCTCATATCCAGGCTCAATCAAACGATAGCTCAAGTACCGGTCTACCGGTTCGGCAGCAATCTTCCAACTGAAAGCCGGATAGGCCAGCCACCGCCCTTCTTTACATGCAAGAACGGAGACACGCAGTTCATGCCCCCTCTCCTTCCGCAACAGGTGTTTCCACTCATCAATCGGAAAACGAACCTTATCCTTACCCCGTACCCGTATACTGTCGTTCTGTCCCCGGACAACAACCCATATCCCGTCTGCACCTTCTATCATAAAATTGAGAGGCGCGATATTGTACGGAATGGTAATATTCGTATAATCGGGAAAAACGGGTGCACGGTCCGTCACACTCCAAACGGTATCAGGCGCAGAATTACAGGCTGCCAAACCTACCAGCAGGCACAGAAAAAACGAACGTATCTTATTCATGTACAACATAACTAACGATTTATAAACTGATAATAATACCAATACGTCTTACCGAAGCGGTCCGACAAGACAGTCCCGTCCCCCCGAGCATATTCACGCAACCGGTTGTATTCGTTGAACTCCCGAACGACGTCAGGCGACATCCCCGTAGCCCTGACTTTCTCTCCTGTCGCCTTTTCCCGATAAAGGCAAATCATCAGCGCTTCGGCGTATAGCCTGTTGGGGCGACCTGTATGGTAGGCTTTATAGTCTTTCGAGAATGCCGTCAAATCCTTCATCAACAGATCGAAGCAAAGCAGATAATCACGTGCGGTCCGATTCTGTGGATTGGCCTCCAACAGCAAATGAAGCGACTTGACCACATCGGTCGACGAAAGCCTCAGGGTATCCCGCCGTGGCAAGTCTGCTCGTTTGGCTTCCAGCCATCTTCCAACAGTCTCACTCTCCTTGCCGGGAATCCGTTCGTCGGCCCATGATTCATAAAACAAGGTCTTGGACAGCATACGCAAATATCTCCGGGCAGCCTCCGTATCTCCGTTTATCATATTTATTTCTGCCAGGCGTTTCACCATACGTACATTTTTGTTTCGAGGCGAAAAAATCATCCCCAACAAGAAAGCATGTTCTGCCATGGTCATATCTCCCAAACGGAACCACACTTCACCGGCCAACTGGGTAGAAAAGTAAGTAGACTTCTCATCAACAGGCATAAACAACCCCAATGCCGCACCCTGATGATGATCCATCAGACTCTCGGGAAGGCGGCCTTGCGCAGCGCCTGCCAAATGATAGAAAACGGCCACTGTATGACTGGGAGTACATTCAGCCACCAACCTGTTGAAACGGTCCCAGTTCTCCAGCTCATACTCCATATCCAGTCCCAACAACCGTTCTTCCTCAAAATCGGGAATGCCGTACCAACAATTGACAGGCATACAATAAGCCTGTCTGTCAGGAATGAGATACCAGCGTGTCCCCCATACAGGCAAAACAAACGCAAACACACCCGTCAAACAAGCCGGCAAAATTCGTTTTTGAGCTTTTTTACAAGAAAGCAAAAGCAAAACAGCAAAAACCAAGACACCGTTTCCAAACAAATAATAGCACAAAAAGGTACAAACCAAAGCAAAACCGCCGAAAGCCCACAGCCTTTTTCTTCTGTCTACAACCAGAAACAGGACCAACGAGCCAATGATGGCCACCGTACCGGCAAGCGGATAGTGGAGATTACACAACTTCGCCGCTTCATAGACAAAAAGCCCGACAGAAACAGCCCACGCCCAACATCGGCCTGTCCACTTACGGCAGACAATGTAGGACAAAATGCCCATCAACGTTAACAGCATTACCAAAAGACCAGCTCCCAACGTGCGGAAACAGAGAAACTGCGTCAGAAAGTCACCGGCCAAAGAGGCCAAAGAGGCCGGATGCGTCCAATACTCCAGAAATTGCTCGCGGGTATAGACAAACAACAACATCTGCTCGCGGTGAAGCAGATGATAAGGGTAAGCAATGCGATAGAACAAGAAGCAGGCAACCATGCAAACCGATATTGCCAGCAACACACAATAACGCCGACGTTTCATAATCCATCCATTTTGTTCTTAGAGAGAACAAATATAGCGGAAAAGGGCATTGCCAATTGATACTATTTTGCCAATTATTGATACTTTCAGTCTGTCAGTCCTCATTTTCCGCCCCCATCGGTCAGATAATGGTGCGGTTCCGATGGTAGTTTTTACGGAACTCCGTGGGAGGCACTCCTTTTTTCTTCTTAAACAGTCGATTGAAATTGGACAGATTATTGAACCCGCAGGCATAACCGATTTCCGCAACAGAATCGGAAGTCTCTATCAACCGGCGCGAAGCAACCCCCAAACGAATATCCGTCAACAATTCCACAAAGTTTTTGGAAGTATGTTGCTTGATCAGTCTGCAGAAAGAAGAACTGCTCATATTTATTCTTTGTGCCACATCATTCAGATGGATATCTTCGGCATAATGTGCATAAATATATTCCATAGCCTTCTCCAGCTGCTTGTTCTCATACGAGTCCGGCTTTTCTGTTCCGAACGGCCGGGTAGCCAATTCCCGCATGCCTGCATCCAATGACAATTCGTGAAGTATAACCAACAACTTTGTCAAAGAATAAAAGCTGTCTGTCTCGCAAGACAGAGTTTTCAATATAGGCCGCACCTTTGCGATGGCAGCGGCACTGAACACCACTCCCTTTTCACCCCGCTGGAACAGTTTGCGTATACTCAAAAGCTGCGTTCTGTTCAAGAACGAATCATCGAGCAGATCGGCATGAAACTGGATGGTAACTTCATGTATAGAGGTCGAAGTATTGTTATGGTCCATCCAGGCATGCTCCAGACGTGGATTGGCAATTAGCACCAATTCCTGATCAGCAATTTCCTCAATACTATCACCCACAATGCGCTGTGCACCTTTGGCATTTTCTATAAAATTGAGTTCATACTCCGGATGGACGTGGAGCGGAAAATTGAAATTAGATTTCAACCTTTCCAGCAAAATAAAACAGTCCCTCTCCGACAAAGGAGATATTTCCTTAAACAATTCTACATTTATCATATATCATCAGCTCGCTTAACACATAACTCAAGCAGCTCCTTTACAGAGAGCAATCTGCTTCAATAAACAATTAATTACACTTGAATGCTTAGAAATAGTATCATTTAAAGAAAAAAGTATTTCCCATAAGGACAAATTCTAAGGTAGATTGCAAAAATACAAATTTGTTTGGGAAATCAAAAAGCTGTTTGATGAAATAATATCAGCTTTAGCCCAGATAGTATTAGTTAACTTGCACGAAACCACGTAAGTTTGCAATATCAAAAATCAACTTTTTAACTTTAACACTAACAAATATGGAAAAAGAGAAGTATTTGCACGAGACAGCCCATCCTCCCATCTGTTTGGGAACAGCATGAGTATAACAACTAATATTTATCGAACAAATCACACTTTTAATTTCTAATTTTTATGAAACATTCCGTATTGACTATGATGTTGTGCATATTCTGGTTATGTACGAATGCACAACAACTGACTGTTACAGGTACTGTAACGGATTCCAACGACAATCCATTAATCGGTGCAGCAGTAGCAGTCGAAGGTACACAAAATGGAGTAATTACCGATATCAACGGCAATTACAGTATTCAAGTAGGTGCCAACCAGACTTTGAAATTTTCCTATGTAGGTTATCAGGAACAAGCCGTCAAGGTAGAGGGACGCAGTGTCATCCATGTAAAGTTACAGGAAGGAGCACTGCTGGATGAAGTGGTGGTTATCGGGTATGGAACAGTGAAGAAGAGCCACTTAACCGGTTCCGTAGCTTCAGTATCAGGAAAAGAACTGCAAGCTAACGTAGCACGCAACGCTTCCGCAGCCCTACAGGGACGAATAGCCGGTGTGACGGTATCAGCAGCCAACGGACAACCCGGTGAAGGTCTGAATATCAATGTGCGCGGTATCAGTTCGCTCAGTACAACCAGTCCGCTTTATGTGATAGATGGTGTATATGGTGACATCAACATGGTCGATCCCTCGGACATCCAGTCCATCGAAGTGTTGAAAGACGCCTCGGCAGCTGCCATTTATGGTTCACGAGCCGCCAACGGTGTGGTATTGATTACCACCAAAGGGGGACGCCTCGAAACCCCAACCCGCATCACAGTAGATGCTTACACAGGTGTACAGACGGTAGCCAAATACATTGACGTGATGGACGGTAACCAACTGCGCGACCTGGCCAAGGCCACCGGTTACAGTTCTGCAGAAGGTTTGTTGAACTGGAACGGCGGTGCAGGTACCGACTGGCAGAAGGAGCTTTACAACAACGCCATGGTGAACAAGGTGAGCCTCAACGTTTCAGGCGGTAGCAAGACCTCAACCTACAACGTATCAGGAAGTTATCTGAAACAAGACGGTATCGTAAAGACTACAGGCTATGAAGCATGGAACATACGAACCAAAAACACATTCTCGTTCTTCAACAACCATTTACGTATAGGCTCTACACTCATGATGAAATTCTACAAGAAAGACTACGAAGAAGGCGCTTATACAGATGCTTTGATGGCTGTTCCCATGTGGAAACCATACGATGAAAACGGTGCGTGGGGAGTAGCCCCCGAATGGACAAGAGGAACCAATCCGGTTGGATCAGCAGAAGCCAATGATACACAGAAACATGGTATCGACATCCTGCTGAACGGTTACGCCGAGGTAGATTTGGGATTGAAAGGATTGAAATATAAACTCAATGTAGGTATCAACAAATATACGAGCCGCAACTACGCCTATCGCTTACCTTATTACTTCAGTTCTACCGCCCAACGGAATGACACGGAATTGTCTGAAAGTACAAGCTGGGAAAATGACTGGCTGATAGAGAATACCATCAATTATGACAACACCTTCGGCAAACATACAGTTTCTGCCCTGGTTGGTTATTCAGCCCAACGTAACAGTGCGCGTGGTTTCGGAGCTGGCCGCATAGGTTTTCCGGAAGGACTGGCAGTCATTGATGCCGGATCTGTCAATGACCAAAATACATCGGGCAATGCTTGGGCCAATACCATGATTTCCATGTTCGGCCGTGTGATGTATTCGTATGCAGACCGCTATATGTTAAGTGCTTCTGTCCGTAAAGACGGTTCTTCCAAATTTGCAGAAGGACACCGCTGGGGAGTTTTCCCCTCCGTTTCTTTGGGATGGAATGTAATGAACGAAGAGTTCTTCGAAAACATCAAGCCTACCATGAACGAACTGAAGGTACGTGCCAGCTATGGTGTGTTGGGTAACATCAACGGCATCGGCAACTATGCCACCCAGTCTATCGTCTATAAAGGCATGAACAACATACTCGGAACCAACCTGTGGGAAGGTGCCATCACAGGAAAGGAATGGACTTCACCCAAGAATGTTACTTGGGAAAAGACCAAGACACTGAACTTCGGTCTGGATTTCGGTTTCCTGAACAACAAAGTCAGTGTCAGTGCCGATTATTTCATCCAAAGGACAGAAGATATGCTGCTTTCCATGCCTCAGTCATTGAGCTTCGGTCTGAGCGGAACGCCAACAGTCAATGCCGGTACAGTAGAAAATAAAGGATTTGAATTCTCACTGAACCATCGCAACAATATCGGCGAATTGTATTATCACGTGGGTGTCAATGCTACTTTCATCAAAAACGAACTGACAGAAGTTAATGGTAGCCGTGACGAATGGCAAGGATTCAATCCACATGGAAAAGGTGCCATCACGTATGCCAAAACCGGACATCCGATAGGTTATTTCAACCTGATAAAGACAGACGGCATCTTCCAAAGTATGGACGAAATCAATGCGTACGTGGACAAGAACGGTAACAAAATCCAGCCCAATGCCCAGCCGGGTGACCTGCGTTTCGTAGACTACAACAAGGACGGTAAAATAGACAACGAAGACAGACAGGATGTAGGTTCGGCATTCCCCAAAGTTACATTGGGCTTAAATCTTGGAGCAGAATGGAAAGGCATCGACCTGAACATGTTCTTTGACGGAAATTTTGGAAATAAAATCTACAATGCACAATATTACAGTACAGTCTACAATGAATCGGTCGGCAACCAATATACCGAACGTCTGAACTGCTGGACGGAAAACAACCGCAGTGACATTCCACGCTGGATTTCCGGCAGTAGTGACCCTAACGGAACAAACTGGGGTTACACAGACCGCTGGTTGGAAAACGGTTCATTCTTCCGGATGAAGACATTGGAATTAGGCTATACATTCCCCAAGAACTGGACTTCCAAGATTCGCCTGCAAAGCCTGCGCCTGTATACAGCCATGGAGAACCTTTTTACCATCACTTCATATAAAGGCTACACTCCCGACCTGGGTATAGTAGATGCAGATGGTGCCGGAATATCAGGTGGTTCTGGTGTGATGACCCGCGGTTGCGACGACGGCCGTTACCCGACAGCACGTACCTTTACATTCGGCTTACAAGTAAATTTCTAACCTAACTAACATATACTGATATGAAAACAAATATAAAAAAATACATCGCTTTACTGGTCGGTATACCTATGGTACTCTCGTCTTGTAGCGAAGACTTTCTGAATGAACTCGATCCCAATCACCAAACAACCCCTACTTTCTGGACTACCGAAGCCAATGTAATGAAAGGCTTGTCTGCAGTCCGCCGTATGACGTCCGGATATTATGGTGGGTTTGAAGGTATATTGCATCTGCAGATGCGTGCCGATGACCTTTATCCGACACGTGGTGAAGAACCATACATTTGGGAGTACTTGTCTTTTGTCAATACACCCAATACTAAAGATTTGGGCTGGGGAAACATCTATGAAGGCATCCAGATGGCCAACGAGTTTATATATAACGCCCCCAAAGCCTCTATGGATCAGGAAAAGTTGGACCAGATGCTGGGTGAAGCCTATTTCCTTAGGGGATTCTGGTATTTCCGCCTGCGTACAGACTATCGCGACGCAGTCATCCGTACACTGCCACAAGATGCAGACCCAGAAACACATGGTCTGTCTGATGGAGACCAAGTTCTCGACCAGGCCATTGCCGATTTCATTGAAGCCAAACGCCGTTTGCCCAAGTTACGTTCAAGTGATGAAAACGGCCGTGTAACACAAGGAGCAGCCATTGCCATGCTGGGCAAAGCCTATATCTGGAAAGGTGACTATCAGTCGGCCAAGACCGAATTGGGAAGCATTATGGAAGGGTATGGTTACGACCTGACCCAGAAATACGAGGACAATTTCCGCGACGATACCGAATTTAATGCGGAATCAATCTGGGAAATCAATTATGATGCCAAAGGAAATCCCGGCGATTCATGGGGAAACGGTACCAGTGACGACTCATTCATGGGTAACAACTTGGCGCATTATTTCGGACCGACACTGAAGGGAGAAGGTCTGGGAGGCGGTTGGTACAAGATGCAACCATCCCCCTATCTGATTAAAGAGTTTGTATCAGAGCCACGTCCAGCCGGTTCAGACACCAAATGGGACAAACGTCTGTACACCACTTGCTTCTTCAAATATTCAGACTTCGGTGATGTGAAACCTGATGAAAAGTTTTATGGCGACAAAATAAACTTTGACGACATGTTCGCATGGACAGCACTTCCAAGCGGTGACGACAAATACAGGATTGCACAAAAAGGATATGCCCCCGCCTATCCGGAAATCGAAGGGGTCAAAGGTCGTTTCCTGATGAAAAAATTTGCAGCATGGTGGTGCCCGTCTGGATGTACCATGTACAGCAACAACCCAGCCCGTATCAACAATCTGCGCATCATGCGATTTGCCGAAGTTCTTCTGCTTCATGCCGAAGCCTGCCTGGAAACGAACGATGAAACCGGTGCCATGAAAGACATCAACCGCATACGTGTACGCGCCGGTTTACCTGAAAAAGATCTGAGCGGGAAAGAAGCTATCATGAAAGAACTTCAGAAACAGAAATTATTGGAATTTGCCGGAGAAAACATTCGTTGGGACGACCTGGTACGCTGGTACGGTGACAATCCAGCCCAGTTGAAAGCTCTCATGCAGGAACGAAAAACCGATTCCGAACGGTATGAAAAGGTAGAAAACAATGGAAGTATAGACTATATACCGACAGGAGAATACGAGGACACTCAGGGTTACAACCGTTTTGAAGCCAAATTCCTGTATTTCCCGATACCACAGCCTGAAGTGGATGCCAATTTGAATCTGGACCAAAAGGCAGAATGGAAATAACGTTTAAGGTAAAAAGATGACTGATCGAGGAAGGAACGGTTTCTTTCTTTTGACGAAACCGCTTCCTTCCTCTCCAATCTAATAAAAAATAGTAATATGAGGAAGATTTATTTGTTATCATATCTTTTGCAAATCGTTTTCTGGTCGTTCCTGTCGTGTAGCGACAATGACTACGGTACAGACTGCAGCCAAGCCATCCGTGATTTGCAAAATCAGATGAAAGAAAGCGACCTGCTGGTTTCAATCTCCAAAGAGAACAATCAATATGTGCTCACATTTGAAACAAACCAAATCTCCCTACCTGCAGAATCTGTACAAGCCATCAGTGCTGATACAGAAAACTGGAAAACGACCTTGACATTTGCCAATGGAAATACATACATCATTCCTACACTTGGAATAACCATTGACAACCTGATACTAACTACCACGACCAATCCTTCCGGACGCAATCCGCTCTCAGCCAATGTAGTAGTAAAACTGCCCGTACTGGGACATCTGAAACTCATCGTACACAGTAAACCTGGGAAACATACTCCCGACATAGAATATACCTTTAAGAGTGTAGACCTCAAACAAACCATACCGGTATTGGGACTTTATTCTGACTACAACAACCAAATAACCCTCATTTATACAAACCTGCAGGGAGAAGAACGTGCCCGTTCCGAGCTAAACATTCCCATCGAAGCTGTAAAAGACAGACGTCTCCCAAAATCCATCCACATATCGCAAGCCGACTATGACCGCATCGAACCCGGCATGAACTTGATAAACGCTCCGGGAATGGACGAAACGGATACATCCATTCCCTATATGATAGATGCGGATGGAGAAATACGCTGGCTCATCAACTGGGAAAGGACAGAACACGACCACATCGGTATAGGATGCGGTCTGATACGACTAAAAAATGGGAATTACATGACCGGCGACGGTAACAATCATCGTTTAGTTGAATTTGATATAATGGGTAACACTATCCATAATTGGAATATGCAGGAAAAAGGATATTCGATGCACCATGCCATCTCCCAAGACAAAAGTGGAAACATCCTTGCTACCGTCAGCAAGCCGTCGGCCAAAATAGCTAGTGGAAAGGATGTAAGAGTCAACGATTTTATCATCATGTTTGACTCTGAAAAAGGAACTGTCCTAAAAGAATGGGACCTGGTAACCATGCTGGACTCGGCCCGTTATGGCATGACCGATGATGAGATAACACCCGGTTCGTTTGCACAAAGCGCCAGCAACTGGGCACACAATAATGGAATCGTAGAATGGGGTGAAGACTATCTGGCTACTGCACGTTATCAGGGGATATTCAAATTCAACAAAGCAGGAGGCATTGAATGGATTATCTCGGCACACGGATATTGGAGAGACAAATACAGAAAATTATTATTGAATCCGCTTCATGCAGACGGTACGCCCATCACCGATCCGGAAATCATAGCAGGAACTAAAAACTGTGACGATTTCGAATGGCCATGGGGATGTCATACGGCTGTCCCATTGCCCAACGGACATATATATTTCTTCAACAACGGATTCGGCCGCAATTTCAGAGTTAACATGGAAGATGAAATTTTTTCATGTGGCATGGAATATGAAATAGACGAACAGAACCGTACAGTCCGCCAAGTATGGCAATACGGAAAGGAACGTGGACTGGAATATTTTGCCCCGGCCCGTTCCGGTATACAATATCTGGAAAAGACCGGAAACCGATTGGTTTGCCCGGGAATGACCAATACACTGAGCAACGGAACGCAAGGTTCCAGAGTCACAGAAGTTGATCCGCAGTCTCAAGATGTAGTGTTCGAACTGGAACTGGAAGATGGAATTTTCCACCGGGCATACAGAATGCCACTCTATCCAGACAACCTTTAATCCGAAATACAAAAAAGAATATTATCTTCACCCCATAGAACCAATCTTCATAAAGAAACATGGAACAGACTTTTCAAAGTAGAATAAACCTATTGCAGCAACAACACGAAGCTTTGTTGAGCCGCTGCAACGAAATATCAGAAAAGACAAACGGAATAATCCACCGCTATAAATATCCAGTAATAACACGGGAACATATTCCTTTGGAATGGCGATACGACTTGAATCCGGACAGTAATCCCTATTGTATGGAACGAATCAGCTTTAACTCAACAATGAACAGCGGTGCCATCAAATGGAAAGACAAGTTCCTGATGGTAGTCCGGGTAGAAGGAGTAGACAGAAAGTCTTTTTTTGCTATAGCCGAAAGTCCCACGGGTATAGACAATTTCCGATTTTGGAAACGCCCCATCAATCTGCCGGACACCGATCCAGCGGAAACCAATGTGTATGACATGCGGCTGACGGCACATGAAGACGGTTGGGTATATGGAATATTCTGCAGTGAACACCATGACGACACAGCCCCCTCCGGCGACCTGTCATCGGCCATAGCCAAAGCCGGCATCGTCCGCACCAAAGATTTCGTCAACTGGGAAAGGCTGCCAGACCTGAAAGCCCACAGCCAACAACGTAATGTAGTGTTGCATCCTGAATTCGTAAACGGGAAATATGCACTCTATACCCGTCCGCAAGACGACTTCATCAATGCCGGAAACGGAGGTGGAATCGGATGGGCGCTGACAGATGACATCACCCATGCAGAGATCAAAGAAGAAACCATCATCAACCACCGGTACTATCACACGATTAAAGAAGTAAAGAACGGCGAAGGGCCACAACCCATCAAAACACCACAGGGATGGCTGCATCTGGCCCACGGAGTACGCAACTGTGCTGCCGGACTCAGATATGTGCTTTACCTTTATATGACCTCACTCGAAAAGCCCTGGGAACCGATAGCCGAACCAGCCGGATATTTGCTGGCACCATTGGGAGGAGAACGGATAGGTGATGTATCCAACGTGCTGTTTACCAATGGATGGATTGCCGACGCCGATGGCAAAGTATATATCTACTACGCCTCAAGCGACACACGAATGCACGTAGCCACCTCGACAATAGACAGACTGGTAGACTATTGCCTGCATACGCCCAAAGACGGATTACGTTCTGCCGCATCGGTCTGCGAAGTCAACAAACTGATTGATCGTAATATGGATTATCTGAAAATATCAGAAAAAAATAAATAATCCGAAACGAAGTCCCTTAAAAAGAAGCCCATGAAATTACAGATTATAGATATATTGATTATTTGTACCTATCTGGCGGTTATTGTTCTTGCAGGAATTGTTTTGAAAAAGAAGGCCGCCCAAAATATGAATGCCTATTTTTTGGGAGGAAAATCTTTACCCTTCTACATGCTTGGCCTGTCCAATGCTTCGGGCATGTTCGACATCACAGGTACTATGTTGATGGTTTATTGGGCATTTGCCTATGGTTTCAAAAGTCTATGGATTCCATGGTTATGGCCCGTATTCAACCAAATATTCTTAATGGTCTACCTGTCTGTCTGGTTACGCCGCAGCAATGTACTAACCGGTGCCGAATGGATTCAAACCCGCTTCGGCAAGGGAAGAGGTGCCTCATTGTCCCATACCATCATCATAGTCTTCGCCCTGTTGAGCGCCTTAGGCTTTCTGAGTTACGGTTTCATCGGGATTGGCAAATTTCTAGAGATATTTTTCCCTTGGGAGACTATTGCTCCGTATCTGCCTTTTGACGTACCGACACAATATGTGCCCCATCTTTATGGTATCTTTATTACAACCATAGCCACATTCTATGCCATTTTGGGCGGTATGTTCAGCATTGTTTGGACCGATGTCATACAATTCCTCATCATGACGATAGCCGGTATCACCATAGCCATCATCGGAATGAATATTGTATCACCCGAACTTATAAAAGAATTCGTACCGCAAGGATGGGATACGCCTTTCTTTGGATGGACACTGGATATAGACTGGAGTGAACGGATGAATCTGCTCACAGAACGTATGGCCAACGAACCTTACAGTCTGATAAGCCTCTTTGTTTCTATGGCTCTCTTCAAAGGTGTTTTTATGAGTATGGCAGGTCCTGCCCCAACTTATGACATGCAAAAAGTTCTATCATGCAAAACTCCTAAGGAAGCAGCACTGATGAGTGGTTCTGTTTCCGTTATTCTACTGATTCCCAGATACCTGATGATTATGGGATTTACACTGCTGGCTATCTATTTTTTCAAGGAAGACAACGGACTGGCACAGATGGAAACCATGAATACAGATTTCGAAACAATTCTTCCTCATCTGATCACCCAATACATACCAGTCGGGCTGTGCGGTCTACTGCTTGCAGGCTTATTGTCGGCTTTCATTTCCACCTTTGCCTCTACAGTCAATACAGCTCCCGCCTATCTGGTCAACGACCTCTATCTCAGATACATCAATCCCAAGGCGTCGACCAAAATACAAATCCGAGCCAGTTACATCATATCCATATTGGTGGTAATCATCAGCACGGTTATGGGATTCTTTCTGAAAGACATCAACGAAATATTCCAATGGATTGTAGGGGCCTTGTTCGGTGGTTATATTGCAGCCAATGTCCTGAAGTGGCACTGGTGGCGTTTCAACGGTGAAGGATATTTCTGGGGAATGACAGCAGGAATCATAGCGGCCATTATCATGAAGTTTACGATATCCGACGCCTGGATGCTTTATCTGTTTCCTGTACAATTACTCATTTCTTTGGCCGGTTGTATCGCAGGTACCTATTCAGCTCCTCCAACAGACGAAAGCACTCTTGTTGATTTTTATATCCGTGTCCGTCCATGGGGATGGTGGAAACCCATTGCTCAAAAGGCTCGGCAACGTTACCCGCAAATAACGGAAAACAAAAATTTCAAACGAGATGCAACCAATGTTTTTATTGGTATTATCTGGCAATGCGGCCTCACAATTATTCCCATGTACATTGCCGTCCGCAACCACATCGGATTAATCGCATCTGTGCTGTTAACATTGGTCACCAGTATTCTGCTATATCATACCTGGTATAAACCATTATGCCGAGAAGAAACAGAGTACGAAAAATTTATAAAAGGAATCGACACACAAAAGACCAACTAACCGAGGGGTAAAACAAAATCCATAGCTAGCGGTCCAACTATGGACTTTACAACGCTAACTATGGACTTTACGCCGCCAACTATGGACATTGGCAGCTGGAATATCTTTCATCAAAGAATCACAAGGCAGTGGAGTGATGCTTGATGAGGTTCATAAACTCCTCGCGGGTCTTGGCCTGGTTGAAGGCACCGGTGAAGTCGGAAGTCGTGGTGATGGCATTCTGCTTCTCCACGCCCCGCATCTGCATGCACATGTGCTTGGCCTCGA
>ENA-UONW01002762-UONW01002762.1-human-gut-metagenome-genome-assembly--contig:-CS52-NODE-2762-length-16348-cov-18.377831_pt1 | contig 16348 bp, 9 predicted proteins | sample MGYA00242463_ERZ724010 | MGnify/ENA metagenome assembly ERZ724010 | reverse complement strand
AGCGGTCAAATTTTTCCTTTTCAGCCATTGGAAGTGTCCTCCTTTAATTAAAACAATTTAATTGCCTTGCGTAAGGCTATAATACAAGATTTTACGAGAAAAATCAAGTAAAATTTATGAAATAGTTACGCTTTAGCGCGGTCGCTCATGATCTTGTCGGCAACGCTCTTGGGAACCTGCTGATATTCATCAGGCTCCATGGAGTACTGGCCACGGCCCTGGGTCTTAGAACGCAGGTCGGTAGCATAGCCGAACATCTCAGACAGAGGAACCAGAGCGGTAACACGAGCGGTGCCACCCTCAGACTCCTGGTTGTTGATCTGACCACGGCGGCTGTTCAGGTCGCCGATAACGTTGCCCATGTACTCATCAGGCACGATAACGTTGACCTTCATGATGGGCTCCATGATGACGGGATCGCACTTCTTCATGGCCTCCTTGAAAGCCATAGAACCGGCGATGGAGAACGCCATTTCAGAGGAGTCGACCTCATGGTAAGAACCATCCCACAGGGTGACCTTGACATCGACGACAGGATAACCAGCAAGAACGCCGGACTTCATGGCGCCCTGAATGCCCTGATCGACAGCGGGGATATATTCCTTCGGGATAGCGCCGCCAACGACACCGTTGACGAACTCGTAACCCTTACCGGGGTTGGGCTCGACCTTGATCTTAACGTGACCGTACTGGCCCTTACCACCAGACTGGCGGGCGTACTTGGTCTCCTGGTTGGCTTCCTTGCGAATGGTCTCGCGGTAAGCAACCTGGGGAGCGCCAACGTTGGCCTCGACCTTGAACTCGCGGAGCAGACGGTCAACGATGATCTCCAGATGGAGCTCACCCATGCCGGCGATGATGGTCTGACCAGTCTCTTCATCGGTCCAGGTACGGAAGGTCGGGTCTTCTTCAGCGAGCTTTGCCAGAGCAATGCCCATCTTCTCGGAACCGGCCTTGGTCTTGGGCTCGATAGCAACGCGGATAACGGGCTCGGGGAAGTTCATCGACTCGAGGATGATGGGATGCTTCTCGTCGCACAGAGTGTCACCGGTGGTGGTATTCTTCAAGCCGACAGCAGCCGCGATATCGCCAGCGTAAACGGTGTCGATATCCTTACGGTTGTTGGCGTGCATCTGCAGGATACGGCCGATACGCTCATTGTTATCCTTGACAGAGTTGTAAACGGTGGTGCCTGCATCCAGGGTACCGGAGTACACGCGGAAGAAGCAGAGCTTACCAACGTAGGGGTCAGTCATGATCTTGAAAGCCAGAGCTGCGAAAGGCTGGTCGTCAGAAGAGATACGATCCTCTTCCTCGCCGGTCTCGGGGTTAGTGCCCTTGATGGCTTCAACGTCGGTAGGAGCCGGCATGTAGTCAACAATAGCATCCAGCAGCTTCTGAACGCCGCGGTTCTTGTAGGAGGAACCACAGACAACAGGAACGATCTCGTTGGAGATGGTAGCCTTACGCAGAGCAGCCTTGATTTCTTCCTTGGTCAGCTCTTCGCCTTCCAGGTACTTCATCATCAGCTCTTCGTCGGTCTCGGCAACAGCCTCGATCAGCTTGTCATGGTACTCCTGGGCCTTCTCCTGCATATCCTCAGGAATCGGCTCAACGCGGACATCATTGCCCATGTCATCATAGTAGATGTCAGCCTGCATATCGATCAGGTCGATAATACCCTTGAAGGTATCCTCCTGACCAACGGGCAGCTGGATGGGCACACCGTTGGCGTGCAGACGATCATGGAGCATCTGAACGCAGCGGTAGAAATCGGCACCCATGGTATCCATCTTGTTGACGTACACCATGCGGGGAACCTTATACTCGTCAGCCTGACGCCAAACGGTCTCAGACTGCGGCTCAACACCGCCCTTAGCGGCCAGAACAGTAACGGAACCGTCCAGAACGCGCAGGGAACGCTGAACCTCAACAGTGAAGTCAACGTGGCCCGGGGTGTCGATGATATTGATACGATGACGGTTCTTCTTGAAGAGAACCGGATCGTGCTGGGTCTCGGTATGGCTCCAGTAGCAGGTGGTAGCAGCAGAGGTGATCGTGATGCCACGCTCCTGCTCCTGCTCCATCCAGTCCATCGTAGCAGCGCCGTCATGAACTTCACCGATCTTATGGTTGATACCGGTGTAGTACAGGATACGCTCGGTGGTGGTGGTCTTACCTGCGTCGATGTGGGCCATGATACCGATATTACGGGTCATTTGCAGAGATACATCTCTCGGCGTTGCCATGGCTTATACCTCCTCGACAGCGAATCAATAACGATAGTGGGCAAAAGCCTTGTTGGCCTCGGCCATCTTGTGCGTATCCTCGCGCTTCTTGACAGAACCGCCGACACCGTTGGTGGCGTCGATGATCTCAGCGGCCAGACGAGCAGACATGGTCTTCTCGCCACGGGCGCGGCTGTAAGCGGTGAGCCAACGCAGACCCAGGGTCTCACGGCGAGCCGGGCTGACCTCCAGGGGGACCTGGTAGTTAGCACCGCCGACGCGGCGGGTCTTGCACTCGAGGTTAGGCATGATGTTCTCCATAGCCTTTTCGAACATCTCGAGCGGGTCGTTGCCGGTCTTTTCCTTCACGATGTCAAATGCATCGTAAACGATCTCCTGAGCAACACCTTTCTTGCCATCCAGCATGATGTAGTTGACCAGACGGGTGACAACCTTGGAATTGTAGATAGGATCAGCCAGAACTTCGCGCTTAGCGACATTACCTCTTCTGGGCATCTTTCTTCCCTCCTTCACATAAATGATATCATCGGTACTCGAAAGTTAAGAAACTCCCGTTGTGCCACAAAAAAGGCGTTGGCCTATTTTATGGCGAAAAGATGTTTCCTTACTTCTTGGCACCGGCCTTGGGGCGCTTAGCACCGTATTTGCTGCGGGCCTGGTTACGGTTCGCAACACCCTGGGTATCCAGAGTACCACGGATGATGTGGTAACGGACACCGGGCAGATCCTTGACACGACCGCCGCGGATCAGAACAACGCTGTGCTCCTGCAGGTTATGGCCGATACCGGGAATGTAAGAGGTGACCTCGATACCATTCGTGAGGCGGACACGGGCAACTTTACGCAGAGCAGAGTTAGGCTTCTTGGGGGTCATGGTACGAACGGCAGTGCAAACACCGCGCTTCTGCGGGCTGTTCATGGTGGTGTACTGCTTCTTTTGGGAGTTGTAGCACTTCTGCAGAGCAGGGGCAGTGCTCTTCTTGACCAGGACCTCACGACCTTTGCGCACGAGCTGGTTAAAAGTAGGCATTTCTTTTCTCCTTTCTTCACATATTCACGTTCGTTTTACCGGAGCCGCGGCATTTTTGCCGCACTACTCCCTGGAACTCACGCAATGTTTAGTTTACAGGATTCGCGGCCCGTTGTCAAGAGTATTGCCAAAAAAACTTTGAAAAAATCGTGCAATACGGAGAATTTTTGTTTTCGCAGGCTAAAATGTGGATTTCGGGCCTATGGGCCAGGGCCTGACGCCTTTTTATAAGGCGGTGCATAAGATGAACAGAGTCCTACTCCCCCTGCCCAAGGTTTGTATAAGCGTTTTTTGTCCATGCTTCAACAACATTTGTCTAGTTTGCACAATTTGCAATGCCAGAATTCATGATTTTGTCGAGTCATTTTTTGTTGCAGTTTTATGCGCCATCTGATATAATAAGGCTGTAGATAACTCCCGGGCGTTCCGGGGGACCAAATCACTCTTAGTTTTATTTTTAAGGAGGTATTGACAATGAAAAAACTTCTCTCTGCCCTGCTCGCCATCTGCATGGTCTGCATGTTCGCCGTTCCCGTTTTTGCAGACGCCAACGATGATTACATCGCCGCTGTAAAAGCCTATCAGCAGGAGATCGCCGCCAAAGAAGCCGCCTACGCGGCCGCTGTCAATGCCTACTCCAAGCAGGCTAAGGCAAAGGCCGACGCCGACAGTGCCGCGATCCTGAAGGCTGCTAAAGCTGCCCAGGCCAAGGCCGATGCAGAGTGTCTGGCCGTGATCGCCGCCGGCAAGGCCGCTCAGTCTGAGGCGGACGCCAAAGTGGCCGCTGTGATTGCCGCCGGTAAGGCTACCCAGGCCGCAGCCGACAAGCGCGAAGCCGCTTATGCCGATGCCGTGAAGGCATTCCAGGCACAGGTAGCCGCCCGCGAAGCCGCCTATGTGAAGGCAGTTCTTGGCAAGTAACACCTTATATAACAGCAAAAGGGGCACCCTCGCGGGTGCCCCTTCCTTTTTATTGTTACTGCAGCTTTGCCAGGGTAGCTTCGGCGTCATCGAGGATGCGCTCGAACTTTTCGAGGGCAGCGTCGACTGGGGCCGGGGTGGCCAGGTCAACACCGGCGTGGCGCAGCTCATCCAGCGGGTAGGCGCTGCCGCCCATGGAGAGGAACTCCTTGTAGCGCTTGACGGCAGGCTCGCCCTCTTTGAGGATGCCTTCGGACAGGGCCACGGCGGTGGAGTAGCCGGTGGCGTACTTGTAGACGTAGAACGGACGGTAGAAGTGCGGGATGCGTGCCCACTCGTACTGGATCTCGTCATCGATGACCATGTCGTCGCCGAAGTAGTCGATGACCAGGCGCTTATACAGGGCGTTGAGAGCGGAGGCGTTCAGAGCCTCGCCGCGCTCCACCATGGCGTGGGCCTCGCGCTCAAACTCAGCAAACATCGTCTGGCGGTAGACGGTGCCCTTGAAGTTCTCCAGGTACTGGTTCAGCAGGTAGAGGCGGGTCTGGGGGTCATTCTCGTTCTGAAGCAGCTGCTCGATGAGCAGGTTCTCGTTGACGGTGGACGCGACCTCGGCCACGAACAGCGTGTAGTCAGCGTACTGCGGCGGCTGATGCTTGCGGGAGCGCCAGCTGTGCATGGTATGGCCCATCTCGTGGGCCAGGGTGGAAACACTGTCCAGCGTGCCGCTGAAGTTCAGCAGGATATAGGGGTTGGAGTCATAGCAGCCGCCGGAGTAAGCGCCGCCGCGCTTGCCGCGGTTGGGATAAACGTCAATCCAGCCCTCATTGTAGGCTTTCTGCACGTCCTTCTGGTAGTCCTCGCCCAGGGGGGCAACGGCTTTCAGCACCATCTGCTGGGCGGTCTCGTAGGTGTAGGACTTCTTCAGGTCGCCGACCAGCGGGGCGTAGACATCATAGAAATGCAGCTCGTCGACGCCCAGCATCTTTTTGCGCAGGCGGACGTAGCGGTGCATGGCGGGCATGTGCTTGCGGACGGTGGCGACCAGGTTGTCGTAGACCTCCACGGGCACATTCTCCCCTGCCATGGACATGGCGCGGGAGGACTCATAGTGGCGGGCGCGGGCCTCGGCGGTGGCAGCCTTGACGGCACCGGCGTAGGTGGCGGCCATGGTGTTGATGTGCTGGCGGTAGCCCTTGTAGAAGCTGCGGAAAGCATTCTCGCGCAGGACACGGTCAGTGCCCATCTCGATGGGCACGAAGTTGGAGCCGGTGACCTCAACTTCTTCCCCCTCGGCGTTCTTGGCGGGGTCAAAGACGAGGTCGGCGTCCTCGAGGTTGTGGTAAGCCTCGGAGGGAGCCTGCATTACCTCGCCAAAGCTGGCCAGCAGCTTTTCCTCGGCCTTGGAGAGGGTGTGGGGCTTGCTGCGCAGCAGGTCCTCCAGATTGAACTTGTAGTCGGCCACGGCGGGATCGTTGACGATGGTGGTCAGGGTCTCCTCGGGCAGGGCCAGGATCTCCGGCTGGGCAAAGGACAGCGCGGTGATAAGCTTGACATACTTGCTGTTGATGCGGGCATACATACTCTGGGCAGCCTCGCCGCGGGTGTCCTCATCGTGGCGCATGCTGGCGTAGCAGTAGAGCTGCTCGACCTTGCGGTTCAGCTCGGTGGTGGCGTCCAGATAAGCGCCGATGGTGATGGCGTCGGACAGCTTGCCCGCAAAAGCAGCTACGCTGTCGATCTCGGCATCGAGGTTTTCAAGGGCGGTCTCCCAGGCAGCGTCGCTTTCAAACATCGGCGTCAGGTCCCACTGGAACTGCGGATCCAGTTCGCTGCGTTCTTTTAAAATTTCAGCCATGGTTTTCTCCTTATCCTATCCTTATTATAGAAGCGCTTTTTCCCAATCGGCGGGCTTGAAGCCGGGCAGGACGAAGTCCTCCCCTACCAGCAGCGGGCGCTTGACCAGCATGCCGTCGGTGGCCAGCAGAGCAATCTGCTCCTCCTCGGTCATGGTATCCAACTTATCTTTCAGCCCCAGGGACCGGTAAACCAAGCCACTGGTATTGAAGAATTTGCGGGCCGGCAGGCCGCTGCGGGCAATCCACTGCCGCAGTTCTTCGACCGTAGGTTTTTCCTCTTTGATATGGCGCGGGGTGTAGGCGATGCCATGGTCGTCCAGCCATCTTTTGGCCTTCTGGCAGGTGGAGCACGGCGGATACTGCAAAAACAGCATAACGGTCACTTCCCTTTCCGGTTGGGTGGTTTGCGGTTAATTTATTATAACCCGCCGCCGTGTGTGTGTCAATGCAAGAGAAAGTGCTCCCCTGCTTTTTTGCGTATGTACGTTTGTAAACGAAGCGTCGGTTTACAATTCGGCCTCCGTGTGCTACGCTTGTTGCAGATCATATACGGAGGGATTAAACATGGACGCTAAAAGTTTCGGAGCCTTTATTGGCGACCAGCGCAGGACGCTGGGACTGACACAGGCAGAGGTTGCTGCACGCCTCCATGTGACGGACAAAGCGGTAAGCCGCTGGGAGCGCGGCGTTGGATTGCCCGATATAAACACGCTGGAGCCGCTGGCCCAAGTACTGCACCTGACATTAGACGAATTAATTCACACCGGGACCTCCGGCACGGGCAACGGTGCGGATTCTGTTAAGACTTTTGTCGATCTGTTTTCTCCGCAGAGCCGGTATGCCGGTCAACTTCTCCGTGCCGTATGTCTGCTGTTATCCATCCTGTTTTGTCTGGCAGGGCTTTTGCTATGTCCGGACAGCCTTGCAATTTTGTGGGATGTCGGCGCACAGATCGTCCCTGCTTCCTACGCCGCAAAGTTCTTTATCTTTCCTACTGCGGCATTGCTGCAATGTCTGGCGTTATTTTTCTGGTACTTTTGTGATGCCCATATATCACTTTGGGAAACGCAATTTTTGGCATGGCTCAGTGCTTTTCAGCCCCGGTTTTCGCAATTTGTCCGGCTTCTGCGCGAAACCGTGTTCTTCTTCCTTTTTGGCTTTGTGATTCCCTTTTGTGAGTTATTAACGATTTTGCTGAATCTTTCTTGATTTTGACTTTTTGCAAACACCGCACATAAAAAATCCCGCCACCAAACGGTGACGGGATTTTTATTTACAGATTAGTGGTCGTAGGCGGCTTCGGCAGCGTCGCGGGCGATCTCAGCCTGGACGAGCTCTTCCTCGACCTCCGGCAGACCAGTACCGGCGGGGATGAGCTTACCGATGATGACGTTCTCCTTCAGGCCGGCCAGCGGGTCGACCTTGCCCTTGATAGCGGCCTCGGTCAGGACACGGGTGGTCTCCTGGAAGGACGCAGCGGACAGGAAGGAGTCGGTAGCCAGACTGGACTTGGTGATGCCAAGCAGGACCTGGCTGGCCTGAACGAGCTTCAGATCAGTCTCACCGGCATCAATGCGGGCCTGGATCTCCTCGTTCTTGATCATGACATCGCGGCGGTTCACGATGCTGCCCATGATAAAGTCGCTGGAGCCGGAATCCTCGATGCGGACCTTACGCATCATCTGGCGGACGATGACTTCGATATGCTTATCGTTGATGTCAACGCCCTGCAGACGGTAGACCTTCTGGACTTCGCTGATCAGGTAGTTCTGGGTGGCGATGGGACCCTGGACGGCCAGAATATCCTGGGGATAAGCATGGCCTTCGGTCAGCAGAGCACCCTTGGCGACGACGTCGCCCTCCATGACCTTGAGGCGCTGACCGAACGGGATCAGGTAGCTCTTGGTGATGGGTGCGCCGTTCTCGTCCACGCCGTTGATCTCGGCATGGCGGGTCTTCTTGGTATCGTCGATGTGGACGGTACCGCCGATTTCGGACATGATAGCCATGGCCTTCGGGCGGCGGCTCTCGAACAGTTCCTCAACACGAGGAAGACCCTGCGTGATATCTTCGGCAGATGCGATACCGCCGGTATGGAAGGTACGCATGGTCAGCTGAGTACCGGGTTCGCCGATGGACTCGGCAGCGATGATACCGACAGACTCACCGACCTTGACGCACTCGCCGTTGGACATGTTGGAGCCGTAGCAGCGGGCGCAGACGCCGACGTGGGCACGGCAGGTCATGACGGAGCGGATCTCCAGCTCGGTGATACCGGCGTTGGCGATCTTCTCGGCGTCGAACATATCCATCATCTTGTCCTTGCTGACCAGGAGCTCACCGGTGGTGGGGTCCATAACGTCATGCAGGGCGTAGCGGCCGTTCAAGCGCTCCTTGAAGCTCTCGACAACGGAGTTACCTTCGCTGATCTCGCGGACCCAGATACCCTCGGTAGCGTGGCAGTCTTCCTCACGGATGATAACTTCCTGGGAGACATCGACCAGACGACGGGTCAGGTAGCCAGAGTCAGCGGTACGCAGAGCGGTATCAGCCAGACCCTTACGGGCGCCTCGAGAAGAAATGAAGTATTCCAGGATATTCAGGCCTTCACGGTAGTTAGCACGAATGGGCATTTCCAGGGTCTTACCGGCCGTGTTAGCCAGCAGACCGCGCATGCCGGCCAGCTGCTTGATCTGGTCCATAGAGCCACGAGCACCAGAGTCGGACATCATATAGATGGGGTTGCGCTGGTGGTGGGCCTTCAGGTTGTTGCTCAGAGCATCGGAGACTTCCTCGGTAGCAGCCTGCCAGATAGCAACGGTGCTGCGGTAGCGCTCCTCGTCCGAAATAAGACCGCGGTTGAAGTTCTTCATGACCTTCTCGATCTTCTTATCGGCGGCGGCCAGGATCGCGGGCTTCTCATCGGGGATGATGGCATCGGGAACGGCGACCGTGATAGCGGACAGCGTGGAGTACTTATAACCCTGTGCCTTGATCTGATCCAGCATCATGGCGCAGACTTTGGTGCCATGCTTGGTCAGGCAGCGGCTGATGATGTCAGGCAGACCTTTCTTGGTCAGCTTGTCGCTCTTACCGCCGGAAGCGATCTTCAGGGTACGGGGGTTCATCTCGTAGTCGAACTTGGTAACCGGGTCGGTACGATCGACATAGCCCAGGTCCTGCGGGATGGGGTTGTTGAAGATGATCTGACCCATGGTGGTGTCGACCAGAGCGGTCTCCTCCACACCGTCGAAGGTCAGGGTGCGGCGCACCTTGATGGGTGCCTGCAGCGTGATCAGGCCGGAGGAGTAAGCCATCATAGCCTCGCTCTCATCGCGGAAGATCTTGCCGTGGCCCTTATCATCGGGGTTGACCAGGGTCAGGTAGTAGCTGCCCAGGATCATATCCTGCGTGGGCACGGTGACGGGCTCGCCGTCAGAGGGCTTCAGCAGGTTGCCGGAGGCCAGCATCAGCATCTTGGCTTCACGCTGGGCCTCGGTGGACAGCGGCAGATGGACAGCCATCTGGTCGCCGTCGAAGTCGGCGTTGAAGGGGGTGCAGACCAGGGGGTGCAGCTTGATGGCACGGCCCTCGACCAGGACAGGCTCAAAGGCCTGAATGCCCAGACGGTGCAGCGTAGGTGCACGGTTCAGCAGGACGGGGTGGCCCTTGATGACGGTCTCGAGAGAATCCCAGACCTCGGGGCGGGCGCGCTCGACCATCTTGCGGGCAGACTTGATGTTGTTGGCCTTCTCCTTCTCGACCAGGTCCTTCATGACGAAGGGCTTGAACAGCTCGAGGGCCATCTCCTTGGGCAGACCGCACTGATACATCTTCAGCTCGGGGCCGACGACGATAACAGAACGGCCGGAGTAGTCAACACGCTTGCCCAGCAGGTTCTGGCGGAAGCGGCCCTGCTTGCCTTTCAGCATATCGGACAGGGACTTCAGCGCACGGTTGTTGGCACCGGTGACCGGGCGGCCGCGGCGGCCGTTATCGATCAGGGCATCGACAGCTTCCTGCAGCATACGCTTCTCGTTGCGCACGATGATGTCGGGCGCCCCCAGCTCCAGCAGGCGGCGCAGACGGTTGTTGCGGTTGATGACACGGCGATACAGATCGTTCAGGTCGGAGGTGGCGAAACGGCCGCCATCCAGCTGCAGCAACGGGCGCAGATCCGGCGGGATTACGGGGATGACCGTCATGATCATCCACTCGGGGCGCTGGTTGCTCTCCAGGAAGCTCTCGACGCACTCGAGACGCTTCAGCAGGCGGACGCGCTTCTGGCCGTTGGCATGCTCCAGTTCCTCGCGCAGCTCGGCAGAGAGCTTTTCGAGGTCGATCTCAGCCAGCAGCTTCTGGATGGCTTCAGCACCCATGCCGGCTTCAAACGTATCCTCGTACTTTTCGCGCATCTCCTTGTACTCGCGCTCGGTCAGCAGCTGTTTTTTCTCCAGCGGGGTGAAACCGGGGTCGGTAACGATGTAGTTGGCGAAGTAGAGGACTTTATCCAGCTGACGGGGGCTGATGTCCAGCATCAGGCCGATACGGCTGGGGATACCCTTGAAATACCAGATGTGCGAAACGGGTGCAGCCAGCTCGATGTGGCCCATGCGCTCACGGCGGACCTTGGCACGGGTGACTTCAACACCGCACTTATCGCAGATCTTACCCTTGTAGCGGATGCGCTTGTACTTACCGCAGTGGCACTCCCAGTCCTTAGTAGGTCCAAAAATGCGCTCGCAGTACAGGCCGTCGCGCTCCGGCTTCAGGGTACGGTAGTTGATGGTTTCGGGCTTGGTGACCTCACCATAGCTCCAGGCACGGATCTGGTCCGGGGAGGCAAGGCCGATCTTAATAGAATCGAATTCTTTATTTTCCATTCAGCGAACCCTCTCAAATTCAATATGACACACGATTCAGCGATCAATCGTCGAAGGAATCAGACTCGATCGCAGCGAGATCCTCAGCGCTGGGGCCGGCATCCTCGTCCAGATCATCATCAAAGCCTTCATCGGCATCCTTGACGCTGTACTCATCCTGCAGCTCGCTTTCGACCATGACATTATCGCCCAGGTCGTAATCGCTGTTTTCAAAGCTGCTGTCATCGTCGTCAAATTCCTGACGCATGTCAACGGCGTTGCCTTCCTTATCCTGCACAACGATATCCAGGCCAAGGCTCTGCAGCTCCTTGAGCATAACGCGGAAGCTCTCGGGGATGCCGGGACGCGGGATGGGATCGCCCTTGACGATGGCCTCGTAGGTCTTGACACGGCCCACGACATCGTCGGATTTGATGGTCAGGATCTCCTGCAGGGTGTAAGCGGCGCCGTAAGCTTCCAGCGCCCAGACTTCCATCTCGCCGAAGCGCTGGCCGCCGAACTGGGCCTTGCCGCCCAGAGGCTGCTGGGTGACCAGAGAGTAGGGGCCGGTGGAACGGGCATGGATCTTATCATCGACCAGGTGATGCAGCTTGAGGTAGTACATATAGCCGACCGTGACCTTGCTGGGGAACTTCTCGCCGGTACGGCCATCGTAAACGGTAGTCTTGCCGTCGTCGGTCAGATCGATCTTGGAGAAATCAATGATGTGGCCGTTCTCACCCATCAGGCGGGGCAGCTTGGTCGGATACTCGGGGGCGTTCTCGCCGTGCCACTTCTCGCGGGCCTCGGCGAAGCAGTCACGCAGGTCGGCTTCGTGGGCGCCGTCGAAGACAGGGGTCTGAACCTTCCAGCCCAGAGCCTTGGCAACGTAGCCCAGGTTGACTTCCAGCACCTGACCGATATTCATACGGGAAGGAACGCCCAGGGGGTTCAGCACGATGTCCAGCGGGGTGCCGTCGGGCAGGAAGGGCATATCCTCCTGCGGCAGAATGCGGGAAACAACACCCTTGTTGCCGTGACGGCCTGCCATCTTATCGCCGACGCTGATCTTACGCTTCTGGGCGATGTAGCAGCGCACGCACATACGCACGCCGGGCTGCAGCTCGTCGCTGTTCTCGGGGGTAAAGACCTTAACGTCGACCACGATACCGTAAGCACCGTGGGGCACGCGCAGAGAAGTATCGCGGACTTCGCGGGCCTTCTCACCGAAGATGGCGCGCAGCAGGCGCTCCTCGGCGGTCAGCTCGGTCTCGCCCTTCGGGGTGACCTTGCCGACCAGGATGTCGCCGGTCTTGACCTCGGCACCGATGCGGATGATGCCGCGGTCGTCCAGGTCTTTCAGGGCGTCGTCGCCGACGTTGGGGATGTCACGAGTGATCTCCTCGGGTCCCAGCTTGGTGTCGCGGGCTTCGGTCTCGTACTCCTCGATGTGGATGGAGGTGTAGACGTCCTCACGGACCAGCTTCTCGTTCAGCAGAACGGCGTCCTCGTAGTTGTAGCCTTCCCAGGTCATAAAGCCGATCAGGGCGTTCTTGCCCAGGCTGATTTCGCCGTTTTTGGTGGCGGGACCGTCAGCCAGCACGTCGCCTGCCTTGACGACATCGCCAACATTGACGATGGGGCGCTGGTTGTTGCAGTTGCCCTGGTTGGAGCGCATGAACTTGATCAGCTCATAGGTGTCGGCAGAACCGTCCGGGCAGCGCACGACGATCTTCTCGGCGTCGACAAATTCAACGGTGCCTTCGCGGGCAGCCAGGATGCAGACGCCGGAGTCGGTAGCAGCCTTGTACTCCATACCGGTAGCAACGATGGGCTGCTGGGTGACCATCAGAGGCACTGCCTGACGCTGCATGTTGGAGCCCATCAGAGCACGGTTACAGTCATCGTTCTCCAGGAAGGGGATGCAGGCGGTAGCGACAGAGACCATCATTCGGGGCGAGACGTCCATATAATCGACCTTCTCGGCGTCGATCTCCAGAATGTCGTCGCGGCGGCGGGCAGAAACGCGGGCGCGCTTGAAGTGCTTGGTCTCGTCCAGAGGCTCGTTGGCCTGAGCAACGACGTACTCGTCCTCGACGTCAGCGGTCATATACTCGACCTCGTCGGTGACGACCTGTTCCTTCAGGTTGCCGTTCTCGTCATAGATCTTCTTGACCTTGCGGTACGGAGCTTCCACGAAGCCGTACTCGTTGATCTTGGCGTAGGATGCCAGATAGGAGATCAGACCGATGTTGGGGCCTTCAGGAGTCTCGATGGGGCACATACGGCCGTAGTGGCTGTAGTGAACGTCGCGGACCTCGAAACCTGCGCGGTCACGGCTCAGACCGCCGGGGCCCAGAGCAGACAGACGGCGCTTGTGGGTCAGCTCAGCCAGAGGATTGTTCTGGTCCATGAACTGGGACAGCGGAGAAGAACCGAAGAACTCCTTGATGGCGGCGACCACAGGACGGATATTGATGAGGGCCTGCGGAGTGATGACGCTCTGGTCCTGGCTCTGCAGGGTCATGCGCTCACGGATGACGCGCTCCATGCGGGAGAAGCCGATGCGGAACTGGTTCTGCAGCAGCTCGCCGACGCTGCGGACACGACGGTTGCCCAAGTGGTCGATCTCGTCGGTCACGCCGATACCGTGGTCAAGGCCCAGCAGGTAGTTGATGGAAGCGAAGATGTCATCGACGGTGACGGTGCGGCTGATCAGAACATCGTGATTCTGGCACAGCAGCTCCTTCTGCTCCTCGGGGTCAGAGGTGGCCTCAAGGATCTTGCGGATCTCGGCGAAGTTGGCGCGCTCGTTGATGCCGGCCTCAGCATCGACATCGAAGCTGAAGAAGGGCTGGGCGTCCACGCAGCCGTTGGAGATGACGATGACGGGGTAAGCCTCCTGGCCCTTCTTCTCCACCAGAACGGTGACGCGGGTAACACCGGCGGCATCGATCTCGTTGGCCTTGGCCAGGTTGATCTTCTCGCCCTTGGCGGCCAGCAGTTCGCCGGTCAGGGGGGCGATGATGTCCTCGGCGGCCTTGTAACCGGCAATGCGGCGGGCCAGCGCGAGCTTGTTGTTCATCTTATAACGGCCGAAACGAGCCAGGTCGTAGCGGCGCGGGTCGAAGAACAGGGCGTCCAGGTGGGAGCGGGAGCTCTCGACCGTCGGGGGCTCGCCGGGGCGCAGCTTGCGGTAGACTTCCAGCAGGCCTTCCTCGGTGTTATGGGTGATGTCCTTTTCGAGAGAAGCGTTGATCTTCGGCTCGGAATCGCCGAAGAACTGCTTGATCTGCTCATCGGTGGACAGGCCCAGGGCACGGATCAGGGTCGTGACAGGCAGCTTGCGGTTCTTATCGATGCGGACATAGAAAACGTCCTGGGAGTCGGTCTCGTACTCCAGCCAGGCACCGCGGTTGGGGTTCATGGTGGCGGTGAACAGGTCCTTGCCGGTACGGTCCTTGCTGGAGCCGTAGAACACGCCGGGAGAACGAACCAACTGGGAAACGATTGCACGCTCGGCACCATTGGAGATAAAGGTGCCGGAATCGGTCATGAGCGGGAAGTCGCCCATGAAGATCTCCTGCTCCTTGACCTCGCCGGTCTGCTTATTGAACAGACGGGCAGTGACGTACAGGGGCGCTGCATACGTAGCGTCCCGTTCCTTACATTCTTTAATGGTATACTTGGGGGTTTTGTCCAGGCGGTAGTCCACAAATTCCAGCACGAGATTGCCGGTATAGTCCTCGATAGCGGCAATATCGTGGAAGACTTCGTGCAGACCTTCCTCCAGGAACCAGTTGTAAGAGTTTTTCTGGATCTCGATCAGATTGGGCATGCCAATCACTTCGTTGATGCGGGAAAAGCTCATGCGGGTCGTTCTGCCGTTTTGTACGGGCTTGACCTTTACCATAAAACGCGACCACTCCTATTCCGTAGATTGACAAAGTCGGTAAAAGCCGACCTAAAGGAGCTGTGCGAAAGCGATGTATATTCGTCGTTTTTCACAAACTTTTGAATTTTGTCGTTTTCGCAAAATCCCTTTAGGGCGCTCTATTCCATTTTTGTGATACTGTTTCAGTATACATGGTAAAAGGCTTGCTGTCAAGGCTTTTTCGGCTTTTTTGCGAAGTTTTTCTTGGTCGTCGAACGCCCGGGCAAGTGTAACAAAATTTCGGCATATTGACGATTTTGCACTGTTTTGCAGGGGTTGACAAATTCGTAACGGGTGCTATATTCCCCGCTTTTGGGCAGTTTTCACAAGGATGTGGACACCTTTTTGCGCAGGATTGCTCTTGACAATCGCGCTCTGAAAGAAAAGCGCCCCCTCAAAAGAGGAGGCGCAAGATGTTGTGTTGGATAGAACACGGGGAGCCTGTCCCCTGTTTTACATAGCAATGATCCCAAACGCATTGGCCACGGAACTGGCCAGAATGATCGCCGCGAACACCGGGCAGAGCCAGCGGATCATAAAGTTGAAGACCTTCTTCCGGCGGAAGCTCCCGCCCTCGAGGGTGACCTCGTGTTCGATGCGCTCAACGCCTACCACGCGGGACACCAGCAGGCAGGTGGCGATGGCCGCGATCGGCATCATCACCGAGTTGGTAAGGAAGTCGAAGAAATCGAGGAACTGCATGCCCAGCACTGTCACCCCGGCCAGCGGGCCGTAGCCCAGGCTGGACAGCGTGCCCAGCCCTACCATGATAACACCCACCAGCACTGTGGCCTTGCGGCGGCTCCAGCCCAGCTCATCCTGGAAGGTGGAGACCGCGCTTTCGGTCAGCGCGATGGAGCTGGTGACCGCTGCAAACAGCACCAGCACAAAGAACAGCACGCCCACTGCCCTGCCCAGGTCCATGCTGGCAAAAACTTTGGGGAGCGTAATGAACATCAACGCGGGCCCCGCCTGCAGGGTGTCCGGCTCGCCATCGGAGAAGGCAAACACTGCCGGAATGATCATCAGGCCCGCCATGACGGCGATGATCGTGTCGAACACCTCGACGTTCTGGGTCGCGTCCTCGATGGAGACGTCCTTTTTCATATAGGAACCGAAAGTGACCAGGATGCCCATGGCGATGGACAGCGAGTAGAACATCTGCCCCATCGCCGTGACCACCGTCATCCAGCTGAAGTTGGCGGGGTTCGGCACCAGGAAATACTTGACGCCCGCCAGCGCTCCCGGCCGCGTGACCGAGTAGGCAGTGATAATGACCGACAGCACCACCAGCACCGGCATCATTACTTTGGAGACACGCTCAACGCCGTTGCGCACACCCGCAAAGATGATGCCCAGCGTGAACAGCGCAAAGGCCAGGAAGCAGATCTCTGTTACAGCACCGTTGGAAATGAAATCTGAGAAGAAGCCGTCCGCCGTGAACTGCACCCCATTTGTTGGACAGTATGGTATACTGTTTAGGAAATGGGGTG
>ENA-UONW01002761-UONW01002761.1-human-gut-metagenome-genome-assembly--contig:-CS52-NODE-2761-length-16350-cov-4.843510_pt1 | contig 16350 bp, 13 predicted proteins | sample MGYA00242463_ERZ724010 | MGnify/ENA metagenome assembly ERZ724010 | reverse complement strand
CGAACGACATCGCCGACATCAAGAACCGCCTCGCGGCGCGCGGGCTGCGTCCCGTCATCATGGAGGGCGCCGAAAAGGTCGCAATCGGCATCATCGGCGAAACGCGAAGCCACCTTCCGGTCGACCAGGTTCAGGCGCTTCCCTACGTTGAAACCATCCGCCGCATTTCGGACCCCTACAAGCTCGCCAACCGCGCCTTCCACCCGGAAAACACGGTCGTGAACGCGGGCGGCGCCCTCACGGGCGACGGTCACTTCGCGATGATGGCGGGCCCCTGCTCGATCGAGTCGCGCGAACAGATCATTGAAATTGCGAAGGCCGTCAAGGCAGCCGGCGCGACGATGCTCCGCGGCGGCGCCTTCAAGCCCCGCACGTCGCCCTACGACTTCCAGGGTCTGCGCGCCGAAGGCCTTGAACTCATGCTCGAGGCGAAGCGCGCGACGGGGCTCCCCATCGTGACTGAAATCATGAGCATCGACCATCTGCCCCTCTTCGAAGAAGTCGACATGATTCAGGTGGGCGCCCGCTCGATGCAGAATTTCGAGATGCTTAAGGAACTCGGGAAGACGAAGAAGCCCATTCTGCTCAAGCGCGGCCTCTGCGCCACGGTGAAGGAGCTCCTCATGGCGGCCGAATACATCATGGCGAGCGGCAACGACCAGATCGTTCTCTGCGAACGCGGCATCCGCACCTATGAAACGGCCACACGCAATACGCTCGACCTCTCCGTCATTCCGGTCCTTCATGAACGCACGCACCTCCCGGTCGTCATCGACCCGAGCCATGCAACGGGCGTGGCGCGCTACGTGCCGGCCATGGCGGCGGCCGCAGCCGCAGCGGGCGCCGACGGCCTCATGATCGAAGTGCACAACAACCCCGCCGCCGCCCTCTGCGACGGCCCGCAGTCGATCACGCCCGACACCTTCGAAGAGCTCTGCCGCCGCGTCGAAGCCGTCCGCACGGCGCTTGCGGTCCATGACGAAGAGGCCCGCGCCGCCTGATTTCTTCAACCACTCAACTTCCTTCAACAAAGTAGACGCCATGCAGAACGGACAGATCCTTGAAGTCACAGCCGGCGAAGGCTACCTCGTGGAATTGAGCCCCGGCCTCATTTCCGATGCGCCCGGGCTCGCGGGCCGCCTCTGCGCTCTTCTCGGCCTCTCGGATCCTTCCGTTCGCGCGGTCATCGCGACCGACTCCAATGTGGGGCCGCTCTACGCCGGAAAAGTCGAGGCCGCGCTCGAAGCCGCCCGCCCGGGGGCTTCGGCCGGCGTCATCACGATTCCGGCCGGAGAGGAAAGCAAGACGCCCCTCGAGCTCGTGCGCGTCCTCGAAGCCATGGCGAGCTTAAGGCTCACGCGAAAGGACGCCGTTATTGCGCTCGGGGGCGGCGTGGTCGGCGACCTCGCTGGTCTTGCCGCGGCGCTCTACATGAGGGGCATCCGGTGCCTTCAGATGCCGACGAGCCTTCTCGCCATGGTTGATTCGAGCGTCGGCGGAAAAACGGCCGTCGACCTTGAGGCCGGCAAAAACCTGATGGGCGTCTTCTCGCAGCCCGTCGGCGTCCTGATCGACCCGGAGGTTCTCCGCACGCTTCCCGCACGCGAGATTTCCTGCGGCTGGGGCGAAATCATCAAATATGCCGGGCTCGACGGCGATGTGCTCGCAGCCGTGAGGACTGAACTCGGCCCCTGCCGAAGCGGCATTGCACCGCTTCCTTCGGTCGGTCTGATCGCGCGCTCGATCGACGTGAAGCGCCGCATCGTCTCCGAAGACGAAAAGGAGTCGGGCGCGAGACGGCTTCTCAATCTCGGGCACACGGCCGGCCACGCCGTTGAAACGGCGTCGCGCTATGCGCTCTCGCACGGCGCCTCTGTCGCGATCGGCATGCACATCCTCACGAAGGCGCTCGTCAAGGAAGGGAAGCTCCCCCGCGCGATGCTCGAAGACCTTGAGGAACTCCTTCGTCAGGCGGGGCTGCCGTCATCCATACCGCCAGAGCTTCTGGCGCGCGCCGACCTCGACTTCAGCATCGATGCGCTTCTTGCCGTTGCGAGCCACGACAAAAAGTCCGCCGGTTCGGGCGTGAACCTTGTCCTTCCCATCGCTCCCGGGCGCGCCGAAGTGAGGAAGGTGTCCTGGGAAGACTTCCGCGCCATGCTCGAAACGGGTCTTTGATCCAAAGCCTCTTCCTCAACATTTTTCATTCGACTCAACACACACCGCTCCCGCCATGATCGTCACCGTCACGCCGCAGCCTTTAAGCGGAAAAATTCCGGCCATCGCCTCGAAGTCCTATGCGCACCGCCTGCTGATTGCGGCGGCGCTTTCGGAATCGCCGGCGCATGTCTCCTGCCGCACCCGGTCGGAGGACATCGACGCCACCTGCCGCGTGCTCCGGGGCTTAGGCGCCCGGGTGACCCAGGGCAATGCGGGAGACGCCGACATTATTCCGATCGACCGGAATCATTCCCCCAGGCTCCCGGAAGTAGACTGCGGCGAATCCGGAACGACGCTTCGCTATCTGATTCCCGTCGCTGCCGCTCTCGGATGCGGCGCAAAGTTCATTTGCCGCGGGAGGCTCCCCAGCCGCCCCGTCGAACCGCTTGCCGGCGAATTGAAGCGCCACGGCATCCGCCTCACGACGTTGCCGGGCGAAGGCTTCGTCGTGGAAGGGAAGCTCGCTCCCGGCGCCTATTCGCTTCCCGGAAACGTCTCCTCGCAGTTCATCGGCGGTCTTCTCTATGCGCTCGCGATTCTTGACGGAACGAGCACGCTCGCGATCACAGAAGGCTTTGAATCCGAACCCTACGTGCGCATGACGCTCGAAGTGCTCGAAGCCGCGGGCGTCGAAATTCGCGAGGAAAAGGGACCCGAGGGGCTCCCCGTCTGGACCGTCATCGGCCGCGGGAAGCTTCATGCCGGATCTGAACTTGTGGTCGAGGGCGACTGGTCGAACGCCGCCTTCTGGCTCGCCGCCGGGGCGCTTTCAGGCGACGAAGGGAAAGCCGTCGAAGTGACCGGCATCCGCCGCAATTCGCTTCAGGGCGACCGGGCCGTTGCCGAAATCCTCGCGCGCTTCGGCGCTCAGATTCTTCAGACCGAATCCGCAGCGGGCGCTGCGCCCGGTTCCCTCCGTGGCATTGAGATTGATGCCGCGCAGATTCCGGACCTGGTTCCCATTCTCGCCGTCGTCGCGGGGGCAGCCTCGGGCACCACGCGCTTCACGAATGCCGGGCGCCTGCGCATCAAGGAAAGCGACCGCCTGAAGAGCACCTCGGCGCTGCTCACGCTTCTCGGCGTGCCGCACGAGGAGGAGCCCGCGGGCCTCGTTGTTCACGGGCTCGGCAGCGCAAGGGCATTCCGCGGGGGCGATATTGAAGGCTTCGGCGACCACCGCATCGTGATGGCGGCCGCCGTCGCGGCCGCCTCGGGCGGAGCGCCCGTCCGCATTTCCGGCGCGGAAGCCTTCCGGAAAAGCTATCCGAAGTTTCTTGAGGACTTCGCAGAGTTGGGCGGCCTCTGCAGCGCGGAATAAAGCGCCTCTCTTCCCCCAAACGAGCTTTAGAACATTTTTTTGGATTTCAGCATGAACACGACTTTCGGCGAAAACCTCCGCACCACCGTCTTCGGACAATCGCACGCAGACGCGATCGGCTGCACGATCGAGGGCCTTCCTGCCGGCGAATCGATCTCGGTGGACGCCTTGCAGGCCTTCATGGCCCGGCGCGCCCCGGGCGGAAGGCTCGCCACGCAGCGAAAGGAACCCGACACGCCGGAAATCCTCTGCGGCATGGTCGAGGGCGTCACCTGCGGCGCGCCGCTTGCCGCCATCATCCGGAATACCAACCAGCGCTCGCAGGACTATAAGGCGATAGCCGATCTCCCGCGGCCCTCGCATGCGGACCTTCCTGCTGAAGTCAAGTACCAGGGGCATCAGGATGTCCGCGGGGGCGGCGCTTTCTCGGGGCGCCTCACCGCTCCCATCACCCTCGCGGGCGGCATTGCGCTCCAGATTCTCGAGCGCCGCGGGATCCGCATTTCCGCACACCTCCTCTCAGTTGGAACGGCGGAAGACCGCCCCATGAATCCGATGGGCGAGAATCCTGAAGACCTTCAGAAGCGCCTCTCGAGGGGCCTTCCGGTTCTCACCGACGAGGGGGAAGTCCGCATGACCGAAGCCATTCTCGCGGCGAGGAAAGCGGGCGACAGCATCGGCGCCGTGATCGAATGCATGATCGAGGGACTCCCCTGCGGGCTCGGGGGCCCGCTTTTCGAAGGCTTTGACGGCAATCTCGCCTTTGGTCTCTTCGGCATTCCCGGCGTCAAGGGCGTCGAATTCGGCCGCGGCTTTGAAGCTTCCCGCATGAAGGGGTCTGAAAACAACGACCCCTGGGAGATTTCTCCCGATGCCCCGGGCGCGAAGCCCCGCACCAACAACGCGGGCGGCATTGCGGGCGGCATCACGACGGCAGCGCCCGTCGTCTTCCGCATTGCCATGAAGCCCACGCCCTCGATCGCGCTCGCGCAGGAGACCATTTCAATCTCGCGCCGCGAAAACGCCGAACTCGGCGTACGGGGCCGCCACGACCCCTGCATCGGCGTGCGCGCCGTGCCGGTTGCGGAAGCGGTCGCCGCACTCGCCGTGCTCGACAGCCTCCTCGCCGCCCCGGCAGTTCTCCCTCAGACGCTCGAACGCCCCTCGATTCCCGCGCAGGCACGCAACGACAACGAATAAACCTCCCCGGATCAGTGATGAATCAGCCTCAACAGAAAATCTCGGCGCCCCTCGGGGATCTGCGCGAACGGATCGACGACATTGACGGCAAGCTCTCCGGCCTCATCGACGAACGCATGGCGGTCGCAGACGAAGTGGGCGCAAGAAAGCGCCGTCTCGGACTTGCCGTTCATGCGCTCAAACGCGAGGAAGCGCTCCTCTCCCGCATCACGAACGGGCGCGACCCGGAAACGAGCCATGTGCTTCATTCCGTCTACGAGGTCCTCATTGCGGGATCCCGCCGCCGGCAGCTCGCCCCCATCCTCTCGCCCGAAGACCTTCCTGAAAAGGGAAGCTGTGAGGCGCGCCTTCCCGTGCTCCCCGGAGAATCCTCCCGGAGCGTCACGGCGAAAGCCCTCGCCGCGCTCCTCGCGGGAGGCTTCGTCCCGGAAGCCGTCATTCCCGGGGGCGACGCCGTTTCCATCACCTTCCGGTCGGAAGGCGACCAAGCCTCGCAGATCCTCATTGCCGACCTGATCGGACTCGGCGCAACCGTCCGGCGCTCCGAAATCCGCCACAAGGCGCTTCGCCCGGGCGCGGGCCTTCTCTGCGGGCTTCTCGGACGCACGCTCTCCCACACGCTTTCGCCCGCCATTCACAAGAAACTCGCGGCCTACGCCTACAAGTGCTTCGAGGTTGAGCCCGACCGCCTCGACAAATTCTTTGCGTCCGTCCCCTTCGACGGCCTCAACGTCACGATTCCCTATAAGGAAGCCGTGATTCCCTTCCTCGCGCGCCTCACGGACCGTGCCGAAAAGGTAGGCGCCGTCAACACGATCATCCGCGAGGCCGACGGGTCGCTCACGGGCGACAACACCGACTATGCGGGCTTTGAAGCCATGATTGCGGCCTCCGGCATCGACGTGAAGGGAAAGAAGGCGCTCATTCTCGGCACCGGGGGCGCGGCGAAGTGCGTCTTCTCGGTCCTCCGGGACATGGGCGCGAACCCGAAAATGGTTTCGCGCACTGGCGATCTCAATTACGAAAACATCGCGCGCGAATCCGATGCCGCGATACTCGTCAACGCCACGCCCGTCGGCATGTACCCCCGCGCCGGGGCAGCGCCCGTTGAAAACCTCGCAATCCTTCCGCATCTTGAATTCGTCTTCGACCTCATCTACAACCCGGCCAGGACGAAGCTGATGCTCGAAGCCGATGCGAGAGGAGTCCCCTGCATGAACGGCCTCCTCATGCTCGTCGTTCAGGCGATTGAAGCCTCGCGGCGCTTTCTCTGGAACCGCGAGCCGGCGGCGAACACGGCCGGCCTTTTCAGAAAGCTCGCGCTTGAGAATGAAAACATCGTCCTCTCCGGCATGCCCGGGAGCGGCAAGTCCACCGTCGGGCGCGCGATCGCCAGTGCGCTCGGGCGCGAATTCATCGACCTAGACGACGCGATCGAAGCGGCGGCCGACTGCTCCATCCCGGAAATCTTTGCGAGAGACGGCGAAAAGGCATTCCGCGACCTTGAAACCCACATCACGCAGCTCGCAGGCGCTCGCCGGGGCGTCGTGATTGCGACGGGGGGCGGAACGCTTCTCCGTGAAAAGAACAGGGAGGCCCTGAAGCAGAACGGCAGGATCGCGCTCCTCACGCGCCCGCTCTCCGACCTTCCGGTAGCCGGACGCCCGGTTTCGCTCTCAAAGCCCCTCACGCAGATCTGGGAAGAGAGAAAGGAGATCTACCTCGGAAACGCCGACGTGACGATCGAGAATTCGGGCGCGCCGGAGGACGCCGCTGCGGCCATCCTCCGTGCCTTCGGACAGGCCCGGTGATCCTTTCTCCTCCGAAGCCGCAGAGCGCTTTCCCGGCGCCTGCGGCTTTCCGTCTGCTTCAACTCAGAGACGCGCCCAGCGGACAAACTGCCGCCTGCGGCCGTCGAAAACCAAGGCGACTCGAATGAGTTCCTTTCCATGCCCATGCGGCGCTTCGCCAAAGCGCCGGGAACGGATCTGGTTCGCTGCCTCCTCGAGAAGCTTCCCGGCGTCCTCCCCATTTTGCGAATGCTTGAATGAGAAAACCCAATGACGGGTTCCGGCTTCGACTTTGAGGCAGCTGCCGTCCGGCGCATGATGCGCTTCAACCATCGGCAGCTTCGCCGCGCCGATCAGAAGCACCTGCAGAACAGCGCAGCAGCCCGCTTCGTCCCGGATGTGAAACCGCTCGATCTCGATGGCGTTGAGGCCTCTGTTGAAGCGCTCAATTACTTCTTCTACGGTCCCGGTTCTGAAAATTTCTAAGAGCATCGGCTCCTCCGGGCCTTCGAAAGGCTTCCCGCCAAGAAGCTCTCCGGCGTAAAGCTCCGCCATGGATGTCGAAACCTCTTTGTTGGGATACCCGAGAAGCGCAGAGCCGTCTGCCGTCACAGCCCGGATGGTGAGATAGCCTGCCTGCTCGAGGAGCGCCTCGGGCCTGATGTCGTCCTTCGTCCGTGCCGCGCCGGGTTCGCTCAAAGGGATCCGTTTCGCTTCGGCAAAACTCAGCGGTCCGGCATGGGCGAGAAGCTTCATGAGGACGGCGGGCCTTCCGCCGCTTTCAAACCAGTAGTTCCGAAAGCCGCGCTCCGGATATTTGAGGAAATTGAGCACCGACCAGGGACAAAAGACGTGAGTAGCGGCCCTGTCGTCGAAGGAATAGCCGCCGTAATAGCCTCTAAGGCTCTCCATCAGTTCTTCACGGCTCATTCTGAGCGCGGACTGCGCTCCTTCAAGGCAGGCCCCGAAATTCGCCTCAATCTCCTCTTCCGTAAAGCCGATCAGTGTTCCGTACGCAGGATTCCGGGAAATGTCCTCCAAATGATGGAGTTCCGGAAAAAGGTCCGTGAGACCTCCCGTGATTCCCGTCATGAAGAAGAAGCGGAGAATCCGATCATTTTCCTGCAGCATCCGGAAAAAGGAACGCATCAGCCGGCGCACGTCCTCAAAGAGCATCGGATTGCCGATGCACTTTGTGAGCGGCGCATCGTATTCGTCGATCAGGATGACGAGCGACTCGGGCTTCAAGGTCGAAAGCCAGGAGGCAATCTGCGCAAGCGCTCCATCTATCTTCTCTTCCCAAGGAAGACCTGCAGCGGCAAAGCTGCTGATCAGGAGACTTTCAAACTGGCTGCGAAAATCCTCCGCATCCACAAACTCGCAGACTTCCGAGAAATCGAGATGAACAACGTCATGCGTTTTCTCTTTCCAGAGCTTTTCGACCGCGAGGCCCTGAAAATCCCTCAACCCATAGCGGAACAGGGAATCAAAGGTTGAAGTGAGGAGCGACTTCCCGAACCGGCGCGGACGCGCGACGAAAATCCGGCCGCCTTCGGATGAGAGCCGATGGATCGCTTCCGTTTTGTCCGCGTAGAGGCAGTTTTCCTCGCGGAGCCTCGCAAAATCGGAATGTCCCAGCGGCAATTTGAAGACTTCTGCTTTCTGCATGACGCGCAATTACTCGATTCTGAAATAGCGATTCTATCGTCCCGATTGATTCGGGTTCCCCGGGGCGGCGTCATCCCGTACGGAAAACCTCATCGTCGGTCAAGGCAAATCTGAACATTGATCCGCATCAAATTCAACGGGTCTTTCTGCCTGCGCAGGAACCCCCTCCATCTGCCAAGCTATTTCCAATACATTCTTTTTTTCGTTTTTTCGTTCACCCCATGCTTTTCCTCGTCTCGATTCTCAATGCCGCCTGGCGCTGGCGTCGGTCCTTTGGTCCGCTGCCCGTGTTCGCGTGCGTGCATTCCGGGAATCAAACTGACGAGGCGCTCTGCTGTCTGAGAGTGCTCGCTCAGAGGAAAGCATGACGAACGCTTGAACCCAAGAGGACTTTTCGTCAAAGTCCTTGCCCTGAAAGCGGACCAGAGGCCATTGGCTTCCGGTCCGCTTTTTTTCGTCCCGATTTTTTGTTTTCTCCTTTCTCTTCTTCCGCCCGGAGTCGAATCCGCCATGCTGAGCTTCCAGGAATTTTCCGACCTTGCCCTGAAGGGCAACCTTGTCCCCGTCACCGAAAAACTTTGCGCCGACATGGAGACGCCGGTCACCGTCCTCGCGCGTCTCAAGGATGACGAAAACGTCTTTCTCCTCGAATCCGTCGAAGCGGGAGAACGCTTCGGGCGCTACTCCTTCATCGGCCTCAACCCGCGGGGCGTCTTCACCGTCGAGAACGGGAAAGCCTTTTACGCGCCCGCGGAAAGCAGGAAACGAGAACTCCCTGCCCCTGACGGTCCTCTCATGGCAATGAGAACTCTCATGCAAGGCCTCACGCCCGCGCTTTCCCCCGACATGCCCGCCTTCATCGGCGGCGCCGTGGGCGCGATCGGATACGAAGCCGTCGGCGAATTCGAAAATCTTCCCGCGCCGAAGCCCGGCCTCCGGGGGCCCACCGCCTCCTTCATGATTGCGGACGACCTCATCATCTTCGACAACTTCCGACATACGCTGATGCTCTCGGCGGCCGTCCGGACGGATGAATTCGAGACGCTCCAGGCCGCCTACGACGAAGGCGTGCGGCGCGTCGGCGTCATGAAGGACAAGCTCGCCCGGCCTGCTTTTCCCGCAGCTCTCGAAATCCATCCCGTTCCGGAACTCCGCTCCAACTGCACGGAAAAGGCGTTCTCGGAAATGGTCGAAAAAGCCAGGGCGCAGATCCGCGACGGCAACATCATCCAGGTCGTGCTCTCGCAGAAATTCTCGGGCGAAACGGATATTCCCCCGCTCACGCTCTACCGGGCGCTGCGGCTCATCAATCCCTCTCCCTACACCTTCTTCATGAAGATGGGAAAGCTCATTCTCATTTCGTCTTCCCCCGAAACGCTCTGCCGGACGGAAGCGGGCGGCAAAGCCCTTCTGCGGCCGATCGCCGGCACGCGTCCGAGAGGGCAGACCCCGGAAGAAGACGCGGCGCTCGAAAAATCGCTTCTCGCCGACCCGAAGGAGCGTGCCGAACATCTGATGCTCGTCGACCTCGCGCGCAACGACCTCGGACGAATCGCCGCCCCCGGCACCGTTCAGGTCTCCGACTTCATGTCGATTCAGCGCTTCTCCCACGTCATGCACATTGTGAGCACGGTGGAGGGCGAGCTCGGGGAAGGCAGGGACGCGTTCGATCTCGTGCGAAGCGCCTTCCCGGCAGGCACGCTATCGGGCGCCCCGAAAGTGCGCGCGATGGAAATCATTCATGCGCTTGAACCCTCGCCCCGCGGGATGTACGGCGGGGCAGCCGGCTACTTCGGCTACGACGGCGCAATGGACCTTGCCATCACCATCCGCACGATCGTGCTCGACGGCAGGCACATGGAAATTCAGTCGGGAGCGGGCATCGTGCACGATTCCGTTCCGCATGCGGAATACCTCGAAACCTGCAATAAGGCCGCCGCCATGATGAAGGCGATCGAACTCGCCGCCCGCGGCCTCGCGCTCTGAAGCGCACCGGAAATGACGCCAACGACTGAGGAACAAGAATCATGAAGCTCGTCATGCTCGACAACTACGACTCCTTCACCTACAACATCGTGCAGTATCTGCAGATGCTCGGGGCCGAGGTTCAAACCTTCCGCAACAACCGGACGACTCCGGACGCCGTGCTCCATCTCGGCGCGGATGCGCTCGTCCTCTCCCCCGGTCCGGGGAAACCCTCCGAAGCCGGGATCCTCACGGATCTCATCCGGGCGGGCGCCCGAGAGAAGATCCCGATGCTCGGCGTCTGCCTCGGCCACCAGGCAATCGGCGAAGTCTTCGGCATGAAGGTGATTCATGCGAAGCGCGTCATGCACGGCAAAGCCTCCGACATCACGACGGACGGCCGCGGCATCTTCGCGGGGCTCCCCGAAAAGCTCTCCGTCATCCGCTACCATTCGCTCGCGCTCGACCCGGAGACGCTCCTGCCCGAACTTGAAGTCACCGCCCGCGCGGCGGATGACGGCGAAATCATGGGAATCCGCCACCGGACGCTCCCGATTGAAGGCGTGCAGTACCACCCGGAGTCGGTCCTTTCCGAAATGGGCATGGAGCAGTTTGAGAATTTCCTCCGCTCCGTCCGGTCGTACCGCAGCCTAAGGAAATAACCCGGCACCAAAAGGACCAAAAGGACCAAAAAGACCAAAAGGATTAGGCCGCACGCATTGAGTGAAAAAGGCAGTTTTCTGCAACTTTTTGAGGAGGCGGGATGGGTGAAATGATCGTATGATGATTTTTAAAATCTTCATACGTTTCCCCAACCGCCCCATGTCCTGCCACATCCATTACCGGGAGCGCCAGCGAAGCCGATTGGTCGTCACGGCATTGATTGCCGCTGCCGTGATTCTTCTTCTGGCGCTTGACCTCGCAACCGGGTCTTCGGGCATTCCGCTCGAAGCGCTCCTCGCGTCCCTAGCGGCCGGGCCTTCGGCCGACAATCCGCAGGCCCTCATTCTCTGGGAGCTGAGGCTGCCGATGTCGGTGACGGCGCTCTTCGTGGGCGCGTCGCTCTCGCTTGCCGGCCTTTCGATTCAGACGATCACCGCCAATGCGCTTGCAAGCCCCTCGACCCTCGGCATCACCTCGGGCGCGAGCTTCGGCGCAGCACTTGCGATCACATCAGGCTTCACCCTTGCGGGAGAACTATGGACCGGCACCATAGCGGCCGCTTTTCTTTCCGCGCTTCTCATCTGCAGTCTGATCCTCGCCCTCGGCCGCATGCGCGGGATGACGCCCTCGACTTTGATCCTCGCGGGCATCATCATGAACTTCTTCTTCATCGCGCTCGAGCAGCTTCTCATCTATCTGGCGTCGCCCGAAACCGCGCAGCTCATCAACGGCTGGACCTTCGGGAACCTCGAGCGTGCCGGCTGGCTCTCGGCTGCCGCTGCCGGAGGCGCGCTTCTCGCGGGCGTTCTCCTTCTTGCCCCCGCCGCCTGGCAGCTCACCACGCTTTCCGTAGGAGAAGAGCGCGCAAAGAGCCTCGGCGTCCCCGTCGCAAAACTGAGAATCCTCGTTTTCGCCGTCTCATCCATTCTCGTTGCCGCCGCCGTCTCCTTCATCGGCACCATCGCCTTCGTGGGTCTCGTAGCGCCTCACTGCGCAAAGCTTCTTCTCGGCGATGACCAGCGCTGGCTCATCCCGGGGAGCATTCTCGCGGGAGGCTTCATCATGCTTCTCTCCTCACTGATTGCCAAGTGGCTCTCCGCGGGCGCCATGCTCCCGATCGGCATCGTCACGTCCATTGCGGGCGTGCCCTTCCTTCTTGTTCTGCTTTTGAAAAGCCGGAGGGACTTCTGATGGCGCTCACGCTCACCATTCAAAACCTCGGCGTTGATTTCGGACCGAAAAAAGTTCTTCACGACATTTCTTTTTCCGTCGGAGCCGGGGAACTCGTTTCCGTCACCGGCCGCAATGCCGCCGGAAAAACAACGCTCCTCAAGGCCATTGCCGGCCTCGCGCCCCGCGTCGGGAATGTTGTGCTCAAGGAAAACGGCGAGCTTCTTCCCAAAAGCGCCATTGCATACCTCCCGCAGCTCACGCAGGTTGCGAGCCGCCTTTCCGTCTTTGAAATGGTGATGCTCGGCCTCGGCCGGCGCCTCTCCTGGCGCGTGACGCCGGATGTTTTCGAGCAGGTTGATCAGACGCTTCATGCCATGCAGATCAGCCATCTCGCGGACCTTCCCGTCGCCTCGCTCTCGGGAGGGCAGAAGCAGCTCGTCTTCATGGCGCAGGCCTTTGTCTCCCGTCCGCGGGTGCTGCTTCTCGACGAACCCACGAGCGCGCTCGACCTGAGGCACCAGCTGATCGTGATGGAGGCCGCCCGGTCGTACGCAAGCCGCACGGGCTCCATTGCGCTCGCAGTCGTGCACGACCTCATGCTCGCGTCTCGCTTTTCGACGCGGCTTCTCATGCTCGCCGACGGCACCGTGAGGCGCTACGACACGCCCGAAAGGGTGCTGACCCCCGACGAACTCTCCGTGGTTTACCGCGTTGAGGCGGCTGTCGAGCGCACCTCGGGCGGACGCGTCGTCGTGATCCCCGAAAAGCCGCTCGACGTCGACACGGGTCACCATCATACCGACCACGTTCATCCCTGATTTCTTTTTCCCTTCTCAGACCCCGGGCACGTCATGACTCAACCTTCCTCCCTCCCCTCCCGCATTTCGGACTACTGGGACACGCGCGCCGAAGGCTACAGCCTGCGCACGATCGATGAACTGGCTTCCGCCGAAGGCGAGCGCTGGGTCGAGCGCCTCACGCGCCTCCTCGATCTTCCTACCTCAGCGAAGGTGGCCGACGCCGGGTGCGGCCCGGGCTTTCTCGCGCTCGCCGCAGCCAAAGCGGGCTGGAGGGCAGTCGGCTTCGACGCCTCCCCCGGAATGCTTGAGGAAGCGAGAAGAAACGCCGCGGCGATGGGCCTCCAGGTTGATTTCATCGAAGCCGATGCGGCGGCGCTTCCGGTTGAGGACGGGTCGCTCGACGCCATCCTTTCCCGGAACGTCATCTGGAATCTCCCTGATCCCCTTCGGGCGCTCCGGGACTGGTTCCGTGCGCTCAAGCCCGGCGGCGAGCTCTTCTATGCCGACGGCAACCACTACCGATATCTCGAGGACCTGGCCTTCGCGCGGCTTCACCAGACAGAAGCCGTTCCCTACGGGCACAGCGAAAAGTTCATGCTCGGCGTCGACACGAGCCCAATGGAGCGGATTGCGGAGGTGCTCCCCCTCACGCACCGGGACCGTCCGAGCTGGGACGTTGAAGCGCTCCTTGAATGCGGCTTTTCCGACGTAACCGTCCTCGAACCCGTTCTCGTCCATGTGACGGACCCGGCGACGGGCAGAGAAGCCGCGCTTGTTCGCGACTTCATGGTGCTCGCGAAGAAGCCCTTCTGAATCCCTTCATCCTTTTTTTCTTCTCTTGAAAGAGGCAGTCTCATGATCTCCCGCCGCACCGTTCTGCAATTTACGAGCGCCGCGCTCGCCCTCGGCCTGATGCCCCTCGCCCGGGGCGCTGAAGCAGCGCTTCCCGATTTTCCGCCTGCCGGCACCTGGCCCCTCGTCTTCACGGACATCGCGGGCCGCCAGGTGACCATCAGGGAGGCGCCCAAGCGCATCATCGTCGCCAACTACATCGCCAACTACCTTCTTGTGGGGGGAAGCGGCGCGCTTCAGAAAGTCGTCGGCCTCACCCAGGACCACTGGGAGAGCACCCGCACGGGCGAATACCGCGTCTTCACGAAGGCGTTCCCCGAGCTCACGAAGATTCCTTCCATCGGGGGCTACCACGACGACATTCTCAATACCGAACGCATTCTGTCCTTAAAGCCCGACGTGATTCTCATCGGCCGCTCGCAGTTTGCCGCCAACAACCAGCGCATCAATCTTCTTGAGCGCGCCGGTATCCGCGTCATCGTGATCGACTATCACGCGATGAAGCTTGAGAACCACGTGCTCTCCACCCGCATCCTCGGGCGCCTTCTCGGCCGCGACGACGCGGCTGAAGCGCTCTGCCGCGAATGCATGGAGGGGCTCTCCGAAATCGACCGGCGCATCCGCGCGCTCCCCTCGAACGCAAAGCACCGCACCTGCTACATGGAGCTCGGCAATCTCGGGCCCGGGCAGTACGGCAATTCCTACAACGCCACGATTCTCTGGGGCGCCATTCTGAAGCGCATTGAAGCAGCAAGCATTTCTGAGAAGAACCCTGAACCCTACAGCGCCCTCACGCGGGAATTCGTGATCTCGAGAGCACCGGAAGTCGTCATCATCGGAGGCAGCATCTGGGGGAACGATCATGCCGATCAGATGCGGATGGGCTTTACAGTAGAGCGTGCCGATGCGATGAAGCGCCTCGAAGGCTTTAAAAACCGTCCCCTCTGGCAGAACCTGCCGGCCGTCAGGAATAACGAGTTTTATGGGGTCGACCACGGGAGTCTGCGCTCCATCGTGGACTGGCGCTTCACGCAATACCTCGCCAAGGTCTTCTATCCGGAAGCCTTTAAGGATGCCGATCCGGAGGCCGCCCTTGTCGCGACCTACCGCAAATACCTCCCTGAAATCGATCCCCAGGGAACGTTCATGCTTTCAATGAAGGAAGGCTAATCCGCGGCCGTACGCATGCCGCAGGCGCATTTTCTCAGCAGCCGCTCGAGCTCCCCGGCCTCATCATCCGTGAGGCCGGCGCAGATGTCGTCCGTGAGCTTTTCCGAAATCTCCATCATCATGGGCCTGAGGGCCCGGCCTTTGGGCGTGAGGCAGATGACGCTCGCCCGGGCATCGTCGGGAGAAACCTGCTTCACGATGTAGCCCTGCTTCTCAAGGCGGTCCACCATGACGCTCGTCGTCGATTTGGTGCGCCGGATTTTCTGCGCGACCGCCGTAAGGCTCTGCCCTTCCTCGGCAAAAAGCACCATGAAGATGTCGCCGCAGCTCGTCGTCAGCTCATCGAGCCCTTCGGCCTTCATGCGCTGAAGGAGATTCCGGCGGCCCTCTTCATGAATGCGGGCGGCAAGGGAAAGAATGGCTCTATGATGCATTTCAAAAAAATCCTTTTGGGACGGTTGCGGCGCGGAAGTGTTTCCCCGGGCGATCACGCAATCAAAAACGCCTTTATAGCAAAAAGGCCTCGGCAATCGCCTGAGACATTTCCCGGGCTGTCGGCTTCGCGGCCGCTTGCGGGCGAAGAGACGAAGAGATTCGTCTTCGCCCGCCGCGGAGATCCGCGCTTTCCCTTCAGAGCGGATTAGTAATTTTCCGCGCGAATCTGCTGATAGGACTGCGGATGCGCGCAGACCGGGCAGACTTCCGGAGCCTTTTTGCCCATCACGAGGTGGCCGCAGACGCGGCACTGCCACATCACTTCCTCGCTCTTCTCGAAGACCTGCTGCATTTCGATGTTTTTGAGGAGCTTCAGGAACCGCGCCTCATGCGCCTTTTCGATCGCGCCCACCGCGCGGAACTGGTACGCCAGCGCGGGGAAGCCGTCGGCTTCAGCCTGCTTCGCAAAGGTCTCGTACATGTCGGTCCACTCGTAGTTCTCGCCTTCGGCCGCGGCCTTCAGGTTTTCCGTCGTGGTGCCCACGCCGTCGTTCAGGTGCTTGAACCAGAGCTTCGCGTGCTGCTTCTCGTTTTCCGCCGTCTCTTCAAAGATCTCGGCGATCTGCTGGAAGCCCTCCTTGCGGGCGACGGCTGCAAAGTACGTGTACTTGTTGCGGGCCATGGATTCGCCGGCGAAGGCGGCTTCGAGGTTCTTTTCGGTCTGGGTGCCGGAGAATTTCGTCTTGGTCATTCGGGGGTCTCGTAATGTTGTCCGCCGACCGTCGGGCGACGGAGAGCGTTGTTTTGGGATCCTGCGGTCGGATCGAGCATGACGCCTCTTTTTTCGGACCGCAGCCGAATGATAGATGCAAATGGGCGGCCAAACACGTGCCGCACGGATCCGGCTTTATCGCCAGTCTGCTGCAACCATGAAGCCGCGCGTCTTTTTATTCCCCGGATGAGTAGGCTGCCCGGGCGTTCTCTGTGCGACTAAACATCCTTCCCGCCGTCCGCTTCGTCGTGCAGATGGTTGAACTTCTTGGGGCTTCAGGGGTAATTGTTGGTAAGTTATTGTGCGGCAACCCCCGAATAAAGG
>ENA-UONW01002760-UONW01002760.1-human-gut-metagenome-genome-assembly--contig:-CS52-NODE-2760-length-16353-cov-7.087434_pt1 | contig 16353 bp, 15 predicted proteins | sample MGYA00242463_ERZ724010 | MGnify/ENA metagenome assembly ERZ724010 | reverse complement strand
GCACCTGACTCTTAATCAGGGTGTCCAGGGTTCGAGTCCCTGATGGTGTACCACAAGGGGAAGAAATTCTCTTCCCCTTGAAAAAGCTCTTGACAATGAGAGCATTATAGTGTAGTATTTGGTGTGTTCCAAATGCAGTTGGTGTTTTTAACGGTGAGGGTCCACCCGTTCCCATTCCGAACACGGAAGTTAAGCTCACCAGTGCCGACAATACTTGTCTGGAGACGGACCGGGAAGATAGGTCAATGCCAACATCGAAGGGTTTGGCGCTAGTCAAGCCCTTTGCTTTTGCCTCCTTAGCTCAACAGGTAGAGCATGCGGCTGTTAACCGCAGGGTCGTAGGTTCGAATCCTACAGGGGGCGCCAAGGGTATTGCCGCCACATTAGTGACGGCAATACTGATATTAGGGCCTTTAGCTCAGTTGGTTAGAGCAACCGGCTCATAACCGGTCGGTCCGGGGTTCGAGTCCCTGAAGGCCCACCAATTTTATAGGGGAATAGCTCAGCTGGTAGAGCGGCGGTCTCCAAAACCGTAGGCCGAGGGTTCGAAGCCTTCTTCCCCTGCCAAACACCGGACAAATTGTCCGGTGTTTTTTTATTTTTTTCTTCGCCGTTGTGTTACCGCCGCCGCTTCTCTCTGCCGTCAGCACTTCTTGCCGTGCCGTGTTGAGCTTTTCAGCAATGCCGCTGACCTTGTCATACTGGCGTTTATAGTCCTTTATAAGGCCGCGCTCGTTCTCGTTTGCGGCATCCTCCGCCGTAGCCTGAGCAAGCTTCCGCTCATTCTGCCGCCGCAGCTCGTTCGGCCTCTCCGGCTCGCGGGAGTAGCGGATATCGGGGTTGTTATCTTTGAACCTCTCTGACAGCGGTATAACATTACCGTTATTATCGTATGTGATCGGTTCTGCGGATTTGATGTTATTTGAGTTCCTTATAACATAGCTCAACCCTCTGCTGATTGGTTTGCCATCTACCAGATCTCCGCCCTCATCAAGTATAATCGCATCATAGTTGAGACCGTTCTCGTCGATGTAGTCAGCTATATCATATCCGTCTGTCCAATCGGGCAAGCCGGTATCTTGTATTTCGCCCATTCCATACTCTTGCCTTATTTCGTCGAACAAATATCTATCGGCGGCTTTTCTCGTGTCCAAAGCATTCCCAATCTTCACATATGCCGAGTATAAGGACTTGTCATTTCCTCTTTCCGTGTACCTTTGCGCGTATTTTTTCGACTTTGTAAAGTATGACCAGTCTCTAAACACAGTGAATCCGCCGCCGCGCTTTGAACCATGATACATTTTTACTGTGTACCCGGCTTTTTTAGCTGCTTCATCAACCATCCTCTGAGCGCTTTCCGTGTCTCTGCGCTCTACAGCTTTCATGTATGCTGAATCCGATACAGGCTCAAGGGAAAATTTTTCGTTGACATTCTTGTTTGTAGTGGGTATATTGGTATTGGGAGCAGTCCCCGTAGTCGTCTCGGGCGTTTTGGCCAGGGCATTTGCATTGACCATGCGGGCTATGCTTCCTTTTTTGCGCTTGCATACATGGTTTGCACATACAAGTCAAGACTTCCACCGCTATCTACTGCAATAACTGTAACTCTGCTGCCGTCTATCACTTTTATAAATTCGGCAGCGGGACGATTATTGTAAGTAGATTTTTTTATTTTTTCAGGCTCACTTATCACATCAGGGATTAGTGTGAAATCATTTGCTGTAATTGCTCTCTGACCTCTTGCTGTTTCCGATTTTATCGAACCATGATCTTTGAATATTTTTCTGACATGGTCAGCACGCAAAGTAACATTACGCCCGGTAAAATTATAGCCTGTCGCAGTTTCTATAGCATTTGCAAGATCATTGCCAACAACTCCAAAAAACATTTTGCCGGTAAAACCCTTATCCTCTATAGCTCTCTTTACGAACAAGTCTAATTGTGCGGAATTTTCATAAACATTTATTCGCTTGCTGCTCTTCCAATTTTCAATCTGCTGATTAGAATACGGTTCAAGCGAATACTTCACCCCGCCCTTCGGCGGTGCGCGACCTTTGTTCGCGGTCTCGGCGGTGTGCTTGCGGAAACTCTCCTGCACCTTGCCGTAGCTTGCACTGTCGTGCTCCGTTCCGGCAAAGATGTTTAAGCTGACGAGAGTCGAACACGCATCGGTTTTGACGGCAGCTTTTAGCCCATGCTGCGTTAAAGCTCTTGACAATACGGCAGTATTCTCAGCGAGCTTTGCCTTGCCTGAGCAAAAATCTGCCCGACAAAACTACAAGGCAAAAGTAGCTGGAAGAGCGCGCTGACAGGCGATACGTATTCGACTCTTGTCAGCTTATCTTGCCCAGCGCGTCACAGTACATTTACTCAAACGCCTCTGCCTCGCTTATCGTGTCGCCGTATGCGTGTCTGTATACTTCAACGGCGCTGTTAAGCTCTTTCTCCGAGAGGTCTGAAAGCATGGCAGTTCGCAGCTCGTCGAGGCTTATATCGCCCTGTGGGATGCGATAAAGATAACTACACATATAAAAAAGCTCCTGCAAGATCATCTTGCAGGAGCTTTGACTTTAGATATCAGAATGCCTTGACAAACTCCATGTAGCGATGGAGCATTGCTGCCATCTCGGAGCGGAGAGCGGTCTTGTTGGGGCCGAAGCTGCCATCGGTGTAGCCGTTGACAACACCAACAGAGGTTGCCCAGATGATCGCGTCGCGTGCCCATGCGCCTACGCTGGCCGCGTCGGTGAAGTTGGGAACGCCGCTGACGGTCGGGGAACCGGAGTAGCGATAGACCATGGTGACGATCTCAGCGCGCGTTATGGAGTCGTTGGGAGCGAACGTCGTGGCGGTCTTGCCGAGGGTGACTCCGGCGTTATATGCCCAGATGATCGCATCGTAGCACCACTTTGCACCGATATCGGTGAATGCAGGGATCTGCATGCCTTCAACGGAAGGCGAGCCCTCCATGCGATAGAGGACGGTGACGAACATTGCGCGCGTCATCTTGGTGTCCGGGCCGAACTTGGTGGCGGAAATGCCCTTCATGATGCCGTGCTGCCATACATACTCAACATCGGCGCGGCACCAAGCGGTCTTGGGAACGTCGGTGAAGGGGAAAGGAACGTATTCGCCGCAGTTTTTGCAGCGGATACCGTCGAGGTCGCTGAAATCGTGGCCGGTGGCCTTGATGACCTCGGATACGCTGAGAACTTCATTGCACACGCTGCAGTGGCTGCCCTCGGTGCGGCCGTCGGTGGTGCAGGTGGCTGCGATGGCCGGAGTGTCGATGACCTTGACGTGCTGGCAGGGAACGACCGGGGTAACGGTGAGCTTTGCCTCGTCGGTTACGAACAGGGTGATGTCCTTAAGTGCGATGTTATAGATCACGCATGCGAAAGTGCGGCCGTTATCCGCGGCTGCGGTGTTCTTAAGCTCAAGAGTGTCAGTGGTGCTGAGGGAAACCTTGCTCAGAGCCTGGAAGAGCTTCATTGCGATCTCAAGCTTGCTGCCGGAAAAGTCGATGCCGCCGAGGTCAAGACCCTTGACGACGGAAGGCTCGATCCACATGTACTTGAGGCCGGATGCATTGCCGTTGACCTTTACGTTGAAGGTCGCGGTCTCACCTTCATTCACGGTAACGTCTTTGGGGCCGGTAACATCAAGCTTGCTGCCGATAAGTCCGGCGATAGCCTTGAGAAGAGTGTATGCATCAAGCTGCCCGAGAATTCCGCCGATATCGCCGTCACCGCCGATGAGTCCCTTGAGGATCTCAATAATCTTATCGGTGTCGATATCGCCGTTGCCGCCGATGAGTCCCTTGAGGATCTCAATAATCTTATCGGTGTCGATATTGCCGTTGCTATCACCGAACAAGTACTTGAGGATATCAATAATATCCTTGCTGTTGAAGCTGCCGTTTTCAAGAAGCTTCTTTAAGGTCTCGTAAAGCGTTTTCATATCCATATCCTTGAGCTTTTCAAGGAGCTGCTTGGCGGTATCGCTGTCAAGGCCGAGCTTTTCGAGAATTTGGACGATCGTGTCGATATTAAGCCCTTTCAGAAGCTTCTCAAGCTCGCCGTTGGGGTCGCCGCCTTTGATCAGGGCTTGTATTTTCCCGACGATATCCTGAATATCGATACTCTGACTGTCCGTTGTATCGTCGTTCCCTGTGACGGATACGGCATCGGCAATGGCATAAACGGGCAGCAGCGTGAATACGAGCGCCAGAACCATTACCAGACTGATAATTCGTGTTCTCATTTTTTCCTCCTTGCTCCATTTGCAAAAATCATAGTGTCAACATACGACAAATATTATACAGAATTATTACATCACTTGCAACGGTATTCATACAAAAAGTTTAAAAACAGCGAAATAGCCAGTTATATAAGAAAATAATTGTGCATAATTTGTGCTGACATGACGATTATACAATCATATGTATGTCGTTTCCCGACGAAACTCGGCCGGAACGTCGTATAGTGATTCGTGCTCGCTTATCGCAACCTCGCGCAGATCAAAGCCGCGACGGAAACGCACCACCGGCAGGCTGCGCCAACGGCTATGCGTATGCCCAGTTCCACGATATCCTCCGGCTTGTTTTGTTTCTTGGTTTTGCAGGATAGACAGCTTCTGCACCAACGCAGGATCTACGCACTTTGAGGTAAATGAATTAAGAAATCAAAAAGCCCGTCCGGGAGGACAGGCTTTTTGCTATGCAATAGTATTTTTTGTGATTCTTTAATGATCCGACTTTTTGCATATTGCGCTGCCGAATCTTACGGGCTTTTCCTTGCCGCGCAGGGTCTGCTCGAAAATTTCCTGCGGAAGATCGAGCACGCCTTCCTTGAACAGCAGGACGATCGTCGAGCCGCCGAAGCGGAACAGACCTTTTTCCTCGCCGCGATGAATAACGCCTGCCTGACGGTAGTTTTCAATCTTCCCGACGAGGCATGCACCGACCTCGATCTGCACAACGGTGCCGAAATTTTCGGTGTACAGCATGCAGTATTCACGCGTGTTCTGTATGAACACCGGGCGCTTGCGCACGACTATCGGCTGCACGGGATGATAGCGACCCTGAATGTGCCAGTTACGGCTTTTGAAGCCGCCGTCGATGTAGCAATAGCGATGGTAATTCTCAACGCCAAGCCGCAGTACGAGGCAGGTGCCGTTTATGTAATCGCCCGCGATGTCCGCGCCGCCGACGAGATCTTCGACGTTGTAATAGCTGTTTTTTATCGCAAACTCGGAGTCGCTGCTTATTTTGTATGCCGACATGTATCCGTCGCAGGGGGAGATGAGCGTGTCGGGGTCGGTGTTTATCGGGCGCGCGTCGGCCTTGACCTGCCGGGTGAAAAAGTCGTTGAAGCAGCGGTAATCCTGCTTTATATAGTCGCTCATGTCAAGCGCGTTTGCGCGGATAAAGCCGTTGATACGCCGGGTCGAGAGCTTCGTGTCCATATAAGCGCCGATCACTGCGGTAAGTATCGGGTTAGTCATTATCTGACGCGCCGGCCAGCCGAGATGCTTGAAATAGCAGCATGTAAGGCCGACGGCCATTTTCTTTGAAGTCATATCTTATCACCGTTTTTAAGCTTTCTTTTTATAAGTACGCAGAGCAAAAGAACACCGCAGAAAACAATCGTTGCATAAAAGCTGATGCCGCGGCTTAAAAGCTCAACGCTCACAGGATCGTGTACGATCTGCCTGAATCCGCTGAGCAGGATGAAATCCGCAACACCGACCGCTCCGGGGATGGGAACCGCATTCGAGCCGAGCACGGCAAGCGCCTGCACGGAAAACGCCTTGAACGCGCACTTTGCCTCGCCGCCGACCGCAAGAAACACACAAACCGAAACAAGTATCACTGACAGACGCTGCGCAAGATTGCACAGGAACACCTTTATTAGCAGCCCGGTTTCCTTTTTCAGCAGTGCGCCGCAGTCCTTATACTGCTTTATCATTGCAAGCAGCTTTTCATACTGCGCGTCATAATCCTTATAAATATGCATTTTGCACAGCAGCCTCAGCCCCCAGCGGCAAACCTTGAGGATGAGCTTTTCGTTGAAAATGCACATGAGAAACAGCGCGATAAACGCTATCTGAACAATGACGCCGAAGGCTATGAAAAGCTTAGGTACAAGATTCATGCGCAAAAGAATGCCGGGATGGGCGATGCAGCACACGGCACTTATTATAAGTATGGCGACCGTGTACATCACGAGGTTCAAAAGCAACGCAATGGCGGACACTGCCGCCGGAGTTCCGTACTTGAGCATGAAAATAAGCGCTGCCGGCTGGCCACCGGTTGCAGACGGCGTGATCGCGGAAAAGAATATGTCCGAGGCGGAAAAAAGAATGCCCTTTCCGGCGGAAAAACCGTGTCCGAAGAAGCGGCAGGTGCATTGCAGGCCAAGCCCCTCAAAGTAGATAAAGCCAAATGCGCATAAGGCGGCAAGCATTATCCACACAGGATCAGCACCCTTTAAAAAGCATACAAAACGTTCCCACGAAAAGCCTTTTGAGCAGGACGTGACGATCTTTATCGTTATTGCCGATATGGCAGCCAAAAGAGCTATCCACAGCAGATTGTTTTTAAGCGTGTCTTTCATGAGCTTTTCTTTCACAAATCCAAGCAGCAGATCGAACAACTGTATGGGTTTTATTAGTACAGTTAGTATACACGTCTGTGATATGTTTGTCAACGCTTTTACATATAAGCGTTGACAAAAATGAGCATCGGGTAATATAATTCCTCTATTAGGGCAATGTTATACCCCAATGCACGAAAGGCGGATCTGCTAATGAAAAATGTAATTGAATTGTTTGGCTCTATGGTGTTTAACGACTGCGTCATGCAGGCGCGGCTGCCAAAACAGGCGTATAAGCAGGTCCAACGCTCAATAAAGCTCAGCGAGCGGCTTGACGGCGAAACGGCCGAGATAGTTGCAAACGCGATGAAGGACTGGGCGATAGAAAAGGGCGCAACGCACTTTACGCACTGGTTCCAGCCGATGACCGGCATCACCGCCGAAAAGCACGACAGCTTTATTTCACCCAGCGATAACGGCAGAATAATCATGGAGTTTTCCGGCAAGGAGCTTATTCAGGGCGAGCCGGATGCGTCGAGCTTCCCGACGGGAGGACTGCGCGCAACGTTTGAAGCGCGCGGCTACACCGCGTGGGATCCGACCTCGTATGCGTTTATCAAGGATAACGTCCTTTGCATACCGACGGCGTTCTGCTCTTACGGCGGCGAAGCACTGGATAAGAAAACGCCGCTTTTGCGCTCTATGGAGGCGCTCAACCGTCAGGGACTGCGTGTGCTGAAGCTTTTCGGCAACGATGATGTGACCGCGGTCAAGACCACCGTCGGCCCGGAGCAGGAGTATTTTCTCATCGACAAAAGCGTTTATGAAAAACGCAAGGATATAATGTACACCGGCAGAACGCTCTTCGGCGCGCAGCCGCCCAAGGGCCAGGAGCTGGATGATCATTATTACGGGACGATAAAGCCTCGCGTTGCCGCGTTCATGGAAGAGCTTGACGAGGAGCTGTGGAAGCTCGGCGTTCTTGCGAAAACCGAGCATAATGAAGTCGCTCCGGCTCAGCATGAGCTTGCACCGATATACACGACGACCAATATCGCGGCCGACCATAATCAGATAACGATGGAGCTTATGCAGAAGCTTGCGCGGAAGTACGACATGGTTTGTCTGCTGCACGAAAAGCCCTTTGCCGGCGTTAACGGTTCTGGCAAGCACAATAACTGGTCTATGACGACCGACACGGGGTTAAATCTTCTCGAACCGGGCGAAACTCCGTATGAAAACGCTCAGTTTCTGCTGATGCTGTGCGCGGTCCTGCAGGCGGTAGACGACTATCAGGATATGCTGCGCATATCCGTTGCAAGCGCTGCAAACGACCACCGCCTCGGCGCTGCCGAAGCGCCCCCGGCGATAATCTCGGTGTTCCTCGGCGAAGAGCTTGAGGAGATACTTGAGGCGATAGAAAACGACACGCCCTACGGCGGCAAGGAAAAGGAGCAGATAAAGGTAGGCGTTCACGTTCTGCCGAAGTTTGCCCGCGATACCACCGACCGCAACCGCACATCTCCGTTTGCTTTCACAGGCAATAAATTTGAGTTCCGTATGCTCGGCTCGTCAACCTCCATATCCGGCGCAAACGTTGTTCTGAACACCGCCGTTGCCGAGTCGCTGCGCAAATATGCCGACATTTTGGAGAATGCCGATAATTTTGAAACGAGCCTGCACGAGCTTATCCGCAGCGTCATAAAAAAGCATAAGCGCATCATATTCAACGGAAACGGCTACGGTGAAGAGTGGCTCAAGGAAGCTGCTGCGCGCGGACTTAAAAACTTCCGCACGACTGTAGACTGTGTGCCGTATTATCTCGATATAAAGAACGTCGATCTTTTCGCGCGCCACAGAGTGTATTCCGAGATAGAGCTTGCCGCGCGCTACAAGATGAAGCTTGATAACTACTGCAAGGTGATCCGCATCGAGGCGCAGACCATGCAGGAGATGGTCTGGCAGGATATTCTCCCGGCGGCGAGCGCCTATTCAAAGCAGCTGAGCGATACGGCCATCGCCAAGGCGCAGCTCGGCATCGATAACGGCTTTGAAAAGGAGCAGGCGGCAAAAATAAGTGCGCTTATGAGCGAAACGGTGACAAATGTTCGCGCTCTTTCGGCGGCTGCCGAGTCTGCCGACGAGTATTCGGATAACTACACAAGAGCATCCGTTTTCCGCGACAAGGTGCTTCCTGCGCAGGAAGCGCTCAGAGCGAGCGTTGACGGACTTGAAATCAATACGGCAAAGCAGTTCTGGCCGTATCCTACCTACGGCGATATCCTGTTCAGCGTGCAGTAAGAGCTGGAGAAGGGGGCTTAGCATTGGAACTCAGTAAAAAAACCGTAAAACGAATATTGCTCATCATAACGTTCACGGTGCTTCTCATATGGGCGATATATAATCACAAGCTGCTGTTTAAATACATCGGCGAGCTGTATTCGCTCATTTCGCCGTTTGTGATCGGCCTGTGCATAGCGTATGTGGTCAATGTCATCATGCGGCCGATAGAGCGGCTGTGGCTGAAGCTTTTGAGCAAATGCAAGGGCAAATGGGTCGAAAAAATGAAGCGCCCGATATGCCTTCTGCTGAGCATACTGCTGGTCATCGGCATTATCCTTGCTGTCATATTCATTATCATGCCGGAGCTGAGCGATTCCGTGTCCTCGCTTGTGAGCATGGTGCCCTCGTATGTGTCCGAGGTGGAAAGCTGGTGGGAAGCTCTGGCACTGCGCTTGGATAAGTACGGAGTGGAGCTGCCGCAATTCAGCTTTGATACGGATAAGTTTATTCAGATCCTCAAGGACGGCGGCACGGCTGTTTTGAACACCACCCTGTCGGCGACGACGTCGATCGTAACGGCGGTCATAAACATCGTGCTGGCACTTGCGTTTTCCATCTATGTCCTTGCTCAGAAGGAAACGCTCAAGCGGCAGTCGAAAAAGGTGCTTGCAAAGCTCATGAAGCCCGAGAAGATGCGGAAGCTTCTCGATATGCTCGACCTTATAAACCGCACGTTTACAAACTTCATAACCGGCCAGCTTACAGAAGCTGTCATCATCGGCGTATTGTGCTTTATCGGCATGTCGATATTCCGCATGCCGTATGCCCCGGCGATATCCGTGCTCGTCGGCTTCACGGCACTGATACCAGTGTTCGGCGCGTTTATAGGAACAGCTATCGGCGCATTTTTGATACTGCTCGTAAAGCCGATACAGGCCGTGTGGTTTGTTGTGTTTATCATTGTCCTTCAGCAGTTTGAGGGCAACCTAATCTACCCCAAGGTTGTCGGCAAATCCGTCGGTCTGCCGGGCATTTGGGTCCTCGTTGCCGTCACGATAGGCGGCAATGCAATGGGCGTTGTCGGAATGCTTATAAGCGTTCCGCTGTGCTCGGTGCTGTATGTCGTTGCACGCAATGCCGTAAACGGTTTGCCCCTTGCCGGAGAAAAAACCGAACCGAAATCAAACTAAGGACGCAAAGCTCCTGCATCACAGGATGCGGGAGCTTTTTATATGCTTTGCCTATATAAAACATAAAATTTTTAATGATAAACATTAAATTGCGCTTGACATATCTTAAGCTCCGTGATACCATGCATTTAACGTTTTACGTTAAATAATTTACGCTTATCACAATCGGAGGTAGCTTTTATGGAAAAACCCGCGAAGCATAGATTTCTAAATAACGCACTGTTTACAGCGCTGATAGTTCCGCTGGCCTTTTTTGTACTGCGCGATACCATTTCCATTTTGACCGAACTCATGTTCAGGTCGATCGGAGGTGAGGATTCGCTGCTGTATCAGATAAATGACGATATTGCAAGACTTATTATCGCCGGATTGCTGATGCTGATAATGCCGATCTTTTTCCGCGGAAGGTGTAATTTTGGTTTTAAGGGCGGCTTGCCGAAGCTCGGCATTCTGCTCTCGCTGCCGGCGCTTATCGTTCCCCTGTGGAACATTTTGCAGATAAAGCTTTACGATGCGCCGCTTGTTGCAGGAACGACCGCCGTTTTTGCCGCGATAGTACACGGCATCGGCCCCGGCGTGTCCGAAGAGGTATTTTGCCGTGGCTTTGCCGCATCCAACCTGATGCGCATCTGGAAGGATAAGCCGAACAGAATATTCCTCAGCGTTTTGGTTTCCGGTGCGGCGTTCGGCCTTCTTCATGCTGTGAATGTGATTGTGACCGGCGATGCCTTCGCGGCTATCATTCAGGTCATCTACACTGCGGCCATCGGCATATTCTATGGCGCCGTATTCGTTCGCTCGAGAAATATCTGGGGCGTTATCATTATGCATACTCTGACCGATGTCTCCGCTTTCATCGCCGTGTTTGACGGCAATGTTACGGGCATGGATATTGCGTTCTGCGCCGTCGGATCGCTGATTTTCATTGCGATTGCTCTCTATCTCATCCGCCCTGCAAAGCGCGCCGAGATCGACGCACTTTGGGAAGACGGTTGGGACTTCGGCGCTGAGGACGGAAAAACACGCGCCGGAGCAAAGGCAGCGGCAATTATATCGGCTGTTCTGATCGTTGCGTTTTCGGCGTCGATCGGCGTTATGCTCTATCAGACAAAAATGGGATATGATATTCCGATGTTCCCGGCAGAGCAGAAAGAGATAGACAAAGATGTGCAGTATAAGCTGAGTGACGATAAAAAAGAGATTACTATTCTGCTTCCGTATGTCGGCGGCGAAACATATGATCTTGAAAATTCCGATTCCGAGTCGCTTGCTTTGGATGACTGCCGCGAAAACGGAGATACTTACATTTTCGAGTTTTCACATAAAGGTACCGGTACGGAGAATGTCAAGCTCACTTTCTCAAAAACATTAGGCGATATGCCCGTAGCGATCGAGGACTACACGGTAACGGTCAGCTTCAATGCCGACGGTACGATATCTTCGGTCGGAGGCTGAGCCATGAAAAAAATATCCGCTGCGTTCGGCAGCCTGCCGATGACATGGCCGATAGTCTGCGGTTTTGCGGTGATCACTGGTATCTATGTCGGCGTAATAAATCAGATACCGATCCTGCACGACACTTCGTTTCAGGACATTGCCGTCACGCTCGAGTGGTGGGTGCTGTTTGCGGTTTTGATCGTGTCAAACTGCAAAAGTGCATGGGAGGCCGGTCTCAAATGCCTTGTGTTTTTCCTCATAAGCCAGCCGGTAATTTTCCTCGTTGAGCTGCCGACGATCGGCTTGGACAAGGCGCTTTACTACTACACGGGCATTTGGCTGCCCATTTCTCTGCTGACCCTCCCCGGCGGAGCGATCGCATTCCTTGCAAAGCGGCAGAATGTCTTGGGCGCTGCGATACTTGGCGTAGGAAATACAATAGTCGCTCTTATGGGAGTAAGCTATTTTATGCAAATGCTCGGCTCGTTTCCACGGCATCTGCTGACGGTGGTATCATGTGCGGCAATCGTTGCCGTAACCATTCTCGGAATGCAGAAAAAGCGGCGGACGCGGCTTTTATCGGCGGCGATCACCGTTCTGCTGACGGCCGTGATTGCAGCTTGGACAGTGATGAATGGAAGAACTCTCTAAAGCCGCACTGCGTTCTTAATTTTTGGTGCATTGCGCGCAAAACAATGCTATAATACAGCTATCTATCACAGGGACGCTCGGGCAGAGCGCCTTTCGCAGAAAGGAACAGCATACATGAATTCCGATACTATTTCAAAATTCCGACTGTTTGGCAAGGCGGGAAAGATAGTCATGACGGTTTTGACCGTGGTAGCGGCGCTTATAACGATCTTCTGCTGCATTGCGGTCGCTTTCGTCGCAGCTTTGCCGGATAATGCACTGACGGTGCGCGTTGTTGAAAACACCGAGCTGCGCTTCAATGCGGAAAGCTTTGATACATTGTGGAATATTATCGGAGGAAGCTTCAGCTATTCGGGCGAAAGCAGCCCTGAGCAGATACTCGGGGAGGGGTCAGGTACGATAACACCGCCCGAGGATCAGCAGTTTAAAACGGAGCTTAGGCTCTTTAACCGCTCATATGATTCTGCCGAGATCCACTCCGACGGAAATACGAAAGTCATGCAGGCCGAGGCTTCCCCGGCCGAATATATCGCAAGCGATCTTACGAAAGTGTTTATCTTCGCGGCGCTGTTTGCAGCGTCCGCCACTGCTGCGCTTTGGATGCTCAGGGGGCTGTTTTCCGTGCTTACCAAGTGCCAGTCACCGTTCTGCGGCGAGGTCGTAGCCAAAATGCGCGGATTTGGATTTTCGCTTCTTCCGGTTGCCGTTTTTGCGTCTGCCGCCGAGACAATGCTGGAGAGCTTTTTCGCCGCAGGAAAAAGCACCAACGTCAGCATTCAGTGGGGCATTTTGATTGCGTTTGTTGTAACCATGGCTCTGGTGGCTGTTTTCAGATACGGTGTTTGCCTGCAAAAGGAATCGGATGAGACCCTGTAAGGAGGAGGAAGAATGGGACAGATCATTTTGCGGCTGGATCGTGTCATGGCCGACAGGAAAATTAGCCTGAATGAGCTATCGGCAAGAGTCGGCGTTGCCAACGTGAATTTATCAAAAATGAAAAACGGTCATATCAGCGCCATCCGCTTTTCCACCTTGGCGGCCATCTGCGATGTTCTCAATTGCCAGCCGGGAGATATATTGGAATACAAGCCTGACGAGGAGTGAACCTTGCTGGTACATAAAAAACGGCATAGTCGGGTAAACGACTATGCCGATATTCTTTTTGCTCAGTCATCTTTTTCGTTTTCACACTGCTGTGCGCTAAGGCGCTCGACCTCGGCCTTAAGCTCTGCGTTCTGAGCCTTCAGCTCGTCGAGCTTTTTATTCACCGGCGCAAGCTGGCGCTTAAGCTCGCCGGAAACGATGCCTTTATAGAACGTATAGCGTCCCGTAAGGCTCACTGCCGACAAAACGACTGCCGCGCCGCCGGCAGCAATGCCGACCTTTTTGACATCGACCTTGCGCAAAAGGTGCATAACCGTGCGCTTGTTGAGCTTGCCGGGCTGCAAAAGCTCCAGAGGGCTTATATCCTCGGGCTGAACCTCGACCTCAACGCTGCGCTTTGCGATCTTTTTCATAAAAACCCCTCCATAAATATCTTTGTCTGTATTATAGCACCATCTCCGCTTTTTTCAAGTCCGCATGTCTTGAATATGAGCTGCGGCTGTGGCATAATAAAACGATCAAACGAAAGGCCTTTGGACAATGGAAAGATTCATAGCAGAAAGATTCCGCTCCTTCGGCGGCGGACTTGCTCTCGATACGGGAGCCATATCAAAATACACCGACCTAATAGACCTCAGTATCGGCGATACGGACATCGTGACCGATGAGAAAATAATCAGCGCCGCCTTCCGCGACGCGAAGGCAGGGCACACCCACTACGGCGATCCGCATGGCGACCCCGAGCTTATAGACGCCTTTTGCCGCGCATGGAGCGAGGATTTCGGACAGGCGATCGACCCGGAGCACGTCTTGGTGACCGCATCGAGCTGCCTTGGCATGTCGCTTGTCATGCTCGGCATTCTCAATCCCGGCGACGAGGTGCTCGTTTTCTCGCCGTATTTTCCAATGTACAGGGAGCAGATAGAGCTTGCCGGCGGCGTGTACGTCGAGGTTCCGACCTACGCAAGCGAGGGCTTTGCGATAAAAAAAGAGCGCCTCGATGCAGCGATAACTACGCGCACAAAGGCGATGGTATTCAATAACCCAACAAATCCGACGGCAATGGCATACGGCGCGGACACGATGCGCCTGCTTGCCGAGACAGCAAAAGAGCATGATCTGCTCATAGTTGCCGACGAGATATACACATCATACATGTTTTCAGAGCCGTTTACGCCGATGCGCACGCTGCCGGGCATGGCTGAGCGCATCGTCACGCTAAACAGCTTTTCTAAAAACTATCTCATGACCGGCTGGCGCGTCGGCACGATTATAGCGGAGCCTGCGCTTATAAAAACCATGCAGAGGATAAACGGCGCGCTTATCTACACAGCTCCGTCGGTCTCGCAGCGCGCGGCGATACAGGCGCTGCACGACCGCGAGGATATCCGCGCACGCTATATAAGAGAATACCGCGAGCGGGTGTTTTACGCCGCCGAGAGGATAAGGAGCATTCCGTATTTTGAGCTTAACGAGCCGCACGGAACGTTTTATCTCTTCCCGTCGATAAGAAAAACAAAGCTCGACTCGGCTCGGTTTTGTGCTGAGCTGCTTGAAAAGGCGCATGTGCTTGTCACAAACGGCGCGGCATTCGGCAAAACGGGCGAGGGGCATGTGCGCATTGCCTGCACAGTTGGCCGTGATAAGCTCTGCGAGGCATTCGACCGAATGGAAAAGCTGAAATTCTAATTAAGATCTAAAGAAAAAAGTCTCAGGGGCATCCTGAGACTTTTTTGGCTTATCACAGCAAATTCAAATACTCCGTCACCGTGGCAAGACCGCCGATAAGCTCCTGCTTTGAGCACGCATAGCCCACGCGGAAGCTGTGCGGCTGCTCGAAGCAGTCGCCGGGAGTTACGAACGCGCCGGTCTTGTGATACATTTCGCGGCAGAAATCGTAGGAGGGGATATCGAGATCGTAGTAAACAAGCGCGGTCGTTCCGGCCTGAGGCTTTACATAGTGCACCTGCGGTGTGTCGTTTACCCATTTGTCGAGTATGGCGAGGTTCTCGCGCACGATGCTTTTGTTGCGCTCAAGGAGCTTATCGCTGCCCGAGAGGGCAACGGCCCCTATCGCCTCGTCAAGCATGCCGCAGCTAACGAGGTTATAATCCCTGTGCGAGATGCAGCTTTTAATGACGTCCTTATCGTGCGTTGCTATCCAGCCGAGGCGTATTCCGGCAAGAGAGAATACCTTGGACATGCTGCTGACGGATATGCCCTTGTCGTACAGATCGACTATCGATTCGCTCCACACGTCGTCCTGCGTCAGGTGGCGGTAAACCTCGTCGCACATGACGTAAGCGCCGACGCTTTTTGCGATCTCGACTATCTGCATGAGCATGTCCTTTGTCATCAAAGCGCCTGTGGGATTGTTAGGGTTATTTATGCATATCATTTTTGTTCCGGGAACGGCAAGGGCGCGCAGCTCGTCAAGATCGGGCAGAAAGCCGTTTTTCTCGCTCAGGTGCAGAAGCTTCAGATCCGCGCCGAAGGATTCCGGGATAGAGTACAGCTGCTGATAGGTCGGCATGATGCTTATAATGCGGTCGCCCGGCTCAACGAGCGAGTAGAAAATGTGGTGGTTTGCACCCGATGCGCCGTGAGTGGTGACTATCTCCTCGGGCTTGAGGGTCTTGTAAAGCTTGCAAATGCCGTTTTTAAGCTCCGGCGCGCCTTCGATATAGCCGTAGGTCAGGCGCTGTGAGCACATGCTGCTTAAAAATGCCTGCTTGTCAGCGCCGGTAAGCTCAAAAAGCTCGTCGAGCGATACGGAGTTTACGCAGGTTTCCGCAATGTTAAACTTTGCGCCAGTCTCGTAGGCGTTCATCCATTCTTCAACTTCAAAAGGCTTGATCTTCATCGTTTTACCTCCTAAAAAACAATAAAACGCCCGAGGCTCTTCCTTATAACGTGTTTCCACGCCGTACCTACGGAAAAGCCCCGTGCGCTTTTGATCCATCACCCGGTGGTGACGGAAGCAAATATTATGTTTGCAAGATGAATTAAAATACAAATTTTGCCCTTTGTCAAGCACTGCGATGAATAAAAATGCATTCTGACGATAAAAAACCGCGAAGAACCGCAGCCTT
>ENA-UONW01002759-UONW01002759.1-human-gut-metagenome-genome-assembly--contig:-CS52-NODE-2759-length-16362-cov-108.196112_pt1 | contig 16362 bp, 9 predicted proteins | sample MGYA00242463_ERZ724010 | MGnify/ENA metagenome assembly ERZ724010 | reverse complement strand
ATTCCTTTATCTTTTCCTCAATCGAGTAACGTTGAAGCCTTAACACTACAAAAATAGGTTCTAATTCCCGATATTTTGTATAATTTTTGACAAAACGACTTTGAATTCTGATAACGCAAACCTTTTCGCAAGCCTCCAAAATAAAGCCGGAAAGCAACGAACTCAAGGCCAGAGGGAAGGTAATGCCCTTCCGACTCCCTCAAGCTCAAGGAGGAGTTCGGGGCGGCAGATGTCGGCTTGGAGGAAATGGGTGGGAATGTCCTTGAAATGGGCTTTGAATATATTTTGAATGACTTCCATATCCTGTGGGCGGCGCACATAGACGCGCAGCAGATCAAAACGGAAGTTGACGCAGTCTTTGGAAATGTTGGAAGGCGCGACCAGATGCTCTACAACATCAATCGCCTCCTTGGCCTGCACACGGGCATCATCGGAGAACTCGCTGTTCTCTCCCTTTATCGCCGCCGTACCGGAGACAAAGACGATGTTCCCAAGAAGTCTGCCTCTCTCGAATTTAGGTGTGGTGCGGACGGCCTCCTTGCCAGATGCCAAAACTTCCCCCGAATATTTATGTGCGGGAATCTGCAAAGGATTGTCAATCGGCTTGCCAACTCCTTTGAAGCCTTTTATGGCATAGACAACGACCATAACTCCACCGGAGTCACAACCGATGCCCGTCGCCGCAGGATAGCCGTTTGACCATTCGGTTGTCTCATAGAAATCCGACCTTGCGTCATTGAACAACTGGTAGTTCTGAATACCATCATTAACGGCAGTGATGTGGCTGATATAGTTCCACTGCCGGACGATGTCCGAAACTGCGAACGATTCTGATTCAAGAATATTCCTGAGTCTGCCGAACACTTTGGCGGATTGTTCCCCGATGTCTCCGGCAGACGGAAAATGTATCCCTTGCGTCAGCAGTTCCTCACAGCCATCCGAGCAAAGGACAAAATAATCCTCATCTCTCTCGACTTTTGGCGTGCCCTTAATGTAAAGGATTTCCGCGACAAGCCTCTCGCCCATCGGTTTCTGTGACACATAACTCACAAGTGGACAATCTTTTAAAACGGAGGAGGTAGCGGATTGAAGAATATGATTATTCAGAAGGTAGGTGTCTTCGTCCGATGCCTCAAAGAAATAGGTAATGCTGGCGATAATATATTCATAGCCAATTCTTTCGAGAATATCGGCACATTGCCTTTCCAATGCTCCGTCAACCGTGGAGGTGATTATTTCCGTGAATTTCTCCGTCATAAAAAAAAGTTGCAGATCCGAGTGCAAATTACGACATTTCTCTTGATATTCGAAATTCCAATTAGTGAGTATCACCGGAAAAGTTCGAGGCAAATTTATTATTGCATTGAAAATCAATAAAGTCATGAAGAATTAAGATTACAGGATGTGATCGACGGCCGCAGTCCGGCCCTTCTGGACGACATCGCCGGTCAGGTGAGGATGAGGCATATCCCCGAGGATGCGACCGTTCCGACCCTCGTCTATCACAAGGACTGCAGGAACGTGACCCTCAAGGACTTCATCCTCCGCTACCCCGCCACCAGGGATGACCTCTACATCATCGAGGGGGGGGCAATGTTACCGTTGACGGCTGCTACTCCGACATGCGGTAATCAGCCTGTGGGGTGGCCATCGCCTTTGTCATCAAGAGTCATCCAGACTTACGGCACGGAGGCTAAAACGAAACGACGCTGTCTCGCAGCCGTGGAGGCCAACTCCATCTGAATGAATATATTAACGCACCCTCCTCCCCATCATATCGGATAGGAGGAGGGTGTCTCTTTTGATTGATATTCAGCAACTTGCCTTCCACGGCAACCTGTCACGGCTCTCACCTCAACCTGCCTGTGGGACTCTGACTCTGGACTCTACTCTTCTTGGGAAGGCCCACATTATCTGGAAAAGTTCGGAATAAACCTGACGAAAAGTTCGGAATGATTTCAGTAAAATCCGGCCAAATGACCGAACAAAAACATCATTCCTGACTTTGACAGCCTAAAAATTCCGTTTTTCTTACGTTCTGATAATCAATACATTGTAAAAAGCGCGGATTTTTCAGGGTGAATCGCATCACCTTTTCGTGCCTTTGAAAGAAGCTTCGTACATAGGTGTAAACAAGTAGGGTGAATCATTGCCAAAGTCAGGAAAAACATCATTCTCTGTAAATCAGTCATTTAGTAAGCGTTAAAAAAATAAGAGAGAAGAGACGGAATCTTTTATATTCCATTTCAACCATGTAAGTAATTCTGTCAAAAATGAAAGAGTGTGTCAATGAAAAAACTCGTATCTTTGTCTGAATATATTAAAACCACAACGACGAATGAAGAAAATTCTGCTTGCCGTCGCCTGCTGCGCGATGACACTTCTCGCCCAGGCGAATCCGACGCACAAAGTGAAGATCAACGATGGCCTCACGGTCAGTGTAGAGGCTTGCTCCGAGAGCATATTCAGGATCAAGGTGTCTCCGAGGAAGGATTTCACCGAGTCCCTGATGGAGCGCTACGAGCTCATCAAGACCGACTGGAGTGAGGTCAAGACCGACATTTCCGACAAGGGAGGAGTCTGGACGCTGAAGACTCCGGAATATTCATTGGCCATCAACAAGAAGACGGGAGTGATGACCGTGAAGGATGCCAAAGGCGGGAAGGTGATCCGTGAGGTTAGGTTCCTGCCTGAGAAGGAAGGGCTCTGCGGCGAGATGAGGTCATTCATCAACGAGAAATACGCCGATCTGAAGGTCGCTGACAACGGCGGAGGCATCATCGGCGACGACAACGGGAAATTCGGAGAGGTTGACAAGCACGAGATTCCGGCGGCTGACGCGGTCAGCATCCTCAGCTTCAGCATGGAGGACGGCGAGCGCTTCTACGGCGGCGGCAGCACCAGCCGCGACCACATCCAGCACAGGGGCGAATTCCTCAGGATGTGGACGACTTACCAGCAGACCGAGATACCGATGCCGTTCATGATGAGCTCGCGCGGCTGGGGCGTTTACAACAACTCGACCCGCAAAAGTTTCTTCGACATCGGTAACCAGCAGAAGACTAAATTCAACATTATCAACACCTTCGACGAGGCCGACTTCTTCCTGATGATGGGCAAGGATATGCCTGCAATCCTTAATGAATATACCCTCGTCACGGGCCGTACCTATGTCCTGCCGAAATGGGCCTACGGACTCTGCTTCGGACCGAACATGCGCGAGGAGCAGTTCGACATCCTCAACGACGCGGTGCGCTTCCGCCAGTTCGACGTGCCTTGCGACGTGTTCTGGCTTGAGCCTCAGTGGATGGAGAAGCGCTACGACTTCTCGACCAAGAAGAAATGGAACTACGACAGGTTCTCTCCGGAACCTTACTGGCTTCAGGATCAGTACCCTAAGACGATGCACAACCGCCTCTTCATCGGCAAGCTGCGCTCCATGGGCTTCCACCTCGGACTCTGGCTTTGCGAGGAGTATGACCTCAGCATCCAGGAGGAGGACATCATCGCCGAGCGCACGGGCGGCAAGCTTTCCGGCCAGGAGCATTGGATGGATCACCTGACCGTGTTCATGGATCAGGGTGTGGAGGGATTCAAGCTGGATCCTGCCCGAACGATCGACAACCACACGAACTGGGAATATTACAACGGACGCACCGACAAGGAGATGCACAACCTCAACCAGGTCCTTCTCCCGAAACAGATGCGTGAGCTTGGCCGCAAGTACAACGGCAAGCGTACCTGGCATCACTACTGCGGAGGCTGGTCCGGAACACAGCGCTGGACAGCTTCGACCTCCGGCGACAACGGCGGCGGAAAAACCGCTCTGTACGACCAGCTCAACCTCGGCATGAGCGGATTCCTCAACACCTCCTGCGACGTGATGAGCGTTCCGCGCGAGCTTGAGATGCAGGGACTCCATTTCGGTCTCTTCCTGCCTTGGGTGCAGATCAACAGCTGGTTCTCGATGATGCATCCGTTCTACTATGCGAAAGAAGAGCAGGACATCTACCGTTTCTACGTCAAGCTGAGATATTCATTGGCTCCGTACATCTACTCGATGGCGCTTGAGGCGGCGCAGAACGGTATGCCGATCGTGCGTTCGATGCCGCTGTGCTTCCCTGAGGACCGCAACTGCGATGATATGACTTATCAGTATATGTTCGGCGACAATTTCTGCGTGGGAATATTCACTAACGAGATTTACCTGCCGAAGGGAACCTGGACGGACGCCTGGAGCGGCGAGAAGATTGTCAGCAAGGGGGAGACTTTCACTCGTGAATATCCTTCCAACCGCGCGGGGCTGCTCTTCATCCGCGAAGGGGCGATCATCCCGACACAGCCTGATGTTGAATATCTTGGCGCGCGTCCGTTCGACCGCGTCATCCTGAAGGTCTATCCTCACGGGGACAGCGCGTACACGATGCTTGACGACGACGGAGAGTCTTATGAATATGAGAACGGCGGTATCGCCTCGACGCTGTTCGAGTCGCATGAGAGGGATGGCGGTGTAGATGTTGTTGTGAACCCGGTTCAGGGATCGTTCAAGGGAATGCCTTCGGAGCGGGAATATTCCTTCCGCATCCAGAGGGATTCGCGTCCGGCTTCGGTTTCGCTTAACGGCGCCGCCGCTCAGGATTGGACCTACGAGGACGGAATGGTCTGTCTGTCAGCGGGGAAGGTTGGCATTAGCGAGAAGATCGTTGTCTCTGTTAGATAGTTTGATTTTTGCAACTTTACTATAGTTGGCTATTGCCGCTTTATAACAGTTAGGTTTTGCCGCGAGGCGCATACTTCCGAGGGACCTGCGCTTCGCGCCCTGTCCGGGTGAATGATCCCTCGGGGGAAGCGCCTCGCGGCAAAAAGAGTTTATTATTGAATATGAAAAGAATCGCGATAGTATTAGGACTTGCTGCGGTGGTGATGTCGTGCGCCAGAAAAGACTGGCGGGACGCTTCGCTGACGGCGGAGGAAAGGGCATCGTTGCTGCTGAAGGAGATGACGCTGGAGGAGAAGGTCGGGCAGATGTGCCAGTATGTGGCGCCGTGCTATGTGGAGCCGGGGAAGGGATCGGCTCGCAAGAACATCGACGCTACCGACGAGAACCTGGGCAACAAGGATTTGTCCGATAAAGTCCGCAGAGGGGAAGTGGGAGCGTTCCTGCACGTGATGACTTCCACGGAGGCTGTGGCGCTTCAAAAGTTGGCTCAGGAGAGCCGGCTGGGGATTCCGCTGCTGCTGGGGATCGACGCGATCCACGGGAACGCGCTGATCGAAGGGTGCACGGTCTATCCTACGAACATCAACATGGCTTCCACTTTCAATCCGGAACTGATGGAGAAGATCGGAGAGGAAACCGCGCTTGAGATGCGTCAGAGGGGGTTGTTCTGGACATTCGCTCCTAATCTGGACATCGCCCGTGACGCCCGGTGGGGAAGGATGGGCGAGACGTTCGGCGAGGATGCCTTCCTGACCTCCGAGATGGGGAAATATGCCATCTGGGGGTTTCAGGGACGTGACGGGAAATATTCAGGAAATCACGTCGTGGCCTGCGCCAAGCATCTGATCGCCGGTGGCGAGCCGGCCGGCGGACTGAACGCGGCACCGATGGACATCTCCGAGCGCAAGTTGCGTGAGCTTTATCTGCCTCCGTTTGTGGCGGCGATCCGTTACGCTAAAGTCGGGACGGTGATGGCGGCGCATAACGAGATCAACGGGATTCCATGCCACGGTAACAAGTGGCTGCTCAATGATTTGCTTCGTGATGAATTGGGATTCGACGGATTCGTGGTCAGTGACTGGATGGACATTGAGAGGCTTCATTCCATGCATCATTGGGTACCGGACTCGACCGAGGCATTCGTGGTTTCCGTGGAATCGGGAATTGATATGCATATGCAGGGTGATAAATATTTCGAGGCTGTGGTCGCAGCCGTGAAATCCGGCAGGATTCCGGAGTCCCGCATCGACCAGGCCGCCGGCAAGATTCTGGCCGTGAAGTTCGCCCTCGGGCTGTTTGAACAGCCTGTGCCGGAGATTCCAGAGGTTCTGGACGGTGCCGCCGAGCATCGTCAGACAGCCCTTGAGGCCGCTCATCAGGGACTTGTGCTGCTGAAGAATGACGGAACGCTTCCGCTGAAGAATCCACGCCGGGTTTTCGTCGTCGGACCAAACGCTGACAGCCAGACCATTCTCGGAGACTGGGCAGTGCCGCAATCAGACGATAATGTCATCACGGTTCTGGACGGTCTCAAGGCCGCTATGCCTAACGTCTCGATCGACACGCTATGTTTCGGTGGCAAGATCTCGAATGTCAATGCGAAAGGAATCCAGATGGCTCGTTTCAAGGCCTCTGCGGCTGACGTTAACATCGTAGTGGTCGGTGAGAATTCGCAGAGATATTCAGCTTTCGGTCGCACCTGCGGTGAGAACTGCGATCGTGACGACCTCAGCCTTCCGGGGATGCAGCAACAGCTTTTGGAGGCCGTCGTGGCTTCCGGCAAGCCGACCGTTGTCGTGCTGATGACGGGCAGGGCACTCAGCATCGGTTGGGCTAAAGAGAATGCCAACGCCATTCTGAACGTCTGGGAGCCAGGTCAGATGGGTGGACAGGCTATCGCCGAGGTGCTGACCGGTCAGGTGAATCCTTCCGGCAAACTGCCTGTGACCGTGCCTCGCAACGTAGGACAGGTCCAGACTGTTTACAACTACAAGCATTCGCAGTATTCCCGCCTGTTCGCCACCAACGAGACCGGAGCCCTTTGGCCATTCGGTTACGGACTGAGTTATAGCACGTTTGAATATTCAGACGCAACGCTCTCAAAATCAGAAATCGGAGTCTCCGAATCGCTCAAAGCCAGCGTGACCGTCACCAACAACGGCCCGTACGACGGCGATGATGTGGTTCAGCTCTACATCCGTGACGAATATGGTTCCGTGACCCGTCCGGTCAAGGAGTTGAAAGCATTCCGTCGCATCAGCCTCAAGAACGGTGAAAGCACCAAGGTCGAGTTCGACATCACACCTGAGATGCTCCAGTGCTGGGGTGTCTCCGAGAAGTGGTCCGTCGAACCGGGAGATTTCACCATCCTCCTCGGCTCCTCTTCATCAGACTCCGACCTCACTCCCCTGCCGCTGAAAGTTAAGTAATCAGACCAAGCGATCGGTTAACCACGCCCTCGCTTCGTCTGCCCCTTGCACTATCTCTTAAGGGAATCGCTTTATCCGGTGAAACGCCCTTTCACCGGATAAACTATTGTTATTGATCCGCTTGTCCGGCAGAACCCATATTTTGCCGGACGAAATGCAGATTTTTGACCATTTTCTCCGGCAGGAAGGCTTCTCACCGGACAAACCACGGATTGCCTCTGGCATATTCTTTGGACAAAGTGGATGCCTGACAAACTATGCGTCCACTTGAAAAAGTCGTTTTTGAAAAAAATGTGCCTCGCAGAGACTTCTGTAAGGGGTAAAAAGTGGCAAATGGCACTTTTTCAAGTGGGCTCAACTATTAATGAAATGAAAAGGTTATTTGTTGTGTTGGCGGTGATTTCGCTGACGGGAAGCGTGGCATTCGCACAGAAGGTGCATTCTGACAATCAGGACATCAGGTTCGCGGCTGGAGTAAGGATGCCGATTGAACGATCAAGCGCCAGCGATGAGACAGTGATGACTCTGACCTATGGACGATTCTTCGACAACGGTCTGGGATTCCGGACCGGAGCGCAATGGATGTTCAAGAACTATGAGATTGATGAGTACCTTGGAGTTCCCCTCTATCTGGCTTGGCGCAGCGGCAAGCGCACATTCAAGGAATCCGTGCGTCAGGGTGCTGAGAACATAGCCTGGGGGTCCTACCACAATAAATACTATTACGGCACAAATCCGGATGCCGGAACTGTTTTCGGGCAGTTTCTGTCAGGGCTGTTGAACCGAATCGAATTCTTCGGAGGATTGACTCCCGGCTACATTTTCGGAGCGAAAGAGGAGCCTCACGGAACAGGTTCCATCGGAAGCACGGGCGTGAGAACCGAAAATTACATGACCCTCAACAACAGGTTCAGTCTCACCGCGGACGCGGGCTTCGCCGTCTCTTTCCGAATATGGCGTTTCGAGCTAAGCGCAATCCCTTCCGTACACTATTTCATCACCGACAACTACCGCGAAGTCAACATCCGCCGCGACACTCACGACGGCAGCACGGATGTCTTCACCTCTGACAAAGCTCGCTCATGGCAGTTCTCCATCCAAGGCAGTCTGAGTTTCACGTTCTAGAATATCTTCATTGAATATAACAAGGCATTCATCGCAAGGTGGATGCCTTCGTTCTCTGCTAGTTTCTGATTGCTTCGATGGTTGGATAGTTATCAGAACCATAGGCTGGGCTGGGGGAGACTGTCTTAAAAGTTAAACATTCCTTCGCGAGAATCAAGAATTCGTTTTAGGTCGTGTATGGGGATACGAACAATTTCAGTCTTGCAAGGACTTTTCAGACAGTCTGGGGTCTCTCTAGATAGGAGGATAGATAGTGCGAACGTGGAGTCCAAATTATTGAGTATCAATCAAAAGAGGCACCCTCCTCACCCGATATGACGGGGAGGAGGGTGCGTTAATATATTCATTCAGATGGAGTTGGCCTCCACGGCTGAGACAGCGTCATATCGGCATTCTCTTGCCGTAAGTCTGGATGACCCTGGATGACAAAGGCGATGACCCACCCCTGTTTCGCGGACAATCAACGCTCGTAACAGGATGACTCTTGATGACAAGGGCGATGGCCACCCACAGGCTGATTACCGCATGTCGGAGTAGCAGCCGTCAACGGTGACGTTACCCCCCTCGATGATGTAAAGATCATCCTTTGTGGCCGGGTAGCGCAGGATGAAATCCTTGAGAATCACGTTCTTGCAGTCCTTGAGATAGACAAGCGTCGGAACGACCGCATCCTCAGGAATATGCTTCATCCGGATCTGGGCGGCAATGTCATCCAGAAGGGCAGGACCACGACCGTCAATAACACCGGTGCCGAATATGGACATATTCTCGACACCCTCTCCCCAGAAGATAGCCTTGTGCCCCTTGTAGGAATAGATGTTCGTCGAGCCCACGATCACAGCACCCTCGCGAAGCCTGATGCTGACCCCGGACTTGAGCTGCACGGCACCCGTGACATAACGTCCCACGCTGAACTCAAGCGTGCCGCCACCCTTGGAGGCGATGAAATCAATCGCCCCCTGAATGCTCGTGGTGTTGTCATGGACACCATTGCTCTTGATGCCGAAATTGGACGCCTTATAGACATTCTGGGAGAATCCCATTACGGAAAACAGCAGCAAAGCCGTCAATAACAATATTCTTTTCATTTCTTCTTGATGTTCTTGGTGTCCTTTGTAATGATCTGTTTCTTGCCCTTGGGAGCGGTCTCCTGATTGATCTGAAGGTTCTTCATACGAAGGCCGTTCACGTCATCGGTCACGATGGCCGGACGGTAATCCTCGCCGTCAACCGTGAGCTTCACGTTGTCGAAAACAATGCCGTCAGCGTGACGGATGTAGAATCCCCATGCCGGAAGCTCCTTCCAGTTGGAGAACTCAGGGTAACGGGTCTCCTGCTCCTCAATCGCGTCAAGTTCCTCCTTAGAGGTACCTGCGTAGGCATATTCAGGATCGGCGTGGCCCGGATAGACAATCTCGATGTTCTCCATGCGGACATTCTCGATGCGAAGGCCAGGCAGACCGGCGATAATGCTCGGGCAGACGTTGCGAGGCAGATCCTCGACAGGGCCCTCATAGCTGTAGCCAGCGTCCGGCTTGTCGAACGGAACCTCGGCATACATATTCTTGATCACCACATCCTTAAGGCAAGGCACCTGACTGCCGTTGACATTTCTGGTGCCCGTACGAAGGAAGATCGGGTTGCCGGTGTTCAGGCTCCGGAGGCTGTCGATCTCCACATCCTCGATCTGAGCTCCGTCCACGGTAGCGATGGTGATCGCGCTGCGGTAGGTGTCGAATATGGTCATGTTCTTGAACCTGAAGTGTTTGAACTTGCCACGGGTGTAGGTTCCGAACTTGATGCCGTTGGCGCTGCTTCGTCCGACGCAGTTCTCTACAAGAATATTCTCGCTCACGCCATCGTTGCTGTGGCTCTTGAAGCAATATGAATCGTCGGAAGAGTCGATGTAGCAGTCACGCACGATGACATCGCTGCAATCCACCACGTCCAGACCGTCGTTGTTCCAGTAGCACTTGGCGTCAACCGTGATGCCCTCGATCAAGAGGCCACGGCACTTGTCGTACTGCTGTGTCCAACAAGCCGGATCCTTGAGGGTGATGTCCTTGATGGTAACGTTGTTGCAAAGGTACATATGGATATTCTCCGGCCTGATGGTCTCGTTGACACGGTCGTTGCCGAGCTTGTCGTCAATGAGCCCCATATGGACGAAATCCACGAAACGGACTCCGACATCGAAGCCACGGCCGTCAACGACGCCCTCTCCCGTCAGACCGATGTTCTCCTGCTTCACGGCAAGGATAAGCGCGGTCCATTTGGCGTCCGGATCCTTCACATAATCGTAAGGATTCAGAGAGCCGACAAGCGCGGCGTCCTTCTCGATGTGAAGGGTGACATTGTTCTTAAGATAAATGGAACCCGAAATGTAGTCCCCTTTGTCTAGCACGACACGACCGCCTCCACGTGAGGAAGCGAAGTCGATCGCGGCCTGGATGCTTGCGGTGTTCAGAGTGACCCCGTCCGGCCTCGCACCGAAATCACGGGCGAAAAAGTCCGTGGCTCCAAGCGAGAGAGCCGAACCGGCGAAGAGCAGCGCTGCGGCCGCGATTCCAAGTAAATTTCTCATCATTAATGTTTTATTAATATAGTTTCACTGGTCCTATCAGTCCCGCGCTGACGTAAGGCTGCTTGCGTTTGATGACAAAACGCTGCGCCACCTTGTTGTCCTTGAGGGTCTGGATATAGTTGCCCATAAGGGTCGTGACTTTCACCTCGATGGTGTTATCTCCCTGGCGGAGCAGTCCGGTAATGTCATACACACGCTCGCCGAACCACTTGACTCCCGCCGGTTTGCCGTTGACCCAAACCTCGCAGATGTCAGCCACCTTGCCGAGATTCAAGTACTTAGGAAGTTTTCCGGACAGTGTCACGGTCTTGGTGTAGGTCACCTCACCCATAAAGTTCTTGAACGTGGTGTCCTTCATATCCTTGAAGTCCTGAAGCTGGTCGAGGCTGGTCGTCCAGGTTGAATCCGGCCAGGTGTGGTGCATCTTGAGATCCCACCCGCCTGTCACCTGAATCTCGTCCTGTCCGTCAAGCGGAAGCTGTTTCCAAGCCGGAGCGCTGCCGCCCATCTTGTTGAATACGAACAGGTAAGTCTCGGAAGGACCGAAACGGAAATGCATCTTGCCGTCCTTGCCGACAGGAAGGACGAACCTTTTGCCGGAAGCCGGATCATAGAGCCAGGCGTGTTTCCCTGCGGTCACGGATTTCGGGAATATTATGTCCGTCTCACGGGCCTCGCTCATGTGGGCGTTCATAATGAGGAACATATCGCTGCCGTCGTCAGTAACATACTGGTTCTGAAGCAGGAACCTGTCAGGATTGCTGATCGTCAGAGTGTGAGGAAGATTGTACTTCTCCATCACACCGGTGTACCATTCAAGATATTTCCCGTCTGCAGGCTTCTCAAGCAGGACGAAATTGTCCTTATACTCCTTCAAACGTGCTACGGTCTCGGTGATCTGTTTGTCACGAGCCTCGAAATCCTTGAGTCCCAGCGACTTCTCCGGATATTTCCCGATGCAGAATACCCTGCCGCCACCTTTCACGAACTCCTCCAGCTTGGTTAAGGTCTCCGGAGTGGTGCTTGTCACCTCAACGATGAACAGGGTACCATATTCCTTAGGCCCATAGCAGAGCTTGCCGTTACGGACAGTAGCGTCGCGAAGGATGATCTCGCTGACATAGTCCGCGCCGCCGCCGTTCTTGTGGATGGCCTCCCAGATCAAGGAGGTGTAAGGAATATTCAAGGCCACGGGGAACGGCTCGGTCTGCACGCCCATCGTGCTCCACATATCGTAGTTGGCAGGGAGGATTGCGATGTCGGTGTACATGTCGGCGTTCTGGAGCTGGCTGGCGATCCTCGCGCGGTAGTCGTTCAGTTTGTTAACGTAAGGCCACCAGGTGTTCCTCTCGTTGTGGAAGGTTCCGTACTGAACCCAGCCCGGGAACTCGGCCTCAAGCGGGGAGTAGTTGAAACCATGCCAAACAGAATGGGTTATGCCGGAGATCGCGCTCATGTCGGAGCCGACCTTCAGGAACTCAAGACTGGTCGTGAACACCTTGTAGGTGTTGGTCATCTCCTCGGCGCTGACAAGACGCTTGCCGGTAAGGTGGGCCGCCGACGAGACATATTTGTCAATCATCGTGTAGGCGCGTCCGCGGCGGTAGTCCTCGTCGCCCATCTCCTCACCGATCCTGTGCTTGAGCCAGTTGGTCGTCCAGGACTCCCCTTCCGGAATGTCCTGGCCAAGGGAAGACTCCTCGATGAAGAAGCCGTTGCCATAGGCCTGGGAGCGGGATTTCACACCCTTCTCCCTGCACCAGGAGAGGAACGTGTTCATGTACCGCTCGTTGAGCAACTCGGCCTTCGTGAGTTCAAAGTCGAAACGCACACGGTTCACCTGGTCCTGGAACTTATCGCCTTTCTTTGAGCCATAGTCGAAGCTCTCCACATTGCCAAGTCTGCCGACCTTGAACATCGTGAACGGAAGCCAAGGCATCAGGTCGTAACCTCTGCGGGCCTTGAACTCCTCAGGGAAGTCGCTCGTCCAGTTGCAGCCCTCAAGCTCCATACTGTCCACGAAGAAAGCCCTGAGATGCTTTGAGAGCGGTCCCAACTTGGCCTCGATCGTGTCGGTCATATTGTCAAGATAACGGCGCACAGCCTCGGCGTCCATATGGTTCAGGATCGAACCGGCCGCGCCCGGAGCGCCGTTGATCACGCAGGCGAAGGAATCGTACTTCACCATAGCGTAGAACTGCCAGTTGCCCTTAGGCACATCCACAGTGATCACATCGCCTTCGATGTTGCCCGACAGATCAATCGCCTCGCTGAGGTCGTTGATCGGATCCGGAGCGAGACAGACCGACACAAGTTCCGGAGTGCGGCTGGTGTTCACCTTCGTCACCCCGGGATCTATATTCTTGAATATGTTGAACTTGGACATCTCGAACCTCTCGCCCCCCGTCACCTTCTGCGCGTAGGTGAGCATCACGGAGGCACGCTCCTCACGAGGCAGGGTCTCCGCTCCGAAAGGCCATCCTGATCCGATGATCAGGTCGCAGGTCATTCCAAGGCGTCCGGCCTCGTCGAACACGACCTTCAGCATGTCTATCCATTCGTCACTCAACCATTTGAGCGGCTTGGTGCCCATCGCGTCAGCTCCGTACGGGAACGAGATCGGATTGATCTCCACTCCACCGACTCCCGCATCCTTGAGGATGTGCAGCTCACGCACAAGCTCCTCTGCCTCAACGCGGTCGCCGTTCCACCACCAGCGCACGAACGGACGGTAGCGGCTGTCCGGATTCTGGAACTGTTTGTAGAGATCCTTGGATGTCGTCCTGGCCGAAGATTCGGACGAGAAGGCAACCAAGGAGGCCAAAACAACAGATGCTGCCGCTAAAAATCTGAATATCTTCATGTTCCTATTCGTCAACGTGATTTACAACCTTCGGCTTGCTTGAATATACCAGATAGTTGTCGATGACGATGTTCATGTTGTCCTGCTTGTTGAGGAACTTGAAGGTCAGAGTGTGCTCGCCTTCAGGAAGATCGTACTTCCAGTAGAGGTCCGGAGCCGCTCCGTTGCCCTTGATAGGGTTCTTGGCCACAGCGGAGAGCTTGCCGTCGAGGTATATCTCGACCTCGCCGACGTAACCGGTGTTGTCGTTGTAGCCGGCTCCCTTGTAGTAGTGGCTCTTCACAACGATGCCGTTGCCCTTGAACTTGATCTGGCCGATATTTGTGATGGTCTTCTTGACGTTGACCTTGACTTGAGGATAGTGCCCCTCGAAAGCCTTCTCGTAGCGCACGGCCTCCGGCTTCTGAACCTTGATTGTAACATTGTCACCATCAATTGAGCCACCATTACGCTCGATCACCTGAAGGGCTTGGCTGAGGGAATATTCAGTGGCCTTGTTGATGGAGATGTCTGTGTAGACGAAAGGTCTGTCCTCTACCTCCTCGCAAGGCTTCCTCCAATATTCAGGAATATTCTTGTAACCCATCATTACTCCGAGGATTCCGGCGGCCGACGAAGGGTTGCAGTCAGAGTCCTGGCCGCAGCGGGTGGAGATGTCGATGGTGCGGTAGAAGTTCTTGTCACCGTAGAGGAGACCGATGAGGATGTAGCCGCTGTTGATGACGGCGTCGATGTTGAACTGGTTGTCAACCCCGTCCGGGCAGCCGATGTCGTAGCCATAGTGCTTGTTGAACAAAGCCCAGGTGATGTGCCAGTCCTTAGGGTACTGCTTGTGCCATTTGATGACATCAGCCATCGCCTTGTAGTAGTTGCTCTGGGCAGGGATTGCCTTGAGGGCCTCATTGACAACGAAGTTCATGTCATCGCTGATGAAGGCGAGAGAAAGCATCGCGGCGACATACACTCCGCCGTACCAACCGTCGCCGTAGTTCATCATGTGGCCGATCTCGTCGCAGTAGTAGGACGAGGCGTTGACCATTCCCGGAGCCATCAGACCGGCATAGTCGGCCTCGATCTGGAAGTCGATGTCGTCGGCGTGAGGGTTGTTGCGCCAGTGGCCGGACTCAGGAGGCATCACACCGTTCAGGATGTTGTAGCGTCCGAGCTGGTTGGCGTGCCAGAGCGGGTATGGGGCATGGGCGAACGCGTTGGCGAAGGACTCGATCGGAGCGTCAAGGCCTTCCTTCTGGAACACCTCCACGAAAGTGAGGTCCATATAGACATCGTCGTAAAGCCCGGGAACATTGTCGAACCACCATTTGATCGTGTGCTCGTGCCACGGAATCTCGATCTCGTCGTTCATGAAGCCGGAGTACTTGAACTCTGTCGGTCCGCCGTAGGAGCAGCCGATGGTCTTGCCGGCCCAGCCGCCTTTGATTTTGTCCATGAGAACCTCCTTGGTCATCTTGACCTCTTTAGGAAGTTTCTTGGCGGTCGCTGTGAATGTGGTCGTCAGCATAAAGACGCCAGCTGCGATCAGGAATAAATTCTTGACTTTCATAATTCTTTTTGTTTATTGATTATTTGTTTTTCGTAAAGATTCACTTATCCAGGAAACGCATCCCCACAGGATCTGATTCACGGCCTGGGACTCGTGCGACAGGGTCGCGAAGATCATTCCGAACTGCGCCGGGATGCCGTAAACGTAGGAAATCGCCGAGGAGACTATGAAGTGGAACGCCCCGAATCCTCCCGGCACCGGGACGATCGAGGAAAGGCTTCCGGCTATCATCAGGAACAGAGCGTCGGTCAGATTCATGGCCCGGATGGTGTCCACGGCCGAGGCGAGCTCGGGACTGACAGAGTCCGGGGATATTCCTTGAAGTGCCCAGAGAATCGTGACGCTCATCATCCAGTAGCAGAACCATATCCCGGCAGTCAGGGCAAGGAACTTCCATGCCCCCTCCATCTTGAGACAGCTTAGGAAACCGGACCATACGCCCTTGCAGAATCCGCTGATTTTTCTAAGCGGGGTCCATCTGTCAGCGAAAAGGATTGCGCATAAAATGGCGGCAACCACGGCTGAAACTCCTGCGACCAAGATTGCGATCTTGCCGACGCTGATGCTGCCAGAGAACGCTCCGAAAATCCTCTCGGAGAAAAATCCGCCGAAACGCTTCCAAGTGAAAACCAGGAATATGGCCAGAATGCAGAACATGGCGAGCACGTCCACCGAACGTTCGAGGGCTGCGGTGCCGAGGACTTTGTCGTAAGAGGCGAGATGCCGGCCTTGATCTTTGGAATCCTTTTCGGAATGCGCCGTGATGTAGCCGCAACGGACGAACTCTCCGACACGTGGCAGGGCGATGTTCACCAGATAACTGATGTTGACAGCGTTGAAGCAGGTCAGACGGGACGTGGTTCTGTCAATGGGAAGAAGGAGTTCACGCCATCGCAAGGCCCTGAGCCAAAAAGCCAGCACACCGAACAGCATCGAAAGGATGACGAATTCCCAGCGGCAGGCTCTCAATCCCTCCAGAAAGTCGGTCCAGCCCACTCCATGGAATGAGCAGTACAGGAGAACCACCGCAAGCGCGATGGAAATCCCGTATTTAAGAATATTCCCGACCTTCTTGTTCAT
>ENA-UONW01002753-UONW01002753.1-human-gut-metagenome-genome-assembly--contig:-CS52-NODE-2753-length-16382-cov-9.311080_pt1 | contig 16382 bp, 9 predicted proteins | sample MGYA00242463_ERZ724010 | MGnify/ENA metagenome assembly ERZ724010 | reverse complement strand
TGAACAACATCCGCTACCCCATGGCCGGCATGACGAGCCACAAGGTGCAGGTGGGCATCTACAACCCTGCCAACGGCAATACCGTCTACCTGAACACGGGAGACCCCACCGACCGCTACTTCACCAACATCGCATGGGCACCCGACGAGAAGACCCTCTTCCTCATCGAGCTGAACCGCGACCAGAACCACAGCAAGCTCTGCCAGTACGACGTCGCGACGGGCAAGTTGATGCAGGTGCTCATCGAGGAAAGACACCCCAAGTACGTGGAGCCGCAGCAACCCATCGTCTTCCTGCCCTGGGATAGCAACAAGTTCATCTACCAGAGCCAGCGTGACGGCTATAACCACCTCTACCTGTACGACCTGGAACGGCTCCACGCCATCCAACCCCAGGAACTCACGAAGGAAGAGGCAGAGAAATTGTGGAACACTATCAAGAAGGCTGGAAAGGGAAAGACTCCCACGAGAGTCGCAGGCATACAGCTCACCTCGGGCGAATGGCTCGTGCAGAGCATCCTCGGCTTCAACGCCAAGAAAAAGGAAGTTATCATCGCCGCCACCAAGGAGTCGCCCCTGCAAAGTAATATATATAAGGTAAGCATCGCCAACGGCAAGCTGACTCCGATAGACAACGGCCAGGGTGTGCACAACGCGCAACTCTCCGCCTCGGGCACGTACCTGCTGGACAACTGGTCGGCCCCTGACGTGCCGCGCGCCATCAACATCGCCTCCACCGCCAACGGCAAGGAGACTGTGCGCCTCCTCACCGCTGCCAATCCCTTCGAGGGCTTCAAGATGCCCAGCGTGGAAGTGGGCACCCTCAAGGCTGCTGACGGCAAAACTGACCTCTACTACCGCATTATCAAGCCGGCCGATTTCGATCCGGCCAAGAAATATCCTGCAATCGTCTATGTCTATGGCGGCCCGCACGCCCAGATGATTGCAGCCAACTGGAACTACGCCGCCCGCGGCTGGGACCTCTACATGGCCAACAAGGGATACATCCTCTTCACCGTGGACAACCGCGGCAGCTCGAACCGCGGTCTGGAGTTTGAGAACTGCACCTTCCGCCACCTCGGCATTGAAGAGGGCAAGGACCAGGTGAAAGGCGTCGAGTTCCTCCAGTCGCTGCCCTACGTGGACAGTAGCCGCATTGGCGTACACGGCTGGAGCTTCGGTGGCCACATGACCACGGCCCTGATGCTGCGCTACCCCGAAATCTTCAAGGTTGGCGTGGCAGGTGGCCCCGTCATCGACTGGGGCTACTACGAGGTGATGTACGGCGAACGCTACATGGACACGCCGCAGACCAACCCCGAAGGTTACAAGCAGTGCGACCTGAAGAATCTGGCGCCCAACCTCAAAGGGCACCTGATGATCATCCACGACGACCACGACGACACTTGCGTGCCCCAGCACACCCTGTCGTTCATGAAGGCCTGTGTGGATGCACGTACGTATCCCGACCTCTTCATCTACCCCAACCACAAGCACAACGTGCTGGGCCGCGACCGCGTGCATCTGCACGAGAAGATTACGAGATACTTCGAAGACTACTTATAAGAATAAACGAAATAAATAGCATAATGTCATGAAAATATTACTCTTAGGCTCGGGCGGCCGTGAACATGCCCTAGCATGGAAAATAGCCCAAAGCCCCAAAGTGGAGAAGCTCTACATCGCCCCGGGCAATGCAGGTACACACGCCGCCGGCGAGAACGTGGACATCAAGGCTACGGACTTCCCTGCCATCAAGGACTTCGTCCTGAAGAATGGAGTGGAAATGATCGTAGTGGGCCCCGAAGACCCGCTGGTGAAAGGCATCTACGACTACTTTGCCGAAGACTCCGAAACACACCACATCGCCGTGATAGGCCCCACGAAGGCTGGAGCCACGCTCGAAGGCAGTAAGGAGTTTGCCAAAGGCTTCATGCAGCGCCACGGCATCCCCACCGCCCGCTACAAGAGCATCACCGCCGCCAATCTGGAAGAAGGCCTCGCCTTCCTCGAAACCCTCGACGCTCCCTACGTGCTGAAGGCCGACGGCCTCTGCGCCGGCAAGGGTGTGCTCATCCTGCCCACGCTGGACGAAGCCAAGCGCGAATTGAAGGAAATGCTGGGCGGCATGTTCGGCGACGCCAGCGCCACGGTGGTCATCGAGGAGTTCCTCAGCGGCATCGAGTGCTCCGTCTTCGTGTTGACCGACGGCAAGAACTACAAGGTGCTCCCCGTAGCCAAGGACTACAAGCGCATCGGCGAGGGCGACAAGGGCCTGAACACCGGCGGCATGGGCAGCGTAACGCCCGTACCCTTCGCCGACGATACGTTCATGGAGAAAGTGCGCACCCGCATCATCGAGCCCACCGTGAACGGCCTCACCGAGGAAGGCATCCTCTACAAGGGCTTCATCTTCCTGGGCCTCATCAACGTGAAGGGCGAGCCGATGGTCATCGAATACAACGTCCGCATGGGCGACCCCGAGACGGAAAGCGTGATGCTGCGCATCCAGAGCGACCTGGTGGACCTGCTCGAAGGCGTGCGCGACGGCAACCTCGACACCAAGGAACTGGTTCTCGACCCACGTACGGCCGCCTGCGTGATGCTCGTCAGCGGCGGATACCCCGAAGCCTACGAGAAGGGTAAAGTGATGACCGGTCTGGAGCAGGCAGCCGCCACGGACAGTATCCTCTTCCACGCCGGTACGGCGCTGAAGGACGGACAGGTAGTAACCAACGGCGGACGCGTCATTGCCGTCTGCTCGTACGGCAACACCAAGGAAGAAGCCCTGCAGAAGAGCTACCGCGTGGCCGACCTGATCAGTTTCGAGAAGAAGTACTTCCGCCGCGACATCGGCTTCGACCTCTAACCGACCCACCCGCAAGCCGATGAGGAACCGACGGTTTCAGAACAAAGTGACGGCAGGCAGGTTCACCCTGCCTGCCGCCATGCTCATAGCCACTGTCTGCTGGACAGCGGCCGCCCTCCTCTTGCCCGACACCGGCCTTGGAGATGCAGGCCCCCAATGGCTGCAAAGCCTGGCAGCACATCCGGCCGGACACTGGTTCCTGCCGCTGGCGGGATTCCTCCTGCACAGTGCCGTCGCCTTCTTCCTCGTCAACCTGAACAATACGTTTGCCCTGATCCGCGTCCGGGCTTCCATACAGAGCGCCATCTACTTCCTGCTGATTGCCGCCCTGCCGGCTGTACACGAAGCTTTGGCCGGGCTATTGTGTTCCGTCTGCTGCCTGATAGCCCTGCAACTCCTCTTTTCAGGTTATCGTCAGGAACAGACCTCAGGAACGTTGTTCCATTGTTTTGCCCTGGCAGGCATCGCAGGAATGATTGTACCGCCATACATGCTGCTGGTTCCCCTGCTTTGGATAGGTGCCTTCAGTTTCTTTGCCCTGAACCTCCGGAGCATGGCCGCCTCGGTTGTGGGTTTTGCATTTCCCTGGTGGATGGCCGTAGGATATGCCACACTGACAGGCCATACAGCCGACTTCCTCCAGTACATCGGCGACATCCGGCTTTTCCGCCCGCTATGGACGGGCTTCGACCTGTTGCAGAGCGTTTCGCTGGCTTTCCTGTTTGTAGTCTACGCTGTCAGTGCCGTCCACTGCCTGCTGGCCGGTTATGAGGACAAGATACGTACCCGCACCTATCTGTACTTTCTGGTATTCTTCGGTTTCTGCCAGTTTGTGCTCGTAGCCTTGCAGCCCTATCTGTTCGCCAGCTTCTGCCCGCTGCTGGTATGTACCACGAGCATTCTGGCCGGACATTTGTTTGCACTGACCGGCAGCCGCTTGTCCAATGCCTTCTTTATCTTCACGTTGGCAGGAACCCTGTTCCTTTACTTCTATCAGCTATGGACGCTTTTGTAGATTCCCTGCTCCAGCTCCTCATCGACTGGGGATACATCGGCCTCTTCCTGTCGGCGCTGCTGGCAGGCAGTATACTGCCCTTTGCTTCTGAAATAGTTATTATTGCATTAGTAAAAATCGGACTAAATCCCGTTATATGTATTCTATCAGCAGCAATTGGTAATACTTTAGGTGGACTTACATGTTACTATATTGGTCGATTAGGCAAAACAGAATGGATAGAAAAATATCTGAAGGTTAAGCAAGAAAAAGTAAACCGTATGATGCAATTTTTGAAAGGGAAAGGGGCACTAATGGCTTTTTTCACCTTTTTACCCTTCATAGGGGAAGCCATCGCTATAGCCTTAGGATTCATGCGCAGTAATTTCGTGTTAACTATTATTTCTATGTTTTTGGGTAAATTGGTGAGATATAGTCTAATATTATTACTCCCATAAGCAAAATATACCATGCACAGAATCATCGAACAGACCGAAGACGGCAGCGCCACGCTCTACGTGCCCGAACTGAACGAACATTATCACTCCGTGAAAGGTGCCCGCACCGAGTCGCAGCACATCTTCATCGACATGGGGCTGAAAGCCTCCGCCACATCCTGTCCGCAGGTGCTCGAAGCAGGCTTCGGCACCGGACTGAATGCCCTGCTCACCCTGCAGGAGGCCGAACGCTCCGGACGCCCCGTCCGCTACACGGGCATCGAGCTCTATCCGCTGGCCTGGCCCGAGGTGGAGGCCCTGCACTACAGTGACGATCCGCGCCTGCGCCTCCTCCACGAAGCGCCGTGGGAAACGGAAGTACAGCTCACCCCCACCTTCCGCCTGCTGAAGCTCCGTCGCGACCTGACCGTGTGGCAGGCCGAAGACGAACATCCGCCCCTGCGTTGCGACGTAGTCTACTTCGATGCCTTCGCGCCCGAGAAGCAGCCCGCCCTGTGGACGCCCGACATCTTCCGCAACCTCTACCGCTGCCTCACGCCCGGCGGCATCCTCACCACCTACTGCGCCAAGGGAGTCGTGCGCCGCCTGATGCAGGACATCGGCTTCCGCATGGAGCGTCTGCCCGGCCCGCCGGGAGGGAAACGCGAAATATTGCGTGCCACGAAGCCGAACGACGTTCCATAAAATATGCCCGAACTTTACCGTTAATTAACACATTCTTTGTATCTTTGCCCAGCTTTCACAAAGATTTAACAGAAGATGAAAAAGATACATACCCTCTGGATACTGACCCTGTTGCTGGTTGCCTGCAAGCCTGCCGGACAGAAGGCAGAAGCGGACGACGGCGACACGAAGCCCGTCATCACCGTCACCATCGAGCCCCTGCGCTACTTCACTGAAGCCATTGCGGGCGACCGCTTCGACGTGGTCAGCATGGTGCCCAAAGGCAGCAGCCCCGAAACCTACGACCCTACGCCCGCCCAGCTGATGTCGCTCTCCAAGAGCACGGCCTACCTGCGCATCGGTTTCATCGGCTTCGAGCAGACGTGGATGGACCGCCTGACAGACAATGCTCCCCACCTGCAAGTGTTTGACACCTCACACGGCATCGACCTCATCCTGCAGGAAGGCCTGCACGAAGAGTCGCATGCCGACGAACCCTACCATATACACAGCGGTCCCGAACCGCACGTATGGAACTCGCCCGCCAATGCACGTATCATCGCGACCAATATCCTGAAGGCTCTCTGTACCCTCGACAATCCGCACCGCAACGACTACCTGGCCCGATACGACAGCCTCTGCACCGTCATCGACCGTACCGACAGCCTCTGCCGCCAGATGCTTGCCCAGCCCGGAGCCGACCATGCCTTCATGATCTATCATCCCGCCCTGAGCTACCTGGCACGCGACTACGGCCTGCTCCAGCTATCCATCGAAGACGGAGGCAAGGAGCCTTCGCCCGCACACCTGAAGGAACTCATCAACGCCTGCAAGCAGGAAGACATCCACGTCATCTTCGTGCAACCCGAGTTCGACCGCCGCAACGCCGAGCTCATCGCCCGCCAGACAGGCACCCGTGTAGTAGACATCAATCCACTGGCCTACGACTGGGAAGCGGAGATGCTGAAAACGGTACGTGAATTGACAATGAATAATTGATAATGGATAATTATCCTCAATCACTGACTATCCATTATGCAGCCACTCATCGAAATACAGAACCTCTGTGCCGGCTACGACGGCCGTACCGTGTTGCGCGACGTGGACCTCACCGTCTACGACCGCGACTTCCTGGGCATCATCGGCCCTAACGGAGGCGGTAAGACAACCCTCATCCGCTGCATCCTGGGCCTGCTGAAGCCCCAGAGCGGTACCATCACCTTCCATCCGCAAAAGGACAAACAGGCTCCCCTCGCCATCGGTTACCTGCCCCAGTATGCCAGCATCGACCGCAAGTTCCCCATCACCGTCCGCGAAGTCATCCTCTCCGGCCTGAGCAGCCGCAAGAGCCTCAGCGCACGCTATACCGCCGAGGAACGCGAACGCGCCGCCCGGGTCATCGCCCGCATGGGGCTGGAAGGCATGGAACAGAAGGCTATCGGCGCCCTGAGCGGCGGACAGCTGCAACGCGCCCTGCTGGGACGCGCCATCGTGTCCGACCCCGAAGTGGTTATCCTCGACGAGCCCGCCACCTACCTCGACCGCCGCTTCGAAGCCCGCCTCTACGAACTGCTGGCCGAAATCAACCGCGACTGCGCCATCATCCTCGTCAGCCACGACATCGGCACCGTGCTCCAGCAGGTGAAATCCATCGCCTGCGTCAACGAAACGCTGCACTACCACCCCGACACAGGCATCACGGGCGAGTGGCTGGAGCAGAACTTCAACTGCCCCATCGAGCTGCTGGGACACGGCAACCTGCCCCATCGCATCCTGAAGGAGCATACGTCCTGACCTGCTTCCTGCAAGTGCCGACCTCATGCTGCAAAAGAAGCAATGCTTTGCCTCGAAAGAAGCAATGTTTTGTACCAAAGAAAGCAATGTTTTGCACATATATCCTTTAAGCTATCCTAATAATCAGCCCGAGCCGCATTCTTTTCAGTATGAAATGCTTATATTTGCGGCGTTTTGATGGAAACATCGCACAGATTATAACGTTATATCATCTATACAACTGAATGAAACAGTACAAGTTCGTCAACAACCTGACAGGTTGGATTACTTTCCTCATCGCGGCCACGGTCTACTGCCTGACCATCGAGCCGACCGCCAGTTTCTGGGACTGCCCGGAATTCATCACCACCGGTTACAAACTGGAAGTAGGACACCCGCCCGGAGCACCGTTCTTCATGCTCGTGGCCAACTTCTTCTCGCTCTTCGCCTCCGGCCCCTCGGAAGTGGCCAAGATGGTGAACTACATGAGCGCGCTGATGAGCGGTGCCTGTATCCTGTTCCTCTTCTGGAGCATCACGCACCTGGTGCGCAAGCTTGTGGTGAAGGACGAAAACCACATCACCCGCGGACAGCTGGTTACCATCATGGGTAGCGGCGTGGTGGGTGCGCTGGCCTACACGTTCAGCGACACATTCTGGTTCTCGGCCGTCGAGGGCGAGGTATATGCGTTCTCGTCGCTGTTCACCGCCATCGTATTCTGGCTGATACTGAAGTGGGAAGACGTGGCCGACCAGCCCCATTCCGACCGCTGGCTCATCCTGATTGCCTATCTGACGGGCCTCAGCATCGGTGTCCACCTGCTGAACCTGCTCTGCCTGCCTGCCATCGTGCTGGTATATTACTATAAAAAAGTGCCCAACGCCAATGCCAAAGGCTCGCTGCTGGCGCTCCTGGCTTCCATGATCCTGGTGGCTGTGGTGCTCTACGGCATCGTGCCCGGCATCGTGAAGGTAGGCGGATGGTTCGAACTGCTGTTCGTCAACGTCCTGAGCATGCCGTTCAACACGGGTGTCATCGTCTACATCATCCTGCTGGCCGCCTGCCTCGTCTGGGGTGTGTACGAAAGCTATACGGAGAAAGACAAGATGCGCATGGCCATTTCGTTCGTGCTGACCATCGCCATGCTGGGTATCCCGTTCTACGGACACGGTGCCAGCGCCGTGGTCATCGGTCTTGTAGTCATCGCCCTGCTGTGGTTCTACCTCAGCCCGAAGGCACAGAACAGCATGAAAGAAAAATACCGCGTCAGCGCCCGCACGCTGAACACCGCCCTGCTGTGTACCATGATGATGGTCATCGGCTACTCGTCGTACGCCCTCATCGTCATCCGCTCCACGGCCAACACGCCGATGGACCAGAACTCGCCCGAAGACATCTTCACGCTGGGCGAATACCTGGGCCGCGAGCAATATGGTACGCGCCCGCTGTTCTATGGCCCTGCCTATACTTCGAAGGTGGCCCTCGACGTGAAGGACGGCTACTGCCAACCGCGTATCTCGTACAACGGTACCAAGTTCATCCGTAAGGAGAAGGCCACGCCCGACGAGAAGGACTCGTACATCGAGATACCCGGACGCGTCGATTACGAATATGCACAGAACATGCTCTTCCCCCGTATGTACAGCAGTACGCACACCCAGCAGTATGAAGCCTGGCAGGACGTCAAGGGCTACGAAGTGCCCTACGACCAGTGCGGCGAAATGATCATGGTGAAGATGCCAACGCAGTGGGAGAACATCAAATTCTTCTTCTCCTACCAGCTGAACTGGATGTACTGGCGCTACTTCATGTGGAACTTTGTGGGCCGCCAGAACGACATCCAGGGCTTCGGCGAGATAGAGCATGGCAACTGGATCACGGGCATCAGCTTCATCGACAACATGCTTGTAGGTGACCAGACACTGATCCCTACCGAATTGAAAGAGAACAAGGGACACAACGTGTTCTACGGCCTGCCGTTGCTGCTCGGCATCATCGGCCTGCTGTGGCAAGCCTACCGCGGACAGAAGGGCATCCAGCAGTTCTGGATAGTCTTCTTCCTGTTCTTCATGACGGGTATTGCCATTGTGCTCTACCTGAACCAGACGCCCAGCCAGCCGCGTGAGCGCGACTATGCCTACGCCGGCTCGTTCTACGCCTTTGCCATCTGGATCGGCATGGGTGTGGCCGGCCTCATCCAGCTGTTGAGCAAGTGGATGCAGGGCAAGGCAGCCGCCAAGGCCGGGACATCGGACGAAGGCGAAGCTCCCGAGCTGAAGCCCTCGCTGGCCGTTGCCCTCATCGTTTCCGTAGTCTGTCTCCTTATCCCTATCCAGATGGCCAGCCAGACTTGGGACGACCACGACCGCAGCGACCGCTACATGGCCCGCGACTTCGGTCAGAACTACCTGATGTCCTTGCAGGAAAGTGGTAACCCCATCATCTACACCAACGGCGACAACGATACCTTCCCCCTGTGGTACAACCAGGAGACCGAAGGCTTCCGCACCGACGCCCGCACCTGCAACCTGTCGTACCTTAACACCGACTGGTACATTGACCAGATGAAGCGTCCTGCCTACGACTCGCCGTCGCTCCCCATCACATGGGACCGCATGGAGTACGTTGAGGGGACCAACGAATACATCACCGTCAATCCCGAATACAAGAAGAGCATCGACGCCCTCTACGCACAGGCCGAAAAGGAAGCCCTTGCTGGTAACCCCGAAGCCAAGATAAACGTACAGAAGGAATTCGGTGAAAACCCCTACGAACTGAAAAATATCCTGAAGTACTGGGTACGCAACAAGAATCAGGAAATGAGAGTGATACCTACGGACAGTGTGGTCATCAAGGTAGACAAGGAAGCCGTACGACGCAGCGGCATGCTGATTCCGGGCGACTCCATCCCCGACTATATGCCCATCAAGCTCCGCACCAAGGACAACCAGGGCAACTATCATCCCAAGCGCGCCCTCTACAAGAGCGAACTGATGATGCTCGAGATGCTGGCTGAAGCCAACTGGGAGCGTCCCATCTACATTGCCGTCAGCGTAGGCAACGAGAACCAGCTGGGTATGGACAACTACTTTATCCAGGAAGGTCTGACCTACCGTTTCACACCCTTCGATACCAGCAAGACCGGCGTGAAGATAGACAGCGAAAAGATGTACGACAATCTGATGAACAAGTTCAAGTTCGGCGGCATCGACAAGCCCGGCATCTACATCGACGAGAATGCCATGCGCATGTGCTACTCGCACCGCCGTATCTTCTCGCAGCTCATCGGCCAGCTGTTGACCGAAGGCAAGAACGACAAAGCCCGTGCCGCACTGGAGTACGCCGAGAAGATGATTCCGGCCGTAAACGTGCCCTATGACTGGCAGAACGGTGCCCTGCAGCTGTCCGAGGCCTGGTACAAGCTGGGTGAATCTGAAAAGGGAGACCACATCATTCAGGCCCTTGCAGACAAGGCCGTGGAATACATGACCTGGTACATGAGCCTCGACGAAGGCCGCTTCATGATTTCCACCCGCGAGTTCGAGTACCACTGGGCTCTGCTCAACGAGGAAGTCAAGAAGATGGAACAATATAAGTCTCCGCTGGCAGAAACCTACCGCGCCAAGCTGGAAGAGCTGTACAACCTATATGTAAACAGAATGAAATAATCGGTGAGCGGTGAGTGGTGAGCGGTGAGTATTCCAACAATTCACTACTCACCGCTAATCGTTAACCGTTAACCGCTAATCACTCACCTCTAACCCCTACCACCGTGTTTATCGAGCAACCTCCCGAACTGTTCCGGAAACTATATCCCAGCGCCCTGTGGCGGATGAATCCCGACGAGAAAGCTGTTTACCTGACTTTCGACGACGGTCCTATCCCCGTGGTTACGCCCTGGGTACTCGATTTATTGGACAAACACGACGTGAAAGCCACCTTCTTCATGGTAGGCGACAACATCCGCAAGCACCCCGAAGAATTCCGTATGGTCGTAGAGCGTGGCCACCGCATCGGTAACCACACCTTCAACCACATCCGCGGTTTCAGCCGCAAATACTTCACCTCCTATAGCTATCTGGAGAATACGGAAGAGGCGCACGACTTCATGCTCTCCATCTGCGACCCCGAAACGACCGACAAGGCTCTCCGCCCGCTTCTGTTCCGTCCGCCGCATGGCCACATGGGCTGGGCACAATACATGGTATTGAAGCGGAAATATAAGATTGTGATGTGGGACCTCGTCACCCGCGACTACAGCAAGAAACTCCGTGGCCCGCAGGTACTGGCCAACGTCATGCGCTATGCCCGTAATGGCTCCATCATCACCTTCCACGACTCCCTCAAGTCGTGGGACAGCGGTAATCTGCAATACGCCCTTCCCCGCGCCCTCAGCTTTCTGAAGGAAGAAGGGTATGAGTTCAAGGTACTGTAAAGCCGGTATTTTTCCCAGTTAGGGGAAAAAAAGTTCCCCAGTTAGGAAAAAATTTTTCTCTAACTGGGGATTTTTTGAGGCTAATTTTAACGCAAAGGTACAAGTATTTGCTTGTTTTTCCTGATTGCATCCTGCCAAGTGCCACTTAGCTTTACAGGAGGACGATGCGTTTTCTTCCACTGATTCACTTGCTTTGCAGAAGGCTCCTGCTGCAAGCCACGTGTTACAATTCCATTACGATTAATAGCATCATACTGCACAAAATCTTCATAGTTGTAGGTCCATCCACTACCTTCGGACATTTGCATAATCGTCTTATATATCTGCTCACGGCTGGGCGCATTAAATGGTGAATCATTATAACGCATCATACTATTCTCTGTAGGGCGGTAAGCACCAAATCCATAAAGATAAGCCCCTTCATAGAGTCCCAAACCTTCTCCTGCGTATCGACTATCTTGCAAAAAGTGTGCCCATTTGACAGTAGAAACATCATTACGCCAATCCACATTGGCACCCCATCCCCAATCCTGCCACACATTGTCCAATTCTTCTCTACCAGTTTGGGGAAGTGTCAGTGTCTCATTACCGCCCTCCACATATTCGTCCAGCAGTTTGGCAAATCCGTGTCCACCCACTTCATGATTGAGCACGTTATTTACCCCTTCCATCATATAGCCGACAAAAGTTCCGTCACTAAACATCACTGTATAGCTACGTCCTGCATTAAGGCTGTTATAAATAACAGACACCATAGGAACTTGGGCAGAATTACGCTGCGTAACCTTCTGTACATACTCGAAGCAAACTTCCGGAGATTCATTGATACGATGCTTCGCCCCCGTAGCAAACTCAGCATTGGGCGATACAACCTTCACGGCATAAACATTGAAACGATTGCGGAAAGACTTGTAAGGCTCGATAGAAAAAAACTGTTCCATCGCCTCCGTCATCTTCTGTTCATACAATCCCCCGTCACCCATATCCTTATCCACAAACGCCTCACCCATAAACACGAGGTCGATACCTTGACCTTGCGAAGCCGTTTGCAAAGTGACAACTTCGCCGTCACGGCTGTAGTCGGAGGATGTATAAAAGTCATTTTCATCAGGTACAAAAATCGGATCTCCAAAAAGATTGGCCACAAAGTCAAAAACATCCATCCAATCAGGATGTTGATACGGCATTTTACCAACGTTAAATCCCTGATAAAGGTTATGATAAACTATATTGCCATCTTTATTGATTACATAGAAAGATGGAGTTGACGTGAGTTCAAACAAAAAATAATTATCACCTACCCAAGATGTATTCTCATCATAAGTCCAGGCCTGCCGTATACCAGACATTTGCTTAAAATAAGGTTCAGCATAATTTTCATTAATTTTGTTTCCCGTAGCCGCAATGACCTCCAACCCTTTTTCCTTATATTTCTTATAAAGAGCAACCACCGTCCCCATGCTTGAAATAGAATATCCGCAATTGGGATCCCAAAGAAAGACCATTGTATATTCGTTCTTTGCGTATTCATCGGCCAGCCGGATCTGCGTTCCATCATAACAAGGCAAGGTAACAGGCGGAGCCGCTATATCTACATCATTGAAACCATAGCCCGGATTTTGGGGAAGCATGTCATCCCAAAAACCATAAAAATTAGGATGGCGGACTATTTCTTCGGGAATGTCTCCTGTCAGATTGTTCGCTATGACTCCATATCGGCAATTATCGGTCAAGGCCCGGGCATGAGAAGCAGGAATAGTGCCTGTAAATTGATTGCCATCCACATGGAAAAACGTCATTCCATTTCCATACTCAGGCAATGCCCCTGTAAAACTATTGCCTTGCAAATCAAGAGACCTTAAACTGGGACAGGATGATACGAAATCGGGAACTGCACCCGACAATTTATTATCTTTCAAACCCAAATCCATCAAACGCCATAATTTGGTCATACTTTGAGGCAATTCACCTGTCAGTTGATTTTTGGCTACCCCACCATATCCATCATCACCCAATTCAATGCCACACAAGCCTGTCAGCCGGGAAATATCTTCCGGTATGCATCCTTTCAGATTGTTGTTTGGAAGGAATAAATCCTTTACATAGCCGGGAGGCAATTGGGCATCATTGTTTCCAGATACGTAAAGTCCATACCATTCGCCCAACGGCCTGTCACTACACCAATTATCGTTCCGCACCCAATTATCACCTCCCGTTGCCTTATAAAAGGCAATCAAAGCTTCACGCTGTGTCTTTTCCAATTGGTTTGTATCCAACGTATCCAATGACAACGAATACATGCAGCCGCTTTTCAAACCACCTTTGGGCACCGGCTTTCCTTCAAAAAGGCATTGCTCCGTCGCCATATCATATACGCGGACATAGGCTTTCTCTGATTGAGGAAGCATGGCAACATAACAAGTGATAACCGAATCTGCCGGTATGGAATCTTCATCCATAATATAGAATATATCATTGCTGGCATAAGCATCCCTCCATCCATCTCCATCTTTGTACTTCTCCACAAACATTTTCTGTTGAGCGACACTGAACTTGGGCGCCGGAGTAAAAGATACGGGATCGGTATATTGGACTATATAATTCAACGGTTCGCTCGATTTGATCATAAGTCCCCTGTATTGCCATCCTTGTCCCCACTCCCCAGGTTCCTTTATCAAACCGGCTTTTACTTCCAGTTTAAGGAAAGTAAACAAATGCTTAAATTGCAATGAGCAGGTATTGTTTGCCTGTTTTCCAACCGCATAAATAAAATCATAGCTGCCCAAGCCTTTAGAACGGTATTGGAAATAAAGTTCCGGCAAGGAAACGGTTGAATTATCCTCACCAAACACCTCATATTTTGTATGCAGCGTGGTGAAAGGATAGTAAGCGTACACCTCTTCCCCTTCTCCCGCTTGTAACAAACTGTCGGCAGACGATGCGACGAAATCAGTCTCTGCACCCTCAGACAAAGCCACATATTTCAAATTGCTTTGCTTACTTGACGACAAGCCGATAGCGTCTCGTACCTTCCAGACACTGCTTACCGCTGTTTCATGTTCCGCATACACAATACGGGTATCTGCGTTCGCCAACGTCCCGGTTACACGTATCTCTCCTCTATCGGCTTCTATGAAATCCTCATCGACACACCCGACATATAAGAATGCCAACAAGCAACCCCATACGAAATATTTAATTCTATCCATAAAGCTTTTTCTTTTTTTAAGTCATTTACCATGGTTGAATGGGAATATCGTCAATGTTTCCATCCGTTTGGAATTTTCCTCTTTGAACAACCGTTATCACTTGATTACAACCATCAGCTGTCAATGTAATTATTGCCTTACGCGACTCATCTGCATTATTCCCATCAACTTCAAAAATCAAAGCATGTTCCACCAAACCACGTGTTGCAACTATCTGTCGTATCCAACCGGCATCTATATCTATCTTAAAATCCACATTAGCATTCACTGTAAACTCCAACCTCCCGCCTTCCGCATCCATTGTATATTCATCCTCTGCAATGACAATCGCATCTTTCTGGGCCTGAGTCACAATCAGCTTCTCCTGCAAACCATTTTCTTCATCAACAAAGTATATCTCAGCCGTCCGCGCATCATAACCCTCGTTCGCCGCTACCGTGAAGTAGTGCGTATAGGCTGAAAAGGCACGGGTGGAAGCCTCTGTAATCCAAGGAACGTCGGGCATCACTACCTTATACGACGTGTTGCTCTTCAGCTCCACCTGAATGGTCTCACCGTCGGACGGCACCGTATATTCTTTCTGCGACAACAGAATGGCCGGCTCGCTACCTGCCTGATAGACTGTGACCTGCTCCGTCAGGTCATTACCTCGCAAGGTTATAACAGCCTGACGAACTGCATTATCCGGATTCTCCGTCACCTGGAAACTCAGAGTAGAAGCTGTAAGACCACGCGTGGTGGAAGATGGTGAAGCTGTCAGCCAACTCTTGGCCGATTCTTCTATCTCATAACTGACGCTGACATTCGATTGCAATTCGATGCCGAACGTACCGCCCGTAGCATCCATTTCAACCTTGTTGGAGCTAACCAACAAAGCATCCTTCTGCTTTTGGGTAACAGTAATGGTTTGCTTTGCATTTCCGCAAGTCAGCAAAACAGCCGCATTTCTTTCGTCATACGTTTCATTGGGCTGTACACTCACCTGAAGCGTTACCGTGCCCGCCTCCCCTTGTGTGGGAGATATGCTTAACCAATCTACCGAACGGGTCACGGCATTGACACTGGCCGTCCAATCGGCAGAGGCCGTAAACGTCATAGTAAACGTTCCACCTTCCGACCCTATCACAGGTTGCAAGTCCACCTCATTGTCAAACACAATAGATGACGATTCAAGCTCGGAATCATTTTCAGAATCACTGCAAGCAACCCATATATTACTCCAAAGAAACAACAAAGTAACTACAATGAAAAAATCTCCTTTCATAAATATTTCATAAGTATTTAATTTTTAAATCATTCCCCTATATTTCCCCATTTCCATTCTTCAATATCTCAATTATAAAGATATCTTATAGAAAACAAGCTATTGATACACCCTGATAAAACAGATTACCCAAAATTCTTCTCAAATCTATTTTCAGAAGACCATTTAATTTAATCATTTCAAAGTACAAAATTAACGAATTTTTATTTCTATTTTGTCACCTAAAAAGGTGATTTTTCAAACCATTTCATCTTTTACTTGACAATATAACTATCAATCAACAGGAAACAACAGAACAATAAATACACATGGACATCTACGTTTTTAATTCTAAAAGAATCCATATAAAAAGGTTTTCAATAACTTATTCAAACAATTAAAAACAAAAACGTATATTTGCCGACAAATATGTTTTCAATCCACAATCATGAAAGTACATCACAAAATATTGTTTCTACTTCTTTTACTCTCATCCCCTCTTTATGCCCAAAAGTTACCCATAGACACTTTATTGACACAATTTTATAACCGCGCAGCCAACCTTATGAGCGAAGGGGGCCAAGCAAACTATGAACAAGCACAACGTACCTTCGACAGCGCCTTCGCCGTACCTGGAGTAGAACAATCGCCCGTCTACCCCATACTTCTCAACGAACAAGGCACTCTATTGGTATATCTTGGCAAAGGAGAACAAGCCTTCGAAATGAAAAAAAGAGTG
>ENA-UONW01002752-UONW01002752.1-human-gut-metagenome-genome-assembly--contig:-CS52-NODE-2752-length-16386-cov-11.305186_pt1 | contig 16386 bp, 7 predicted proteins | sample MGYA00242463_ERZ724010 | MGnify/ENA metagenome assembly ERZ724010 | reverse complement strand
GGCGGCTTCGCCCTGGGCCGGGACGCCCTGGCGGCGGTCGTCCGTGCCGAGGATGGCCGCATTGCCCCCACCGTGCTGCACGATGCAGTGTTCGAGGCGCTGCAGGTCGGCGCCGTCCGGGAGCTGATCGGCAAGATCTACGCGCCGGGTTTCGGCAAGCGGGAGGTGGCCGCACTGGCCCCGCTGGTGGGGGCCGCCGCCGAACAGGGCGACGCCGCCGCCCTGCAAATTGTGGAAAAGGCAGGCCGCGAGCTGGCCCTGCTGGTGCGCCCGGTGGCCGAAAAGCTGGGGCTGCAATCGGCGCGTATCGCTTTTGCGGGCAGCGTGCTGCAAAAGTGCGCCCCGGTGCGCAGCGCCGCCCAAGCGCAGCTGCAAACCCTGCTGCCGCAGCTCACCCTGGCCGAGCCGCAGGGCGACGCCGCTGCCGGTGCCGTTCTGCTGGCACGTTGCAAGGCAGAAGAATAAAAGTGCATAGACCCGGCTGAGAGGAGTGCATTAGGCACTCCTCTATTTTTTTGTCCAAGTTTTGCGCTATGTTTGGCTATGTAACAGGCCGGACTTGCGCAATTTGTTTGCGCAAATGGATTGCACAAAACGCCAAAAAACGACAAAAAATGTGGAAGAAAGCCGTGAAAAAGAAAAAATACGCAAAGAATGACGCAAAAATGTGTTGAGCAAATTTACCAAATTCCACATTGTAGACTTTTACACAATGACGAAAAATAAGGTGCAACGCCCATAAATCACCCATAGATATTGAAATTTGAAGCAAAAAGTGTTATAACATTATTAGAAATCCTTATAAGCGTAACGAATAAAAAGTGAGCGGCGCAGGAAACCCAAAAAAAATTGCTCAAAAACGCAACAGTTGCGCACGATATCCCCTGGGGATATTATTTCACAGGTAGACCTGTGAAATAATGCGTACTGTCAGCAGGCGATGTATCCGGCCGCCGCGGCACGCAAAATCCAGCCAACATTACAGACATACATAGAGCCACCGAAAGGAACAGAAAGGAAGGGAGCAGATGTCTAAGCACAGCACCACCCCCCGCACCCTGAGCCGCCGCCTGGCGGCCCTCCTGACCGCCATGGCCCTGCTCGCCGCCATGGCCCTGCCCGTATACGCCGAGGTGGATCTTCTGCCCGATGCACATGACGAAGTAGAGCTGCTGGAGGATGAGACGGGAACGGCCTCCGGGGAGGATACCGCTCTGCCGGAGCAGAACGCCGCCACCCCGGAACCGGAACAAAGCGCCGGGCCGGAGCAGCCCGCCCCGACCGAAACGCCGGAGCCCACGGCAGAACCCACCCCGACCCCGGAACCGACAGCCACCGCAACGGCCACCCCTGTGCCGACCGTGACCCCCACCGCCACCCCGGAACCGACCGAACAGCCGCAGAAGATGTACGCCGCAAAAAGCGGGGATAACGTGCAGGCAGTTAGTGAGGGGGAAAATACGGAAACTCACACGCTCTATTTTGCAGTGCCAAGTGGTTGGGAAGATTATACAAAGGTAAAAATATATGCCATTGTTGGAAAGAACGGTAGCGTAAACGGTGATAAAAAATATTATCTTGAGATGCAGGTAGCTGACGAAACGGAGGACGGAAGAAAAATCTATTCTGCGGTCCTGAATAAGGACGATCACTATCCACATGGAGGGTTGGGTGGACTTGAATTTCGCGGATATGAGAATGATGCAATTGCAGACGAGGCACCTACATCCACAATAATAATTGTTCAAGTAGATAATAATAATCAGCTACAGGATATGTCGTTCAATCCAACAGCTTCGAATTATATCGGCGGCAACTACTATGACGGAAAAAATGGGAACGGAAATAAGGAGAATAGCTGGGATCAAACGAAGTGGAAGGACTATAAGGTTGGCCATAAGCATTTCGCTGGCCAAAAGATGGCCTTTGAAAATAAAACCAGTGAAACACTAACGAACGTCCAAGCCTGGTTTTATGAACCGGATGCGAACGGAGAACTTAAGCGGGTCGGTGGCCCAATACTCTTAAATAGTGATGGGTTGGATTCTGGTATTGCTTCTGGTTCCACAGCAACCTTTAAAATTCCTAACGTTCTTTGCTCTTTTGTTCGCTTTACCGCGGGCGATAATGATACAGAAATAAGTAAATACTACAATTTTTATAATGGGGAAGTAACAGGAGAAAATCAGAAACGCTTCCAGTATTCCGAAGTTCAATGCTATTGCTACATGTACAATGGTACTAAGGATGCAACATGGGGGCGTCCCGGTGCCACCCGCATCTATTACGATGCTACTTTCTCAAAGCTGCCAACGAAGAATGAGGATACTGGCGGCGACTATTCAATCCCCAAAGCCCATAAAGAGACCATTTATTATCGAATAAAAGGAGACGGCGTAGAATCCGAAAGCGGCACGCTGGTAAAAGATGGTACAAACAAAAATCTTTATTATGTTGACATTCCCCAAGAATATAGTTCAAATAGTTCAATCATCTTTTCCGGTGAAGAAATTAGCGATGACAATGCGACAAAAGAACATGGACTAAGTACAGCGTGGCTGACGATTCCCACAGATGACAAAAATTGCTTCTATGCGGATACGAATGACGATGCAGTATATACCAATGGCCCACGTGGCGGCTACTGGGCTCCAAAAGGTACCAAGCGTGATGCCGAAGAGTGGAAGAATCGTGATGCCGAAGCGGGGAAAAAAACTCCAATAGTAGATATTGCATCCGCTGATTTTACGGAAGAACCAAACACAAAATATGTTACCAGTACGCTGTATGACTATTATACAGATTACGAGTTGAACGGCAAGAACCGTGATGGCTACGGTGAATATAAGGGTGCAAGTCACCGCACCTGGGTAACCTTCCGTGAATTTGATCAGGCGCTGAGTGATTATTATCAGGAAGCAAAGGCCGAATACCCGATTTATACCGGACATTTCCAGCCTGATAGTGGAACTGAATTTAGCCAGATTGCAGAGACATTAAAGTTGTTTGGGTACAACAACGTTAATCGTTTTATGGCAATCAATAACTCTCAGTATAATGAAGATCACAATGGAAATACACATTATGACTATGCATATCAGGGATTGGTTGCGAATACAACTAACGCAGATGGAGCACCGTTGTTAAACGGAACAAAAACAGCAACAGTAGAGCCGCACTTTAACAAAGACTTCCTCTTAGGAGAGAATAGTAAAAATGCAAAGCTTGGTGAAGTGTATGAGAATGTAAAGTTCCCATTTACTAAAAAGGAGAACCTTTTTAACGACGATACCGGCGTTGATTATTGGTGCTTTGACAGCAAGGATACAACCTTGTATCTAAAACAAGATTCGGGACAAAATTCGGATTCAAAATATTTTCTCCAAAGTACCAATAACAGAGGGTCTTCTGAGAATGTGAATGCGTCATCGGACAAGCAAGGCCAATATGGCTACTTCCCGTTCAATGAAACAGCAACCGGTGGTGTGGCTTCTACCTACAATTACGGCTTTGGCACCAAGCTGCAGATGGATTTTACCCTGACGGATGACGGTATGGTGGAAACCAATAAGATTGGTGAAGACAATAAAAAGGTAAAAACCAACATCAAGTTCTTCTTCTCCGGTGACGATGACGTTTGGGTATTCATTGATGGCAAGCTGGCGCTTGACGTTGGCGGCGCCCATGGTAAGGTTTCCGGCCTGCTGGAATTTGGCGAGGGAAGCCAGGGAAAGAATAGTGTAACAGCCTATGTCAGTAAGGTCAAACAAGGCGGAACGTCAGGTAGTGATCAAGATAAAAATTCTGTCAAGACCGTAACATATAATGGTGAACCCATCTATTTCTACGCGCAAGGCACTACTCTTAATGACCTCGACAAAGGCAAAAAGCACACCCTTACCATGTACTACATGGAACGCGGTATGTGGGAGTCCAACATGGCGGTGGCGTTCAACTTCCCGGATAATAACGAGCTGCAGGTTCAAAAAAAGGTCGATCTGAAAAACGTTACTGATCAGAAATTCAAAGAATGCTTTGAAAAACAGAAAATCTTCAACTTCACCATCCAGAACCAGGCAACCCATTATGGAACAACACCGGCCGTTGGCCCGAATGAAAGCGAAAATCCGTCCCAACATGTGAATTTGACTGCGGAAGGTAACAAGATTGAACCCGCAACCAAACAAACCGAATCAAACAAAGGTGACTACATTTTCGAGTTGGCTACAAACCCCAAGCCAGATCCCGGGAATAAAAACGAACAGGTCCTTCACTGGTACGCACGCTATCCGGATACGGAACCCGTCAGTTACTGGCGTAAGCAACGTTATGGCATCCTGACGCTGAATAACCCCATCAATATCAAAGACATGCGCTTCCTTACGTTCCAGGTTTACACTGATTCAAATGATGGAGGTGAACTTTCCCTCAACAACCTGTATCTGGAATTGCTGGATAATCAACAACAGCAGGATCCTACAAAATCCCCCGGCCAAAAAGGCAGCCTTGGCACAACAGGCATTAACGGCGCAACGTATGGCTCGGTCGAACTGGAGACAGGCAAATGGGTCACCGTAAAGCTGGACCTGCACAAGATGAAAGAGCAGGGCGATTTTAACGGCAACGTCCAAACCATCCGCGTGGGCGATAACTATAGCCGCAACATCTATTTCAGGAACTTTACCTTCATTCCCAAAGCGGTGCCAACGGAGATGACCGGCTTTACAACCGATCAGGAGAAAATCCCGGATTACGGCTCCGCCACAACCGGTCAGTTGAAAAACGCCGAAAACGCACAGTACACCTCCAACATGGACACAGACACCCAGTTGGTGGACGAGGACGGACGCTTTGTTCTGGAAGATGGAGAAATCGTTACCTTTAGCGACCAGTTCCGCCGCGGCAGCTACATTTCGCTCAAAGAGGATCTGAACCCAAACCTGTACGACACCACATGGACCGTGTACGAGAACGGGCAGGCGGTTACTTCGATGAAGGACGATAGCGAATCCGTGACAGTTGCCGACAAGAACAAGTCGCTGGACAAGCAGGAGGGAAGCAGCCCCAATGATGGCCGAACGGAAAAAATAAGACCGAATGATGAACAAGCGGGTAATAGCTATACCGGAAACAAACCCTCCGCCGACACCATCGTCTTCCGCTCCTATAAGGACCCGGACGAAACAAAATCCACGCTGACAAAGCTAAAGGTAAAATACGTCAACACCGTCAAAACCGGCGGGCTGAAAATCCAAAAGCAGGCCGCAGCTGGTGAGGAAAAGAACATTACAGGCACCTACAAGTTCAAAGTTACCTTTAGTGATGTTGGCGGTGCTGGTCTGGAAAAAGAGGACATCATAAGGTATGTTGAGATCGACATGAACGATGCGGTAAAATACCCAGACCACACCGTGACCATCACCGGCATCCCCGTTGGCACCCGCTATACCATCGAGGAAGTCGGAAGCACCGATGGTGCCAAACTGCAAAGCGTAACCGTTCCGCCTAATTGCAATTCCGCCCATGTGATCAAAAACAACACCATGGTGGAAGGCGAGATTAAGGAGGCAGACACCTACCCAATTACCGCAATCTTTACCAACACCCAGCGCACACTGATCAACATTGAGTTCGATAAGCTCTGGAAAGATGCAAATAATAAGGAGATTGTCACTACGGACCAGCCGGATACAATCTACATCCAGCTCCAGCGCCGCCTGAAAAACGACCAAAGCGATGCAGGCTGGAAACCGGTAAAATACCCGACCACAACCAGCCCAGATCCAAACTATGTTATCATTAAACGCGGTAATAACGGCTGGAAGTTTACCTTTAGCGGTTTGGATCAGTACCAAATCAATACGGATAATAATAACCACACCGATTATGTGTACCGCATTGTGGAAGGTACGGTAAAGGATGGCAGCTTTACCGCGGTAAAGCCGAACGAAACCATTACGATTAAAGGCAATACGTATGTTGTAACGGCTAAAGCAACAGCAAAAAGCAAAACGAACAGCGAAGCGAACAGCGAAACAGGCGCAACTACAACGCCAGCCATAGCCACCGAAGGAACCATCACCGGCGGCAGCGGCAAGATTGAGCTGACCAACACGCTGCAGAACCCGAAGTTTAATCTGGACATCCTTAAAAAATCGGCAGACGAGCCGGATAAGCGTTTGGCGGGCGTTGAGTTTACGCTGGAAAAGCTGGCGGCGGACGGTAAAACTGTTGATGAAAACTTTACTGCACGAATTGGCATTACCAATGCGCAAGGTAAGGTTAAGGAAAAAGATTCTAATGGGAATGCCACGGAAAAGGACATCTTCCACGACTTGGAGGCCGGTGCCTACCGCCTGACCGAGACGAAGGCGGCGGCGGGCTACAACCTGCTTTCGGCGCCGATTCTGGTGACATTTACTACGGACGGAACCTGTACGCTGAACGGCAGCACGATTGAGGTTTCGACCAAGGGGAACAAACCAACCGAGTTTACCAAAAACGAGGATGGCAGCTACACGCTGGCCTTGACTGTTTTGAATCGGAAGACACCTGCGCTGCCGCATACGGGTGCGGATGCGCCTAGCTTGTGGCTGCTGATCGGGCTGCCGCTGGCAGTGGCGGGGTTGTTGATACTGGTATTCCGTTACAACAAGAAAGGGGGACGGACACGTTAATTGTTCCCCAATGCAAACCATAAACACAAACCATAAACAAATGAAGAGAGGTAAAGTCATGAAAAAGAAAAGCAGATTCTTAACAGGCTTGTTAAGCGCCGTCATGGCCCTCAGCCTGTGCGCCATGCCAGCAATGGCAGAGGAAGGCAGTGGAGCAACAACGACAACCACTGCAAATCCGGTTTGGACGCAGGATACCGGTTCCATTACGATTCATAAGTATGAGTGGAATGGAACGCACGGAGACCCTGCGACCGGCCGCGAAGATAAAGATCAGTTGCCGTCCGAGAAAGATGGAGAAAATACGAAGACTCCGAATCCGCTGGCAGGTGCAGAATTTACTATTTATCAGGTACACGATGCAGATTGGCTGAGCAAGTATTATAGTGGTGCGGCGGCAACCGAGCAGGAAGAGACGGAATACAAAAACGCGTTTGACGCAACCAAATATTACACAGATAATAATAACGGAACTTATACGGTTAACTATACTGCATATGCGACTAAAAAAACTGATTCAGACGGTAAAGTTCAGTTTGGTAAAGCAACAGCCACGGAAGCTGGCATTCCTCTCGGCCTGTACCTGGTGATTGAGACGAAAACTCCTGACCAGGTTACCACTCCGTGCCAGCCGTTCCTGGTTTCTGTCCCTATGACAGTTAAAGAAAATGGTGAAGCCAGCAGTTATGTCCCGACAGAGTGGCTGTATGATGTCCATGTTTATCCGAAAAATAAAACAGATTATGGCGAGATTACATTGATCAAAAAAGGTCAAGTTGGCAACGGCGAAGCTAACGAGACGCTTTCTGGTGTAACTTTCAAGCTGTATAAATTTGTGGGCGATAAAGGTACCAATGGCAAAATCTCTCCTTTTATGACTACGAATTACACGGACGACCTAAATGATACAACGATGGCGTGGAAGCAAATCAAGAAGTCTTCTACAGCTGCCGGTGATAACACGGGTACTGATATTGGTGTAAATGGGCTGCTCACAACAAGTAGTGCAGAAGGCAAAATTACTGTCAGTGGCCTTTCGGCAGGTTATTACTGCTTTGTTGAACAGGGCGTTGGTAATAATAAAGCATTCATCACGGATCAGACCCCGCATTACTTTGAAGTCAAGGGTAAGACCAGCCAGGAAATTACTGTTGCAAACGATGGTACAGTGACGAAAAAAGCAGACTCTACTCCGGCTGCAAATCTTGAGCTGACTGTTACTGACCCGCGCCCCGATGTTGAGAAGAAAGTTAAGGACCGTGTTAAGACTAACGAGAGTGGCGATGATTACGTTAAAGCATCCGACTACAGCGTTGGCGATGAGATTCCCTATAAAATAACGGTAAAAGTGCCACAGGCGCTGCTGAATGCAAAATTTGAAAGTGATGCGAATTTTGTCTTTGAAGTCAAGGATACCCCGGAAAATTTGGAAGACAAAAATGTTAAGGCAATTAGTTCTACTGGTGTAGAAGTTATCACTGGTGTGAAGATTACACCTGACACTGGGTACAATGATAAAGGCGGAAAAGGTTTCACTGCATCGTTTACACAGGATGCTTTGAAAGCGTTGGTTGGTGACAACGGTGATACATTTACTATTACTTATACCGCAACACTGCTTAAGGGTGCGGATATGACCGTCAATGGCAACAAGAACACGATCAATCTGAAGTATTCTAACAAGATTGATGCAGACGGCAAAATTAACCCGGGTACCAGCGAAATTGAAGACGGTGCCGTTGTTTACACTTTCAGCATTCATGTTAAAAAGCTCGGTGAAAACGCAAATGGCAAGCCGCTCCCGGGTGTTAAATTCAACGTTTATAAAGAAGTTGCAGCCGGTACGACTGGTGCGGTCAAGGGTTCTACAATCGGTATTACTGGTGAAGACGCAAATAAAGACTTCGTCAAAGTTGTAATTGATGATAAGAAAACTGATGATACCAAATACGATTTGGTAACTGATAAGGAAGGTGAAGCCAAAGTAGATGGCCTGGCCAATGGTACTTATTATCTGGTTGAAACAGCAACCGTAAATGGCTATAATCTGCTGAGCGGTCCTGTTAAAGTTACGATTCAGGTATCGTACTCCAAGAGTTGGAAGGCAAAAGATGACTATGTTGGTGACAAGCTGGTTCATCATGAAGAGACTCTGCATGAAGAGTACTTTGGTGGAACGAAAGATGCCCATGGAAATGGCTATATTCTGACTACCATCATCAACCGCAAGGGCTTCAACCTGCCCACCACCGGTGGTTTCGGCACTCTGCTGTTCAGCGCAATCGGTGCTCTGCTGGTCGTCGGTGGTGTCGGCGTGCTGATGTCCACCAAGAAAAAGAAGGGCAATGGCTGATTGACACCCCTCTTTTAGCAAACAAAACAAATCAAACCATACACCAAAAGGGGAAGGGCCGGTTCAGGCTCTTCCCCTATGGTGGGTTTTGAAAGGATTTTTGCCATGGATACCTCCACCAGACTGAAATTGGGCTTTGCGGCGCTGATGATCCTGTCGGGCATCGGCGTGGCGTCCTACCCGGTCATCAGCAACATGGTGGCCCAGCGCCACGCCAGTACGGCTATCCAGAATTACGACGAGACCGTGCATAGCATGGACACTGAAAAGCTGGACGCCGCCAAGGAAGCCGCCCGCCGCTACAACCAGCAGCTGGGCAGCGCGCTGGACCGCGATGCCGCTGGAGAAGCCGAGGACACCGGCACCAGCTATGTGGACCTGATCGACGTGGGGGAGAGCCTTGGCTACATCACTATCCCGAAAATCGACGTCAACCTGCCCATTTACGAGGGCACCAGCGACGACGTCCTGCTGAAAGGCGTCGGCCATCTGGAAGGCTCCAGCTACCCGCTGGGCGGCGAAAGCACCCACAGCGTGCTGACCGGGCATCGCGGCCTGGCCGAGGCTGTGCTGTTTACCGACCTGGACAAATTACAAGAGGGCGACAAATTTTACCTGCACATCATGGACGAGGTGCTGGCCTACCAGGTCGACCAGGTCAAGGTCGTTCTGCCCGAGGAGACCGATGACCTTACGATCGTGCAGGGCCAGGACTACTGCACCCTGGTGACCTGCACGCCCTACGCCATAAATACCCACCGCATGCTTGTGCGCGGCATCCGCGTGCCGTATAATGGAGAGGAAGAAACCGGCGATACTCCGCAGGTCGTGCAATATCAGGCCCTGCACACCGGCACGGTGGTCAAGCGCATCGTGGATGCCTGGCCGTGGATCTCGGTGACCGGCAGCGTGATTATTGGCGGCGAAGCACTGCTGCTGCTTCTGCTGCTGCATCGCTGCAAAAAACGGGAGGAGGACGACTAAATGCGGCGTCTGCTTGTAAAAATCGGCGCGTGGCTGGCCATTCTGCTGGGCCTTGCCATGATGCTGCAGCCTACCGCCGCTGATTGGCTGACCCGCCAGCGCAACAGCAAAACGGCACAGCAGTTTGCCGCCAACACAGCTACCGCCGCCGATGCGGCAAACACTGACAGCGCCAGCCAAACCGCCGAGGAAAGCCGCCCCTACCCGGAACTGTACGCCGCCATGCAGGCCTACAACGCGCAGATTTACGCCGACGGCCAAAGCGGCCTGACCGACGCCTTCGCCTATGAAAATCCGCCGCTGGATCTGACCGATTACGGCTATGACGAGGAGGTCCTCGCCATGCTGTGGATCCCGCGGCTGGATCTGGAACTGCCCGTTTACCTGGGCGCCAGCCGGGAGAATATGGCCAAGGGCGCGGCGCTGCTGGGGCAGACCTCGATGCCGCTAGGCGGCGAAAATACCAACACCGTGCTGGCCGCCCACCGCGGCTATTATGGCGCGGAAATGCTGCGCAACGTGCAGCAGATCCAAGTGGGGGACAAGATCCAGCTGACCACCCCGTGGGACACTTTAATTTACCGCGTGGCAGAGCTGAAGATCATCGACCCTGCGGATATTTCCTCGGTGCTGATCCAGCCGGGACGGGATCTGCTGACGCTTTCCACCTGCCACCCCTACACCCAAAATTACCAGCGCTACCTTGTGATAGCCGAACGCGACCCCGATGCCGCCGTGACCGATAAGGACACCGACCTGCAGGAAAGCGAGGCCACCTGGGATGCCTCGCCCCGGCAGGTGACGATGGAAACAGACGGTACAACGTCTATCGCTGAGGTGGAACCCCAAAGCATCACCCCGCTGCCGCAGGAGGGCAGCACAGAATCCGAAGGCAGCGCGGTCTCCAACCTGATGATCTGGCTGGAAAACAACGCCCTTTGGGCCGGGTTCGTCTTTATTGCCGCCTGTGTCGGCGTGCTGGCGATCTGGCAAAAACACCGGGAGGAATGACCATGCAATACAACCAAAAGGCCGTTGACGTAGCGGCGGAAGTTTCCAAAGCCGTGTTTGGCAAGCCGCAGACCATCCGCACCATCTGGATGGCCATGCTGGCGGGCGGCCATGTGCTGATCGAGGACATCCCCGGTGTGGGCAAAACGACGCTGGCGCTGGCTTTTGCCCGCGCGCTGGAGCTGAACGAGAGCCGCGTGCAGTTTACCCCGGACGTGCTGCCCTCGGACATTGTGGGATTTACCGTGTTCCAGAAGGAGACCGGGCGGCTGGTATACCACCCCGGCAGCGTAATGTGCAACCTGTTTTTGGGTGATGAGATCAACCGTACCTCGAGCCGTACCCAATCGGCGCTGTTGGAGGTCATGGAAGAAGGCAACGTGACGGTGGACGGCGTGACCCACCCCGTGCCCGCGCCCTTTACCGTTATTGCCACCGAAAACCCCGTGGGTGCCGCCGGTACCCAGATGCTGCCGCAGTCCCAGTTGGACCGTTTTACCGTGTGCGTTGTCATGGGCTACCCGGACACCGAGGCCGAGATGCAGATGCTGGCGGGCCGCGGCCAGCGCACCCTGCTGGAACAGGTACACCCCGTGGCCAACCAGGCCGACCTGCTGGCTATGCAAAAAGAGGTGGCAGGAGTGTTTATCCATGAGCTGATGTATCGCTATATCGTCGATCTGGCACAGGCCAGCCGCAAGGAACCGCGCCTGGCGCTGGGGCTCAGCCCCCGTGCGTCGCTGGCGCTGGCCGGCATGGCGCGGGCAGCGGCCTACCTGGCCGGGCGGGATTTTGTGGCCCCGCAGGATGTGACCGCCGTGTTTGCCGATGTGGCCCGCCACCGTCTGGTGCTGGCTGACCAGGCTAAGGCGGGCGGCGAGACGGTGGATGTGGTCATCGACGATCTGCTGCGCACCGTGCCGCGTCCCCGCCCGGAAAAGGCCGACCGCCATGGCAGGTAAACTGTGCTGGGCGCTGGGCCTGGTGCTGCTGTTTGCCGCTGCGGTGCTGACGCAGGCGCCGCTGGCCGTAGGGCTGCTGGGATTTTTCCTGCTGCTGACCCTGCTGCTGGTGCTGGAAGTGCGGTACTTGCGCGGCAAGGTGGAGGCCGAACTGATCGTGCCCGACCAGCCTGCCGTGCAGGGCCGGCCCTTTGTGCTGACCGTGCGGCTGACCAACCACAGCCCGCTGCCCATCCCCCAATTGCTGACACTGGTGCAGGCCACCGATGAATGGGGCGGCAATACCATAACTTTACGCTGCAGCGGCATGTTGGGCAGCAAGGCACGCGCTGAGCAGCGGTTGACGCTGCAGGCTAACAAAAGCGGCGTGTGGCAATTACGGCTGCAAAGCGTGACGCTGTGGGACCATCTGGGGCTGTTCAAAGCCCAATGCGGCCTGCCGCAGACCGCACAAAGCCTGTGCGTGCTGCCCCAAAGTGCCCGCCTGGGCAGCGACACCCAGCCCGACCCTGACGCCGACGGCATGCAGGAGAGCGACCGCAGTGTGCTGGGCGGCAACTACGATGTGCGAGAGTACCGCGAAGGGGACTCGCTGAAACAAGTCCACTGGAAGTTGAGTGCCAAGCTGAACCGGCTGTTGATCCGTGAACCGCTGGCCGCCGGTACGATGGCGGGGCAGGGGAGCGGTGACGGCCCCGGCGAGGGTGAGGGTGACATGTGGGGGGATTTCCCCGCCGAAGCCGCCCTGCACCGGGAAGCACCGCCCACCAAGAAAAAAGCAGTGCCGCTTTCCAAACGCGGCGGCACCGATGCCGACAGCGGCCTGGTGTTTCTGGACCGTGTGCTCATCAGCCCCGCCGTACCCGCGCGGGATACCCTGTGGCTGGTGGTGGATCTCTGCCTGCTGCTGGCGCTGGCCTTTGGGCTGGTGTCCGCCGCCGTGACGGCCTTTGCCGTGCACCCGCCCGTTTGGGTGTGGCTGGCGCTGGCCGCGTGGTGTGCCGGGTGGTGCCTGTTTGGGCGGCTGCCCCGGCGTGTGCAGCGGTTGGGCCTGCTGGCTGGCAGCCTTGTCTATTTGGTGGGGCTGTTTTTGTGCCAGCGCAGCTTTTTGGCCGGGGCACGCCAGTTTGGCGCTGCCGTGGCCGCAAGCTTAAATGAACGTTTTAACGCAAATCTGGCCGCCACAGCGGGCGGCACCCCGGCCCAGCTGGGGTTGTTTCTGGCGCTGGCCGCCCTGCCTTTGGCGGGCCTGCTGGCGCTGGCCGCGTTGCGCCGGGCCGACATTTTGCTGTTGAATCTGCTGCTGCTGCCGGCGGCGGTGTTCCTGCTGCTGGCGGGCAGCAACGTCTCCACGCCCTGCTGGCTGCTGCTGGCCGTGGGTTGGCTGGGGGCGCTGGCTGCCTCCCGCGCCGTGCGCCGCCGTGCCCTGTGGGGGGCGGCAGAGTCAGAAACCTGCCGCCGCAATCAGGCACAGCACCGGGCCATCCAAAAAGGCTCGGCGGCGGCCACTGTGCTGGTATGCGCTGCGCTGTTGGTGCCCGCCTTTGTGCTGCGGCCTGTGGTAGGTTTGCCCCTGCAGGAATTGCAGCCCGCGGCCCAGGTGGTGGAATCGGCGGCCATAAGCGCCGCTGTGACCTGGCTGCCCCGCGTCAGCGGCGGGCGACTGAACCTGCATGTAGAAGCTGCCGCCGGCGGTGTGGCCGATGGTGCCTTAGCCCAGGGCGGCGGCTTGCAGCTGCGCGGGGTCGAGGATCTGGCCCTGACCGCCAGTGACCAGCCTGAGGAAACCGTCTACCTGCGGGGGTTTATCGGTGGCAGCTACGACGGCACCGCCTGGCTGGCCCCCGATGCAAACGCCTTTGACAGCGCCGCCATGAACTGGAAGACTGAGGACGACGCCCGCCTGACGATTGCCAGCCTGCCGTTTTTGCGTGCCGCCTACGATGGCGCCGCCGAGCCGCAATCCCTTACGGTGGAGCGGCTGAACGCAGGGGACGCCTACACCTACGCCCCCTACAACGCCTACTGGAACGACTACTACACCCTAAACGGCGACGGCGCGGCGGACGGCCAGACCGCACAGGACGATGTGTTTTTGTATTATCCGCGCAGCATCGCCAAAGAACTGTTGGCCACCCGCGCCGAGGGTGACCCCAGCGTGCTGGACCGCATGGAGAGCTCCTACGCGGCCTACGCCAACAGCCACTACACCGCCGTGCCCGATGGCTACGACGACTTGCAGGCCCAGTGCGAAACGGCTGCCAAAGAGCAAAAGCTGACCGACCCGGACGACATCACAGCCTACATCCGCACCTGGCTGAACACCAACTGCCGGTATGACACCAACGCCGCCCAGGCACTGGACGGCACCGACCCGATCCGCTACTTTTTGTACGAGTCCAAGTCCGGCTACAGCGTGCAGTTTGCCTCGGCGGCCACGCTGATGTTCCGCATGTTCGGCCTGCCCGCCCGCTATGTGGTAGGGTATGCTGCGCCGCAAAGCTTGTTCACCCAGCAGGCGGACGGCAGCTGGCACGCCGTTTTGCAGGACGATAATGCCCATGCCTGGGCCGAAGTCTACATCGACGGCCAGGGCTGGACCCCCATGGAGATGACCCCCGGTGTACTGGTAACAGCTGAAAAGGCCGACTACAAGAGCAGCCTGCCGGAGACCACCCCTGCCGAGAGTGGGGCAGCAGCCAACACCGACAGCGCCGATACCCGGCAGGACTTGCAGCTTTCCACAGCCCCGCGCCGTGCCCTGTGGCTGGTGGCTGTGCCGGTGGTGATGCTGGCTGCAGCTACAGCAGCTTTTATCCTGCACCGCCGCCGTGTGCTGGGGCTGGATACCCGCCGCCCCTGTGCAGAGCGGGTGCTGGCGATCTTTGCTGCAATCTACGCGCAGCTGGTGCGCCGCGGCCTGCCTGCGGGTACGTCCTCGGATGAGCGGGCGTTCTCCCAGTTTTTGCTGAAAGAGGTACATGAGCTTTCGGGCGGGGAAATCGAGGCGATGGTATCGCTTGCGCAGCGTGCCGCCTTTGCCGCCGATACCCTGACCGAAGAAGACGTAGCCGCTATGCGCGGCTGGTACAACCGCATCAAAAACAACAAAAAGACATAATTCCACATAAAAATTGCGAAAAAATTGCGAAATTTTTTCCCAAAACACTCCAAAACCGTTGAAACCTACGCACTGCGTATGGTATACTAACCTAAACACCATTGAACAAGGAGTCGATTCTGAGATGCCGCGTCGCAAAAAATCGGATGAAGGCATTATGGATATCACCCGTATGGCAGAGGATCTGGGCGTATCAAAAACGACGGTATCCCGTGCTTTGTCCGGTAATGGCCGTGTAAGCGAAGCAACCCGCCAGCGTGTGGTGGACTATGCCCGTGAGAAAAATTATGTCCCGAACATGATGGCGAAAAGCCTCGTCACCAAAAAGTCGTATAATGTTGCGCTGGTGTTTTCGCGCCAGTTTTCTAACTTCGAGGGTCAATTCCTGCGCAAAACTATCACCGCCGTCTGCGATGTGATGGCCCGCAACGATTACGATGTGCTGCTGGCCATGGTGGGTGAGCAGGAGGCCCAGCCTGTGCAGCGCCTGCTGGTCAACCACAAGATCGATGGCGTCATCCTGGCCCGCTCGCTGGAGCGTGACCCCCTGATCCCATTGCTGCAGCAAAGCAAACTGCCCTTTATCGCCATCGGCCGCCCGGCCGACCCCACGGTGCTTTACGTCGACCACGACCAGGTGGGCGGCTGCCGTGAGATGACCAACCTGCTGCTGATGAAAGGTCTGCACCGCATCGCCCTGTTGGGCGGTTCCATGCTGTACACCGTCAATCAGACCCGTCTCGAGGGCTTCCGCCAGGCGCACGAGCACAGTCGTTGTAAGATCGATGAAACCCTGCTTTTTTTGGAGTTGGAGACCGACGATCTGCGCATCGACGCCATCCAACAGGCTGTGGCACGCAAGGCGGACTGCCTGCTGTGCATGGACGACCACGTGGCCATGCTGGCACTGAACACCGTGCGCCAGATGGGTCTGAAAGTGCCCAATGACATCCGTATTGCTTCGCTGTATGACGGTGAGGCTCTGCTGGATTGCACGCCGCAGATCACGGCGGTGTCTTTCGACCCCGAACTGCTGGGCAAACGCGCCGCACAGCAATTGTTGGCCGTCACCCGCCGCCAGCCCGTCGAGACCGGCGCCCTGCTTGGCTACCAGGTGGGCCTGCGCACCTCGACACAGACCTAATTTTGCCCCATTATTCAATAATAAACAAAGCCGCCCGGCCTGAAATTCTCTTCAGGCCGGGCGGCATTTTCTATGGATGCCTAAGGCAACACCGCACAATTCCCGCCTTACGGCTTAAGCACCGCTTCGGCGGC